>Ga0181612_127836_pt1 | contig 15486 bp, 11 predicted proteins | sample HoacroProtozoa21_FD_119630 | JGI IMG/M metagenome (GOLD analysis project Ga0181612, IMG submission 119630) | Hoatzin crop microbial communities from Cojedes, Venezuel. Combined Assembly of Gp0051906, Gp0051904, Gp0051908 | reverse complement strand
TGAACCAGAAGTGCTCGTCTCGATGTACGCGATGCTCTTCCCCTGGCCGAAAACGTTCAGCGACGTGAGAATTCCCATGATGAGTATGATTGTTTTTAGTTTTGGCATGGTGGGTGGGGGTTAAAATTCCTTTTCGCAAACTTAATAAAAATTTTGGAGAAAGAGAGACTGGGATATATAGAACACACCTCTTTATTTATAAATATCTCGCAATTCTTTCTCCGTAAACCTCTGCCAATGCACATAAAACGTTTTATAGATTTTTTTTTGCCTTACTCTTAAAAATTGTAAAAATTTTTCATCCTGCTCTGAGCAACGTGTAGCTAGGATTTTAAAAATTATAGGCGGTCCGATAGGGTTCAAAACGGTATTATAATAGACCCGATTTCATGGTCTTTGAAAAACCATTTTTGCCGAGTACCTTTGTAAAAAAAATAGCGTTCGAGGAACGCACAAATTTATAAATATATAGTTATGAGAACTAATTTTACCCTATGGATTGGAAAGGAATTTGATTCCTCTCGCATCTTGGTCATAGGAGAATCTTTGTGGTCCACTGATTCAAAGATTTCCAACGATGTTATTGTCAAACAGTACGAATTCTTAACTTCTCCACATTACGACTACGAATTTGAAAATTGAATGAACACTTATACTAAGTTCGCCAAAGCGCTTACCGGTAACTACGCGATGACGTGGAAAAGTTATGAATCTTTTGCTTCGGCTTTCTCAAAAATCGCCTTTACGGAATACATTCAAGAAACTATGAGCGGGCCGCGAGTCAAGCCGACTCTGGCTCAATTCAAGGCCGCAGAACCCATGTTTTTTGAACTACTTGAATCTCTAAGACCTTCGCATGTAATCGTTTGGGGCCAGCGTTTATACAACAATCTACCCCAAACGGGCTATCAAGGGGTGGATGTAGAAGGTTCATCAGGTGATTCTTATGAATCTTGGGTGTATGAGTTATCCGACGGAACTCCTATCAAAGTTCTCGGAATCACACATCCATCCGCGGCTTTTGCTCCTACCTATTGGAACGTCGTCATTAGTAATTCCCTAAAGAAATGAAAATGAGCGATTTATTAATAAGCCACATCCATAGAATCATCGTTCAGACACTCCACAACGCCACAGAACTCGAGGTGCCCAACACTATTACGAGTTAAACCTGTTAGCAAAAAAAGGAGTTACCGATATGGTAACTCCTTTTTTTGCAAGACAATTCATCTATAATTGGAATTCTTCTTCCGCCATGTCTGTACCGTCCACGACCGTTGTGGTAATTCCTCCGTTCCTAATTGCATCAGAAAGAGAGAAACTTAGTGTATACATGGTATTTCTGATATATGTGAAACAGTCATTAGCGTAGAGGGTTATAGTATCACCGCTAGAATCGGTATATAGGATATACAAGCTATCCCACCCCTCTTCTCTCTGATATCTGCACTTTTCTTTATATTCTTCAGTTGCTTCATCTTCCGTACCATAAGCATAGTAATCGTATGGAGGAAACTCTGGAAGCACTGGCATATTGGGTGTTTCAATAATAAATTCCTTTGTTGCAGTAGTTCCTGATGTCGGTGCATCTATCGTGTATGTAATTCCATCACCTTTTATAGAAACCGAGCCTTTTTCAAAGTCTGAAACTGTAATTCTAAAGCCAATCATTCTACGATATAAGTCTACATTAACGGTACTACTCTCTTTAGGGTCGAATTTTTCGACAAATCCTTGATATCTTTCAATAGAATTCCATAGAGTGTTCGATAGGCCCCACTCCTTATTGTCTTTGGCTTGACTGCTACCAAACTGAATCATATACATATACTCACTACCATCTGTAGGATATATAATCTCATTCAAACTACCGTCTTTAAAATAAATAGAAGAACAAGGATTCCCATAATGACCATCGCTATATTTATACAGGACATTTTTTCCGTTAGGAATATATGCAACAATAACAGCATATGTGTATGATTTAGACATCTTGAAAACAGCTTTTGATAAGTCATCAAAATAGCCATATGCATAAGATAAATTCGCAATGTACTTATCTCCAAGGGTAGTCGTCCTATCTACTGGAACCATTTGGTAAACTTGTACTGCATAGAGGTCATTTAGTGATGAAGCCTTAGTAAGAGGTTCTTCTTCCAGAGTAATCCCTAGTGAAACCCACGTGGAATCAGGTGAGATTTCAGGTAATTGAGGTGTGTCCTGGTTTGTTTCTTCTCTAGACGTTTGTCCTTTAGGTTTAGTATCTTCTGTACTAGTACATGCTACAAACCCTACCGAGAGAACTAGGATAGTAATAATTGATGTAATTTTTTTCATTTCTTATTGTAATTCTTGTGGTTTTAAAATACTCCTTACCTATAGTTGCGAAAGATAGGATTTTTTTTCAAAATAAAAAAGTATTAGTAAATATGACTAAGAAATTGAAACATATCAAGATTATCAAGATTATATCTAATATGATTAATGTCTGTTAAATTTTCGTTTTCGATGAGAGCCTCTTCTGTTTTAGTCTAAAAAGGTTGTGGGCCTTTGGGGAAAGTTATTCGCGGCATGCTTGATGGTTATTAAAATTCATAAATTTTATAGCATTTTAAAAATAATTATGTATATTAGGATGTTGAATCATATAATTAATCAAATATGCTAAACACAATAGAATTAGACATGATTTACAAGAAATAAGGGGACATGAGCCATGTCCCCCTCCCTATTAGCCTTTATCAATCATTTTCAAGACAGATATAATCGCCTCGAGAATGATGATAATCATACCAATAGTTGACGCCGCTGAAAATAAAAAAATCATAATATTATAAATTATATTAATAATTTTGTTCTCTATTTTTGGAACATTATCCCAGCGACATTGCAAAGGTACATAATATTTTTGATTTATAAAAGTTAGGTAAATTATCATAAGATTCTATCTAATAGTTCTTTATTTACAATGTTTTATAACGAGTATTTTATAGCCGCTGATAAACACTTGCACTTTTGTCAATGGATTATTAATAAATATCCATGGTCTGAAAATAAGACAAAAGAGCAAGATTACATGCTCGCAGAGATATACTATTTAAGCGGATATATTGTTGAAGGGCTTACTGTCTATTCCATATATAAGCTTTTTGGATGGGAAAAGAATAAAAATGTTATGGATTTCGACGAGGATTTTCTTAAACGATCTCACTTTCTTTTTTATAAATCGTATAAAGGAGAAAAAGGAGAGGCTAAGTACTTTGTGAAGGGGCACAAATTTAAGGAATATAAAGATGCTCTTATTCCTAAAGTCGAATCTCATAATATACCATATATAGGCTCTAATATCGCAATTAATAAAACTATTAAAAATTTGTTGGATGAATGGGAGCCAGGATTAAGATATAAGTCAGTCGCGACAGATTTAACAAAAGATGTTGCAAAAGAACTTGTTGATACTTGTTATCGAATATATGAAGCAGTAATAAAAAACATCGGCTATGATAAAAATTAATGAAATAGCACAAGAAATCGCTCTTTTTGTAAATAGCGACGACATTAAAAAAGTTGTATGTCATAGAAACAATAAAAGTTTGTATGCCACATACATAAGATTAAATTTTGTCCTTGACATATTTATAGTTTCGCTAGATACTAACAAATATGGAGAAGATTATTTCCAAGAGAAATTTAAGGAATTTCTTAAAGGAAAGGGACAATATGTCCCTAATGGTTTTTTCAAAGTTAATTTCCATATTTTTCCAGAATCGGACGCTGATGATTTATATGTAAAAACCGTCATAGGTGAGGGCTCTTCAATCAATAATGGACCCAGATATAGGCTAAATTCAATCCTTGATAGTGAAAACAAATTATTGGTAAATAATAGAAGAAGGCGTTTCCCTATAGTTACATTCTATAGTTATAAGGGAGGAATGGGGCGTACCACGACTATGATTTCGTATGCCATACATTTGGCTCAGCAACATAAGAAGGTTGTCGTAATAGATTGTGATTTGGAGGCTCCCGGATACTTAAATTTCTTTAATCTGTCCAAGCATGATTCGCTAATAAGTGGTAAGAAAAACGGTCTTGTAGAGTTTTTCAGTGATCTGCAATTTTATAATGATATAAATGCTATTCAGCTTGATGATTACATCATAAATGTTGGCTTTAACAACAATATTAATTATGGAAATTGGGGACAGAATATTTATATAGTTCCGGCGGGCAACTTAAATGAAACCAGCGAGGATGGCGCTAATGCTAAACATCGAAATGCTTTTCTGGAGGGATTATCTAGGATTAATCTAACGGATATCAATGTCATTAGAGACTCTTTTAATGTTTTATTTAACAAAATTGGGGAAGACATAGCTCCAGATGTCATTTTGCTCGATTCTAGAACTGGATATAATGACATTATTGGTACAACTTCTATATTCTTCTCGAATGCTGTTGTTAGTTTCTTTGGAAATAGTGAACAGACATTGCCTGGTCTACTTTCTCTCTTGGATTTGTATAAAGAAAGCAAATTTACTTTATACATGGTAAATTCCATTTTACCTAATACGAAAGATGCTGAATCATTGTTTGAGAGTTTTACGACAACCATTCAAAATTATATCACGAATTATGCTCATGATGATAGTAATATGCCACATTTTGAAGCGCTGCATCGAGATGCAACTCTTGAATTGATTGGTACTCCCAAACAAAAGGATGAACGGTACTATAATTTGATAAAATCAGATGCAAATCCAGACTATTGTAGTTTGTTTGCATCTCTTGATGAGACTCTCAATTTAGGTGAAAAATCTATTAAGAGTATTAACTATTCCTTTCACACTGAGTCTGATAAGGATGACAAAACTAATAAGGATAACAAAGATAAACGAGCAACAGTTTGGCAGTTGAGAAACTCCATTTTGCAGGATCTAAAATACTCTTTAATGGATATTAAACCATTTGCTGAAAATGAGAATATTTCTGAGGAACAATTCTTTTATCGAGATTGTATGAATGAACTTTTTGAAGAAAATAAATTCATAATTCGAGGTTATAAAGGAACAGGGAAAACATACTTATACAAGTCATTAGCTGACGATAGACAAAGTCATATCGCCAAGAAAATTTTGTCGAGAGCTAACAAGCGGAGAATTGAGTTGAAGCAGGATCCTCTTGACGAGAACGCTCAATTAATATTTATTGATATCATATCATTGGATTCTTCAGGCGATAAATCGTATGATTTCGACATCATAGAATATGATTCTATCCCTAATCCTACAGCATATTTTAAGAAATTTTGGCAGATTCATACCTGGCTATCAATACTCCTAGATGATAGATTCTCCAATATCCGAGATGAGAGTCCTTTAAAAGAATACATTTTACCAATTAAAGGTGACGCTCGGACGCAGAGACGCTTTAATGATCTAATTAACGGAGGCATAGATATTTTGGTCCATATAAGTGATGACTTGGATAAAGTAAATAGGTATCTATCGGAAACGAACTCTCGACTTTTTATAATGTATGATCAACTAGATTCCAAGGTTCAACCTAGATATTGGGAAAAGGCGGTGTCCCCTTTAATTAACCATTGGCGTCAAAATGTTAATACATATAGTAACATACTTCCTAAAATATTTGTTCGTACAGACTTGTATAATCGTGTCGTAGGTACTAATTCTGCCTATTTATCAAATAACATTATAAATATAGAATGGCACATAGGGGAGATTTTTGCCTACTTTATTAAAGTTGTTATGAGTAAAAAAGAGTCGGCCGATAAATTCTGGGAACTGATGGAGATAACTAGACCGGGTCCATATAAACTAAATATAGAATCTGAAAAGAAGGAGATTCAGGAAAATGAAAACCAACTTGCAAGGTTAGATCGATTTTCTCTTTCTCCTTATTTGAGGGTTTTGTTTGGCTATCTCGTAGTGGTTAATGGTCAGTACCTTGGAGCTCCATATGATTACTTTAAGACAACACTTTCTAACGCCGATCGTATCTCTAATAGTTTACGCCCTTTCATTACAACATTTGACAATAATGCAGTTGATGCCGCTCTACTCGAGACGACAAAAAAAGGATTTGTTACAAGTATAATTAATTCTAATATATATGCTTCGAGAGAGGTAAGAATAAAAGCCGCTACGACTTATTTTGAAGATCTTACGAGAGATGCCTTTAGTAAAGATTTGTCATATGTTAAAAAATACCTAGATTCGGATAGTGGTTCTAACTATAGATATAAATCTTTGACTGAGGAGCAGTTTAATAAGTTTATTAAAGGTGTATTTTCCTCTGCCCAAGTACGTCATTATGCTCAAGGAGAAGATGATATAAGAGATATGCTCTTTGCTAATGGTATTATCGCAGAAAAAGTAATTAGAGGTGGAAAAATTTATAGGTTCGCTCCAATGTATTTTTATGCGTGGGCTTTAAGAAACACAAAATTTGAAAAGAATGAGAGATATATTGACGAGGATGACGAATAAAAAAATACAGGGTGGCTAGCCACCCTGTTTGATTATTGCATGTTGCTATTTAGATGATATGGTCTTTAGGACCTCAGTAATAGCAGTAATAACAATAATCAAAACAGTTGTAGTCTTATTATCCATAATGTTAAAAATTAAAAATTTACTTTTTATAATTTAGAAAAATTAACACTGTGTTAAAACCACAAACTGTATGGTGCAAATTTAAAAAATTATTAATAAAATCCAAACTAAATTATTGGACATATAAACTAAACCACGTCAAACTCACCATTTAGCATCAAAAGGTGAGCCTGGAAGTCGTAGATACAAAGGCAACATACGCTAATTATAAAGGAGCACGGCTGACACCATGCTCCTTTATAAATTAGTCTCCCAGAAGTGGGTCCTATAACTGATGATGTCACAATAACGCAGACATAAGTCCAAGCAGATAATGAATCATCACAATGCCTATAATCATAGCGGCAATAACAAGAACCGCTCGTATGGCAAAACCTAGAGGTGTTGTCTCCAGTTTTGTAATAGGCCGATACCTCGTCCTTTCCAGAAAGAGACAAACCGCAATTAATAGTTCAAAACAGCCGAGAATAAAAAATACTACACCATTCATAGCTCTCATCTCCTATTTCATTGGATAATCCTCACGCAACTCTACTTTGGCTCTTTTGCTGCCAGCGATTATGCCTTCCCCTATTTCCACTCCTCTTGGAATTGATAAATGCCGCAGATGTTTGCAGTAGGCGAAAGCATGGGTCCCTATCAAGTTGATCGTTTCCGGAAGAAAAACCTCCTCAAGACCAGTGAATGCAAAAGCTGCATCCTCAATCGCCCAAACGGAGAAAGGGATATCGATATCCCTAAGGGAATCGCAGCCACAGAACATAGACTCTGGGATAAAATTAATCCCGCTTTCGAGTTCCACATATTCGAGGTTTACGCAATCTCGGAAGCAAGCCTTCTCAAGGCTAGCGCCAGATGGAATCTTTACTTGAGGAAGCCCTGACTTTCTGAATGCCCCTTCCCCTATGGATTTCACGTTAGGTCCCAGTTCAATTGTCTCTAGGTTCTCCGTAAAGGCAAATGCATACGGCAGGATATTTCCTGATGGCACAATCGCATGGCGGAGATTCGGACAATTGCGAAAAGAAAATTCTGGAACAGAATAGAGAGTTGATGGGAAAGTGACCGACACGAGGTCATTACAATTTTTGAATACGTCCGCGAGGACGACTCTAACGCCTTCTGGGATCTCGAGTTCTACGACATTGGACGGGATCTGAAGGAGTGTCTTACCATTTTCACTCAAAACGAGTGATGAATCAAAATTTCTCATTTGTTTTATGCTTTTACGACCACAAAGATATGGCATAAATAGCTGACTTCCAATAGCTTAAGCCCCACCTCAAAAGGTTAAGGCTCTCAACCCAACTGCACCGCCTATATTTTCTAAAAAACCAGTCTCAGATAGCTGGAAGGCCTGAAAAAATTTATGAAAAATTTTTGAGTTCTGTGTCATAAATCCCCATAAAACGTTTTAGAGATCAATACTCCTCCAACTCACGCAAATTTAAGAAATTTTTACGAGAATCCATATCGAACTCCAAATTCTGGCAGATATGCCTAACTCTCCTTGCCGGTCACATTATGCTCCGAGTAATAATGCGCTCTCTTGTAGCTAACATCTACAGTGGACATTTTTTCCAGCACTGAAAGTTCGGAAAAGATCCTATCAGTGGAATGAGTCAACCTCTTTAAAGGACTACTAGCATAAAATCTTATCCAACCAGTATTTAAACTCTTCCCGATGCTTAGAGAAATAATTCCCGCGATCACATGGATGATAGCAATTTATAACCGGATAAATTTCTCCACTATGCTTATGCTCCTGCTCATCATTAATATTGATATGGTAAAACCAATGTTTACTCTCTTCTACTTCATTAACATCACAACATAGCTTTTGAATATATTGCTTGAAATTTATCCCCCAAATTATTATTAAATCTGGAGAAGGGCTTATTTGATCAATAGTATCAATAAATGCATTGTTCCATGAAACTTCGTCTATGCAGATATCTTTTTTATCTTCCCGACTCTTTGGTACCATGAACTGAACATAATTTGAAAATGCAACCATATCCCAAAAAATCAGAGGATTTTTGATAATACTATTATCATGTAGATATTCTGCAAAAAAATCAGAGAAATTTTTATACGCAGGAGCATCGAAGCAGTGTTCATATAGCCTAAGCCATGGAGCATCTGACAACTTGACCTTTGATTTAGGATCTTTGTATAGTCGAATACCTATCTCGCCAAAGTCGGCCGCTTTCATTTTTTTGTAGTATTCACAAGTGGTATCAAAGGGGCGACTATTTCGAATATTCGGATTAGCACAAAGATAGCGGAATTTACAATTTTCCTCACAATAGAACTCCTCGCCAATCACAAGCACTTTTTTACCGAGAATCCCTTTCTCGTAATTTTTACCAATGAAGGGATTGAAAAATCTTGAATCTATGTAATCCATATCTATATTTTCGCACCAAGTCCAATCTTATACATAATCAATTGCTATATTTTTAACCCAGGTTGTTATTTCATCATTATATTTTTTTAGTCTTTCGATCTGAGCTCTTAGTTCATCTATTTCGTTTTGCTTTATAGATAAAATGTCCACCAACTGATTATAGGACGGAGCATATGAAGCATAGAATATTTTGTTATCCGTCAAAGAATTTTGTAATTCCTTGAAATAGTCTCCTAGAGCAGATTTAAGATCCTTCTTTAGACCTTTGAGTTTATTTTCATTGTCGCTATTTTTTTTCATTTTTGCAGCCTCGAGTCCTAAAGTTAATATAAAACTAAACCATCCTAACCCCTTTGTCAATTTTCCTGCAAGTTTCTTCGCTCCATAAGGTTTGAACTTATGAGGAATATTTAGTGCATCTCTAACAGCTAATACTTGAGTATTGCTAATTTTAACGCCTTTAAGTGCCCCTGCACCCTTTGATATTAAATTTTCCTTAAAAGAATCCACCTTATTGAAGCCTCTTTCAAAATCAACTTTCTTACTTGATACAGCATTCATGCTAGCCTCAAAACATCTATTCAGTATATAATTAGATCTATCCTCAATAATATGGAAATCAACCTCTTCCTCTTTGACCCCAATTTTTTCTTGTAATACAGTAGCCAATGAATCTATATCTGCATTTTCGATATCATTTAGAACTTCTATCCTTAAGTTGTCCAATTGATCTTTTGCAATATCTCGAGCTGATTTTATCTCACTTTTAACTATCTGCACATCAGAATTAATATCCGAAAGAACCTCTTCAGCCCTGTTCGAGTTAGTTTCAAGAGGTTCAACTTTATTGGAGACTATAATCTGTAAATCTCTTCCTATCTGATATGCGCTTGACTTAATTGTCTCAAGATCTAGTTCGTCTACATTTGATGATTCAATCTTCTGTTCTGTCTCTTTCTTTAAATCATCAATATGTGAACGAGACATATAGTCATCTTTATGTTCAAACCAATAATCTAATCCTCGTTGTTTTGGGTCTGCACTTATACAAACAATAGACAAATCATCTATCTCTTCCTGGGAAAGATCCAGAAATCTTGCGAGGCGTTCCTTTACAAAATCAGTTTTTATCTCAACCATTTCATGATAGTCTTCAGGGTCCTTTACATCACAAACCCCATCCATACCATTAACGACAAAGATTGTCGAGGGTAATTTACCTAAATCCTTCATTATATAGCGAATAACTTCCTTATGACTATCCTTAAGCGGATTAACCGCCTTGCAGACATACAAAACAAGATGAGCTTCAGAAATATAGTTCATCGTAATATCAGAAAATTTCATTGATTTGAAATTCACCTCTTTTTCTTTTGTCCCAAATAGGCCAGGCGTATCCACTATCTCATAATCACCTCCATCAGAATGGACACGATACATTATGATCTCATCTGAAGACTCATCCGGATCTATTTTCATGTCATCCAAAACTTCTCCCAAGAGGGCACTGGCTGTGGATGTTTTACCATCAGATATACTTCCCAGCAATACGATTCTTATAACACCTTTGCCCATCTGGTTTTCGAGCCTATTTAATTTTTCCTTGAATGACGCCACATCAAGGCCAAGTTTTTCTCCTTCAGAAATATAATTCTTAAGTTGTTTAACAATCTTCATAACTATTATATTTTAAACATATTAAACTTTAAGAGTAATGGCATGTTGCATAAACTCAATATTATCATAATATCTCTAGTTTATCAAACAGTCCTTATAACAAATTCTTCTTTATTAGAATCGTATATAATTTTAATCATATCATCATAATTTTCCCCTACTGATATATTATCGCCACCCTTTATGGCTTTGAATATCTCACCATATTTCACAAACTTCCCTCCACGATCATTATTCCAGGTCCCATTCCAACGAATCTTGAACTCTCCATCAGGATGGAAAATTTCACTTTCGAAGATGCCATTTCCTCTCGGTCGCATATATATATCAAAGTTCCAATTGAGATTAAAAAAGTCACCAATAACCGACCAATTTTTTTCAATAGGATTCACTGTTATAAGCTCTAGCGTATCGTCATATACAACCTGGACTAACGAGTCATCTTCTATCTGCAGCAATATATTTTGGCCATTTTCTATCGCATCAAAATGTTGCCCAATCTTAGATATGGTGCCACCTCTGTTAATATTCCAGTTTCTGTCCTTTCTAATTATAAATCCGCCATGAATTGACATTGGTTCACTTACATAAATTCCTTCCGAGACTTGTTTCAGTTCATAGTCTCTAAGCCAATATCATTCTTTTTCTCCTATCTCTCCAACAATAGACCAATTATTTCCGCTACTTTTTTTTTGATTAAGTCACTATCTGATTCAAAAGAATTATCGTTTTCTAGCTTAAGCGATTCCAAGCTATTTCCATTAAACTCATTTATCAGACCTGCGGCCTTTTGCTCATATAAGCTAACTATTTGTTTAAGATTATCTAAGGAATCAATATCTCCTTTAATCGTCTCTACAGTACATACTTTAAAATCATCTAACGTTCCTTTTACCTGATTAATCGATTCCTCAATCTTTTTTAATCCTTTGTTTTTAGCCTTATCTATTTCGGTCCGGAATTTCTTCTTAGCATCAGCAAGTCCACCATCACTATTTGCAGCATGTATCACGGCTCCAAGTAAAGCGCCAGCTAGAGCTCCCCAAGGACCAAAAAAAGCCCCTGCAGATGCAAAATTACCGACATCAAGCGCAAAAGAGACAAAGTCACCAAAACTTACATCAAATTCATCCAAAAAAGATCCATAATTTACTCCTAGATCATTGAACCTTACTACATTCAAATCATAGTCATACTCCAAGTAGAAATCTAAGGACTTTCTTTTACTATCAATATTTTGTCTGAGTTTCTCGAGTTTCTGCCTTATGATATTCTCGAGCTCGTCGGAGAAGACTTTTGCTCGCTCTTTAACTGTTTCATCTAATTCTTCCTTAAGTTTTTGCTTATCTCCGCTATATTTATCAAGAATTTTATAACCGTCATCACGGATTCCATTAAACATTTTATCATACTCCGAAATCACGGCTTCATATAAGCTATTCTTGGTTGAGGAAAAAATATAAGAGACGGATCTCTTAAATGATTTAAGGTCAGACTGGAATTTTTCGATAGCCTCCTTTTCAGACGATATTGTACTACGCAGTTCCTTCACGCTTTCTCGCGTAAGACTCAAAAGCTTTGATGTATTTGCGTCAACAATACCCTCTATATAATGCTCTGATTTATCTTCTAAGACTTTCTCCAAATTAGGGAACAGAGAAAATTCAAACATGCTTTCTGCTCCTCCAAAAATTTTTTTGAAGTTATCTTGCTTCTTAATTAAATCCGGTCTTTGTTCTGTAAATTCCGCCAAGGAACACATAGCTAAGAGAGAATGTACTGGCAAATTACCCATATAGATATTACCCAGCATTTCTTTGAATGCTTCCTCTATTACTGCTGAGGTTTTTCTAATAGGATCTTTGAGAAGCGTCTTTCGATCTTCTTCCCGATCATAACCGGATGCATAGCCTCTTATATTATATATCGAATACACTGACACCCAGTCCCTCAGATATTCTTTTATTTTCATTGTTGTTGCAGAATTAGGCTTCTCATTGCAAACATAAAATACACAATGAGCCTTATTCAACGCTTTCTTGATACCTTCGCGGAACTCGTCTTCATTACCCTCTATTCCAGGAACATCAATAAGGGTTATAGGCTTTCCATTAAAAGACATCTGATACTCATTGTAGTCCTTCGTAAAGTCCGAAGTTCCGTCACCTACTATTGCGCCATCATTCCCTTTTACCCTAGTTTCTTCATTAAGTAAAATCCTAAAAGTTTCTATGGTAGTACTCTTTCCTGCACCAGTCTCGCCGAAGAAGGCAATAACAAGTCTATCCCATTCAACTGTATTAATTGCATTATCTAATTCAGCCTCCACCTTTTGGGCCTGAGAGGATAATGTTTCTGCAATATGTTTTTGTATTTTACCGAAGGAAGAATTTTTAGCCTCTAGACTTTGAATATCCAGTGAACTATTTTCTAGGGCATTAATCAACTTTTTATACTTCTTGATAAATGCCTTTTTCTCTTTTTCAGGATTATTTTTCATTTATTGCAATTGATATACGAAATAGTTTTCTTAATGCCGCAAGAATTGTTACTTTTTGAGATTAGAAATCCAATAGAGGAATATTGGTATCATCATATATAGCAAGCATCTTCTCGAAGTCAGATAAAGGTGAGGAGGAGACAATACCACTTATACCCTTTAACGCAGCTATTACAAGTTCATTATCATCCTTCTCTATGGCCTTGTCTAACAACTTATACTGTTTATCTAACGCTTTATCCCTCTCACTAAAAATATTACATAAAGCCGTCTCTGCTAATCTGTATTTCGCTGCTATCTTAGCGATTTGGACCTTACTCAAAGCATCTATTTGCTTTGTTTTCTCTCTCAATTCAACAGATTGCCTATGAACATCCAACAATTGTTGTGTAGTATTACTATTTGCAATTTCTTGTGTAGTATTCACTAACATAAGAAACGTCTCTTTTTTATTATCGTCCATAATTTATCATTTTTATTATTTGATTGTGGCACTCGCAATTTTATTATATTCTTTCATTGCCGTAGCTAATTCAACGACTTCTTGTCTATCTAGCATCTGATTATTTAAAAAGACTTTATCTCTTAAGGGAGCATAAATTTTTAGAAAGCCCTTATTTGCATTAGTTATAGCTTTTCCTATCTCTATTATTCTAAGAAGTTTAGCTCGACCTTCATTATATTCGTTGACTATCCTTTCGATATTATTCAAGTATTCTACCTGGTACTTGTAATTCTCATCAATTGCTTGATTTCTAGCTCTTTGGGTTTTGACTAATGCCGCAGCAGCGGATATACCTATCGCTTTGACAGCTTGCTCGCCGGATTTAAATTCAGTTGAACTGAAAAGATCCATCGTATTAGAAAAAGTATCCCACGCAATTTTCCCAGACTTTACTGATAGGTTCCCTATTTCTATGTGACCTAAATCCATATCCATGGTTCCTAAGCTAGCTATGTCTTTTTGCGTTGTTAACGTTGAACCACCTGCATTGTCTCTACAAAGATTTATCAACTCCACACCTAGATATATATTGCGAAATGCCATTATTCTAGTGAGTTTTAGCTCTTCGTTTATCTTTGGTGCAATATCAGAAAGCTCTTTATACTCATCATATATGGATTTCTGAAGTTTGGCCATTGTTTGAGTTTGTTCGGATAATTTGTCGAGATCTCGAAAAAATAAGAATTTTGTGGTATCCGCTTCCTTAGTCTTTCCTAGTTTATTTAAATACCTTGTCATCCTATTATTTTTCAAGGCTTTTTCATAAATAGAAATTTTTTCTTCCGATGGAATTATCTCTTCGTTAGCAGCATTTTTTTCGTTATCATCCTGTCTTAACAACATATAGTTGTTTGATTCTGTACACTTTAAATATAAGTCGTGCATCTGCTTCTGCAATTTGCTATCATCCTCGGTTTCCTTTGACACTGATAACAGATAGAATAAACGCAATTTAATATCAGCGAGTTTTCGCCTATCAGCCATTGTGTTTAGATTGCCCAAGGTCTTTTTCGCCTCATCAAAAAGACTTTGTGCTTCATTATAATTTTCACTATTTATTGAATCCTCTATGATTGATATTTTGAGAGTTTCTCTTATCTCATTCTCAAGTTTATTGTAAAGAATATATTCCTCTTTTTTCTTAAGAAGTTCCTCGAGCCTTTTCTTTCCCCCCAAGTATCCTAAGTTCCCTATAACACCTGATATGCTGAATATCGTAATTAAAGCGCCTAAAATAATCAAAAACACTTTTATGAACATAGGAGAACTCACCAAGTTGAAAACCCATTTAATCAACCTGATAAACCAATAAATTATGCCTATACCTCCTGCTAAAGTTATAAGTTTATTAAAAAAACCCTCATCCCAAATATCTAAGACAGAATCAAGTAGATCATCATAATCTATAAAGATACCCTTAAATATCATTATGAGATATATACCACCAAATATTGCCCAAACTATGCTCATAATTAACACTACATTTTAATCGCGTAAATCAACAATAAAACTCCTGCTACTATCCCAATCGCAAATAGTACGGCTCTGAAATAATTTGGTTTACAATCTTCTATAGAACGTTCTATTTTATTTAATCTTTTACTCATATTTTATCTAATTTTATCTCCCATAAATCCTCTCCAACTCACTCTTACTAAACATCTTGAACCGGTCCTGCCAGTACAGGGATTTCTCGTGGTCGAACTGGCCGCGGTCGATGACGGAGTACTCGCCCATCTTGTGGAGGATGGTGTTG
>Ga0181612_152435_pt1 | contig 15491 bp, 6 predicted proteins | sample HoacroProtozoa21_FD_119630 | JGI IMG/M metagenome (GOLD analysis project Ga0181612, IMG submission 119630) | Hoatzin crop microbial communities from Cojedes, Venezuel. Combined Assembly of Gp0051906, Gp0051904, Gp0051908 | reverse complement strand
GTGGGGGGACCGTGTCAAAGGCCTTACGGAAGTCAAGATAGATGACATGCGTAGCTCTTCCCCTGTCCACTGAAGTAATCATTCCACCATGGAAGGCTACTAAGTTGGTCAGGTAGGACTTCTCCTTGGTGAAGCCATGCTGGCTGTCTTGAATCACCTCCCTGAGCCAGTGGGGAGAAGGCAGGATAAGCCAGGAAAGTTCATGTCAGGAAGGGAGATGCTCATTAAGAACAAATAAACAGGACCTAGGAGATGGAAAAAAAACAAAACCTTGACCAGACAAAGGACAGAGATTGAAATGCAAATCCAGGAATGAGTGAGGGGGCACCTATATCAGCATTTTGGTTCATGCTGTTCTTTTACCTCCGCAGATCCCCATGTTTCAGTTCCCATCAGCGAGCACTCTCAGGACATCCTAACTGGGTTCCTTTCACATAAAGTTTAAACTGAAAGGTGTGCTGTAGCTTGTCACCACAGGACCAGACTAGGACTTGCCCAAAGCAAAATCTCCTAATATGTGTACAGGGTGGATGTCAACCACCAGCTGCACCCGAGCCACTGTCCTCTGCAGACCTGCTCCTTTGGGCTATACTCATTTGCTAATGTCAGCATAGTCCAAGAGATCAGGACTTCTTGGGATACAGGACTGCAAGAAGGTGTGAGGTCTGTGGGCTGGGGCTTCGCTGACTAAGAAACCTGGAAAGGTAATGCCTCGTGAAGCATCAAAATAACAAGACAGTCCTGACCTCTTTTCAGCCAGTGGAAAAAAATAAAATATAGTAGAGGAACTAGAGTGAAAGGAAAGAGCTGGTGACTTGGTGGAAGGGTGAAAAGAAAACTGCAGGAGAAGGTTAAAACTGAAGATAACTCACTGACATTATAGCTTGAAACTATGCATATGCTTATGTAGTAGTAAGTGTTTTATCAAACATTTGCTTTGATGCCTAAGCACAATAATGTCTACTCCAAAAACTCTTGCCCCATAATGGTATCTGTTTAAAGATTTTTTAAATAATGCTGAAAACTCTTGAAGTTTCTCAGCTGCTAAATTAAAGCTTAGGGAGTTAGACTTATAGCCTATTAAAATTCTGTTTAGCGTGCACTTTTTAACACAGATTTTTCATTAAAAAGGGTTTCCATGTAATTATCTAATGACTTGTCATGTCAGTCATGATAGTTTCCAGGTTTGTGACTTGCTCCTGAGAGGTAAACAGAAAAGAAATATACCAGATCTCACCTGCTGCCCTTCTAATTTGAGCTGAAAGTGATAGTCTCACGCATGTACCTGATTTGATTTGCAATGCAGAGAAAGTAAATCCCATGAGAGAGAAAACTGAGGCAAAAAGATGTGATATTTTCTTTTCATTCAGTCAATGTTTTTCCATGTTGGATGAGAATATACCATGCCATATTTTCAAGTTAACCGCGTTCCTCAGTTTCTCCACTCCCAAATATTTTCATCCAAAGGACTAAAAATGGTTACAAATCTGCAGATGTTGGTATTCCATGCCTGAACATTACTTGGTTGAGCTATAGGATAATGGGATACTTCCCCATGTCATATCTTGGTATGAACAAATGCTCGCAGAGAAATCAAAAGGCTTACAAACATCAGATGAGAAGAAATAAAGCAAGTCAGATAGCACCCAACCAGAGATACACAAGAGGAGAAGATGCAGTATCAAGCAAGCCAGGAGGACAGCAGTGTTTGAGAGATCTAGCTCAAGCAAGAGACAAACAAAAGGTTTCAGGAAGCTGCATGGAGATAAACTGAGATTGAAGAATAGATTCTTCAGTCTTTAGCATCCAGCAACATCCACCAGATGCTGGAGTGCTGCTTTGGTCATCACCTTCACTCCTGATGCCAGGAGAACTGTAACTCAGGCCATGACTTCCTGCAAAAAAGGCAGAGCTCAGCCTGTCTGGCCCAAGTAGACCATGACTGTATCCCAGACTGCAGAGCTACACTGCTAGCTGGTCACCTGATGGACAGAGCAGGGGGATTTGGCATCCATTGGGACCACAATGAGTAACACCCCCAGTTTATGGTGTTTCTGTTTTATGACAGCTCCATCCATCACATCTCATGAGTCTGCTATTGCCTAGAGGTGGCAACGCAACTAAGGCAGTAAAAAAAGATGCCACATTACCTAAGTCCCTGCATTGCTACTGGTAGTAGCTCAGAGGCTCTTTCCTCACAGTGAGAAAAGATTTCTGTACGTAATCGAGACATTTTCTGAAAAGTTTCTAAAACTCGACAGTTCTGCTTACAAGAGCAATTGAATTCACACACTGTTCCCATGACCAATCCTTACAGACTCCCAAATAGGCAGAGATATAGTGAGGACTGGGGAAAAATTTCCATATCCAGATTTCTTTTCTAAACTTTTTCATGCACTTTCATGCCAGCTATCAGGGACCCATTTTCACTCCCTCCCCTTTTCCCATGCAAATACGGCTCTACACCCCACAGTCCCTGCTAGTGTTGCTTGAGACCTTGCGTGCTGCTCAGCTACCTGCGTAAAGCAAGTTTAGGAAGAAGAGCGACTGCTTTTCTGAACAGCAGTCACTGAGGCTCTCCTTCTCCAAGGGGGGATTCGTGATGGTAGACCCTCACTGCAGGATGCCCAGAGATATCTCTGTCTAAATCAAAACCCAGGCTTAATTACTATTATATTGCAATATTGTAACATGTAAAAAGAAATAACAGATAACGTATAATAACAAGCAAAAAGAAGTGGAAACTTACTGAAAATACGAAGGTAATATTTATGTGACTCATCATCCAAAAATTGTGCCCACAGAACCTTGGCAAAATTAAGATTAAAAACCCCACATTTGCATTTGCTTACAAAACAGTTTAGAGTTATCCAATTATTGGGATTTTTTCCCTGTTCATAAAGAGCACATTAAAAGGGGAGCTCGTTGTCACTGTGCTGTTGCAACATGCACACTAATAGGGCTGTCCATCTTTTCAAAGAGCTGCTTCTTTGGAGGAAGCTGCAGTACATTGTTTAAGGAATTCACCATTCAGTGGTTCAGTCAAGTGCTGCATCCGTCTTTCACTGATTAATAATGAAGCATTAATGAAAATATTTCTGTGTCTCCATACTCCCACCAATAAAATGTGATGCAGAAAAAAATACAGCATTTGGAAACTGTTATTTGTCTCACTTGCCAGACAAGCAGTAGAGTAATTCTTTACTGGGAATATTGGTAAAACAAGACCTGCATTTAGGGAATTCAGACAAGTAAAGATGGATTCTTAAGCTGACATTTAAGAATCACTGACTCTCAAATATCACATTAGCAATCAAGAAATCAACAGTGTTTAGAAGAAATATAATTAGCTCAGCATGCTCTGCTTGAAACCAGTACTGTAGCTATCAGCTGCACCAAATGCCAGAAAAGGAGAAATGGAGAGTTTGTTTTCCATCGAAATGCATTATATTTTATTTTATGAAAGGCATGAGAGCTTGAGGCATTAATATTTCTGAGAAAATGCTGGAGCTATCTTAGATCAGGGCAGATTTTTCTCCATTAGCTGAGCAAATTCTGGGAAAGCAATCTTTCTTTTGCTTGGTCTGTACTAAACGCATTGCCATGACACCGTGCGAGACAGCCGGGCAGAATGTGTGGTATGTTATTAATATGCTTTCATTTCATTTATGTAAAAACGTTACTGAGATCGTGTTTTATATGTAATTGAGTTATGCATTATCTGAATTGACCTTCTTATTCTACTCTTAACTGCGGAGGATGTCAAGCAAACAAACCATGAAAGCCAGTACTTCTGGACACAGATGGTAAAGCTTACGCGTAGAGAGAGAGGAGCAATTGAATGCAAGGCAGTAAATGTTTACTCAAATCCAGTCAACACTGGTAGTGCTTTAATCTGACAGCCGCTTTGAAACTTATTTGAGTATACGGTGGTCTCAGACCACTGCAGAGTCGAAAGCTGCCACCCTTCCTGGATTTCTTAGCAAAGAAGATATGGATTAAATCCTAAATGTGTCTGGGAATTGAACTGTACTGAATACTCAAAGCTGATTGCACCAGTATATAATGTAGGAAGACAATTAGCTTCTGCTGTACCTCTTCTCCAAGCAAAAAGAGGCCTTAAGTTCTTTGCTGTCTATCACGTTAGCACTTTTCACAAGTATCTTGAGTGTATTTGAAGTTTGCAGAGAGAGCTGGAGCATGAAATCACACTCCCTTAATTTGCTCAGTGCCAACATCTCACTTTTCTCTGTATGGTATAAAAGGAAGTGACACCCTTCATGCCCTTGGACCTCACCACTGCTAAAGGCTCTGTCCCTGCAAAATCAAAGGGTGCAGTTACCCAGGGGAAGCAAGTCACGACTTGGTTGCTGGTAAAACCCCACTTTGGCCAACAGGCACATAACCCCACTGACAGCATGAGAAGTCTGTTGATAACACATTCATAAGGCCAGAGAGTAAATTTTCTAGAATAGAAAATAGAAATAATAGAAAAAATAGAATATTCTACAATAGGCAAGAAGAAAATTGAAAAGTATTGGGTTGGCTAAGGGTGAGAGAAAAAGGAAATGTGCATTTTAGGAGGAGGAGGGCAGGAACAGAAGTTCCAGGGTCATGATGAACTTAGACTGCGAGCCAGTGTTCCTAGGTGCCGTGGTCAGATAAATAGCAATGCATTAGTTTTAAAATGTTGCTCCGAAATGTCACCTTCATCTCCATTGATCTCTATTACCAAACAGGTCCTTCACTGTCACTTGTGACAAAAGGCATTGGTCAATGAAAAGCTCTAAATAAACTTGAGGAAGACAAGGAAGCTCTTCTCTCTTAGCTGCACACAACAACATTATAAAAAAGCCTTGAGAAAGTAGGGCACTGAAAAAAAAGCATCTAGTACTGAAACTAAAAATTGAAATATTCTATTCTAAACCTGTCAGGCTTATCAAAAATATTTGGTGGTGGGGTTGTTTTTTTCTCCTCTAGAAAGGATTGTTTTGTCTGGATGAGGAAATAGCCTAGTGAAACTTTTTGAATAGACTTACTTTAATCCCCACATTACACCAGGGTAACTGGTACCCACAAATCTATTGCAAGGCTGAAATTTAACCAAGATGTCCCAAGGCTGAAGTTACTTTTTAACCACTGAATCATCTTCAGTGAAACACTAAGATTTGGTAGCTGGAAGACAGCGACTGTACTGGTTACTTCAGCAGCCTTTTCAGACCATGCCACCTCTATCACCTCCTATGGAAACACTCAAGCACCGCATGCCCTGGCATCTCTCCGGCTCCACGGCAAGATATTCACCTAACATGTAACCAGAATGATGTGTTCCTCTGTGTACTAATGGGCACACTCTGGATGTCATTTTAGGATAGGCAGCTCTCTGGTTTACGCCTCAAAATGCGTGTGCTCTCCCATTTCAAACCCAGGCATGCATCCATAACTCATACAACTGACAAAACTCGTATTTCGGGTGAGATCAGGTCAAAGGCTTGCTCACAAATCACACCCTGGAGCTCTGAGATTGGGAAATGTATCATTAGTGTTTAAGCACAGCAGCTGATGGTGGGGAGAGGGCGTTATTTAAATTTACCCCATGGGCGTTTGCAAAGTTAATGCTTCATTTTCCTGTCCCAATAGTCTCTTGTAAGATTTGTTCTCTGAGCAACAGACTTTGTCTTCATGCTCAAGATACGCAGTGTTGCTACATGCACTTGGTGTTCATTCCAAAAATCATGTTAGTAAAACCAAGGTGACTCAGTCGTGGTACAAGCACTTTTCACCGCCTGCCTGCAGTCAGCCTCTCCCAGGCTACGTTCCTCCAGTTAGCTGTGGAGGATTACCTGCCCGCCCTTGTGCAGACCATGCCACCATTTTGGGGGCAAGAGAAAACTTGGTTTTAACAGAACAGTTGCCTATTGAGAAGGAGACCGGGGGGGCTTAGGTAATGATTTGGAAAACTGGTTGCAGGAATTCCTATGATCAGCTTGGACAGGCACAGCCACACAGAAAAAAAACAAAACAAAACAGTTTTAGAGACATTCTTGTCATTGCTTCATGTCCGCGTGATGAGCTGAGAGCAGTGGCACTGCTGTAACCACTAACATACCCATGAACTGCCACCTCATCCTTTTGCCAGAGCTGGGGTATTTCAGAAGCTGTCACCAAAGAGGAGTATCCAGGGAAATGATGTTTCTATGTTCTTCCCCTAAAACTTAAACTGAAGGCAGACAAATTTAGCTGTAAATCCCGCCCCCCCCTCCGGCAGAGGGGCATCTCCACAGCAGTGAAGGCTGAGGCACAGATCGAAGCAAGGCCTTCTATAACACAAACCCAAGACTGTTTTTCTCTGCTAACACATCCTTCATAGCAGAAGAAAACAAATAGAGGCAAGAAGATGTTATAAAGGAGGGTGCGCACATACTGGCTCCACATCACCCAGCACGATGCAAAGGGAAAGCTCTGGGCTCCCTGCGGGCCACCCCAAGCCCCCGCCCTACAGCTTTTCATAGTTATTTCTTGTGTGTTTATACACTCCGGCATAAATGCTGAAGTACAGCTTCTGGTCCTTGTTTTCCACAAATATTGCAGTGGAGAATTAGCTGAATTTAATTACAGTTATCATGAAATAGCAAGCATTAATCAGATGCCAGTAGCAGCTGTATTTTGCTCCTTTGAAAGCAAGAAACTATTTAAAAACTATTTCATTAAAAGCAGAAAACTATTTTAAAAACAAAGCAAAAAGCATTCTATTGATAGAGTAGCATTATCCCAGTGCACACAAACACCCTCAAAATAATAATAAAAAGACCCTCTTAATAGGATGCTGTTGTAGTAAGAGCCTCTTATGGGAACAAAATTTAGACAAACATTTAGCTGGATTGTGCACCGGATCTAAAAGAGATAGAGAGAGAACAACATAAAATATACCAGTTTTCTCATCTCTTCTATTTAGGCTGCTGACATGTACTTTCTGTAGAGATGCCCATCTAATTACAGAATCATAAAGTTCTTTAAATGTGCATAAATTGCTGTAATTCACATATCAGTTCCTCCTTTGCACTGCAAGAAACACGTCAGTGCAATGAGAATCAAGCCCTTTATAGATAAAAAGCAGTCTGTTTTTGAGATCCTCTGTCGTTCCATTTTCCCTCCTCCTCTTGCAATGTGGGATCCATCTGGGATCAGATGTGCAAGCACAGAAGTGCGGTGGGAAGTTCTCACCTGCAGACCCCCAAGGACAGTGGGCAGGACAATGTGTCTCAAGGGTGTTTTGGGGAAACAGCTGCAGTTGATCACACTCAACGTGGTTCGCTGCCTGTCTCCTGCCAGAGCTTCAGGATTCTGCACAAGTAGGATTCTCCTGTCAAACTTTCATATGCATATAACCATTCCTTTCATATGCATATAACAAATGCATATAACCATTGAAGGAATTCTGATTTAGAAACTCAAAATTAAGACACCATAAACTGCACAGCATGTGAAATATCAGTTCTTCACCATTATTCACATGAATTATGATTTAGATCCTATTTTCACTTTTCTAGAAGCTGACCATCTCTTCTTTTACAAGCACCCCTTCTCAGATGAAGTTGCAGTTGTTATGATACAACTACTGCTACTTATGATTAGACTACGTGCCAGACAGTGCAGCAATTTCATAAGGCTGTGTAACATCAGTTACATGCAATCACCTGGATAACTACCGCACAGCGACTGAGGAATACGTTTACTGTACAGCTATACATCATCGTAACTGGTAAGTGCACCTCACTCATAGTACAAACCCCATCAAGCACATAAGCCCCCAGGACTACTCGTCCTACATACACTTGAGACAGCCTCATATGTCCACTCGCCCATAGGCTAATGGGATGGACCGTAGGACTTACAGAAGCATTTTAACAACTGGTTTATTTTCCTCAAAGCTGAAGTATACTATAAAATGTGTCAAGGCAGGGCTGCAGTGGTTTATGGACATGCAATCTGGGGCACGAGGCCAAGGTAAGATAACGGCTTTGCATAACTCTTAAGTTGTAAAAGAGTTTGCACAGATTGCTTTTTTAACACTGGAAGTTTTACCTCTCCTCCTGCCTTTGAAACCACTTCTGCTGCTTTCTAGGCCTTCTCAAGAGAACCACCCAGGTTGTAACATATTTCTTAAGTGCAGAGATATTAAGATGTAAAGCGTCAAGTCTCTTCCTATCCCAGATGAAGAAACTTCCTGTGATTCTTTACTACAGTGACACAGAAAGATAAAAACTTATCATCAATGTCAGGCAAATCACTCAGAGCAACATAAGCAATATAAACTCCCTTATTCTGCCATTTGCCCCTCCCCGCAAGTTAAAAGTTAAAGTTAAAATCATCCATTAGGAGTTTATCTAACATATTTATTCCTCCAGGCCATGTACTTGTATTAATACTCTCCAGTTTTTAGCTCCTGACACACTGCAGTGAGCACTTTGCACTAGTAGTTTCCTTCTTCTTTTGACAAATGAGCCCACTTCTTAAATATAAGTTCAAGACACAGTCCTGTCCTCCCAAAATCCAGTTATTAGTTTCCATATGTACTTCCTAAAGAATCCTAAACATCACAAACACTTGCCCAGGACACAAGGAGGTTTGGTAAGTAACTGAAAGCAGATGCAACAAAACACACAAATTTGCTGACGATGCCACCCTTGGCACCACGATGCCAACGAGCCTGCCTGCAATGAGTCGCTTTTACAGATGGAAAAGAAAGGGGATATTAAATACTTCAAAGGAAAGGAGAAGAGGGTATCTATGTGTATATATATACACACACCCACTGACTGCCTCCTCCACGCTGTGTCCCCTTTTCTCTTTGCCACAAACAGCCCCATGCCTGCCTGCATCCCCATCACAGCAGAGTCTTGATCCAGAGCCCAGGTCTTCAGAGCCTGAAAAGTTTAGGTAAGTGTAATGGTGAGGGGGAGATGCTAAACAAGAACTACCCAAAAATACACCTGCCTTCTCATACGAGTCCCACTGCCTCCTGTTTTTCTTGGACGACTCCCCATGCAAATTCTCACAAGTAAAGTCTTATTTAGCAATAAGATAAATCACCATTGTCACTGCAGAAAAACAAAATGGCTGATTATCTCTAAAGTAAGCCTTCTGAAATCTAAAAATATTGCCTAGATCTTGGAGACTAATTTTTAAATGTCCCATTGTAGGCAAACAGAGAGATAGAATAGGTCCTTGAATGAACGTGTGCTGACAGCTTTAAAAAAAAAAGTAAAAATCAAGCTTTGGTTTTGGAGTCTGCTGTGCATCAGAAACATTAACCTACTTTGAGTAAAGTTTGCTAGCTGAGCAGCAGAGAAAGCAAGCAGGGCATGCTAAAGGGAGTTGCATGTAACTGCTTTCTTATGCCTTTAGAGCTATAGGGAGTAAACACAAGGAGAAAAACCCAATTGAAAATCTGGCTGCCATCCAGAAGTTTAAAGCCATTGAAAGAGCCCTGTGGTGAAAATGAAGCTACTTAATATTTTAATTTTTCCCATCTGTTTAGAAAAAAGGAAAAGACTGGCTTTAATCATAATTAGTGGTCAAAAATTTAGAAAGTCTTTTTTTTGTGTGTGTGAATTTTGGCATCGGCAACTGTAAAAACCTGCCTCAGGTTGTTTGCAGGGGTTCAGATACCAGCTTGTCTCTATGATGAGATACCAAAATTTATTACTTCTTGAAATGTGTAATCCCTGCTAAAACCTGCTCTGCCGACATTTCCATCTCATTCTGAGGATTATGACGTTTTCTGAGTAGGAGAAGGGATAAATAAGTATGGATCCCAAAACACGCTGAACACTTTTATCATGACAAAAGACAAGCTATGCACTGTAAAGTAGAAAACTGCTTTTAAGACATCGTTTTCCTGGCAAAATTGCTTTCTTTTATGGATTATTTGTTACAACTCTGCAATAAACACTTTAAAAAAGGACTTTCCAACTGAGTATAAAGAAAACATGTCCATCTTTAACACAGCTCCACTGACTTTTCACTTGTACTTTGCCTCTTTATGCTAATTATGATATTCCCCCTATTATAGGAATAGATCCTTGCAGTGGATGCAATTAAAGATGTAAAAGATACTTCCACCCAGGTTTCCTTTTTTCCTCCTGGAATTTCTAAGTTTCTGGCATTTGATTTTCAAGAAAGCTTTGAAGTCTGAATGTGTGGCATCATATTTTACAGAGCAGGAGTCTCTATCATATCCCAAATAGCAGCTGAAGAATTTCAAAGGCTTCTCTCCAGATAAACATCTAAAACTCTGGATAGCTATAAAGTTCACTAGCCTCCTTTTCTCTGGAAGGTGGAGGGCTGTCTACTTGGGTACAGATTGTATCACAAGCTGTCCAGTAATTGAATCTCAGGCTGCTGACAAATTTATGTAAGGAGAGACTTGCTCTTTTGTTTTTTTCTTATTTCAGAAAATTGAGATGTTCGCAGAACCAGAGAACACAGAATGCTTCTCAGCTTTCACCAAACAACTCTGAAGCCCTTGAAAGTCCTGCTTTGGGTTTGGAGCAGTAGTCAGGTATAAATGCTGATTACTTTTTATTTAACCCACTTGACTGAAAGCAAGTCTAAGTATACTGCACTAAAGCTTTGTCTCTGCTTGAAGCCTACTAGAAGATGACAGTTCTATTTAATGCATATACAATTTGAAGAAATGCAGTGATGAAAAAAAAGAAAACTAACCTCAGAAGTGCAGTATTCTGTATAAAAATTCTATCCTCAGCATTCTAGACTATGCCTGAAGAAAGAGTATATTAAGGGGTGAGGAGGAATGATAGACCAGAAATTATGGAAAGACTTTGAAAATTATTCTGAAGTCTGTGCGGGGAAGAATCAGTGTTACAAACTCTGCCATTGCCTGGACAGTGGCTGAAATACAGTAAAAGGGAGCTGTCTGAATCCTTGCACAAAGCACTACAGCAGTGCAGACACCAAGATCTGCATCACCTTCCCAACAGCCCCCCCCCCCGGCCTTTGCATGAGCACGTGCCCTTACGTAGTGCTATCCCACAAAGTCCTTGCTAGGATTTTACCATCTATGGGGGGGTGCTGCTTTTTTTTCCTTTTTTTTTTTTTTTTTTACCCCCCCCCGACATCTGACATCTGTGGACTTGAAATCTCAAATACCTTGGGGCTCCTTTAGGAGCTAAACAAATTGCACTTTGGGTACAGGCTCTCTTTGTTCTACAGTATACAGGGCACAACATTTGATGACTCCAGCTGGGCTAATCCCAGCAGAATCTACCAGATTTTTCTGGAACTCCTTTGCAAGAACATTACTAACAGGATCACTGAGAGGTAAATGACCTAAGCACAACACACAGGGAATATGCTTTATGCTTTATTTTGTTTATGTCACTCAAATTATCCCTCATTTAGCACTACCTCCTCCAGAACCTGTGTCAATGCCATTTTTTTTTTTACATAGACTGCCATGAGCCTCAAGACAGTCCCATGTTTATTCTGAGTGAATAATTAACTCTTGTTTTCCTGTTTATAAAGTGACCAAGATATCAGAAGTGTTTTTAGATCATCTGCTGGAAAGGTGCTTTTTTGGAGAGGGGCTTGCATACTGCTCTGCCCGGGACTCAATCAAAAAATCCCCCTACTCACCCACCGAGATGACTACATGTTTGACAGTGAGAGAGGAATGTTTCTTACAGAAAAAAAACCCACAAAAATCGTAATTAGTGTTGAATGGGTCATTCTGTGGTGAATTTAGCGAAGCGCCATACAACCAGTGTAAAAAACTGTCCAGAATAAAGCGGTTTGCGAAATGACTTGTCCAATAATACTGGGAATTAGTCAAAGAAGAGAGCCAGACTTTCCCTGGGAACTAAGTTTAACTCCACTTAAAGTTTCCATTTTTAATTGCTACCTCAGGGGTAAATGTTGCCCTGACTCTTGGAAGAGCACTGCAGGCACCAGAAGCAGAGCTGAACAGAAATTTCAAATACCTGAGGGTTTCTTTTTTCCTTTCTTAAAAATGGACCTGTCTTTCAAATCTGGAGGTCTTTCTGGGGGAAAAAACTCAATTTGTGGGGATTGTTTTTACATAATGTTTAACAAGAAAGATTAAAAATGATGGGGGGAGATGGGGAAGGTTTTGAAATGTTTAAGGGAAAACTGTTTCAAACACAACTGAATAGGAAGAGAACAAACAGCGAGGCAGGAAGAGATAAGGGCAACAGCTCTGGTTCTGTTCATTTTTTGTGCTAAGATGTAATTAGTCTGCTGTATCAATGAACAATGAGGCACGGAGAAACTACAGAGATAAATCCTGCAATTTACCTCTGTGCATAGGGAGGACGCTGCAGTGAGACTCACTCAGCAGCAAACAATAGCAGCCAGGCTCGGCTGCAAGGGGAAGGCATTCGCAGGAGCGTGGCAAGGGTGGGATGATGTGCGAAGGTGAAGGATGCAAGGCACACAAAGCAGGCACTGGTCCGCAGCACTGGGAGTGGAAACGTCTCTGAAGCAGAATCAGAGGGCATCAGACTCCCCAACACTTAACCTCTGTGCAGCAGATGAGGCTTTTTTTCTGCTAAATATAATTTTTGTTAAACATACTAAGTTTGCTTGACGAGTTGGGAGGACTCTTTTCAGAGGAATGTGTGTAGAAACAGCTCCACTGCCAAACACCTGTTAATTAGCTATCATTAAAAAAAGTAAATAAATTAAAATCAATCATCAGAAGTTAACTTCAAAAAGTGCTTCTGCCAGCGAAAGCAAAACCACCCCCTCCTCAGATAGCTCAATATTGTAGAAAAATGTTTTCCTCTAGTCCAATGTAAATTACATGGCTTTAGGATAAATTGAGATTAGAACTGTAAGTTACAGAACCATCCAAATCCCTGAGTTTACAGAGACCAGAAGATGGGAAAATCAGAGGATAATCAGGCCTCTGAGTTGCTCTCCAGTATTTCCCAAGGTGGTTTCAGCTTTCATACAACTTTATCACCCTAGCTTTCATAGAAGTTTATCCCTCTAGGGACAAACTAGGAGCTGTCTCCAGCTGGAATTTCCCTAAAGTAGTATGTTCAGGACTTGCAGTCAAGATCAGGATATCAAGAGTAGAAGATATGCTGTGACACAGATACAATCCTCAGAGTTCAGGGGGCAAGGCTGGAGGTGGGCTCTGACACCCACTTTTCCCCTGAGAGTTTCCATACAATTTCTAAATGATATTTTAAAAGACGACCACTTCTAGCCTCTCCAAGAAAGAACTCAAATTCAAATCACACAAAGTTGGGTTCACCCAGCAAGAGCATACAGATCTGTTATTTTTCCCTCCTTAGCCTTGAAAATTAGTCTGCCTCTGCTCAGCCTCCTGGAAAGATCTTGCTCATACCAAGATACGTGCAGAGGCTTCATACAAAATCAGGATTGGAGCCAACAGTTTTTCTCTAAGTAGCACTCTACCAGCGTTTGCAAATCACTTCAAGATGGTATTTTCCTGGCTGGCTTCCAGGGCCCAGAGCAGCAGCAACAAGTAAGAAGTTGCTGCTGTGCTTGCCAAGAATGCACTGTGCAGGGGACAGTAAACATCACCTTGGGTAGCGATTTTTTACGTGCGTGTCCATCCTTCCTGCAGAGATGCAAGGTGAAGGTCCAAAAAAGGGCTTGTATGGAGATACCAGACACAGGTTTCCTTCCGCTTACTCTTCCTCATGGCTTGGGGAAAGAGTGAGCTGCAGTGCTGTCTCATTCCCTGGTTTCATGCACTGAAAGCGATTTGGAGAAGCCAGAGGACACTGTTAATGAGGGAATCAAGGGAGATACTTTTATTCTTTATGATCTTTCTTTAATGATTTAACTTCAGAGCAGTAGAAGATGGGGTAGTTTGAGAAGGTAAATTGTGGCTTAAGAAGAGATAGAAAAGGAAGCAAATATGCTGTAGATATCAAAACTCCCAGAATTAATTAGACCAATGAAGACAGAGTACAAGCCAGTCTGGGCTTACTGAAATGAAAGGGGAAATTAAAAAAAAAAAAAAACAACAAACTTACTTACTTTCCTCATCAAAGGTTTCTTGAATTCAACGCATTCTCAGTCTTTGAATCTTAAAAAATAAATAAATAAAATCATTTTTTTTGATTGACAGAAAACAGTTCAATTAGAAATAGACAAAAAATTACCATCTCAAGCAGTATAAAATAGTTTGCAAGTGATGAGAATCCTGGTTCAGCCATTGCTTTATAATATCCTTCAAAGCCAGAAAGGTGATGACATTTCTTTCCAGTTTAACCTTTACTTCTAGGGTTCATGTAGAAATAGATTTTGTGGTTTTACCCAATTAAACAAAAACCTATATGAGAGAGATTTTGGAAGGGAGAAGGATGAGTTATCACAAAAGTTTTCTAGGGCAAAGACTGTGACAGGCTCTCCTGTTGTTTTAACCATTGTGTTCAGGACTGGAACCAACACTCAAAAAATGCCACCATAGTAGCTTTTAAATACATCAGAAGAAATGTAAGCCTTCTCCTTTCCTAAGCATCATACTGGGTTCCTTTGCACCATTTAACGTTACCTAAGAAGACAGCAGAAAACAGAAGCGTCATATTTTCAGATGTCTACGTGTACATGTTAAGATTTTTAGAAGTTTTGTCTATTCCTGATAAAGTAGATAGACTTTATTTTCAAATATTGTTCCAATAACATTGTTCTATTATTATAAAACCTCCTATTTTTCTAAAAGGCTCAACCATGTTGTAACAGCAGGAATAAACAGAAATGACCTTTAGATGTTGAAAGTTATGTGTTGAGTTTCAGACTGAGCAAACCAGCACTGCTTAAGGAAGGGACCCAAAGCATAACCTAGTTCTAGCAGGAGAATTAGATCAGACTGTAAGTTCAGCAATGCAGCAGGCAACTAGGTGTACAGAAACTGCAGGCTCCCAGGCACTGCAGCCACAGGACAGATGGGGTAGAACTCGAGTACCTGAGCCCCACCGCTCTTACTTCAGATACAACAGGTAGTTTCCATCAGCTGTTTGTGGTTACAGCCATTTCCTCATTTGTGCACCAGACCAATCCAGCCAGGCACACACATTTAAGAAAAATTCATAACTACAGAGCCCTGCCCTCTAAACCAGAGATGTGGGATTAGGTCTGTACATGAAGATCATTACCAATACTCTGCTTAACCCGTACACCCACATTCCCTCCTAGATCCAAAGAAATACTTTCCAAAGAAATATATCCATAACAGGAACTTCCTTGGATTATTCAGCACAGTAAAACACACAGCAGCTTTTCAAATGCGGCACTATGCTATTGCAAGTATGGTTATATCCACAGCTGCTCTGGTGAAACTCAATTCTGTCTCATTTCTCCTCTCCCCCCACTGAGAGGAAACCATCCCAAGTAGCATGGCTAAGTCCGTTTAACCTCACGCACAGAGCACGCAGAAAAGTAACATAAAAAAGGGGGGGGGGGGGGGGGGG
>Ga0181612_106686_pt1 | contig 15491 bp, 9 predicted proteins | sample HoacroProtozoa21_FD_119630 | JGI IMG/M metagenome (GOLD analysis project Ga0181612, IMG submission 119630) | Hoatzin crop microbial communities from Cojedes, Venezuel. Combined Assembly of Gp0051906, Gp0051904, Gp0051908 | reverse complement strand
TAAGTAAAATGAGATTATAGAGGTATAATGGTTTTATGGGTGTGTTTATACCTAAATATAGATATATCTGTAAAACCACTTTGTCTAATGGCCCTGTCATACACTATTTTCCAGGGAATAAGGGACAATATAATAGTGTGAAGTAGTGTGTAAAGGATTTTACTTACCAGACTGGAGTTTGGGATTAGCTAGACTGTTTTGGAGTGGCAAATTTACAGAAAAGAGTCCAAACACTGTGTTAGCCCACACCACCACCAAGGGAGAAACCTGCTCGTGTAAAATACTTTGTAATCAAATATACTGGCAAGTTTTTAAAATAATTCTTGACTGGTGAAATGAAACTCTAGGAATATTAAAGTTACTTGAAACAACTAAGGGCAAATGCCCTGTTTTACAACTGCAGCCTTGTCAAGTGCTTGTGAATTTCTCCATTTCTCTTCTTCATTGGAAACAAGAACACCACTGAGGATGAGGTCTGCATGCTGCATCCTGTGCTTCATTGATTGGGTGCATCAAACTTTTGCATTTGAACAGTGTAGAAATTAATGGATAAAACTTGCTGCTGTGTATGCAAACCCACACTTTCACAATAGTTCTGGGGTCACCTTAATCTGGTAAGTCTGTGCTGATTCACCCCTGCCTCTCCTTTACTAGTGCGCTTTCAAAAGGGGCTTGTAGTGAGCCAAAGGAAGAGAGAGAGATGGGGTTGGTGCTGGGATGTTTGCCTCTTTCGCCAACAGCCAGCACTTGCATGTGAGCAGAAGTGTGGATAGCAGCTACTGCTTGTGAACAGAGTCAGCCCCAAGGGGAAGGGATTGTAACGTCATGAGCACCCCTGTTGCAGTCTTTGAGCAGCTTAACTCTAGGCTGTGAACCTGCTGCTGCCTCTTGGGAGCTGAACGGTGGAGACCACCACTCAGCCCTGGGTTGGATGTGATTTATTGGCATTCCCCTGCCTTATCACATCCCTGGGTCCCATCCTAGGAGGGAGCCAAGCCTGGACCTGGTACCCACTGTTCCCTCAGAAAGACACTGGTCTCTGGCATGCAGACCGCCCATGGAACACCTGAAACACAATGTGAGCATGACAGAAGTGTTACGTGTGAACGAGAGATGGAGGGAGAGCTATCTTGCATGGTACAACCCAGGACAGCTGAGCATTGCTCTGCCTGATTCAGGGGGGGCTTATAGCTGAGAATCCAAATTGGAGATGCCAGGTTGACTGTGGTGGCACTGGCAAGCTCCTCTTTGCATTAACCAGTTCCTAGCCCTGGCTGCTCCCTGCATAACTGTCCAAAGCCTGAGGATTGGGCACTGTACGGGGAACTCCATCACTGTGTGTTATATGGAAAAATCTGCCTGGGAGGCACATCCCATGAGCTAGACACCCAACACGTTGGCAACTGTGAGCTCTTCAGGATGTGGGCTCTTGTCTGCTGCTTGGAGGTAGATGCTAGAGATTTACTGGCTTTCATGCAGGTGAAGAGAAGGGAATGGGTTTCTTGGATGGCATGTTTTCCCAGTGGGACAAGTCTGTGTTTGGGCGTGAAGGCAGACAGCTGCCATGATCGCCTGCACAGCTCCTGCAGTTCTGCTGTCTGAGCCCTAGGTTGAAGGGCCCTGTAAAGTCCTCCTGGTGGGAGGGGGGCTGGGAAAAAACTACACATTGCTCCCTGGGCATCATAGCTAGCCATTGCCTAACCAAGCGTAATACACTGTGTGAGACTATGCAGAGGGATCGCAGGAAATGTATTTTAAAGAGAACAAATATAGCATTAAAGTGGGTGATCAAGAGAGTGAGAGACAGAGAGCGTATAGAGTGCATTAAAGTTAATAAAGCATTGCAGGAGTGGGGACCGCATTTCACTATGAAGGAATCTAATTTAGTGACTCGTAATTGGAGAATAACAGTCCTGCTGGAATGAAGTTAGCTGTTCATTTTGCCAAACTCTCAAAGTCTCTTGGTTCTCCTTGTGACCATCTCTCAAAGTGGATCCATCAGAGAGTTTAGAATCGATTGCTGCTTCACACCCGTGGTCCCTTTCAGCCTCCTAAGTGGATTTGGTTCCTCTGGTGCATATTTATTATCTATTTTATTATCTGCTTATTTATCTGTACTATCAGTGCAGGGTATATTCTTTCTGCTTAGCATGACAATGAGGGAACTGAGCCTGTGTATTCTACCGGCCACAGGTGCTGTGGCTTTCTGTTCATTTGATAGAGGCATGAGAAGCAGCAAGCAGTGTGGAAGGGTCCCGTTCTTGGACCCCCAAGACTAGATATGTAGTGCAAAGAAGTGCAGGGCTGATGTATTTATTCCAAGTGTGCCTGGCTGCTGAAGAACAGTTATGGGCATGAATAGCTGAGCAGGACCTTTTGCACTGAGAGAAAGTCTTCTTTAGTTTGAAATGCCTGAAATCTCCTTGGGACAGCAGCATGGCCCTGGGTGGGCACACCGAGCAATGCTGCCTCCCACAGGGGTGATGGGCGGCTGCGGGGATGCTGCTCTGTTTTTATCCCCAGACCAGGGGGTTCTGATATCTACACCGCAGAGGTGCTGCAAGGATTAATTCGTTAGTGTTTTTAAAGGGCCTTGAGGATGAAAAGTGCTGTGGAAATGCGAACTATTATTAAAATGAGGCTGAATAAAGAAAGACCTAGGAACAATCCTGCAGGGAATAGTCCAGCTCAGGCAGGGGCTGGAGAGATGATCTCATCGGGTTTTTCCATTTCTACTGTTCTGATTGTGAAATAAAGTGGACGTATTCAGGGAAAAGACTGGTGTAACATCCCTGACTGTAGTAGCTGAGGGTGAACTGTTGTAAATTCTGTGGGTCTTTCTGCTTCTGGGCAAAGATAGCTGTCACATGGGCTTGGAGGGAATGTCTTCCGCACACTGTGCTGATCCAGTTTTGGTCACAAACACTGGGAAATTTTGTATTCTTGTCTTTTCAAGAAGAAATGAACCTTGTATGGGTGAAAAGCATATGGCCAACTGTACTACAGACTGGAGCTGTGTGTGTCCTGGTGGTAGGAAGGTTGTATGCAACGGAAACACAAGTACACATACATCCAATGGACTTGCCCGTTTGTCCTCACTTTATTCTGGAGGGACTGTACTGAGAAAGTAACAGGGAGTCCTTATCTGCCTAGTTCCTTCAGCCTCCCTGCGTATACCTCCAGCAGAAGGCCAAAATGATCCCAAGCACCAATAATTCCATTGTGTTGAGGGCGAGCACTTAGACATGGGCTTGACATAAGCAATTAGTTTCACAAAGATTGCTGATCAGCTGTCAAAGGAGAATTGTCTATCACTTTTGACTTGGGTGTCAGAGTGACGTGGGACCTTAGAGATGACATGATCCCATCTTCTGCTGACAGCTGTTTTCTGAAGAGACTACAGACTCTGAAGTAGAGGCTGGACTAGTCTGATCTCCCTGACTTTAACAAAGCCCTGAATGTAGCCAAAGGGCTGAGCATCAGGCAAGAAGGGCTGGTGGGAGGAGGGCTAGTGGCTGAGGAAGATCAATGGATCTGCCTTGAAGGCTGAGTGCATGATTGACTTGTCAATTAATCACTTTCCCTTTCTCTTTCTTTCCCCCTTTACTTTTTTTGTTTCCTTGCTCAGGGAGTGTAAGAGCTGAAGATGAGGCCCAGGGTGGAGTGCTACTCTCTGAGGTTTTGGCTGATGCTGGCAGTCCTCGCGACAACAGGGAGCGGGGCCCATGCCCAGAAAAGCCACCCGAGCATTGGCATTGCGGTCATCCTGGTGGGGACCTCAGACGAAGTGGCCATCAAAGATGCCCACGAGAAAGATGACTTCCACCACCTCTCAGTGGTGCCTCGGGTGGAGCTGGTGGCCATGAATGAGACAGATCCCAAGAGCATCATCACCCGCATCTGTGACCTCATGTCAGACCGGAAGATTCAAGGGGTGGTATTTGCTGATGACACAGACCAGGAAGCCATTGCCCAGATCCTGGACTTCATCTCTGCCCAGACCCTCACTCCCATCCTGGGCATCCATGGAGGCTCCTCTATGATCATGGCAGATAAGGTAAATTTGAGCTTCCTTCTATCACACACCTGCAGATCAAAACTTAGAACAGAAAGAAATATCTTACTCTGTGATCCTGAGGTGTAGTCTCATGGGGCCGAAGGGTTGGGGGATTAGAGAGTCTCAGATTCAAAGAGAGATTAAAAGAGCTAACTGTGTAGCACCGCTGCAAAGAGCCTATTAATCATCTATAATTATCTGCAGCAGAGAAAAACTGAGGAGGGAAAGGAGTAGGTAGAAGAGAGCTGCAAAAGAATCAGCCCTTTTCTTCTTCCTTACGAAGGGTAAAGACAATTACGATTTTTTGTTTTTAAGTTTTATTTTTTTCCTGTGTTTCACCTTACAAGAGCCAAGGATACTAGCTTGGGTTTTTCCTGCATGCAACTGGAGGACATTGTGGTATTTTCAGGGATGTTTAATACAGCTCTTACATCTTAATTTGAAAATAATTGAATCTTTAATAAAGCTTCTCTCTCAGAAGCATTCATTAGCTCCTGAAGTTAAATAGGTGTTAGCTAAAGTAACTAACCAGTCTGAACCAGTCTAGCTAAATCTTTATTCTCCTACTGCACTACTTTATTCCTTCATATCACTGACATTTCACTGTTTTTCCAGACCCCAGCCAGTCTTCTGGGGATTTACTACACAAACGAGCCTTCCCACTAGTGGTTTTGAACAAGGCAGAATGTAGAGAGAGTAGCATCTTTGCTTTGCTGATAACTCTCAGCTTAGGGGAGCCTCCATGGGGTGCAGCTGGACCCGAGTCTTCCCCCTGGGAGGAACAGGGAACCCAGCAATTCACACCTGAGCGTGCATTTGGCCAGATAATGTGGTGAACAGTGGCCTCTTGGCCAAGGGAGAGAATTAAGCTGGCTGCTGTGACACCGTTTCCTCGGAAAGAGATCTAGTGGGCTGAGAAATCCAGGCACTTTCTGTTTTATTTACCTTGTAAATAAACAATGCAGTGCAGGTTATCATAGGTGAGCAGACAGGAATAAATTAATCACAAATTATTTTCTCAGTCTTTGACCAACCATTCAGATGCCAAATAACATACAGTTAATATGCAGTGTGATTTTCTCGTATCAGCCTTTGAACTAAAGTAGTCACTGAATAAAATAATCACAAGCCTTTTTTTCCTCTCTCTCCTTGAATAGTTGCACATGTGCTAAACTCATTCTGCCCCATTCCACCCACAACAAAGCTTTTCTGTCTTGGAGGACACTCAGGCAAAAATGCTGCATCTCAATGCTCTCCTGCCTGCTGCGTTGCATTGTTATAGGTGTCTGTGCAAAAGAGGACTGAAGCATTACCCGAGTGCTGCATTTCACACTTATGGAGGCATTTTACATGCTCTTTGAACAAGTGTAATTGTTACTGATGCCAGACCTCCTAAGCACCGGGAAAAGCTCCTTGTGACTTTGAAAGTGGCAGGCCAAATTCTGATTTCAGATTCCCGCAGTGTAAATCCAGCATAGCCACGTTGCCTTTGGCAGGATTAGATCAGATTTACGCCACTGTAATTCAAAGAGAAATTTGGCCTATTGAACTTTGCAAAGATTTTTCTTTCTACCTATCTCTAGTCTCTCCTCAGGAAGGCAGCATCTCCTGTGACTGCCCTGTGTACCCCACTGGCTTGCTTCTAAAGAGCGTTCTTGTGGGCAGGCAGCCCACGGGGAGCTCAAAGGTAGAAGCCTTATGAAGGGAGACCTCTGTTTTATCAGACTCAATTTTTTGTGATTTTGCAGACAGGAGAAGCAGGTTACGTACAAAGATCTGCAGTTTTAGGAAAGGCCGAGATTTCTTTTAAGCATAAATTGAAAAGGCTGACCTTTACAGCTTCTGATTCACAGGTGTGTAATCTTTAATGGATAATATTAATTTGGTGAATTGAATTAAAATATGATAGAGAGTAAATACATTGATATTCTAATAAAAATAATGAAGCCAGCCTGGTAAGTCCTTAAACAATCTATTTTCCCCAGGGGGCCTTGACAGAGGCATTGCTTTTAGTGACTCTTAGTCATGTTCTTTGCAGATGAGTTGTGTGGCTGGGGTTTGATCCTGTAAGCATGAATTGCTTCTTTCAGCATCCCCTCAACGCCCACAGCAGTCAGCTGTTATTGAACTTGCTCAGCATTTCACAGGTTCAGACCTGTACTTATAGCTTCATTATGCTCCCTGTGCGTTTGTGATCAGTAGCACCAATGCAAACCAAAAGAACGCTACAAATCACTAACGCCTTGGTGTCACAGATAAGCCCCTCTTCTCTGGAGGCTAAGGCAAAAAAAACTCCTCAGTCAAACCACCTTCCCTGGAGTAGCATGTGAAATTCTGTTTCACCTTCAATGAGGGCTTAATAAGTGTGTCTGGGAGGAAATTTGGATCCGTGTGTAAAAAGGGCTTTGTAATATACTGTGAAGCTGGTAAACTGAGACGCAAAAAGGCAGGCAAAAAAAAAAAAGGAAAAAAGAAGAGGATTTCAAGCCTGAATTTTTTTTTTCATCTGTATATATAGACAGAAATATTGTAGAATGTGCACCATAGGCTGGCTTCATCTCAGCACACATCTGGAAGTTTGCTACCTGCCAGGTGGAGGTCTAGGCATCATTACAATCAGAGGGGAAGGAGGCAGCACCTGAGGACAATTCACCCCCACCCACCTCAGGATGCAGTGAAATGCTTGTGGGATAGTTCTGTGTCTCCCCACTGGTTACTGAAGAAGGCTGTACCCTGACTTGCTTGTGATACCTGAAGTTAAATTCCATAAATCCTGCCCTAGGTGTAACATAGCAAGTGGAGGTATGTTGCTAAAATTATAACATCTGGATTCCCTGATTGTTTTATTCAAGCTCATGCTCTTTAATGTTGCGTTTGATTAGATTTTGTAGGTAATGTTTGTATCTTCTTCTTTTCCCCATGCTTTGCCTTTTTCCTCTGAAAAATAAATATGTAGGAATTTGTGTATATTTTTCACATTTCCCTCCTCAGTGCTCATGTCTCTAATCCCACCTGTTGAGCTGTGTACAGAGTGTTACATTTAATCTTTACCTAATTTGGCATCGGGAGAAAATGACCAGATGATCTGTGTGCAAACTGCGATCTGAGTTTCGTTCCAGGAAAATGGTGAAGCACAGACACATGATGTGCCTCACTCGAGCTCTGGAGAGATCACTTTGCCGAGGGAGAGTCTTGACGTAGCCAGTTCAGTCCCTTTAGTCTCTGACAAATGTGCCAGCAGTGATGCCAACCAGCATGTACTGCAGCAGTCATTTTGTCAGGGCTGGGTGGCCTGGGAATAGTGGCTGAGGGGGTCCAATAGCCCCTGCGTTAGCTCATCTTAGAGGAGCGAGCCCTGCAGTTGTGGGGCAGGATAGAAGAGTGATCTCATTTTTTCAGCCCTACAAGGAAGCCGCTGGTCCTTGTTTTGGTGCTGACATCTTGAAAAGGGTCTAGGATGGTAGCATCATCTCATCTGGACCTCTGAGGAGAAAGGGAATAGCACAAATCACTGATGATCTGTGTTTAATCTGGAATAGATGAGATAGACAGGAGAGAAATGTGCACCACCTCTGATACTATATTATTGTGTTCCAATAGCTTCACTTGTGGAGACACTGGTCTTTTCAGTTTGCCTGAAGTTGCCTGAGTGACCTTTCTTTTTGTAGCTTTGTGTTGCCTGATCTTAAGCATTAGTTTGTATTGTCCAGAGGACTGCAAAGCGCTCGTGACCAGTGAGCATATCTGCTCCCATTCCAGTATTTAAAATAATTTCTCCTTTCTCCCCAGTTGTTTTGAAAGCAGAAATTCAATCCTATCACAGTGTGGAAATAGCTGATGGATCAGGATGCTCTGTGTTAGGAGACTGATGGTGGAAGGGAACCTTCAAGGCTGCAAACCAAGCTTCAGTTCAGATAAGCACACAAACCAATATCTTGCGTTTGCAGACCTGAGACTGGAAATCAGGGCTGGGCTTTTCTTAATTATATTTTCAATATTACATAAAATCACTTCTGCCCACAAGTAGGAGGTAAAGGAGCCGTCACAGAAAAAGAAATAACAATAACAATGTACATTTATAGGTACCTTAAGAGAAGAGTAAATTGTTGTTTGGGTTTAGGACACTTCTTGTGTTGGAAAAGATTTAGCTTCTTGCCTAAAAAATGACCTCAGCATTTGGCTGACTGGTCTGTTCTGTGATGATAGACTATTTATTTTTTTTAAATAATAGAAAAAGTTAACTTCGTGCTAATGAAAGTAGAAAAGATAAGAGCAGAAAATGCCTTGGGTTCTCTTACAGCATAGCTGGTGACCATCATTTCTGGTGGAAATGTCCGTCGCTGTTTCTCCACAGTCACAGTATTTTGCCAAAGCTGCTTGTCCTGTGCAGCTTTACAGCAACACAATGATGCACAGGCAGCACCAAGGAAAATTCTGGAAGAAGAGGTTGATTATGTTTTCCCAGCTGAAAACCATTCTCCTCTATCTCTGTATCCCTTGCTATTTTCTCCAAGGCTTGCCCCTGCAGGGTAGCTATACTGATGGAAATAAAATGGTGGGAAAGAATGATCTATTAAATTGGGCTTTGCCTGTAAAATAAATTTGTATAAAAGCTGCATGAAACTCACCCAAAATCTAAAATCTGTGATCCATTCTGGGCCAGATTCTCCTTCCTTTTCTCACACAGCACAGCGTGTCCCTCTACTACCTTCCTCTTTTTTTCCCTGTTCATGCCAAAGCTGCAATTTCTCCTCTGACTTTCCATCTGCACTTCATAAATCCCTGTCCCCTTTCTTTTTGTTTTCTGTCAAGCTTTCCAAGACATGTCGTCTCTGTCTCTCTTTCAATGCTGAAGGTTGCTGTGGTCAGTCCATGCCTGGGCCGTGCTGTCACAGCAATGATATTCTTTGTTATTTTGGTGGGGAGCAAGTACAAATTCAGACAATAGGTGTAAAGCACCAGGGAAGAAAACTAGCTGTCGGTCAGAGTGCAGCAAAGTGATGTTCCAGGTATAGGGAAGCCAAAACTGGTTGGATAAGCTGAGCACCTAGATACACACTGAAACCAGGACAAAGTCAAAGACACTGGGACACTGCTGCTAAAAGCAGAACATCTGTAATTAAAAGGAAAGCACTTTCACTCTCAGGTTTCCAAAGGTTAAATAAGACAGATGCATGGGGAATGCAAACCTCATTTTTTGGATGTAAATTTGTTTCATTTCTATTAGGGATGACATCTGAAATTTTTAGAGCCTTGTATGAAGGAAATTCAGTTAAAAAAAAAAAAAAAGTTCCCTTTGAATGGATTATATGAACTGAAGTAAAATAAATTCGAAACAAAATGCTTAGAAAGGAGGGGGAAGAGAGACACGTTTTGATCTGCAAATGTTGAAAGAGTATGGTTCAATGTTGTTAGAAGATTTCTATCCCTTTTTTCCCCTCCAAAGCAAAATTATATGCAGTTCATGTAATTCCAGAAAGCATTTGAATTTCTTGAAACTGCATTTGATGATAGTAATAGCTTAAATGTTTCTTAGACTAATCTAGTGATTAGCAAAGATGAGTTTGATTTTAAAAAGTAAGTCAGCAGTTTCCCTTCAAGGTTTTAATAATTTTATTGAGGACATAATTAATACACTTCTTTTGCTTTTGGTATCCAATTTCCTTTTGCTGCCAAATGGAAGCTTCGTGTAGCTTGCAAAAAATCAACTAAATATTGTGTGTCCTCAAACTACAAATCTGCCGCAAAAGTTGGGGAGGGAGAAGAAAGGTTGGTCACAGAAATACAGAGAATAAAAGCCAGTATTGTATGCCAATGTTGTTTTTCCCTTGAGTATACACATGTAATAACAGGCCAGGTGGGTCTGTAATTTGTGTTTACATCTGTCTCTAATCCATCCATACAAAATTACTTTTTTCATATAAAGAGGGAATATAGGCAATGTATTTCTGTGGAGTTTAATTAACATCTGAGAACTTCCCTAGAACAGTTTTTATTACTTTACAATTAAACTACAGCACTTAAAATCGCTCCAATATTAGGAAACCTGGAAATGGACTTTTAAGGGCTTTAACCTCTCCCTAGGGCCATTAAATCCTTCAGTATTAACTCTTATTTTCTAAACAAGAGCTCAAGTACTCTCATCAATACTATTTCAATGAAAAAAAAAAAAAAGACTTTTCAAAGAAATGTATTGTTGCTTTTATTAAATAGCCTACTAAAATAGTCTGATTTTTTTTTTTTATTATTTTTTAAAGTTTCTCTCTACTTTATCTCCCATTTGCTTGGGAGAAACTCCATTTCAAGGACTTCACTTTTTTTGGGGTATTGTTTTTAAGAGTTGTAAGAAAAAAACACAGAGTTTTTTTGGTGTTTTGGTGATTTTTTTTAGCCACTTTAAAAGCAACAAGAAATCCCCCCTCCCCCTTTTTTAGAAAAAAAAAATCTTACCGAAAAGTAACTTTCCCTGAAATATCCCAGTCACTTTTCCCCCTCTAATAATTTCTACTGGATGCATTTTGTATCTGTCCTGAGCCTTGGAAAGGCAGAGCCTTGGACACCCGAAGGCACAATCTGACTTGAGCATCACAAAGGTGGGGAGGTGAAAACCTGGAGGGACGCTGGTGAGGCTCACACCCTGCCAAGGAGCCCTGGGGTGCTTTTGGGCAGTGGCAGTGCTGGGGCAGGGATTGGATGCTGAAGGAGAAGACGACTAAGTGGAGGCGTGAATGCCTTCCCTCCGCAGAAATTGTCCCAGACAACAAACGTCAAGCAAAACTGAGGTCTGATTCCTTTACATCGGCCTTTTGTAGCTATTTATAAGCTGCTTTATTTTGGGTCAGAGAATTCTTCCAGGAGTACTGAGTGTTAGTTTTCTTCTGTTGTTATAGTGATGTTTTCTTTCGAGTGACAGAAGACCTTTCCTTACCTAGCTCTGATAGCAACCTCTGCAACCTAGATGAGCAAAAGAGAAGCTGTATTAGCCTCTTTCTTACTACTGTTTAAATGGGGTGTTGCCATTGTCTACCTGGAAATAGAATTATTGAAACATCTTTGAGGAAAATGTTGATTTCCACCCAGCTTGGACCTGGCAAGTAATGGGGCTTTTGTGAAAAAGTTCTCTCTTTCTAGTTTTCTAACCTTGATTTTTCACAATGATGATGTTTAGGTAGATCTCCAAATCTGCAAGCACTTTTCTAAAGAAAATCTGGGAGCTTGATGAGATCTGACCCACAGCTATTTATAATCATTACTATAACCACTTTCTTCAAAACAAAAAGCCCAACACTAAAGTATTAAATCAATTTGTGCCATCCCCAGCCGGACAAGGAGATTAGTTTCTTTATTCTGGAGCAGGCAGTCCTTTATTACAACCCCAAGCGGTTACTTGTCTCTTGAAATCTAAATTAATTACGCTCAAATTTGTCCATACCCTAAACTGGCCTCAAAATGAAATTGCAAACATGGAGTGTGAAATTGCCCGATGCTGCTACTTTAGATATGCGTGTCATTCTCCAGTAACCACGGGACAGAGAGAAACAATTCTTTCCAGGGAAGAATCTCTTATTCTCTTTGCCTTTTATTTGCCTCATTAACCAAGTTTGGAGGGGATGGATTATGAAGGAAGTTAGGGGAATTACATATACACAGGCTGGAAAAAAAACAGGATACAGAAAAAGACATAACTGTAGTTTGTGACTCTGTTAAGGTTCTGGAGGAAATGATATATGAAGAATGACTGAAACAGCTATACGTGTGTGTTGTAGATTGGCTGAACAATGACTCAAGGTATGATTTATATGCGCAGTGAATAGAGGCAGACTAAGATTAGAGAAAATAATGCTTGATGCATGTGCCAGAAGTAGAAGTAAAAGCGACAGGATAAAGTTGAGGAAAGATATTAAATGATATATTACGATATGTTAAATGATAATATTAAATGATATACATGTATCAAGAAAAAAGTTCAGACACTGGGTTGTATTAGGATATGCTCTAGTCTCCTTGGTAAAGAGCATGGAAACCATGTTACTTCAGCTGTTTTCAAGCAGGACTGAACTAAGCACTGGAGAATGTGTTATATAGCTAGAGCAGAGGAGAAAGAGGATGAACAAGATGAGACAGACAGGAAAACTTCTGAATCTAGGATGGGGGGGAGGGGAAGAAGAAAAAAAAAGAGTAAGTTGTGAGAGTGACTGGAGAAAAAAAACCCTAAAGGCTCTGTTGAGGCAACTTTTCTCTGTGCTTTGGCAATAGCTTCTAGCTGTGTATCTATGAGGTTCCTGATAATAACAATAAACGTACGTTTCAAAGGAAGAGGGGAAGAATGAATGAAAAGCATGGGCAGTCTAAAGGCAGGCAGGAAAAAAGCAAAAAAGGCAAGCACACACAGTGAGGAGGACTGATCTAAAGGGTGGCAGCAGAATCAAACAGATCTGGTAGACCTGACTCCTCACTGCAGCTCTGCTATAAAACATGGCTTTAAGACAGTTGATCAAGTTTCGCAAGAAGACCATAACAATGTTTTTGTGAAGTACTTTGAACTCTACAAAAGGCAAAGTCTACCTAATTGCTAGGGAGCAATTAATGGATTTTTCCAGCTGAAGTAAACACAATGCTTGATATGAAAATCTGGACTCCAGGAGGAGAAGATGTAACTCCCATTAGAGGTGGCTGAATAGCTGCGGCATGCAGGAGAGCTTATTGTATGCAGGGCTCGTAGTACCGTCTATTGTAAGCTTGCCCATCATTCCCCATTACAAGATCCTCTTGGGGGTTTCCTGTAACTTTGCCAGACTATAACTGTTTGAGCAAAGTTTCCTATGCCAGGTGTATGCCTCAAGCTGGTTGATTTATTTAGCTATTTATTTGGAAAATAAAACAGCCCTCTCTGAAATTGTGGCACAGGAAGATATGTGATTTACCTGTCTTACAAGTGCTGGCACGTTTTCCTCCAAAGGTTCTGCCTGACCACCACAGGTCCTCAGAGCAAAGGCACAGGTCTGGAGGGGGTGGCTTGCAGGGGAGGACTTTTAACCAGAAATGTGCTTTCGCTACCACTGTATATGTTGCCCCAAGTTTGGCCTTGTTGTAAGCATGAGAAACTGCATGTGTGCAGCAGTCTTTTTAGATGTTTATTGTGTGTCTTGAAAAGATCTTGTCCTTGCTAACTGTGCCTCAAAACTGCACCTGAACCTGGGGGCTGCACATGTGGGGCTGGAGCTCTGCTGCGGAGTCCTGGTGGGATCCAGCCAGGAGAAATGCAGTGTGCAGCGGCGCATCTGAGCTTGAACATGGGTGAGGTGGGGGGGCATGCAGGGTGTGACAAGGAGCCAGTGCAGAGGCGGGAAGAGATCCTAAGACAGAGACAGACGGGGGGGGGGCTGTAAAAAGGTGGGGAGCAGGGGAAGGGGAATAGGAAAAAGCAGAGAGGGAGAGGAAAGAGGAGGAGATGTGCCTGCACGGGTGACGCTGCCTGGCTTGCCATGGGAGCAAGAGCCAGGGAGCCATGGGTGGCAGAACTGCTGAGCAAGCTGGACATGGGGTGTGAAACAGGAGTGGAAAGCCTGTTGGGTGGAAACCAGGTGAGGAGAGCAGGCCTGGGCTGAGCCAGGGCATGGGTCAGTGTGATCGGGCAGCAATGCTTTCCCTGTGTGTTGCCTCCCCCTCCAATCGGAAAGAAATATTCTCTCCCTGCTCTGCATGGAGACACAAACGGAATCAGAAATGGCTCCCTTGGGCTGACTGGAGACACTGACATTGGTGCTGCGAAGGCCAACATCGGTGCTGGGAAGGCCAGTGGGTCTTCCAAAGCATGCCTGGGGCTGGCTTGGCTGTGCTCCCCCTTATACAGCACACCCTGTGCTGAGGGCCCCAGCCTGGTGGGGACAGGGAAAAGTTCCTGGGAAGAGGGGGCAAGCCCCCCCCACCCTCTGCCAGCTGCCTGGGTCAGGGCCAGCATGGTCACCCTCAAGCCTCTCTGCTGGAGGGGACAGGCATAAGCCTTTCGGACGACACTCTGATGGAGCTGCCAGCTCCTTCAGGTGTATGCTCGTGCAGTGCTTCATCCTGACTCCCGCTCGGGTGCTCGCTTTCTGCATTGGCAGAGCTGTTTCCTTACCCCCCCACCCCCGGCTTGCTGTAGCTGTGCGGAGGTGTGGGATGAAGAGCCACACGGCGTGGCCCTGCCATGGGGCTGGGCAGCGTGTCCACCAGGCTGCCAGCCTTGCTGGGTTTCAAATCCTGCTCCACGCCTGCCTCCCTTCCCTTCCTCTCCCTTCTCCCACTTCCCTTCCTCTCACCCTCTCCTGTCTGTCATTCTACCCATTTCTTAATTATTGTTTGCACTGTGCTTTGAAAATGCAGTGTGCCGTATAAATGTTAAGTGTTTTTATTATTATTTCCCCTTTTTCATTTGCATCGCTCACCCTCACTTCTCTCGCTATTGTGGCTTCCAGAGAGAACGTGTGGGCTTACATTATTTATAGCTGTGTGAGAGTAATTACAGAAATGGTTTAATTACTCAGTTAATACCGTTCTCCACATCACCAGCTTGACAAACTGGTGATCCTCTCACTGCAGCTGAACATGCAGTCTAATGTTTTATATACCATGTCATGGACAAGTGGGTAAGGGGAGCCAAAGCCTGGGGAAAGGTTTGTGACAGCCTTGCACGTCACAGGTTACTCCTCCTGGGCTAAGGGACGAGGCTGCTGAGCTCATGGGGACCTACCACACCATGGGCAAGGTGTGGTATCATCACAACTGGGGCAGAGCTGCCCTTGAGGATGTGGTGTGTGGTGAGGGTTTGTGGCTCCCGGGTGATGGGGGTCCCTCCAACACAAACCTGCCTGAGTTGAAGTTTCAATGTTTTGTGTGCTGCATTAATCTGCTCTTCACATTTATCAAAGGTCAGAGATCTGGGAGGGTTTTATTGTCTTAACTTCTATTTAAGCCTACCAAATAATAGGGTACGCATACCCTGCATGGGGCAGAGTGCGAGGTAGAATTACTATTGCTAAGTGATATTCTTCCTTGCAAGTGGCTGCGTGTAGCTCTGACACTCTGGAAATAAATGAGTTTTCCCTCTGAAAGGGATGGCCTTCTCTTGCTGAGAATTACCCCCATTGGAGACACAGTGTTTCATAGAAACATAGAATGGTTTGGGTTAGAAGGAACCTTAAATATCATCTAGTTCCAATCCCCCTGCAACAGGCAGGGACACCTTCCGCTAGACCAGGTTGCTCAAAGCCCCATCTGACCTGGTCTTGAACACTTGCAGGGAGGGGGCATCCGCAGCTGCTCTGGTCAACCTGTTCCAGTGCCTCACACTCTCATAGGAAAGAATTTCTTTCTTATATCTAACCTAAAGTTACCCTCTTTCAGCTTGAAGCCATTACCCCTTGTCCTATCACTACATGCCCTTGTCAAAAGT
>Ga0181612_166837_pt1 | contig 15492 bp, 6 predicted proteins | sample HoacroProtozoa21_FD_119630 | JGI IMG/M metagenome (GOLD analysis project Ga0181612, IMG submission 119630) | Hoatzin crop microbial communities from Cojedes, Venezuel. Combined Assembly of Gp0051906, Gp0051904, Gp0051908 | reverse complement strand
GGTTAGGGTTGGCTCAGCCCACCCGGCTGTGCCCCTTCCTGGATTCCGGTGAAAATTAACCCTGTCCTGGCCAAACCCATGACAAAACTATATACCATGATTCTTTCATGTTTATAACATCTCTTTTACTGTTTGCAACACCTTGACTGAAACTTGGTTCCCTGTGTAAAATTCCAAGTATGTCGGGTACTTGTTTTGTGCAAACAACTTTAAGGAAACTTACTTAGTTTCTTCAAGATTGCACTTAATGTTTAGACTTGGTCTCAAGAATAGTCTCTGAGCTATCCTAATGTGTACAAGAGTCCTGGAGTCTGTTCATCTGGCATAGCACTTACTGCTTTCCTTATTCCTTGAGTTAAGTGAACATATAAGAAAAGTACACTTTTTTTTTTAAAGATAGTCATCACAGTAAACTACAAATTAATCAATTTATTTTATGTCTGATATTCTCTTATTAGAGTTTGATTTCCAGTTTCAGAGGACAAGGCAGAAAGCGATCGATTGGAAACTTTCAGAAAACCTATAAAACAATCTGTTGGGAGATTGCAGCTCTTTCACACAGTTACTTTTGGTTTCTTTTAACCTTGTTTATTTCTCTGCTACCAAAAGAAACTATGTCTTTAAACTCCATATAAACCTATAAGTGGGTCAGATTTTTTCCATCATTCTGTAAAAACAGCTGATAATTCAGATAAATGGCAATGAAGAAATATAGCCATAGCACTTTGATTAGAAGTAGTGATGCACTATGAGTTTCTTGCATTTAATTTTTTAAATTGTGTTTCTAGGTCAATAACTAACATGATTTGTATTAATTTTGATGTAAGACACAGACCTAATTCAGTTCAAGTTCTTGCCAATAAGCTGCAGTTATGTATCCCTAGAACGGTTACTGTGTCAGTCGAAATGTCTGAGACAGTGCAGTTAACATCACACGAGGGGCTGTGCGAAGCAACCAAAATTAGCATTAAAAAATTGAAATGTATGAGACTGTAATTACCATAACATCATAACATGGAGACATTGCAATTGATATTGTAATGACTTAGATGTCAATGGAAGAAGTCACAGAGACAACTTCAAATAACTGAATAAACTATTCTAATGGCATCGTGTTGGATGGGTCTAAAATGATAATGTCTTAGGGGTGCTGAATCTACAGTTAGCTACTAAAAATGCTGTAAAGTGTGGTTGCTGTGCATAACTGCTGTTTCTCAGTGTTTAGTGTTTTGGAAGTCATCAGCTTTTTATTTTTTTAGATGGTTAACAAAGGAAAATTATTTAAGAATAAGCACATAATAAGTTTTATTTTCTATTTTTCAAGTTTTTTTACACTGAAACTAAAAGTGTGAAAAATATGATTTAAATAATTTCATCTACCAACTTAGATCCCCCCAAGATTAACCAAGTCCAGGAAAGTCAAACTTCTCCAGAAGAATCACCTAGCACTACTCCACCCACTTCAGTGTTTCACAACGAGAATTGTCAGGACAATGGCTTCAGGAGACATATGGAAAATTCTTATGCAACACCAGCATACTCAATATCTTTCAACCGCTGCTGGCACAGCAGTTTCAGAAATGGTTGTTTTTTCTAACTTGCCAAGGCTTGCTGTTGGGGTAGAAAAAAGTGTTAATAAAAGAGAGACAGACATTCAAAGATCTGTATGTGAATGTATTCAAAAAGGAGGAGTGTGTACTTGCATTTCATCAAAGTGCTGCTATACTTTCCAGCCCAAAGGAGTTATGTTTCACATTCTTAAATTAATAGAGTTCATTCTGGATTTCTAAAAAGCAAGCTGAGGAAAACCTTCATCATCTGACATTCATTTTTAATGTGAGTTGTAACAAAGTGAAAACTTAGAAAGAAGAGGTTAAGTAGGATGAAAACAGCTACTTATAGATTGGTTACATTGCAACTACCCTAAACAGAAGAATAAAAAACCTTATGAGGAATTCAATTTAAAAGGACCTAAGGACAGCAATGTAATCAATAACAGGAAATCACTGAAATGATTCAATATTTGCCTAATAATGTTACCTGCATGAAATAATAAAATTAAATTTTGTAAAGGTATCAGCAGTATCACATGGCATTTTGGTAATAAAATTGTACAAAACAATATGCTTAAAGCTTATGCTAAATGAATTAAGAATTAGCTGTTTGACAGACTTCATAAGGTCTATGTCAATGGCAAAATACCACTGAAGGCAGATATATTATGCCTGGTGCTGCTCAACATTTCCATCACTGATCTCAAAGTACATTGTATAATCTCTGCTAACTCAAAAGGGATGAAGGCTGTACCTGCAGGGCAAAAGAAAGGATCTTAAAAAGCAAACTAGCTCTGGAAGAGATCTAAAACACCAGCTCGGAATGAGCACCCCAAGGTCAAAACCAGAGAGTAGCTGGAGAATGGTGATCATTTTATTACTGCCTCCGAGGACAGCACTGCTGATATTAATGCTGCAACACTGCGTTCCTCCCTTTTAGGAGGCTACTTTTTAAAATGATTTTTGAAAAACTGGAGACAATACAGAAGGAAGCTGTAATGGTGGAAAAAGACATCAGACTAAGAGGCTTAACACAATCTCTTTAATTGCAAAATTAGTAAATGAGAGATGGTGTCCTTAGAGAGTAAAAGAGAAATAACAGCAATCAGTAAAGAGCTATTTAGCTCTTATAACCTAAGAATCAATATTCGGAAGTTAGAGTATACCTCTTCCAACTGGAGAAACACGACTTTTTAAGACTGCTCAACTTCAAGTAATTGGTGGTTAACATCTGAAATCACAGGTCAAAGGGGAGAAAAACTACCTGAAAAAGCAGAAGACAGCCTTTGCTGTCTAGATAAGGGTTAGATTCCTTTCTGAAGCATTAATTCTATTTAAATAGAAGTTATTGGATTTAATTAAATTTACTTGTGATATTTAAGATGCTGTGATTTGTAGGAGACCAGTTGATGAATAATCCAAACACAGTCAGCTCTAAAAGCCTCTGAAACTGAAAGTTCTGGTGGGCACTGCACTCTTTCAATCACCTGCTGATTAATTTCAGGTGTATGTATGGACACTGCTTGCTCTGTCTGAAAAAGCGAGAAAATACTAGCAGTGTCTTCAGTAGGTGCAGATTCTATCTTTCCTGGTTGTGATGCTTGCCTCACTTTTTTTCTTTTTCCTTTCCTCCAAACCTGTGCTAAGGAGTTTGAATGTGCTGCTGCTTTGTTTTGCTCAGTTGTCTGTCGGTCGCTGCACAAGAACATATGTGTGTGTCATCTGAAGGGGATACTCTTCTGCCAGAGAGTTGAGCACAGTATCTACTGCTTGGTTGGATCCAGGCATGAATTTTCTCGAAGAGGGTTTTTCTCTCCTGTTTATTCCTTAGTCATTATGTCCCAGATTTGTATACATTTGCAGTTATGTAGCTGCCACGGAAACCAACGTGAATTGAGTGCCTAAGTGATCCTAACAAATGTATTAGTGAGGATCTTCTCTAAGACACGTTAAAAGAAAGGGGAGCCTTTCTATTGATTTAGATAGAAATGGAATTGGAGCCCTAGAGTGAAAGGCTACATTAAATATAAGAATTAAACAATGGAATTTTATGCTTAAAATTTATATATTTATTTTTGCTGTACTTGCAATTACCTGAAACTTCCTTTTAGCAGATACATAATTAGCAAAGTTTTCATAATACAGACAACAGTTCATGCAAACTGATCCAAATTCTGCCTTGGTAGATCCTATCATCTCCAATAGAAGTAATGCAATGCTCCAATGGGTGAAAATTTGCCCAGAATGTAATACATTCCTATGGCAGCTTGTGAATTGGAAAGGGCAAATGTCCTTAGTCAGGCCACAGTCACAGGAGATAGCGGGTAATTCAGTGAAAGTCAGGACTGTAGGATGCACTTAGCTGTGCCTTGGTGTAGCTAATCACTCTTCCTGGAATACAGCTTGATTCAGACATTTCTAATTGCCATCCTTTTCCTTATTATGCCTCAAACCTTACATAAATCAGAGCAAAACAAACAGAATACCCTGATGGCTGCTTAATCATGCTCATGCTGTTGTACTTTGATACAGTTCGGCACAGCACAGTGCTGGGTAATGTACAGCTGGACAGCTGAGATGTCTTTCCAGAAAAGACATCAACGTGCAGAATCAGAAGTCTTAAACTTTCTGATAATGCCAGGCTTCTGTCTAAATCTCAACCCAAATTTTTTGTTATAATACAAATACCATACAAACTTTGAAATATTTTGACTTGTTTAAAAAAAATCCTGATTGTTCAGCATAACGTAACAGACAAATAATATATATGGAAGGAAAATGTTTTACTTTTGAAAACTGAATAGAGTTTTCTAAGGAAAATGAAAGTTTATTCAAATGACACTGTGAGTGGACCAACATCATTATAGTTTCAACCATTCTGTTTTGAAAGTCCTCACTCATTTGCAAATTCTGTACGTGCTTTGCAATTATCTTTTGCTGGTCTGAGCTTTTAGTGGCAAACTTGAGACTGTGCGTATAGCATAACTGTAAAATTATGACTCAGTGATGGTTTAATACCCTGACATCAAATGGATGAATTTTTAAAAAGTTTGTCTATGTTAACGGATTGTTCAGTGCAGGATGAGAAAAATCAGATTAAGATGAAAGTTATTGTAATGACAGAAGAGCATTCACAATTTAGTAACGAACAAATACACAAAAAGCATCAGCTTAAGATTTTAGTGACATCTGCACTCAAGGAACTGTCTGTGAGTAATTAAACCCTTAGCTACCACATATGCAGTTTATGATCCTGCTCCTACTAAGTCTGTGGCAAAATGTTGCTGAGTTTAATAAGGTGGGAATGAGCTCAAAGTGTTAACACCTTGTCTAGTAACATGTTACATCTGCTGAACTTGTATGATATGGTGTGGGGATAAAAACCAAGCAGTTAAAACTGAATTAAGCCATGTCCATCTATTTTTCCAATACTACTAAACTAGCTTTCACATGGAGCCACCTAAATTGCATTTTTCTTCTGTATGAAACAAGTATTGAAACAGACTTGTAGGAACCCACCTCTGCCTCTCCTGGTCCTGTTTTTCTTTAGGAGCCAAGGAACAAAAGCAAATAGAAGGAAAGTGCTAAGCAGGCATTAGTTCAACCAATACACTGAGCATGAAGCTATGACTTCACATAATAACCATAAACCCCACTACTATGAGCAGTGCAGAAATTCTGAAATCTTTGCTCTGTTTTCTGTCTTCTGTAGCTCATTGTTTGGCAAATGGGGCAGGAGAAGCTTTTAATTAAACTCATATGTGATGTCTCAGCTTTAAATTAGTGTCAAATGGCTGGGCTCAAGGTGTTGTGTAAATTTCTTATGCACATCTAACTTTCCTCCTCAAGCTAAAATAAGGTCAGCGAAACATTAATCTCAATACATATTGTATGCACCTTTTTGTAAATGACAACTGATAATGAAGTTAGAAATTCTCAACAAAGGCTTTTCTTCATTGTCTGATAAAGTGAGAATATCTAATGTGCAGTACATGAGCGTGTGCTAGTGATACTTCTGCTTAGAAAATCAGTAAATATATGAATATGGTCTTTCCTTCTCCCCTTACCACAAAGATTAAACAGCAATTTCGGCTCTACAAATTTGTATTAAATTGGATATGAATCTAAGCTCAAATTTTAAACCTACTGCTATAAATTTATCTGCCAGCCCTTCAAAGTAAATTCTGCTTGATTTGACCTTTTTTCCTTTCTAATTTGTTTCACATTGAATGAAAGAATGCAGTTTTCATTTTCTGCAAATTGCAAGCGGAATCAAGTGCGAAAGCAGCAATAATTTGGCCCACGTAGAATCTATAGCTCAAATGGAATTAAACTATTCTAGTTATTAGACCCTAATTTTATCTTAATAGCGCCTCTAGTACTGCATAGTCGTAAACCAAAAAAAAAGTCCAGCTACCTTTTTTCCCTTGAAAACCAAGATTTGACTATAAAACTTCAATTTTCCTGAAGAATACAAGGAAATACTAAGGGGCTTTGACTAGAGAAGTTTTCCAAGGGTAGAAAGAAACCCCAGTGTTGAGCACCATTTATAGAAGAGTGTTTAATAGTTTTAAAACATACTAAATTTGAAACTGGAAAACAGGAATTTTACAATTTTAAAAAGTGTCTGCCATTATAATTTGAAAATATAAATTTAAATTGCATTCTGAAACAATTAGCAGAAAGTAACCATACAACCACAGAGTTCCCTTCCAACCCCTACGATTCTGTGATTTTAATCTCCCTGCTAATATTTCTGCTGTGATGTAATGTTGAATAGTACCTCAAGTGTTTTTCAGGTAGTACATCAGATAGCTGATGATCTGATATTGGAATTGCCATTTCAATGAAGAATTTGTATTTTGAAAATCCTTAAAGTTGTCATTAAAAACTGTATTTATGTGAGGTTTTTCATTATTTAATTCATCTAGAAATAAGCTTTTTTCCTCCTTTTTGTAAATAAGTTATTCCCACTGTGTATTAAATAACCTTTCTATGTCACCTTTTTTGCTTCAAATACAGCATTCCTGAGGCTTTGATTCTTCCCCTACAGCTGCATCCTGAATAAAAATGAGAACAAGGAAAGTTTTAACCGCTCACTTATATCCTTCGTTTTTGCAGTGAGGTTCAGAGATCTTTTGCTATACCTACTAGGCTCTTCGTATTGTTTGTGATACTGCAGAATGACAGCAGCATAGGTAAAAGGGCAGTTGAGTGTCCTACTCAGGAGAGTGGATTAAGGGTTCAGTTTATTCTATGATTAGCTGAGAAAAGAAGTGAGTTGAGATTGTGAAGGAACAGCCAAAATATAATGAAATAGACGAAAAGTAGGAATCGTACAGTGGACACGTTTCACTTTTGTCATATGACATGGTATTTACAACAGGGGAAAAAAAATATCAGCATCAACATGCTGTAAGTGTTACCCTTGTGAGTTCTTTGGTATCGTTGATGGGGAAATTTGAAAACAGGGATAAAAACATATTTTAAGTATTTTTCTAGCAGATAAACTTGTCTGTCACTTTTTTCTCTCTCTCTGAAAGTTGAACTCAATTATTTGTTTGCTTATTTCATAGAACAGAATTATAATTTTAAACTATGGACATCATGGTGTTTGGCGCCTTAAGATAAACGCATTGTAGATTTGGTGAGGTAAAAAGCTTGTCTCAGGCTTCCAAAAGACTAATGTGAGGCAATCTGAGCCTGTAAGTCATTGCCTGGGTGACAGATGTCCAAAGTTCAGAGCTGAAGGAACTGCTGCTGTAATGTGTGCAGAATAAAAGGAATTTTATTAATTTTTTTTTAACTGGGTCTTCAGAAAATATTTTTCAAAGAACCACCTATATAACACAAATTGGTGTGTCACGTGAGAATAGTGCTGAACAAATAACACGCTTCCTGGTTAAATCAAAGGAACAAGGCTGGGTTGAGGAAAAGTCTAAATCCTAATATCTTTATGAAAAGGAACAGAACAAACCAAAAAATCCATGAATGTTACTTAGGGTCAAAATGTTTCATAGTGTTAAAATAATGGTCTTTTAAATTTTGCCTGCTTTTAAATGATTTTCTGTTTTAAAAGTTAGGACTGTTTTCAATGACAAAATGTTGGTTTGAAACAAAAATCAAGGTTTTAATAATAAACCTCCTAAATGCAGCATTTTGTCACTTCCAGATAAAGTGACATCTCCTTTAGAAAAATATCTAAATAAATTGCTTTTGACACTTCTAAAATGTTCTCCTGTCTACCTTTCTCTCTAACAGCAGTTACAAACATATACGTAAAAAATCTGTGCCCTTTTCCTGTGAAGCCCTGTGACAACCGCTTCAGAAGTCAAAACAGCATTATAAACAAAAGAAAAAGAACATTTGGGAAGTCAATCGCAACACCAGAGAGTTTTATACTCTTATTTCCTCCTTTAGGCTTATCCATTGCTCAGCATGGTCTAGCAGGGGGGTTCTCTTCTGACTGGGGAAAGCCAGGCAGGTTACGGTTGTCTCAGGGTCCCTCTGGCTGTAAGCTTCAGTGGTTACGGGGGCCAATTTCACTGTTTGCTCACTGTTTTACAAGGGCAGAATTTTAAAGGTATAGTGGATGATTCTTTTTCAACCTAAATTTTCTCTTCTGCATGAATGTGTCATACCAGAATAGCTGAGGTAGGGGAAAGAAGGGGAATTCTTGGCATCAGAAACATCGGTCTCCAAGAAGTCTTATTACTATTGTCGTTGTTTTCTTTTCATTGTTTGCTCCTTTGCATATCACTTTGTTCTGAGTTCTGATATCCATGCAGATCAGCATCAAAAAGTCTCCTTTTACATATTAAAAATAGGAACTGAAGTTTTACAGAACCTCTTAATTCTTCATGTAATAGAATGCATCCTTTCTGTATAGGTGTCTTGTTGCAGAATACATGCCATAGAGATTTCAGCTGAAGGTATAGATTAGGTTGGTTTTCAGCTGATTGCATTATACTAATTTCTAACAATGCTTTTGTACTTTGATTCTGCCTATCCAATCAGAGAAGAAGGTTTTCAGTTAAAATAACTGCTAAGACGACTCAGATCTATACACAGAATTTACCAAAATCTTGACAGATGTTTTCTTTTGGGGAATGCAAATGTTGTCAAAACTGGAACGTTTCATGAAAATGTTTTCTTTTGGAAATATCCACTTCAAAATGAAAAAATATTAAGAAAAATACATATTAATTCTATTCAGCTGTTTTAGTTCAGCAGTTCAGAGAACTGGTGGATTTTTTGCTTAGGAATACCTTCAGAGTTAACTTATTTCAGTATCTCTTGAAATGAGACTACAATTCAGTAGAGCTCAAATGAGCCATTTCTGCCAGTTCATACCATTTATTGGAGTGTTGGTTTATCATAAATTTTGAATTTATTCTAGAATGAAAGATAGTTGGCATATGACACAACTGTCCCATTTGATTAAAATGTTAATATATTGAAAGGGACTGACCTTAATTATGAGCTCCACTGTTACAAGCAGGGATGTAGGTTGATTTAAAGAGGCTAATCTTGCAAATGTCCCAGGTCAAAAACTGCATGATTTAAGTTTTCGTCATTGGATGTAGCTTCTCATCATTCCTACTGTGCAGCTCCGTGATTTTTTCCCCCAGGGAAAAAAACGGCTTGCAGATACACACTTTCACATCCGGAAAAATAGTTTTGGCGACAGCACCATTGTTAAGTCCTAACTTATAATACTGCTGAAGTGACAAAATCTTGGCAGCTATATTTCTCCGATGCAGCCACCAATCTTTACTGAAAGAGTAGTGCTTTAACTGTGATTAAAAGCTAGACTGTTCTCACTTATTATTTCCAGACTCTTTGTAAGACATTTCTTTATAAATACAGTAGTGTTTTTTTTTTTACTGCAGCAGCCATATTTTATGTTAATCCCAGTTGATGTAGGGCTTGTTTTTTTTTTTTGTGCTAAGCACTGTATCAACACGGTATGAAAAATCTGACTCTGAAGAAGTCCATGTAAAAACAGTTTCCATGTATTTCAGTGGAGTTAAGGCTCTATCAGTACTGAGACAGTGATGTAAAGCACTTTCAATCTAAATAGACAGAGGTTGGAGAAGAAAAGGATTAAGCGATTTGCACAGAATTGCACAGCATGCTAGTGACATAGCTAGGTTTTGTGACCCAGTTCTTTCAGTTTCCTTTCAGTTTTCAAGCCAGAGTCCCTCATGACTAGCCATAATGCCTTCCATGATTAGTAAAATGATCAGAAGTGAAGAAACAGTGAATTGTTCAGATAACTGCATTTTGATTGATGTCGCAGCTCTGTCATGCTTCACAATCATCTAGTGCAACAAGTAAACAGATCTGTAAATCTGCAAAACCCATAACTCCCTCAGAAAGATCACAGAAAATGCTGTCACTGAAAGTGGCAACAGATTGCAATGGCCTAAGAGATTTTTCCAACAAGAACATACAAGGGCCGACTTTTTGTTGTCAGCTAAAGTGCCCAAAGAAAACAAGTATGTATAATAATGGATAATGAACAATGAGTCCATTTATTTTGTACAAGGGTGTGCTGCATGATACTGCAACATGAAAAAACTTTTGGGAAACATTTTTATGCAACTTTTCAGTTCCATTTTGTGCCTTGTTAATTACAGTAGGTCAAAATAAACAAATTCAAACCCTTTCATAATTCTTAACTTTTATCATGCGTATTATACCAGTGTTGATACAATCTGTTGTTACATTCTGAATACAGTTCTACTGCAGCTGCTGGAGTTTTTGGGACGTATGGGAGGGTGAAGCTAGAGAGTATGCTGTTGCAGCATCCCTGGTTGAACAGCTATCAGTAGTCGTTTATCTAAGCATGGTTCATATCTATAGTTCAGTTATGGCCTCTTTGTAGTTACTAGTATGTCATTAGAACATGACTCTTATGTGTAACTGAAAGTCTGTTTTCACTTGTGACCTTTCTCCAATTTTATATAAAATTTCACATCATATTATAGAGAATCTTATCACTAGGGTATCTAAATACCTATGTGAATGTAATTTTCATTTATTCCTCAGCATGACAGTTATTTTTATTACAGTGATAGAAGAGAAAACTTGATTCCCTGACAGGAGAGGGCATTTTGACTGATGGATTTTGTGGCATAATCAGTCAGTCCTTTTTGTTTTTTTCCTTGCAAGTGAGAAACAAATTTAATACAAAGAAATGCACTACATGGAGAGGTGATACGGAATACCAATTTAAAATTTAGGTAACTTTTAATTGAACCAAAATATATGAATTCTAGCAAATCACAAATTTTTTTTTTCAGACTTGTTTGGGTTTTTTTTTGCTCTGAACACTTTTGAGATAGAGGAAGTTAAAAGTGGCAGTTATTATAAAACCAGAAGCATCTTTGAATTAAGATTTTTATTGTCTTGCTGGGTTATGATATGTTTTTAATGGTTTTCTGAACTAGCTTTTTATGGCAGTATCTGTTTTTCTACTATTGTAACTCAGATGCCATTTACTAAAATTTTGAATGACTACAAAAAACCATTATTTTTAATTATAGTATTTATGGATTATTTTTCTTTATTTCTATTAGTCTTTTTCATGACAGTTATGGACGATTAGCAAAAAAGATTGATATAGATGATGGCTGGAAAAAGAATTATCACCCAGGTGGACAAATGCCAAATTTGCTAAGTCTAGTGTTAAGAAACACAGAAAGCAACAAACTCCATTTAATTATGACTTACTACAGCATATACAGAAATAAATTTGAGGGAAATTCTAAGTGAAATTGTTTCAAATAAAAATATAGAGAATAAAAATACTAGTAGAGGTTAGACTTTGTTTAAGAGCAATGTGTTACATGAACAGGAAGCCTAATAGCTGTGAAAGGTGGAAAAATTTAAAAGGAAAATATAGTGTAATGTTTGAGAAAAACCATAAAGAGAAAATAAGTGTCAACCAGTATGAATTAGACGTATTGGTACTCGGAATACTGATAAGGTTAAAAAGCCAAGGGAAAACCTCAGCTGAGAGTCATCTTTGGTAACGCTATTCCTATAGCTCATTGTAGCTAATAGCAGCGTATATATGTATTGCTGTTTGTAATAGTAATAGTATATATTGTAGGAATTCTCTGTTGCTACTTGAAGTGGAATTAATGGTTCTACAATACCAATGAATATAATCTGCTTTTCTGTAATTCTGTTTACTGTACTTCTCAGAAAATTTCAGAAATTTTATTAATTTCTCAGTCTTTAATAGAGCTCTCATATTTTATGTTTATACTTTAAGTAATAAAGTTCAGTGCTTATCTAAGTAGTGATGTTATTTAAAAAATACGGTGGTCTAGTTAGACCTCATTTTTACCAAGTTATGGGGAAAAAAATGGATGTGTCTTCATATTTGCTGCCTTCTGTCTGCTAAACCACTATCTAAACTTGAAATTATTAAATTATGTTTTCTGACACTGAGCTGAATATTATGAATTGTAAATGATCAGCGTATTTCAGGACCAGGCTCCTATTCCTTAACAGCCTTTAGTTTATTCATCTTCTTTCTTTAAACACTTAGAAATATCTGCACAGAGATCTACAATATAAAACATTTCCAAGATTCTACTATGTCCTGGTTGAGCAAAAGATCCTGATTTCCACTCATATAATTTAATTATATTTTTTCCTTGAAAGATTTAGTTTTTGTCTACCTTCTTGGACTTACTTAAACCATTATGCGTGAGACATCTTTAGGGTAGTCATAAATATAGTTTTAGAAGGCCACATTTTGGTTGGTGTGTTCTTATAGAGAGCTTTTCATAGTCAGACCCATACAGCCTTTTAGATACTATCTCAGTTTTAGATATCTGCTCTTCATAACAGATGTTACAGAGTAGTGTTAGTGTTCTGGACTCCTTTCCAGCAGATGAAAAGATGGGATGCCTCCAAGTAGAATGGAAAGAAAAAAGTAAAAAAGGTAAAAAATGTCTCAAATCACACTCTTTCTTGAGGTTTAGGTACTTTATGTGGCACTGTTGTCTGATTTTGTTGTTCAGGCTTCTGTGTTCTGGATCACCCTCTAATAAATCTCCATGTCTTTTGCTTTAACAAAAAGTGTAGGTGTCATGCTTTGTTTTTATTTACTAAAATGTAAGGAGAAAATGAAAATAATTGTTGCCTTTCTTATAGTAGGTTGTTGGTCTGAATCCTTTCTCAGGGTACGTGCACAGAATCTTGTTAGAAGAAGAAATTAAGTCCAGGTCTTCTGTACTCTGGAAGAACAGTTAACAGCAGAGCCTACACACAGAAGACGAGTAGTTGAGTTGTCTCTCTGCCTTCCCAGGTTTTGCTTGGACAGTTGTATTGAAGAAGTAGTCACGACACTTGCAGAACTTCCATGTTAAAAACAGTTACCAAAATACTTCTAGAACCCTAAACATCAGGTGAATTTTACTAGGACTTTTTTGAAGATATGATTTTGAAGATAGGACTTCTAGATATATTTGCATTAAAAACATGTATTTTGGTATTTTATCGTTATGTGAACAATTGGCATTCAGCAGAGCAGGTGAGGATTTGTAATGTTAGCTGGTTTTAGCTCTATGATCTCTGCTGAAATAAGTTTTGCAGGTGTACTTTCGTGTAAGGTAATGATCCTCAGTTGTTGCCGAGTGCTGAAAGATTGAAGAACATGCTTGTCTCAAACATCAAAACGTGGATTTGAAGTTGGGTCTCTTGCTGCCACCTGCTGGTGTAAATTCTTTTGTAGGTAGAGGCTATAGTAAAGGTTTCTATTAATAGATGCGTTAGGTGGCTGTATCTTCAAGATCTCATGTTTTCAGCAGCAACACAGGTCAGAGTTGAACAGGGGGATAAGGTCGTGAATCACAGTAAATGATTGCCAAAATTATACTTATGGTAAGCCAACAATCTTTCTTTCTTCATAGAGGTGAAAGGGTTCTCTTTGAGTGGCAGCCAAAAACAAATGGACTTGTAATAAAATTATGCTAGATATTATTATAGACTGGGATTTTCCAATACCTTTATGTATCTCTTACATATCTTGCTTTTAGGCACAGAATGTAGAAGACACTTTTTATTTCAGTAATTCATAAGCATCATTACAATAATCCTGCCCTGGTCTTCAACCCATTCAAAGAGCCAGTTTGTTTTTCAGTGGGTTTTTTTGTTGCTGTGTGGTGGTTTGTTTTTTTCTTTTAATCTTTCTAGATGCAAATTAATGTTATGGGTGAAATCTGGATCCCACTGAAGTCATTGGCAAATTACCATTGACTTGAGTGGGGTGGCAGTTGTTGCTTTGCCTGCAGCATTTGCACAGGCAGAAATTAGCTTCTAATTGATAACCATTTTTTGCTGAGGCTCCTAGGTGCCAATTGTTTGTTTTCTTGTTTCTTGATGAAACAACAAAACAGAAAGTTCATGCGCAACACATACCCTATGAGATAATCCGTGCCCTTGATATCAAGTCGGGAACGAATGAATTGGCTTGCCCAGGTTAGGCGGTGGGCACTCCAAGCTCTCTGCGGGAAAAGGCAGACACGACAGTAGGCATCATATCCCATTCCTTCCCAGAGAACAGATGGTGTATCACCTTGCCTTGTTTACCCTCTCCATCACTTTTTGAATCATCATCCCAGGTTTCTGGATCTAGTTTAGCTGTGCGGAGAATGTTGTATTCCCTCCAAAAGGTACAACACACATTTTAAGGTAAGGAAGATGGCAGGATGGATAAGCAGCTGATGTAACTTGAGAAACTGTCACTGAAACCTGCATTTATTTATACCAGCACAAAGTACTGCCTAGCATTAGGACAGACTTTGAAGCAGGGTTTGATTTCCTGCTACTATCGGGGCTAACATTTTCGGGGTGATGGGATGAAAGTTTTCATTATTCTCACTAGTGCCAGGATCAGAGGATCAGGGTGAATGGATCTCTGAAGCGATCAATTCTTACCTGTAGGGCTTTAAATATGAACTTCAGCCAACACCTATGCAGCAAACATTTTGGGGGAAAAAAAAGAAATCTAGTATAAATTTGAGAGGTAAATCTTTTATCCTACCACACTATTTTATGGTTTACTAATTGCTAGTTTGTCAGTGGTTGACTTCAAGCTTAGAAACATAAATGTATGTTTTAGTAGTCAAGTAGTTTTGTAACTGATTCTGAATTTTTCATTACAGAGTGAAAATGAAATGTAAAAATATTATCAGGAAGGATAAATCTAATGCTGGGTCAGAGATTGGTCTTTTGAATTTATGCTTTTTTAATACTGAAAATACTGTAAGTGCACATTACTGCTTTCTAGTGGAAACTGACATTGGCCAGGAGCAAGGGTTATCGTTTTGGGCTTGGCAGGGCACAGGCTGCTGTTTTGTGGTTTCTGATCAATGCTGAGTTATGAGCCGAGTAATCAGCAACTGTGCAGAGCACAGTTAGAACAAGCTTGTGTCTGCTCACAGAAGGCAATGTAGACAGTCTTGCAGGGTATATAAAATAAGTAAGTTGTCATCTTTTCTTTATCTTAACCTCTTGGATGGGGAAGAGGGAGGGTTGTGAAGAAATGAAGAATCTGCACTTTGATTTTTACCATGCTCTGTGAGAAGGACAGGGTGGATTAATGTGTTAAAAAATATGTGAAGGATAAGGAATTGTCATAGTATTATATAAATTTCAGTACTTCAGAGCAGAAAAGGTAATCACTTGTCTTTACATTACCTCACACATTCAGCTTTCTCCAGGAGCTGGGGCACTTCTGATTTTTCTGATCTGAAAAAACCTGCCCATCGGTTTATAAGAGACGTTATCATATACAACTGCCTGACACAATCAAGCAGTATTGTGCATTTTTCTGCAGCAAATCATTCTTAATTCTTTGAAGCAAAGGCCATACGAAAATACTTACAAATTAATTATGTGTGATTTTAAGTTTGAG
>Ga0181612_168103_pt1 | contig 15493 bp, 5 predicted proteins | sample HoacroProtozoa21_FD_119630 | JGI IMG/M metagenome (GOLD analysis project Ga0181612, IMG submission 119630) | Hoatzin crop microbial communities from Cojedes, Venezuel. Combined Assembly of Gp0051906, Gp0051904, Gp0051908 | reverse complement strand
GGCGGGAGGGAGGCGAGAGCCGCCCCGTCAGGGGGGGGGGCGGCCGTGCGGGGCTGCCCCGTCCCGCCTCGGCCGAACGAGCCCGGTGCTGAGGGAGAAAGTCGATGGGTCAGAGCTGAAATGAAAACTCCCGTCGAATTTCTGGGCGGGGAGCCCGGGAGAAGGCTCGGGTTCGCGTGGGTCTCCGTGCGGGAGCCGGGTGGAGATTTTTACTGAATGCGGCCCCAGCTGATGGCAGCGTTGCGGCTGTGCCGCGGTGATCGAGGCTGGGCAGGATTCCTGCGAGCCCCTTTCCCCAGCGGTCGGTGTCACCAATAGTCAGAAGTTCCCCGAAAGCTCCGCCGTGGGTCGGGATCCCAAAGCGCGGCGAGGTGTGCGGGACAGCAACGCGCCCGTCCGCCCGCTCCGCCCCGCTGGAAGCCGCGGGTGGGCCGGGGTCTGCCGGCACAGCCAGGTCCGCGGGGCGAAGGGAAGGCCTCGGCCACTGCCCTCCATCACCTGGGTGGAGATGCCTTGCTCCGCGGCCGTGGGGAGGAAGGGCGCGGAGAAGACGATTTGCTTCTTCGAGGAGTGGGATTGAAGTTGCTGCCACCTCTGTTTCCCTTTCTGTCCGTTTTTGTGGGGAATTATTGAAATGTGCCGGCTGGGAATTGGTGGCATGTCCTCTGGGGACGAGGAGAAACATCTGTAGACCCAGAGCCCTGACCTGCAGGGGCCGTCTTCACCTCTGCGCATGTGCGAGTCTGTAATTAAGTGATGTCCAGCACTGAAATGCAGTCACTTCTGGAATGAAATGTGGCACTGGTCAGAGGAAGGGGTGTCAAAAAATAAACTATCTCAGAAAAACAAGACGCGTTTTTAATTGGCGGGGTGTGATCACATAGGACTCATGGAGATGACAGAATAACTGCGACTTCATGAGCTGCCGTTCATGAGCTGAGCACCGAGATCCATACTAACACGGTTCAGCTCAGCTTCGGCACGGAGAAGGAGCGTGGGCTCAGGCTGTTACTGTAGCTCAGCTGATGTATTTCAGTACGGTAACTCCATCACAGCTCTGAAACTCCCCTTTGGGCTTTCACCTAGAAGATAACATTAACTTTTTGTTATTATTACACAATAATATGATAGGAGTAGGGCCAAGCCTTAGTTCTACAGCAAACCCTCACGCAGGTAGGAGCACGGTGGCTGTGGACACCTCTGCGGGGCACTGACTGAGCACAGACCAAGGAGCAGAGCCCGAAATGCAGAGCTGGCTTCCCCAGTCTGCTGTTCACGTGTTTGCTGCACCCGCTGCGCTTGGGCTTGGGAGAGCTGACAAGGTCACGGACCTCTGGCATAGTTCTCCACTTGGAAGTATTGGCCTTAGCTGTGCATGACCAGCATGAGAAGGATAGCCTGTATTTTTATGCTTGACCGAACGCAGGAGCTGTTAGAATTTCAAAAATGCATTCTGCAGTTTGCCTTCCCTGATGTCCTTGGTCACCTCCAGCCCAGCCCCACATTTTGGCTACCTTGGCCAACGAATATATTTTTCAGTTTCAGTGAAGTCAAGGACTTCAAATTCCTGTCATAGGTATCAAGCTACACCACGTAAAAGATGCAGGGCTTTTAAGTTTGTCAGAGAGGCGCTTGTATGAGATTGTGAGGTCAAAAAGATGACTCTAACCTTCGAGATGACAAGTAAAAAGAGACAAAAAGCACTCTTTCCCTCACTTACTTTATAGCAACCCAGGCAAGTAGCAATAGTGGTTTTGTAAGTGCTTTTCCTGTATTTATTGCAGAAAACACAACAAACATGCAGTATCACCATATACTCACTGAAGATAATTTGTAGATGGTAAACTCTCTGAGGATAGATGGCATGTTTTCACACTGTGCCTGAGACTTCGATGCCCTTCTGCCATCTGGGGTTTCTGGACCTCCTGTAATATACATATTTAATATTAACAACCTAATTGCAAGTCTCATGCTACTTCCAGCCTAATGATTTCTTTCATTTCCACTTGTTGTTCAGACATCACTGTCGACATGTCTCAGAAATCATAGAAGAACAGGGATGCTTCAACTCTAGTGCTAATTAATGCTTCCTAAGAATTAAAGTGAAAAAAAACCCCACTTGAATTTATGAGCATGGGTGGAAGCAGGTAAATGAATATGATAATTAAACTTCACAATTAATAAATAGTTTAGTTGGAAGACCCAAGTTAACCCTGTCCATCCTGTTGCCAGGTGGAGCAGACCTAAGCTATCAGCTGAGCGCTTGCTCCCGTAACTGCGCTCCCCCCACTGCTCTCTGCCAGCTGCCGTAGTTGCTGTGCCTACTTTCAAGTACTGTTGCTCTTTCCACGTTCACAGTTTCAGCGCATGGATTGCCTATATCACTGTTCTGTGCACCACTGTTGTCCACTGCCTGCTTTGACAAACCTTGTGTTTTCAAATTTTAGATGGGAATTTAGCCACCGGTAACAAGTAGACTCAGATCCACCTTAACTTCCTCCAGAAAAATCAGTCATCACTTGTCTCGTAGATGCTTTAGCCTTCGAAGACTTTCTCTTACCACTGGCAGAAATACCAACTAACTCACCTCAATCTTCAATTGACTCGTTTTGCAAAAGACCTCTAGGACGTTGTCAAAATGGGATCTAGTCAGTGGGACTCGATGGACCATTAGTCTGGTCCTACCACTGACAATCACTGCTGTCAGTTTCTTTGGAGGTAGATAAAACAATTAATGTAATCTGAAACTGCCACTAGACAGTAGGATACTGAAATTTTTTTTTTAAAGCTGAAAATTTAGTTTTCTGTCTTTCTGTGCATAAGGGTTGTGTTAGCTCACCTTTTCCAATCACACTTTCAGGCATAATAATGTCAATGACGAAAATATATGAATAAAATATATGATGCTTTGGATACAGGTGAATGAGTGGAAAATCTACTTTTTCCAGTTATACTTATGGGAATCTTTTTTAAAGATAAGTGTCTAAAGTAAATTTAATCTTGCTAATTTTTAAGATATGCTTCTCTCCTTAACAACATTGATATCAGCTTATCTGAGGCCTTAGTCTGCAGGGACACTTAGTAGGTTATGCATTTCTTTCAAGACCGAGGCCAACTGTAGTATCCAGGTGGTATTTCAAATATGTGTATCACAAGGCAGCATGCCGGGTCTTCAGAGCACGGGGGGCTCCCTGGTGTGGGGGTGTCAGGGGATAAGCTGCGTTTGCTTGGTCCACAGTCATCTCACATCATTGGTGTTCCCAATGCTGTCACCAGTATCACACATGCTCCTCATGGCCATCTGTATTTTGTCACGATTTTGTATAATCCTGCTCTCCATAGGCCTAGGAGGCATTGTGTTAAAAAGGGTAGTGTTTTTAGAAGCATCCAGCAACGGTCTAGTCCAGTTTCACTGAAGTCAATGGTAACACTTCTTTTTGGCATCAAATGCGATCGATCAAATCACCGGCATCTTAAAATTTCCATTTCATCGTCCCCATGAGCTGCTGCTCGTGCTAATAAGTGGAGAGTGTAGCTGGTGTTTGGAGCAGCAGGAGGCAAGGACCGGGAGGGGGAGGCTAATGAGAGGCCCTGTCTGTGTATTAGGGAAATTAATTATGTGACTGGATTAAACTGCAGCACTGAAAGCCTCACTTTGCCCTGACACAGACTATATACATTAAAGGTTTATGCCTGTGTAATAACCACAGCGATGTTGTTATATGGACGCAAATTTCCTGAACACAGGCAGGACCTAGATCAGACCACAGTGACCAATACAAAACTGATAGAAGAAAGTGAATTATGTGCAATTGTACTGGAGAGCATGATACAGAATGAAAATTATAATAGGAAGGTTAAGTGCCCAGTGAGTGCAAACTGATACACAATATCTTGACATCACAGAGAGAGAAAATTAAAATGGTGAAATGGTTTCACGTATAGGTAGATGGAGGCATAAAAGCAATCTGTGAACGATGGGAGTGAGAACAGGGTGAAAGCATGGTATTTTCAGATGTACAGCCTTTCGCCTATTAGAAATGAATAAGTGCTTGAAGGCTAATTCCAATAAATAGGCAATTTTAGTTTTGTTTTTATTTCAGGTGTTTGTTTGGCTCTGCTTTGGTGTGTCATTGAAATATTTGTGTATTAATAGATACTCATTTTAATAGCATTACAGTAATCTGAACATCTGCAGCTACTAGGCATTAAAATATGATTACTTCCCTTTATATCAAGTTATTTTGCAGTAGTCCTGCCGGATTTTGTCATATCTATTAAAATGCAATGGATCTGTTCTTATCATTACCTATTAACTGGCAACCTTGAGCTGAAGTGTTAAGCAGAAACAAGCCTGATGCCCGGAGGCCTGGCTAGCAATTCAGCAAAAGGCAAAGGCAATTTATGGCTGTCCTAAAAGCTAAATGACAGGCTGTGTAACTTTCCTAATCAAATAGAATTAAATACAAAATTATATTCCCACTGCCCCTGCTATCCTTCGTTCAGACAAACCGCCTGATCTACTGTTCAAGAGTGTGCTAAATATAGAACATTTTCTAGATCAGAGGTTTTAATTCTACCAAAGTTTCAGCTTCGTTCATTAGAGAAATGAGATATTTTGTTTAGAGCACCGAGGAGCTCTCACGTGGCATGAGGGCTCTCTCCAGATGAGAAACGACCCCTCTCCTGGGCTCAGACTGACTTCTAAAGAGGTGAACACCCAGAGGATAAACGCACCCAAAGCACAACGGTGAGTTTGCTGTTAAGAGCTACAAGACAGAAACCAAAGCGTAGGCAGCTGTTGCCAGTAAAGATGCGGTTAGTACATTTTTGACCGGTCACGAAATACTCCTTAAAAGCACTCTGAAGTGTTGTGGCTGTCACTGTCACGCTAGAGGGGAGTGGAGGGAATGGCAGGCTACTCCTCCTTCCCTGCTTCTTAGCCTGACAGTGATTTTTCTACTCAGAAGAACTGAAAAGAATCTGTATTTTTAAAGTTACTCCTGAAATGGTACAATATTTGTTTTCAAATGTGATGCTGAATTTTAGTCATCTCCAAAGCTTTCAGTTCTAGCTGGGAAATGCGTGGCAGTCGTGACGTACAAGTATGAGGAGTTGTCTTCATCATAGCAGCCATCAGCTAATATTTTCTTACACAGCTTCCTCCAAGCATCCATGGAGTGGTGCTCCAGGAATGTAGTGCTTTATATAGAACTTTTAAAATCATCTGACACTTTAACTTTTAATATGATGAAGTAGGTTCAGGTTTTAATATCATGCAGTTTCATTCATGAGTTAGCTCAGGCATCCCAAACATGTCTGAGGGAAAAAAAAAGGTAAGTGCATTTAATCCTAAACTTTGTCAGCAGGATCAGATGCAGCCAGATGAAACAATGAGCATAAATAATGCAGACCTATGAAGAAACAAAACGAAAAACAGCATACCTGAAAGATAAACAAGACGAAAAAGTGCCCCAAGAGCTTCACTTTGTTGAAGTATTTTAGCCAGTATTTATGTTTGCCCTATGAAAACATATGCTTTAATTCCTGTCTAGGTTAAGAATACTTGCCTAAATCAAGTACTAATAATTCTAAGATCTATAAATACCCTGATGGGAAAACTCTGCATCTGTAATGAATACAAATGACCCTGTGCAAATGCACTTTGAGCAGAAACAATAAGGAAAACAGTATGTCAGTGACCTCCAACCAAAATGTTATTGCATCTCAACATTAGGGCAGCTGTGAACCTTAACGTGTTGAAAGCAAATTTAAAAATCTTTAGGAAATTCTAAGATAAAAAGGAAGAGTTTCAGAGCATTCAAGTTGCTAATATGCTTTAATGACTACTGGTGTCACCACCACCCCAAAATTATGTGAGCTGTGCTGGAAATCCTTAAGGATGGTATTGCCATCCGACTAACACACCTCCAAATAAAAATGGAAGTCACACTCTTAAATCAGCACACCGTTAGCTTTTGTTAATTGCCAGTTGCTTCACCTTCAATGCTTTACGATTTTACGAGTTTTAAATTGAAACTTCTATATGGTGAACATTATGGAATAGTAAAAAGGGCTGTAGATTGGATATAAGGCATTATGTTTGTTTAAGGCGAAAATCCTTGCACTCCTGCAGGGCACGTGAGATTTTATGGCTTGAATCTAAAAGAACAATTCTTAGGAAATTGGACGAGCTCCCCTCTGTAAGCAGAGCGCTCCTGTCAGGGATGGGGAGACCATTCCCATAGTCCACGACTCTCTGAATAAAGCCGTTTCTTCACTGTTCCCAGCTGGTCCCCATTTCCCAGGGTCTGTGAGGAGCTGGTAGAGGAGGATGCTCTGCCGATTCTGAAGGGCTGGAGGACTCCGAGTACCCTGCTGCTTCAGCCAGTCACCGCACTGCTAAAAAGCATTTCCAGGGGGGGAGAGATGCCCAGATGGCCATTTCTTGCTGTTTTCAAGCTATCATTTGGCGAGTCATTGTGGCTCTGTCTTGTAAAGACATCTGAAGATTGAGGGTGTCTGGAGATGTAGGAACTCACATTTATTAAGAATGCTATTGCCACCTCCAACCCTGCTGCTCGGTTAGCCACAGAGAACACTGTAAGGGTGACCGCGTGCGCTATGAAATCTGCTCTTCACTTGCAGCACATCAGCAAAAATGAGTGACAAGACAAAAGGAATTGTGTTGAAATAGTGAAGGGAAAACGTTCACAAACTCAAAAATTACTTTGAAAAGTTTTCACAGTCCCTGCTAAGGCTATCACTTCTCCAGTATGTGCACTCCACACGTTCTGTCTATATATTATTCTTATTATCCCTTCTAAGCTCACTGCAGAGCCAAGGGTCTCTGGCTCGGTTCCTGGTGTCGCGCTGAGTGATTGAGCAGGAACCGTCCTTCGGATGGTCTGGTGGGGTCTGGATACTTTTAGCTGCATTGATCCTTCTTGTGACCTTGTCACAAACAATGATTCCATCCGTGGCTGGCAGTTTCCTACGTTCTTCAATAGTTTTGTCAGTTTTTTGGACAGCAATGTGCCGGTTGGCTAGAAGATAACATCTCGAACTTCAGGGTTAGGATAAATCCAATATTAGGTTTTCTACTCACTGAAATCTTGCACGTAGCTATCTTCAAAAATTTACAGACATTGGTCAGGAAATGGAAGAAAATAAGTTACTGTTTTTTCTGTATTTTCTTAAACTTTTTCCTACTGGATACTCTGTTAATTAATTTTTCCTTTATAATTTCAGCTATGCTATTAATCTCTTGAATTGAAGATTTTTCAGAGCCTCTCCAGAAATAAACACTGGAATGAAACTACCATAAACCTGTTGTTTTTTCATTTTCAAGCCCATAGTTTATACTTAGTCCTCTCTCATTCCCATTACATGGAAGTCAGATAGAATAATACAATGAAAAATTACCCCAAGATTTCATTTCTCATTGAAGAGGTGCTTTTATACATGAAGTTTACCGAGTTAATATATAAAATTTAAATAAAAAAATCACAAACCTTCCAATCCCTATTATTTGAAAGCAGCTAATTAGTGGGTTTTTTGGTTTACATTAATATTTGTTTTATTCCAATCATGCACTACCACTCTCTTTACCTGTTGTTCACTTAATGCCATCGCCCAAAATACTGCTTTCAGATAGTGAACTCTACAGAAACACTCAAAATGCTCTTGTCTGGAATGTAAAATCATTTAAATAGCCTTCTCTTTTCTGTTAGCAGTTCCTGAAGTTCATTATTGGAAATAGATGTAGAATATTTCTGTCCTATGAATTTTTAAATTGCCTTTATTATGGCACGCTGTGTATGAAATGAATGTGATTTAAACTGTTGTGCCCTCTACTGGCATAAAAGAAATAATGAAAAAAGAGAAATTCTTTCCAGTTCCTGTATCAAAATAGAGTGCCAAAATTAACTTTTTGGGTTTGGTTGGTTTTTTTTTTCAGTATGCTTTAGTCACATTTGAAGGCTAGATTATTTTCAATATTAAATCTTAGCACATTAATTGCATACAGGTTCCTTTTTTTTTATTACAGAAAGGACCATTTACACAGTTAAGGCAGTATAAAATGGCCTTGCCATAGATGAACATGATGGTGTGGATGGTATGTTAACGCAGTTAAGAATAACTTTATTTTGATGAGACTTTTAAGGTGCCATGCTATCAGCTAGAGAGTATGAGAACAAAGTTGCATGACAAAATCCCTTACAAAGTTCATAGAAACTTCAGAGCATTCAGCTATTTAAAAGAAAGTCTGTAGGAGTTGGTGCATAATGGGAAGTAGAATATAGAATTTCATATAATACAGGAGAATTAAGACCTCACCCTCTGCTGAAATGCTTCTAGCCAATCCTTCACCTTCCATTAAAAAGAAAGCTTATAATTTTCTGTCCTATCCCCCATTATTGAAGTTGTCAACTGGCATTACACTTGAATAACAAAGAAACAAAAACATACCCTTTGGTAAGAAACTTGCATGCTGCAACTTCCCAGCGTGGGCAGGATTAGTCACGGATGCTAATTGAAATACTAATTGACATATTTATACCATCATATAAAATCCATTCAACACAATGGCAATAATGTTCTCATCTAAAATAGCTGTAGCATCCACGTGGAGAACAGTGACAGACTGCAAGTTGGCTCCACACTTTTCTTTTAGCCGAGTAGGAACATTGCGGGTTCCTCATTTCTCACCTTTTGTAAAATGTGGTAGCTACAGACTACAGACTAAATGGATACCAGGCTACATTGATCAGAGAAGAAGAAAACTAATTACCTTCCAGAAAACCCAATAATCAGCAGATGAAGAGGCAAACATACTCTTGCCCCTTCCTTTGGCTCCAACATTGTCCCTCTGTACTGGAAAGGGGTTTTATTTATCAGTGAAACAAAATCATTAATCACAGAATTAAGTTATAACGTACCCTATAACTGGCTTGATTCGTAAGTGGCTGAGTCTGGAAATGAGGTGGGTACAAATAGCATGGGGTCAGCCTTTCAGAAATCTCAGTCTGCTATTAAGTGCTTCATTGCCAGGGAAAACTACACCGCCAAAATGAACTGTAATCACACGGGAAAGCAGAGGATGGACTCTTGTGCTTACAACACAATTCTTTCTGCCAACTCCTCTCTACAGAACTGCGTTAGAATAAAAGTAAATATTAGTATCTTAGGCACTAATATTGCTTTGAATTGCTGTGTGTTTCAAACATATTTAGTTTTATTGCAAAATCTTGCTTTTTTGGACCAAAAAAAGAGATCCTTTAATATTTCAGGTTAAAAATCTATTAAGTATCTGTGCAGGATCAGTGGAAAGCAGGGTTTTTTTTTTTTATGTATCACATGATTATCTCAGAGACAAAACCCAGTTCCATTGCCATGGAGTTCCAATGTGCTCAAAGGGATAGGTGCAGCAGAATGGGTGGGTAAAGCAAAGGAGAACGGCCCGGAGGAGAAAGCGGGAGGACTAAGCAGAAGGAAACACAATCACAGAGGAAGATAGATGGGGGGGGAGGAAGGGATAACTACAACATGCCACTGGTGCCCAGAAACTCTGCCACAAAACTCACACAAGATGGACAGAAGTGCTGCAGATGGAGAAATTTCTTTTGTTTTGCATGAAACTACGGGGGTGGTTTTAAGTAAAGTCAAAAAAAGGAGAAAGGGGTGAAAGAGGAACAGGAGGCACAGAAAACCGCAGTGGCTGTGCAGTTCAACACCCAGCAAGCCCATGTTCAGGACCAGTGGAGAAGAGGGAAAGGTGGTGAAGAAGGATGCTCGTTCAAATGCCGTGAATAACTGGCAGCTGCCAGGTCTAATGTGTTCTGTGCTGCCCGTGAAGTGGCAGCTTGGACCAGCAGCCATCTCCTGGGCACGCACAGTGAACACCGCCGTGACACATGCTTTAACTGGGAAAAAAGCGAATTACTCCGAGAACCAGGCTCCATCATTGCTCGGACTGCTGCATGAAATGACCAGGCCTGAGAGCAACGCCAGCCAGCCCCTGGGCACCGGGGAAGCCCTGCCTGCCCAGCACAGGTCTCTGCCATGCTCAGGAGAGCAGGGGATGATGACAGCCGGGCTGTGACCTTCTCTACGCCCGAACCTGGGAACCCCAAACAGTCCCCACCTCCAGGCAGCTTTTGCAGACAAGTTCACTCCTTGCTCTTGTAATGAGCTGCACGGGACAGTAAGGACTTAGTGGGCTCCAACTTATTAACTGATTACAACAATTAGCCAGGGTGCCCAGGTCTTTAGGCACTTTGGTTACCCGTGGGAGCCAATTAGAGCGTCATGCATATTCATGCCACTTCATCCACACACCGAGAGCTGCTTCCCCAGCCCTCTGCCTGACTCCTTCACTCCGGCACACGCCCAGCCCACTGTGAACCATGAGGGAAGAGAAGTTTCCTTTCCTTTGGCATTTCCTTGAAATCAAGCATTTGCTGTGGCTGTAATTCATGCAGTGAAATGCAGAAAAACCACGTTTGATAGGGAAGATAAACCAGCATGGCCAAACCTCACTTGTGCCCTAAGAGGTGGAGAGACACCATGCCGGATCCTTCCCTGCAGCCACCCAGGTCTGTAAAGTAACCCCAGCGCTTTACCCAGCCTGCCTGACCACAGATGCATCTCACTTCCAGTAAGAGACTCACCCCATAGGGCCAGCCATGAGATGGTTTCTCTTTTCCTATCTCCTTAGTAATATATTTGCAATTTTATCCTGCACGGTGGTGAAGCTGCACCACCTCCAGCATCAGCCACGCTCACACGGTCGGGGTGGGCAGTGCTGGGCTCTGACAGAGGTGCTGGGTTGGCTCCTCAGAGCACACAGCCCACAAGGGAGCTCAGATGAGCCTAAAACCTACCAGCAAACCCAGTTCCCCCCATGCTGCAATCACCCAAAACCAGTGCTGCGGTTACCTGAGCAGCCTGTTGCGTTGACCCAGTGCTGTGGGTGAGCTTCAAGGCGCTTGGGGCAGCTGTCTGGGACCCCACGGTGAGAGGCTGCGATGCATCACAGCATCTTCTGGCAAGTTGTAATCTAGCACCAATAAAACTTTCTCTCTCAACAACTTCATTCAACTACTCAGCTGTCTGCAGCTTGCTTTCTTCCTCTTTTGTCTAGTTCTTGTTTTATAATTTTTTCCTTTTCTGTTGCTGCGATTTTGCTTGTTACGGGAACTTTGCGGAAGAGAAAAATAAACAGATCAGTGTTTGATGTTGTGCTTTCTGTTTAGAAGTTTGTTTTCCTTTCTTCTTCCATTGCACCAGTATTAAAATGTTGATTCATAAGCAAAATAAATAAAGTCTATAAATACATTCTTTCTTTTTTTAAATGGTGAAACCTCAAAGTTATGGTTCCCACAGCAACTGCACAATATGCACATACATTAAAGGCAGGGATTTTACCACCCAAGGCAGCAATCAGATAGGCATAAGGGAGTTACATTACCGGCACTCGGAGGACTGCGCAAGTCTGAAATCCCAGAGCCACGAAGCATCTCGTTCTGTCCGTGCCAGTATGCGGGGAAGAAAAGACCCCGGAGCCACCAGTCCTCACGGGCAGGGTGGAACTGCATCGTGCCATATGCAGAAGTGCTTCTGGCAGAGTAGGGTGGTGGTGCCTTCACTGTAGAACCAACTGGCCTGAAAGGTGTGAAGATACTCCAGAGCTCAAGGTGCTCTGGATAAAATAATTACTGTTAATTAGCTGAAATCCACAGCCAGAAGGTGTCATAACAACCAAAGCATTATGCACAGAAATCATTGTTCACAGTCCTGACGATCCGTAAATGCGATGAAGGAATTTCTCGCAGTTTGGTTAACAGGAAGGAAGAGTGCTTTGTACATTGTTGGAGAAGTTCATGCCGTCTATTCGCTGTATTTTTTACAATGCGTGAAATGATTTCATCGAAATTTCAGCTTCCTGGTTTCTGGATCTCCACCAACCACTGCCTAATCAAAGTTTATTTTTCTAGATCATAAATTCAGCACCACAGCACCTAGCCATCCCTGGCACCGTCAGCTGGGATATGAGTTTGCACCGCTGACTGCTCCCTTATAACCGATGTTCTCTTCTCTGCGCCTTGCAACTGTAAGCTAAAATTTTCAAACAGTGTCTGCACTGCTGTCGTACCCAGAGCCAGGAATTCTGGCATCTCCCTTAGCAAGTCGAATGTTGCTTGGGAGTCAAATGCGTTCCTCCTGCTGGCTAACGAACACTAGCCCAGAGAGCCCAGCTCTCTGTGAGGTGCCCCGAGAGAAGAATAGTGAATTCAGATTTAAATATTTAACAATATTGATTATTCTCCTTTCCATGGTCTATTATCACAAATAGTAGAAACTGTAGGCATCAGATTTCAGTGATAAAAAGAGAAGCAGCATGCCATCAAGTGACTAAATGTCTTGGTGCTATTAATCTCTTGTAATCTAGTAATTAAAAGGAACCGGAGGATTCCAGATTTTTAAAAGACGAGCCATTACCATGTTTGACTATAAGCAGCTGGATAGTTGATTGAAAAAAATGGCCAAGTGGTTAACTGTCAAGATGGGGCTTTTAATACTCCTAAGTGTATCCAGCCCAAGGATCTTCTTGAACAGGTACCGGGCTGGTTAAAGAGTGATTTATTTGTGATTTCATTGAAAGTTTGGGAAGTGAAAACTAAGACATCATATATACACAGAATTTTAGCCAACTTCAACTTTTCACTATGTGAATGGCGTTGGGATTAGGCCGTTCACTTTGTGTAGTCAACAAATATCAATCTTTAAATCAGAAAACTGTTAGCGTTTGTTTCATTTTAAAATGAAGTAATAAATTAAGGAAACAAATAAATTCATTTTGGGTTGGCAATTAAGGGCAATTAGTTTGTCTGATTGCTGTAGCTGCCACAGTGAATAATGTGCAATGTAGATTTTTCCTCTGTGTCAGTTTTGACCTTAACATCTAGAAAGTTTCATTAAGGCTATGCCTTTGTCTTTGAGACTTGCAGCAACGTTTTTTGTCTTCAGATGGAATACGGAAAATGGCACTGTGAAAAACAAATAGCTACACAGAAATCACTGCTACAAATTTGCCATGTGTGCACACAAACACATTTTTTCCATGTGGAGAGTGAGAGAAAAGAGCGCATGCAATAATTCAATGTCTCTTTCTACATTTTCATGGCTGTTTTTTCAAATTATTAGTATTTAGGCACCGTGTGTGCATTTGCAGACCATCTCAACCGCAGTATTCTTACTCGGGCGGTATTCCTCCTGAACACGTCCTGGGAAGAGAATTTATCATCCGAAGGGGAGAGCTATCTTGAATTGTCACCCTGAACTTGCACAGAAGAGTTGGATTTGCGTTAGCAACCACATGCCTTACATTTAGCATCAACATGTGCGACGTTTTGTGAGAATACGAGAGCCTACGATCTGTTTCCGTACAGAATGTGTCAGGCTTGTTTTGTTAGAAAGAAGTGTGATTAGCATAAATATACCCTAACAACAGTAACAAAATTTGAAAGTAATTGTATCAAAGCACCATCATTTCTGTGGAGCAAGTTTTAGCTGCACTGTGAAATGTGCCTTTTAAAACACTTTTTTTTTCCTCTGAAAAGCAGCAGGTATTGCCAGCCAGATAATTTTTCAAAAATGTTCCAGCATTTCTTACGGATATTAATTTCTGTTTAAGCCTCTCCAAACTTTGGCAGAAAGACAAGTTTCATTTTTCTTTTACAAGTCCTTTAGTTGTGCAGATGTTGTAGCCAGATTGGCAATAAATTTTGCTGTAACAGTTAACTCAACTTAGGGAAAGGTGCTGTTATTTGATATTCTGAGTCTGTGTCACCTTTTGAACCTTAATTTATATGTTATGTATTTTATAGTTAGCATTCCACAGAAGTCTGCAAAACCTACTAGATTATGATTATGTTCTCTGCTGATGAAAGTCTGATTGTTGTTCTAAAGAAGTTTCTTAAAAAGTATGAACATTAAACATTATATAAAGTAAAAAGTCCATTTTATGTCCCATTTCCAAATGGACATACACATTTTGATTACACCTCTCTAATTTCCATCATCCTATTTCTGTCTCTCCTTTATTGGCCTGATTAAAAGCCTACTGAAGTGAGTGGAAAATGAAAACTCTCATTGACTTAAGTGGCTTTGAAGCAGTTTTCAAATAGTTACTTCACATTTGTTCCTTATTACACTTGAGAAAATCTGTATTTTCTCCCATTTCCATTTTGCCTTGTCACCAGTATTGTGCCTAAAGATCAGGAATCTATCTTTACACTTTCATAACCTCCAGCATCTGCACTAGTAACAGCCCATGAACTGCAGCAGTTCATTTTCGGTTCAGAAGAAGACCTTCTGACTTCTCAAAATATGCTCGATATTCCTATGAAATGGAGCGTGGCCTTCACCCTCGGCAATGTACGGGTCTCTCTAAAGTCAGTTCTGGCTGCGTTGGGAGCGATGAACAAGAGTTGCCTCTTGTTCTCCTCCACCCGTTCAGGAGATGATCCAGGTCAGTTATTCTCCTTTTCTGTTCTGCTGACCGTCAGGGGTTTGTGCGTGACTTCTCAAAGCAGTGCAGAAAACCCAGCCCGCTCCCGGTTAGTCAGCGCTCACGACTCAGGGCCCCGCAGGCTCAGCGGGATGCCTTCGGGAGACCCACGGATCCCCGGAGCCCTCGCCTGCCCGGCGCGGCTGCAGGGCTTCCTCCAGCCCTGGCATCTGCTGTGGGCTGATGCACAGCAGATGAAGTTATGACATTTAAGCTGCCAGTTTTGGCAGCTGTCTCCCGTAATTCAAAGGCAGACTTTGAATTTGGGGTTTCAGATATTTGACCGGCAGTAACATAAAATGACAAGCGATCGGTATAATTGTGTCGTAATACTCATGACAACTAACATTTTCAAAGAGCACATCGGAACCTTTACATCTGAAAGAATCACCGGGCATCAGCAGTGCAAAACAGGCTCAGTTTTAATAGCTGGTTTTGCTGCAGCAGCCAGGCTTGCCATGATCTCAGGGAATTTTGTTTCACTTCAGCACATTGGTAAGTACAGAATCTATCCCAAACATAGAAAAATGACATTCTTGCTGCAGACAAAGGAATCCTATGAATCCTATTGAAAGAGGCTCTCTGCATTCCAGCCCAAGCCTTTGTGCTGGAGAAAGCCCTGTGGGATTTTCTGGTGTATGAAGGATGGAGAACGAGAACTGTGCTGGAGGTGTATCGCTCTGGTTGTGTACAGCTGGGTGTCACCATCCCAGGCAGTCCGGGCTGGCCGACCGTAGGGGATGCCCCCCTGCCTCTGGTGCTTGCTGCCCTGGGGTGGGTACCACAGTTGGTGGGTACCACAGTTTGTCTGGGCCAGCGGCTTCCTCTCCCCCTTCTGCCCCTCCTCAGGCTTGGACCTGCAGCAGCTCAGGTCGGTGCTCCCCAGCTCCTCCACAGAGAGACTGGAGCATCTCTCCT
>Ga0181612_142472_pt1 | contig 15493 bp, 9 predicted proteins | sample HoacroProtozoa21_FD_119630 | JGI IMG/M metagenome (GOLD analysis project Ga0181612, IMG submission 119630) | Hoatzin crop microbial communities from Cojedes, Venezuel. Combined Assembly of Gp0051906, Gp0051904, Gp0051908 | reverse complement strand
GGGGGGCAGGCCTGGGGGCGGTCCCGCCGCCCCCCCCGCCCCGCCGTGCGGCTGCAGCCGCGCTTGGGATCACCGGCTCTGGGCTGGGAGCTGCCCCAGCGCCCACCCTTCCCCGCTCCCTGCCGGCGCCAGGGGAAGGAGGGTCCCCGTCCGCTCCTCCGCGGCTGTGCAGCCCCTCTGCTAGCTGTCTGCCTGTGCCAGAGCCCCTCTGCTAGCTGTCTGTGCTAGGGCCTGTGTTGTTCTGGCATACCGAGCGCTCCCGGAGAGCTGAACACGACGGGGAAACTCGATTGTTTAGGAAGAATGGCTTTTTGGAAAGATGAAAAGGCACACGTTGCTAAATTGTGGTGACAGGGCTGAAGATGGCCCGTGAGTTCTTTGACAATAAAACAAGCAAAAAGAGGGAACTTGCTTAAAGTTTTCAGCTTAGCATAAACCGAAATAATGGGATGAAGTCAGACAGGGAGAAGTAGGAACATTTTCTGTGTGTGGAGCAAGATCCTTTTTGTAATTTATCCTAGGAGATGATTTAAAGTCTGCCAAAAAATCTAGTCTCAGTCTCTTGAAAAGAAGAAAGTAAATGACTTCTGCTGTCCCTGTCCATAGCGCACAGCTCCTTCAGCATGAGGAGTCGAAAATCATCCCTATTTGAAAGGCCATGCTGGTTTGCAACCTCGGAGCTACTCTGCCACTGTCACCCAGAGGACCTTTTCAGTGTTACAGTCTTCCTGGTGCTGCATGCCATCCCTGATGGATTTGGACTGTTTTCATCTAACTCTGGTATCTTCCATTTTTGTGCTAAATCTCATCTTAGTTACTCAGGTATTCTTAAATGCAGGTTTCTCGTGGTTTGGTTTGCCTGTTTTTTTGTTTTGTTTTTGCTTGATACTGTTTCCCAGTTCAGTGTTGTCTTCCTGTTTAATTAGTTCACTGTTAAAAGATGTGTGTCAAATTATCCCAGGCACCACCCTTCCACTTAATATTATTGCCACTTTCATAACCCTACAACTTTCAATTCATTTTCAAAACACGTGAAAGTCCTTAGATCCAAGCAGATCTAAATTAATTTTTCAAGTAAATTTTTTTGAGGCACTGTATCAAATGCACTAATGAGGTCCAGATACATCAGCTGCATTTCTGGTCCAAACTGCTTTGCCTCTGTCTTTTGTGTTCTGAATTTTCTTATCTGATGTGTATCTGCCCTGAGGTCAACTGAAACTGCCCCTAATAAGTATATGAATGTCAGCATTGGGAAAGCTTCCTGTAATTCTGGCATGAAAAACACACAGAATAGATGGCAAAGTTGAGTATAACTGTAAAATAATTATAATAAAAATAAAAATGCTAAATATGAAATTAGCATGTTGTGTGGGGTTTTTTTTCTGGTAAAACTAAGAGTGAGAAAAACTGGTGTGTAGTCACAGAAACTTCTCTGCTCATAATTGCCCCTGTGAACACAATGCAATGTAATATATGCTTACATATAGGGTTATCTTGTGCCGTGCGGTCCCTAGAGGACATGACTTACCAGAACATGTAAGCTGTGTGGTCCCCACACCTGGTGAGACGCTGCTTTTGCCTTTGGAAGAGCGCAAGCTCCTAGTTACCCCTGTGTTTATCTAGAGGCACTTGTGGGCTCTTACCCTTTTGCTAGCACAGGAACTCCTGTGATGACACCGCAAGCCAGTTCACGGAGAGGACCCAGCTGAACGCTGTTAACTTTTCCGTTAGTTTTTCTGCTGGAACAACTCAGCGGAGCAGGTCGCTGCCTGGGTGCATGAGGTCTGCAGCCAGAGCAAGGAAAAATGCCGGTGGCTGTGCGGTCAGGAGAGGAAATGAGGTTAGGACCACAGTGACAGTGATTTATGTACACTTGCCTTACTGTGGAACAAAGCCATTAATGGTTTCAGCCCTTATGTCTTAGTCCAGCATCGTGTCGTGTATTTAGTGGGATATTATAGTCCAGAGCAAGGCTCGCAAGCCTGCTGGGACAACTTGAAGAGTAGGCTGCATTCTTGTGTCCCCTGGCAGCTGCATCTGTGAAGGGCAGTGTTCAGCTGCCGCCGTCCGAGGTGCACAGGTTCACCGGGCAGGGTGTGCATCTGTGCAACGCAAGCTCCCCCTCCCCGCCACGTGGGGCTACCCCGGCTGCTAAGTCACTGGGACCCGCAGAGCGCCTGGCCTGGAGCTGAAGGCGGCTTCTAGGCTGGATTTCACGGGCAACTGAATCCGTGACTCTTCACAAGCGGGGAGTTGGACCATGAGTACTGGAAAACATCTTCATGTTGAATTTAAAGGCTTTTTAGGCTGTGATTGAAGAGAAATTTCTTCAGGTTTTTGGAAGAGTTAGTGTATTTCTTAACATCCAAATGTGTTGTCTCCTTTAGTCACTTTAGTTACAATGAGCATTTGTTCTTTGGATTGTCAGCTGGTAGGGACTGCTCGTTAGTGGGAAAGATGTATTAGTTATTGTAAAAAAACCCTGAAATGCAACTGAGCTGATTCTGAGGGCTGACTTTTGGCTGAACCACTACTGGAGACTTTGGATGTTATTCAGAAGAAGTTGTGTTACGAATTCTGAGCAAAAGTGGCAAACAACCCTTAAGAAATACACATTTTTCCACTTAAAATAATAATCCTGTGGCTGGTAAGAACCAATTTTTAGCATTTTAAATTTTGGGCCTGGTTTACCCAGTGCAGCATGCCAGTTTTATGCTGGTGCAAGACTTGATCTAAGAAGAGCTGTAACAGCGTAAAATGAACTTCACTGATGAGCCAAGCCCAAAACATGGTGGAAGAAACCTTGCGTTTCTCACAGGGGACATGCTGGTGTACATCCCTGCAGCAATCATCTCTTGTTTAGCTGGTTTTAATTCTTTGTAACTTCTGTATTGCTGTACAATAGGTATGTTTAATGAAATTTGACATCTTGTTTTTTATTTACAGGTAGGAAGAAAGTTCTCTCTGATGGATGCACAGGACAGGAATGGATCGGATGCCAGCCCATTCGTGGTAAAAAAGTTAATTCACCCTTTTTTATGCTTATGTTTTCTGTACCCTTCAATGATTAAGTAGCTTATTTAGGACTGATGCAAAGGTCATTGGAGTCAGACTCAGACAGCTCTTCGGTAAGACCTTGTGGTTTAATATGCTATTATGGTTGAGATCAGAAGCTTCTTGACAATATTTGATATAAGGAGTTTTTTACTTTTATGAAAGACTGCTTATTGTATGACTTTATAGTGTGCATTAAGCAACTAAGCCTAGAGCTCGTTTGGTGAATATTTAGAAAAAAAGAACACTCTTGCTTTTCGTCCTTCCGCTCAAATTGCTTTACACAAGTTTCTTTCTACAGCCCCATTTCCACTCACTTTTGAGGGGTGGCAAAAGCTGTGCATTGTTTTTATACCCTATCATTTTATTGTAGGATGCTGCAACATCATCTTCCGCTTCACGTTAACATTTTATTTCATATAATGTATTTCTGAATAATTTATAATTAAAGTGTTTTTTAACCTTTTCTGTCTTGGAACTACTGTAAAAGCTATTGCATGTGTGGTCTATTGCATTCAGTACAGAAAGGACTGTTAATTTTCAATAATATTTGCAGACCATTTCAGCGAGCTGAAAAAAGGCGAGAAGAAGGATTACCATTATGAGCAACTCCAGGTCACTCACGGCCATATACGAAATGTGTTGTTCTCTTAATGCATGTAATAGGAAAGACGCAGAGGTGAACAGATGCAGAGGTACCGTATTCGACATGCCTCTCCCCCCAAAATACACTTCATTGTGTTGTAGCTGCTAAATATAGTCATAGTTCAGTTGCCTCAGACAGTGAAGAGTGTGTGAAAAATGGTGCTTTCACTGACCACTCACCTCTGCTGATAAGGTCTCTGCTTTTTCTTTTCTTCTAGGTCAAGCTTCTCTTCCTCACCCAGCACTGATGTGAAGCCCCAAGCACAGACACACCCTCGTTGGCATCAGTCTGACGTCAAATTGTGCAACAGGTTTATTGGCAATAAAAGGGTGAGGGATGTGGGGTTAAAGCTGGGGATGACTACATCATTTCTGATGGGAATAATTTCTGATTATTCCCATCCATTTGTTTTCCATAGTCCTGTGTTTTCAGCATGTCCCAAGCAGGTGGCTGCATTATGAGCTTTGGTTAAGAAAAACTGAGGAACAATTTAAAATTGTGAGGTTATGTCCCTTAGTGCAATGTTCTTCTCAAATAGCCAAGGTTTAACAGCAACAAGGAGCATCACCACAGACTTGCCATCCAGAGCAAACCCATCTCAGATGTGTTATTTAAGCTGATGGCAGATGTGGGCTAACTCTGCAGTTCTGGCAGAGGTGACGTCGGTACTGCCCGTGCAGACCTACGTTTAGTCCAGCTGATGGGAGTATCGGGATCAATTGCTCGGGCTCCAGAGCTGTGCGGCCCTGGGGTCCCTTGGGCTGTGCGATAAGGCAAAGCGCAGCCAAAGGAGCCCGCATCTCTCCTGTGTATGGTACGTCATTAACAGCTCCCTGAAGCAGGAACTGTGTCTCTGCATTAGGGCACATCTGCCCTGGGTGTTTGCAGAGATTTAATTAATCTCATAGAAAACGGTATTTAAATTGGTGCAGTCTTCCAGGTTGGATGCAGCTTTAGGAACAAATGTATTTTTATAAAATTTACCTTTTGCTAAGCAAACTGCACCTCTTCAAATCCCTTGCTGATGACAGAATTGAGAAAAGTATGCAGAAATTGAATTGATTTAACTATTGTTTTTTCGAAAAGGACCAAGCTAAGAAGAGAAAAAGAGAGAAAAACTCAGAGAAGTCCTTTGTTTTGTCCAGCACACTGTTTTCTGCACATCACAGTAATAGTGAGAATTGAATTTGGCACTGGGTGCTGATGTAGGTGCCAGTGCGGGGCTGGCAGAGCCGGTCTGGGCTTGCTTGGTGCGGCGTGTTGCCTCAGCAGCCTCGGCAAGGAGCCAGATCTCTGCAGAGCAGGGCATTTCTGGGTGCAGGACTGCCGTCCCTCCTGTGGCACCTTGGGGCTTAAAATGACCGGGGTGTTATGGCTGTGCTGGCCACATTAAAGCACCTCTGCAAGACAATATAGCCAAAATTAATAATTACTAATAATGGTGGTTAGTGTAATTAGTGAAAGCCAGCATGGCTATTTTCTCTTGCAGTTACTTTCTTCTACCCGAATTGTCCTTGCATTGTACTGAGAAAGAAAAGCTGTTCCTATATGGAATCACTTTAGAAGATTGTTTAGTGCTTTGGGAGCTCTGTTTGAAGTACACAGTACACACTTCAGTTGCTGCTTTTGTTACAGCATATTGTAGGTGATGTTGTATTAAAACAGGGATGGTTATCTCTGAAGTAAAATCCTGATCCAGTGAAGCTGGTAAGGATTTTTTCATCAGCTTCAAAGGGGACAAGTTTTTATCCCCGATAATGACAGGAACATTTTTTTTTAAGACATCTTGGAAACAACTACCATTGCTCCGACCACAATATTATGTATATGTGCTTAAATCAGTTTGGTTCAGAATGAGAAACAGATGAAGGGTTTGGGGATTTTTGCATTCATACTATTGCATATATTCAGATATTAAAGTTGTAATTTTTTTTGTTTTGAGCTGAAGTAAGCACGTGAGAGTTTCTTATTTTTTTTAGACTAACATCATCTCACAAGAAATAACAAATTTAAAAATCACTAGACATGAACCTAAAAGCTGATCTATAGCTCGCTGAAACCTAAGGGAACATGTCTATCAATTTCTCTGGGCTCGTGGTTTCAAGTGGTTTCATTTTCTGTTGCAGATGTATTTCAGCTTTGTGCTCAAGAAGTGCCTGCATAGGGGAGAAGGAGCTTCATAAGGTTCACCTGAGCTCAGGTAGCTTGTAAGAAATTGGATTGCCTCCAGAGTGGCAGGGCTGCCTGCCACCCTCGCCACCCCCTGCGCTCCCCACCCCTTGGAAGCCTCTGCATTCCCTACCTGGAGCTCTGCAACCAGGGAGGAGCCCAGCCTCTTCTTTTAAAAGAGGTATCGGTCAGAAAAGCGAACCAAGTGTTAGGCGTAAATTAGGAACAACTGTAGACCAAAACACAGGACATCATTGTTTTGCCACTGTATCCGTCACGTACTGAACACTGTGTGCGCTGCTGGTGCCTCTTCTCTAGGAAGGCAAACTAGGAAAGAAAGTGTTCAGGGAAGAGCAAGAAGGACCTGGGGTTTGGACGAGCTTCCTTACAAAGGAAACCCAATGGATCAGGACTCCACAACCTCTGGAAGAGGCGACTTAAGAGGGGATACAACAGCAGTCTAATTGACTCTGCCGAACAAGCCAAGCGACTCGGACACAGCGAACGGATCTCCAGCATTACAAGGGGACGGAGACTGCCAAAAGGGATGCTGCCAACTTCTAAACTCACCCCGCCAAGGGTGACTGTAACTCTAGAAGGAAAGGGATATCTGGTTTGTTACTTGGCATACTCCCGCTGCATAGTCTCTTCTGCTGGCCCACTCGTTTTCATAATATTGGAAAGGAAGATGAGAAGCTTGTTTCTAATGGGTTGATTAGATATTAAATATTTTGGAACAAAATCAACTAACAACTGGGATGTCTTTCTGATGGGGGTGAGAACTCAGGATGTTCCATTTGGAGAGAAAATTCTCCAATTAGCTAAAAATGCGGTTCTAGCTGAGTCAAGAAAGAGATTCCTTCATCCTAATTTGAAATCTAAATTACTTTAATTGGAGAGTATATGGTTCCCTAGTATTATGAGTAAGAATTATTGAAAATGGATTAAATTGCAATTTTTTTGTTCATAGTTGTTTTCCCCACAAAAATGTGGACTAAATTTGTACTCCCACTGGTGAATGCTGAATTGGAAGAATTCCACTGGATTCATTGCAGTTGCCCTACTTCCACCTTCCTTAGTGGAGTACAGAATCAGGCCCTGCGTGCATATTTTTTCCAGTTTTAGACCTGAGGGAATATAATTGGTAGCCAGGCTGAGATCCCATTCCAGAAGAAGTCTTTCATATGCAGATTACAAAATCAGTGAAAAACAAGCTTGTTTTGGCAGTTACTTTAAAAGAGACCTTTGGATGATTTTATCAACGGCACAGAAGAGGCAATTCATTCTTCATGTTAGAAATCATTGTATATCTGATTTTGAGAGATGTGATCTATATTGACTTTTTTTTATGGAGAAAAAAATACCATTTTTGGGAGAAACTTTCTTAGGGCCACTTCAAATCTCTGGAAACATTTCTGCCCTCAAAACCTCATCCCGTAATCTCAGAGAAATATTTTTACCCAATGTATTCAGATCAATATTTTTGTTTTATTGATTTCTATAGTCTTGTCTCTTTGACTGTCTGAAGCTTCAAATAAGATTTGAGAAGCTCATACAAAGTTTCTATACTAATTCTGCTGGAGGCGTGGACACTGAGTTACAGCTGTAGTTCGAATTTGTGGATGCTAATGCAAGAAAGCACCCAAGGAATGCAACTTCTCTCAACTCTTGCACTGCTAGAGGCCTCGTAACCACTAAAGAAGGGAATTAAAACATGATTTTCTCTTCAGCCATTGCCAGGAAAGCTTCCAACCAGATGGATGATCCATGGTGGATGGTGAACAATCCTAGTTAAAAGTTCTGTAGGTGCTGCTGTTGTCTTTCAAAGAATGCGTATTCCCCACACGAGCACAAACAAATAGGGATAGCAGAGTGGGCATGGCTGTCTTCTCCAAAACCATCAATGGGTGTCTCAGGTCTTGCTGATGTGCACAGTGTCTGTGTAAGGGCCACCGGTCAGGCTGTAGCACTGTAAACGCTGCCGTAACACCCACCCTCCCAGTCAGAGGGTGCAGCACCGCCCGTCACGTGTGACTGGTTGCTTCTTGGGCGACATCTGATATTTGACAGTTTGATGCAGAGGAAATATTTCTGCTAAAATGGTTAAGAGTAAGGGTTATTAAAATAGCCGTACAGACAGTTGATAGAATTTGCATTAGAGGGAGGTGACAGAATATGGTCATATTTCTCTTCGGCAAGAAATATTGAAAATGCCTGCCATTTGGTGATATTTAAACACATTTCAACAGCAGAAAGTTTGCTCTGAGAGTGAGGCATAGTAGAAAATCACTCCTCCTATGAGTTATTAGAGGTGAAGGATGAATGATGACTCCATTCTGAAGAGGGATGAGGGAGCTGCCCAGGCAAGCCGTCTCCTCAGTCTGCCTGCATCTGAGCTCAGCGATGTCTCCTCAAAGGTCTCTTAAGTGCAGGGCAACCCTATATTTCTGTCTTCCTCAAGGATCCCTTTTCCGTCCTTCCCTACCCCAGTCTAAATATGGTCACATTTTTAAAGGCTTGCAGACTGTTCCAGAAAGCAAGGGCAGAACAGCCTGAGGCTCTGGAAATACGCTGGGCACAGCTGGAACAAATGGTAACCTCCACTCTCCTTACCCACATGTGAGAACGGCAGTGCCCTTGCTGCATCAGTAGCTGAGTATTAATGGCTAGAGTCAGGACAAATTCCCACAGTATAACAGGTTTTTTTCGTCCTGCCCCGTACAGTTAATCTCATGGCTTCCAGTGTTTGAAGTGGATGACTTACATTATTTCTAACGAATCTAGGTGAATTTTGTCAGACCTCCTAATGATTGTTTCTATCTACTGTACCATGAAAAATGTACATATGTATCCTTCTTGGTTTACTGCCAGTCAGTCAATGTTAAAATGTTGACATATGGGTGTGGGATTTTTTTGCTGTCTTTAAAATAGGATCAATGACATTAAGGTTTGTCATGTTAATAGTAGAAATAAAGCAAAAAACCCAAGAGCTATTTATGGTTTTAGGATGACATCTGTAATGTGGGTGGCAGTGAATGAAAAGTAAAGAATTTCAAAGCTCTTCATAGTTGAATGAATTGACAGCATTTATTTTTTGGTGTTTTAAAAAGCATTAGTTACCCAAAGTTCACGCATACAAACAAAATAAATCTATGAACTAAAAATAAAATTAATCTGTGACCTGGCTGCAATAGCCTCAATCCATTTATTGCTTATTTTCCACTCCCACCCTTCTTCTTTCTCTGGACTGTTAACTTGCAAACAGACTTTTTGTTGAAACTCATAAATTACCTGGAAAAATAAATAATTAACAAGTCAGCAGCTCCCAGCAAAAGCTACTGTTGCGCTTCTCAGGATGCTTTTTGCTGACTGAATCTCTGCAGGGACTGAACCATTTCTGATTACCAGGTTAACCTGCACTGGCAATGCCCGGCTCCATATGGCAAATAAACAGAGTTCAGAGGAAAGAAAAATACCCTCAGGCTGTTGCATTTCTACCAAGTGTTTGACAGCAGCAGTGACTCATGCTGCAGTGATAAACATTTAGAAAACATAAAACTGCAGTTTTGGAAATGATGGCAGGGAGTTTCATGCAAGGTGTCGCTAAGGAGGAGCTGTCAAGGGGCAGGATGGAGAGGTACCCGGCTTTCAAATCCATTCTCTGCTCTGAACAGGATGAAGAACCTTGGAAAAACGAGCAGTGCACAGAGGGCGTTTGGAAGTGGTCTCTGCCGGGGCAAGATAAACCGCTGCCCCCCACCACTAGTGAGTATCTGTGACTTCTCCTCCAGCAAAGGCGTGTGGTTAGAATCGGCAGCTCCTTTCCTACGGTCTTTGCTCGGTTTTGTACGAGCAGGGTTACGTGTTAGCAGCTGGCTGTTGAAAGACAACACGCCGTTTTCAGGCTTCCTTCTGCACACACGGGCTCAGAGCAAACCCGACCTTTCTAGAATAATTGCTTGCTTGAAAGAGAAGGAAATTGTAAAATGCAGGGTATTATGTTGCATTCGGTAATAATTATCAAAACTGTCATGTTGTCACTGTTTTTTCACGTGCTGCACGAGGGTTTGTTCAAGATAGCATGCCAGGAGATTTCTCAGAATAAAACAAGCAAAAAGAAAGGATGTTTGTTCAGCTGAGCCCTTCCAGCAGTGACCACGGCTCTGTAGTAAAGACGTGCTATCAGACTGACTGCAGAGTTCCCTTGTCTTTGCGTCATCGCTTCAGCCCAGGCACTGACTGCTGCAAGCAGAGATGCACCAGGCAGCAGCCCGAGCGCCGCCTTAAATGCTAGAAAAGTGGTTTCAGGTGCATGAAGGCGAAACTCAACCCAAAGAAAGACAAATTTTCACCATTTTAGACCTAGACTGCTCTTGAGATAACTGCTCTTCAGATGACTGCTCTTCAGATCTTTTTACAGAGAGCTAAGATATGGTATTGTATATATAATCAGAAAGGTCAACTTGTACCATAGTCAGGCTTTTAAACATTTTCTGAGGTTATGTTTGTTACTTCAACACAGCGTTATCATTTTCTCTTCTGCTGTTCTTTCCCAAAACACTGAAACAACCAAGGTATGGTATAGCCTACAAATAACTTGAAATGTTGAGAACACCTCTAGGAATTTCACAGTAGATGTGCATGCAATTGAAGTGTCTGAATGATATGGTGCAGAATAATTATTTAAAAGACATGCTAATCATCACTGGAAATTAGCAATACCATTTCAAGCAATGCAAATCGTAAGTAATTACATAGCATTATCTGGTTACTTACACTGCAAGCAGAAAAGTTAATTATTCCTACCCAAGACAGCAGCTGCAGCTTCAGCATATTCTCTTCCTCATAGTTTTTGGAGATGCTTTCATGCTTCATCTTTCCAACTTCTAAAATTCACTTTGCTTTTGTACTTACACTCTCTAAAACTGGAAATATGACCATATACGTATAATAAGGATTTTGTAGTAAAATTGTGTGAGAATTATAAAAACAATTCAATCTTTTCCATGCCTGAAGTTATGGGAGTTGGTGAACAGTTAGGTCTTTAAAGGACTGGTGTATGTTAGCACATGCTGTGTGCTGGAGCTTTACATTTTTGAAGCCATCTGTGCAAAGACAATCAGCTATGTGTTCAGTGCGTGGAAGGCTGCTGAGTTATTGCAGAAACACGTTCTAATCTTGCTGTACTGCTCAGTTAAACTGAAGAAGATACTTGCATAGAAATAGTCAGAAAAGGCATACAAAACATGTAGCCTGGAGACCATTACAGCTGTGTGGGCTCCTGTTGTGCAAAATCAAGCTGGTTTGTGTTGTTATGTCTCAAATGGAGATCAAATCTGGGAGAAATTCAGTGAGAATTGTACCTGTGCATGGCTTTGCATTGCAGCCACAAGACCATCCCTGCTGCTGCAGAGCAAAGGCTGGTGCAACTTTGTGATTCTTTCTTTACTGACCTATGCTGTGAAAGATTTCTTCCTGAGAGAATTTCTTCAGAATTAATTTTATTTGAACTTTGATATGCATTAAATCAAAAGATTCAGATGCTGTGAAAACCATAGTCTCTTGTGCATTTCTAAGGGCATCATCCACAGAGCTTTGCCATCTCTTCACATTTAAAATCCTCAGTTCTTGCATTTTGTTCCCTGTGAGGTTAGTGGGTGGTTGGGTCTGACACTCAGTGCAAAAGTCTCAGATCCAAAATGATGTGTTCAGTAACGTGTCAGCTAAATGAAACGAAAATGCAAGAATCTTATAAAAAGAGTAGTCAGGACTTTTGGTACTAGAAACATACACATTTTAATAGTTTCTTCTGCAATATAAACAGTGAAAAATGCAAATTGCCAAAAAATGGTGACGTAAGGTGAAAGTAAGATTTGGGCTCGAAGTATGTTGAAAAATGACTGAGGATAATGAAAACATATGGAATGAAGCTAGGAAAGAAAATCTATGCAAAATCTGTTTAAATACAATGTGCCATGATACTGATGAGTCGGTGGGATTTCTGTCTTTGTTTCTGTCTTCATGGCCAAAGTGTTTCTGCGTCTAGCCCGAAGTGTCTTCTAATGGTGAAGAGACATCACACCGAACCAGAAATAGAGTCCCCCCAACTCCCTCTGGCACAGCCCACATCCCACCGTCACGCTCTGTGGTCCCAGGCCACGCCATGCTGGTGTTTGTAGCTCTGCCTTCTTAAATCTTTTTCACTCCTGCAGGTATTAAAGATATTAGTTAGTCCTTTCCTCTGGTACCAGGGACATCTCATAATGCAGTGGCTCTGTGCCTCCTCTACAGCAGTTTCAGCGGAGGCTTCAGTTTGTCCATGGCCACATCATCTCAGTGCTTTTTTTGTTTGGAAAACGGCAGCTCTGACATTTGTGTGTATAACAAATAACCCGTCGCCGCCTGAAAGGGTTTAGCAGCTGAAGTAACTCTAGATATGATCCTCCGCAGTGAAACGTGGTTGTTGTCTGTAGGGCGACTGTAAAAGTTCTGCTCGTATTTGCTGCTTCAGACCCACTCCCTTGGCTTATGAGTCAAAACAAGACTTGTCTGGCTGTCAGGACTGCAGACTAATGCTGGCATCCGAAAACTGAGCCGTGTTCTCCTAGCATTGTTATCCACCCCCAGTCATGGAATTTGTACTTCGCTCTTAGCTTTGTTGATGCTGGAGGCAAAATTATGCACCATCATGACAGCGGCACCCGCTGCTGTTAAGGAAATGCCTTCAGCGCAAGGCACCGTTTTCAGCCTTCTCAAAAGTTATCCTTTGTATTCTCATCTTTCACGCTTATCCTCAGCCCAGAGGTGATTTTCTTCCCTGTGAAAATGTAGCTGAATGGTGACCCGCTATTAGCAAGATATTTTGGCCCTAGATGAGGTAGTTTCACCAGTTAAGGCTTTAAAAATGTTCTTTGCAGCTGGACAGTTTATAAAGTCTTTTAAACACTCTCAGAAGTGACCCTCATCTGGTGCTTTGCAGTCATGTTGCTTCCACAGGTTTTACAGAAAACTGCCTTTCTAAATGTCAGAATATCTGTATGGGGCATATGAAGTGTGGGGCAGTTCCTGATTTTTTGTGTTTCTTTTTTCCATAGCAAATCTTTCAAGGAGCCAAATCCTGAGTATGTTTGTTGGCCATCAGAGATACTGTGAGGCAGGTCTCAGGAAAAGGCGATTATTGTTCTGTAAGAGGAGTAGAAATGGAATGACTCACACTCTTGCTCTGAGCAAGAAGAAACAAGTTGTTCTGTGGGCAGTGCAAATGATAAAACAAGCTTTCTATAGATCTTTATTCCGCGTTACTAGGCGCTTTCCTCTGCAATAGTCAGTCTCCTGCCCTCAGTTCTCTCCTCAAACCCTCCATCCGCTTTGTGGTCCAGACACCTCCCACTGACGTGCTATGGTCCTTCCTACAATCCTCTGTTCTGTCCTGGAAGTATCTCTGTTTCCCTCTTCCCGGTACCCCAAAATCACGCTGCCGTGCCCGTGTCCGCTTGGTGCTGGGTTGGCAGGAGCTGGAATTGCCAGCAGCAGGCCTGGAAATAAGCGTGTCCCGAGTGGGGCCATCAGGCAGTCCAAACGGCGCCGCTGTCCGCTATGCCACTGCCATTTCTCCCTGAAACCTCAGGAGTGCGAGTCCGGGGAAACCTCGGCTCCCACAATGGAGGCGGTTTCAACTTGCCAGGTGGTTCAAAAAGGGGTTGAGAGGAGGTGGTAGAGGCAGATGGGTCATTGTCTTCCTAACAAAACGTCCAAAAGCTGTCAATGAGTTTTCTTTGTGTCCTAAACTGAACCTGACATGTTTCCTTCATTCCAGAAATCGGTCTGTATTGGGAACATAACTTTCACAAATCGCATCACTTTCCTCAGCAGAAAAGGGTTCATAGACTTCCACCATCAGCGTGTGTGCCACTTGCACTTGCTCATTTGGATTCCATGTTAGGCACCTGTCCTCTCCAGGCATTCCCACCAGCCCCTTTTGCTGGATATTTGCACCCTTGGGCCCCCGAACACCTTTGCAGAACGCCTCCACACCTCCAGCCCAATTGGGGTCAGCTCACTGCTGAGCTCGAACTGGCAGGCAGCGTCCTTTCGCAGAGACAAAGGGTCGCTGCAGCCTTGACCTACGGGATGCTTCAGGTTCCTGCAGAGCTGGCGCGCTTCAGACCCGGGTTGCGTTTTATTTCAGCGACACTGCAGTTCTGGCCATGCTTGTCCTCCCGCTCCCCAGCGGCGCGTTGCTGCGTGCCGATTGCCCGGTGAGGTGACAGGGCTCGCTTCGTCTGGTGCTCCCTGTCGCTCAGGCCTGGCTTTGGGTAATGCTTCGCTACTCAGGCTGGCGTGAGGAAATACGGGGCTAAAACTGCATGCGTGTGACCCTGCTAGAACAATCTACTACCCCAGTCTGAAGTCCCAGCTGTATCCAGCTAATGACAACAAAACAGTAAATTCTAAAGAGCAGACCCCCGCCACAGCTCCTTGGCTCTCCTGGAAGCCTTAGTGAACACGGACAAGCCAAGAGCCGGAGCACTCAGAGACGCGGATGAGGCAGATTAAAATGAACTGTAGGTAAAAACCCCCCCTCTTTTTTTCTTTTTTTCTTTTGACTCTATTAGGTTTAGAGTAAGTTTGGAAAAAAAATCTCAGTCATCCCGAATCCTTACCGGCTGGATGCCGACGCCCTCACGGAGGCACCCTCCCGCTAACCCGTGTTTGCCCGCAGGAGAACTGGGTAGCAGCGGGCTGTGGGTTGTCAGTTCTGGTTTAACGCTTGGGAGGCGTTTGAACGCCAGTGGGGAGACAGAAGTGTGTCGGCAGATCGGATCAGTGTTGACTTGTGGGTGACAAAGAGGTGTTTTAAAACACCTGCTGGGTGCTGGCCCCAGCCACACGCCTGCGTTCCCGCTTTCCTGCGATACGCCGCGTCTCTGGGTGAGATCCTGTCTCACCGGCGTCGGCAGCAAGACTCCCGGCTGCACCGGCGGGGCTGTAATTCTACTCTGCAAATTAAGGTGTGAAAACTCTCATACGTGTTGTCATGTTAGGTGGATAAAATAAGAATAAAATAATTTTGAAGACTTTTTCAGTAATACAGTGAAAATAATCATGAAGGAACTGTGGACCGAACTCACCCAGCTCTACTGAAGTCAGTCTATGTAGAAGGAATTAAGTGATACAAATGTGATTTTTAATCGAATTTCCACACTTGTGGATGTTTTGCATACCCAGGAAACAGGACAAAGAACAGAAAAGCTTCCCAGTACTTCTGAGTGCACCTACCATACTACACAGCCATCAAAAAACGAAACCAGAAGCAAACAATGAGCAATTCCCGCAAGTAAACAACACGAACGTGCAGCGAGGGTAGAACGGGCAGCCTCCCTCCCCGGCCCGCGTGAGCTCGTTCTGCCAACAGGTGAGCTGCCGCCCTGTCAGCGCGGCCTCGGCTGAGCGCGTGTGCGCACCAGCCGTGAGAATCACAGGACCACAGAATGGCAGGGGTTGGAAGGGACCTCTGTGGGTCATCTAGTCCAAGCCCCCTGCCGAAGCAGGGTCACCTACAGCAGGCTGCACAGCACCGCGTCCAGGCGGGGTATGAATACCTCCAGAGAAGGAGAACAGAGC
>Ga0181612_123135_pt1 | contig 15493 bp, 15 predicted proteins | sample HoacroProtozoa21_FD_119630 | JGI IMG/M metagenome (GOLD analysis project Ga0181612, IMG submission 119630) | Hoatzin crop microbial communities from Cojedes, Venezuel. Combined Assembly of Gp0051906, Gp0051904, Gp0051908 | reverse complement strand
CCTCCCTGGGCAGCCTGGGCCAGGGCTCCGTCACCCTCAGAGGGAAGAAGTTCTTCCTCATGTTCAGACGGAACTTCCTGTGCCTCAGTTTGTGCCCGTTGCCCCTTGTCCTGTCACTGGGCACCACTGAAAAGAGCTTGGTGTAATGTGGTTTGTTGAGTTGGTAGCCCTCGATAGTTGCCTTACATGTATGTTTCCAGTCTTCCTTTGCACCAAAGTAGTTTCTGAATCCATAGCATCCATTGGCAAAGAGTCGCACTCGACGTGTGATAGATTGATTTCATTTTGGAGTAAGGACTGTGTCCATATCCATTCAGCAATCCCAACTAGCAGTGGTTACTCTGAAGTCAGAATGCTTGGCAGCCGTTTCTGGCTTTCGGGAATGTACCATCTTAGCTCTGCGGCTCGGGTTCAGCAGTTTGCCTTGTTGCAGACGCTTTGTGGAACAGTTTCCTGGTGGTGTGACCCCATTTTTTTCTACTGTCCCATAAACTTCTTTAATTGCAGAAGAGTTAATTTGGGGCTGCTGGCAGGACTCGTGTACACTTTTCTGTCCGCTGAACGTGCTTCTGTAAGGAATAGTGTGGGGAACTGAGCTTCAGTGCTATAAAGCACGACTAATCCAAGGCCTGCGCTACCGTCCAGCGGTTACTTGGCCTAAGTGGTCTTACTGAGACAGCGCTGCTCGTTGCAGTCGCACTAGAGTGTGAGGGGGACCCTGATTCCTCTTTGTGTTCACTGGATGCCGTTGGTAAATACTGTCTGTGGGAGCCTTGAACATGCCACGTTCTGTGTGAGCAGTCCTGCTGACCGAGAAAACCTGAGGCTGGGGCTGACGGAACCAAATGGTGCACCTCAACTGGAAGTCAAGGCGAAAGAGAGTTAAACTTCCCTGCGTGGCTGGTGCGGATTCGTCGTGCTGTTACGTGCTGGTTACAGTGGAGCAGAGTTTGCTGGTACTGACCCTGCTGTGTCTGTTCAGGTATAAACCCACGAGTGAAGTCGGGGCGTTTTATGAAAATCCTTCCCGACTACGAGCACATGGAGTACAGAGATGTTTACACCTGCCGTACGTACCTCCTGCTGGTTGATGCTTCCTGCACTAAGCACCCACGAGACGCTGCATGGAGTGTGACGTTGCTTTAAGCAGATTATTTTGGGGTGGACCTTGGGACAGTACGGAGGGTGCCGGTTAGTCAGTTCTTTCTGTTGCACAGCAGTGGAGTATTCTGACCCTTCAGAGTGGCAGTGTGAGTAGGGCAGGCAGAGACTGATATTGGTCTCCTTTTGAAGAGCTTTGAGTTAGAAAATTGTCCTGACTGGGTGTAAAAAGGAGGGTCTCTGTTCACAGTAGGGGAGCACTCACTCTGCTCTTGATGGATTGCTTTTTTGGTCAGGGCTCCCAAAAACAAGTTTAAATAAGCCCTGGACTGAAAGAAAGTTTCGTCTTGATCCCGATGAGCTGCATTCAGATCCACAGCCTTTCCCAGTGAAAAATGCCAAGGGTTCCCCTACTAATTGCCTCCCTGCACAGTGAATGCTTTTAACCACCATCTCTGTCTCTGGGAAGCATTCTGCTGGTGTTTCAGAGACTGTGATTTGCCTGCTTTAGTCGAGAAGCTGCTCTGGGTAAACTGTTCTTTCCCTCCTAACGCTGTGTTGAGGGAAGAATGTAAAACACTGGAGTTTAGTGCTCACTGTTCAGCAGGAGTTGGAGGGAAGTGCTGAGCAGTTTACAGCAATGAAGGATGCCGGTACTGCTTGGTATTTGGTGGGGGTTGAGCTGTCTCTAATGCTCCTTTGGGTCTGCAGAGTTTTGCAGACTCAAATTCCTAACTCACTGGTGCTTGGGAATGTAGTTTTTTGCACACGCTAGCGAGTGCAGTGGATGCTGCGGACTTACCTGCTCTAAAGAAAGCAGGCGAGCATGGGCCACGCAGAGAAGATGGCATCTTCAATGTGGTCACGACAGACGAGCAGCAGCAGTGCCACAGCAGGAATCGCTTGAAAGTTTTCAGCTTGGCCGCCCTGACTGTCAGCACCAGCCTTGTTCTGGAGCTGGGTGGGAGGCAGAGGCCCTGCTGCTGCCCCGCACGATGAGGGATTCCTTTGTAGTTTGCTCCAAACATGCCATTCGTGGTGGCTCTCAAATGGCATTTTGTGCTGTTCCCTCAGTTGTTAATTCTTTAGCTGTAGTCCCAAACTTCTGATGTCTTGTGCCCCTTTTCTCTAGGGACATGTTGTATTTCTTGCAGAGCAGCCGGTGTGGTTTAAGGTGCAATTGCCCGTTTCCCCCTTTTTCCCCTCCTGTGTATTAAGGCCGTGTTGCCAGTATTTGCCATGTGAGTGCTCCTTAGTTCTTATTTGTGCAGTGTGAGCCGGGTCAGCTCAGATCACTTTCCCCAGGGTTTTAAGCCAGCCTGGCTGACGCTTAGCTCTTTCCACTGGCAGGTCAGTTATCAGCAGCTTGCAGTGCTTGCAGTGCTCCAACTCCTTTTGCTTCCAGGCATCTTGCTGCATCCTGAGAATCTGAGAGAGTTGCAGTGGTTCAGGTCTTTTCCACTTGAAGTGAGCTACCTCTGCTTTAAGGATGCAGATTTCACTGAAAACTCCCATGTCGGGTGTTTGCATTTCTCTGCCTGTGCTGCCCAAGCTGGACACAGGTAACGAAGTAAGATTTAGTTAGAACAGCAACATCTGAAAACATCTACTCTCCGCCTGTTTTAATAACCCATTCTGTGGTTGTGACTTGTCTGTTCATACCTGGGGTGTGCCAGCACTGCAGTGCTTGCAATGCTTGCTTGAACCGCTGTGCATTTGCTCAGTGTCACTTGCTTGACCTGTGTCTAACTCTGACGAAGAGCGCAGGCATTAGACCTTTTCCAGGCAGCCTTCTGTTGGTGGGAGCTTGGGCATTCACTGCTTTTCCTAGCACGTCCCAGATGGATTCAAGCTGCCTTTCCATCTGAAGAGTGTGCAGGGCTGCTTGTGGCAAGGTGGGTAATACCCAGGCTGGGTGGGGGTCGTGCTGGAGCATCCAGGGGTTGCATTCTTGCTCCATGTGGCGGTAGGTGGGCTCAGAAATCCGGATAGGCATTTCTCCAGAATGGATTAAAATAGGCAGCGTGCATAGCAGAGGAAAACCTTGGAGAAAGACCCAAGTGCTGCTTTCTGTCGAGGAGCAGAGAGGGAGACAACTGTCAGATCCATCCTGTCTCCCACCAGGGAGAGCCAGAGCTGGAGCTCATCAGGTTTTCCCTGCAGTGAGTGTAGCTGCTGGCTCGCTGGAGCCCGGAGACACCCCAGGCTTGAAGACGGAGCTGTACTTTTGCTTTGAGACTCGTTTGGGCCTTTGACCAAGTAGCAGCGTTTTCCCCAGTAACTTCTTTTCCTGAAGGAACAGGAGGAGGAGGAGTCCGCAGCACGCTGAGCAAGGGAGGGAGACAACTTAGGCTGTCTGAAGGTGTCCCTGCCGCGGGCCTTGGTGTGTAGGGAGGGTGAGGCTGGGGGGAAGACTGCTTACATTGCAGCCTCTTTCCCATCAGCTCATCTGGAGGCTTTGGTGGTGTCAGACAGCTGAGGTTTTAACAAACTGAAGGAGAGGAGCTGCCCACAGTAGTGGTGTAAGCTAGGTGCAGAAGCTGCTAGCCAGGGGGTGGGATTCTGCCGGAGGTGAGTGGGGTGTTTTGGCCTCTTCCCTCCTTTGCAGCCCCGGGTTTCGGGGTGGTCAGGGCAGGTGGTGAAGCAGGCTCTGTCTGGGACTCAGCCATGTTTCCTGAGCTGCCGTGGCTCCTGGCGAGCTGCACTGCAGCTGGAGCCGGCTGTTTGCTCAGAGCGTACAGACTGCCCTCGATGGGCATGTGTCTTCGGGTGGAAGGGCCTGACTTGACAAGCAGGCACTTGGTGCAAAGTCTGTTGATTGTAGCTACAGCTCTGAAAGTCCTTCCGACAGGAGCTGGGGGAGGAGGGACATCCTCATCGCTCACAGGTAGCTTAGCAGCAAGTTTTCTGTCCCAAAAAGTAATTAAAAAAAAAGTGCTGGGTTTTATCAGCTCCATGCCAGACGGGGTAGAAGGCTACACAGATTGTGGTGGGTGGAGCGGCTTATGCACATATCATTTATTAATATGTAATTACTGCACGGAGACAAGAGGACTGGGATTGTGGTTTGCTTGCTTGCCCTAGTGCTGTTTGTGCTGCACTCGGTGCACTGGGTGAAACCAGGCCGTCAGCCTTAGATTGTTTACTGCATAGGAAGAAGGCTTCTCCAGGCCAGTTGGCAGCAGCTCTGGACAACCCTCCCTGCTGTCCTAAACCTCTGTGGAAGTTCTCTGCTTTGGTGTAATAGAATCACTCCTCTAGTTCTTGCTGTCTTCAGTAGTTAATGAAACAAAGCTGTTGTAACAGCTGCCCTGGGACACAGTTCTTCCTGTAAACTGATGCAGAGCAAAAACAATTATTCGGGCCAGTGCTGTGGGTTAGAGAGTTACTGTGGCCTTCTGAGTCGGCCGTGAACATCACTGTAAGGCAAGTGTAGTATCTGCTTGCCATCTCATGGAAATAATCTCCATCCTGTTGTTCCTGCCCAGAATGCCAGACTGTGTGTAATGCCTTCACGTGAAGGTTACTGGTCATGTCAGGAAGTTACATGGACAAATTAATGGCTGACTGTGTAAGGACGGGAGGCAAGTAGCACCTCTAAGCTTTCCTCGAGAGGAGGTTTATTAAGATCATGCTGTAATAGGTGTTTTCTCCTGCTTGCTGAAAACATTCCTGCTTTGATGGGATTGAGAGCGCACCTAGCTCTGAGATGAGAAATGGAGAAGTCTCACCTGCTGCAGCAGGCTTTGAGGGGGACTTTGAAGCAGCTTCTGGGCACTGCTGAAGCGTAGCTGCGTACTTACAAGTTTTTAAGGCCGTTACTGACCTGGTGACACTACCAGATCTCCTGGGCTGGCATGGTCTGTGCGCTTTGCCCGTGCTCTCTTGGCAGCTGTTTTTAAGGACGCTTAACTCTGGAGACAAGTTTTTCCCTGCAAGGCAGGGAAATTCTTTCAAAATACTCAATTTCCCTGTTCCGTACTGCCTTTCTGCCCTTCCTTGTTTTCTGTTGCTTTGCAGTCTGAGCTGTCAAGTACATTTTTGGTAACTGGAGATGGCAGGTGTTTTTATTTGGTTTTAGCTCTGGGTAAATCATACGATTTGCATTAACGAGACCATGTTGCAAAAGTTTTCTGGGAATTCCTGGTGAGGTGTCTGGATGTGCAAAGTCCTGGAAACTAACTCCTGCCCCTGAACTGAGCCAGGAGCAGGGCTTCAGAGAGCAAAACAAATCTGTGTGAGTGTGTGGGAGGCCCCAGTCCAGAACTGCCTGGCTGTGGTTGGGTCTAACCAGCTTGCTTTTCCTTAGTGAAGGCGGCTGTGGGTGGTATTGGTCAGTGTTGTGTGCAGTCTGGTAGCAGACTTCCTTTTTCTTTCTTTTCCCCAAATCCCAATTCCCTGGCTTGGTGTGCTCACTTCAGTGTCTCACTGTTCCCTAGTGCTGCACCGATACCGACACATCCTGGGATTGTGGCAGCCAGACATCGGGCCCTATGGGGGACTGCTGAACGTGGTGGTGAGTGAGTGCCTCAGCGTGGGGCCGTGGCGTCGAGGACTGATGGCTCTCGTGCATGCTGCTGTCTAGACCTGCGTGCCATCTCCGGGCTATTGAGGAGTCTGAACAGTCAGCCCTCAAGCAAGTGATTGGGACCCAGAGGTTGCTTCTTTGATCTTTTCATCATCGCTGCCTTTCTCCTGACAGTCCTTTTGTTTTTCAGCTGTGCTTCAAACAGCACACAGAAAACACGAGCAGTGTTTCAGGGAAAGGTTTGATTTAGTTTAATGCTGATATTCCAGTGGCTGGCACAGGAGTCCATTCCTTGTGCATCGGGTACCGCAGAGGTTTCAGCACGGGCCCATCGCTTACTGCATTACCTTGGCCTGCAGCTGAACGTCTTGCAAAGGGTGTTGCACTGGAGTTCATGCACCTCTCCTGCCTGTAGCTTGCAGTACTTTGCACTAGCTGTGTGTAAGACTAATGCATCAGATGTAGGGATACCGGTGCGTGGCTGGTGCAAGACCCATGCAGTCAGGCAGCTCTTGCACCACTGGGGTGAGCAGTTAATGAACAACACTTGACTCTGTGTTGGTGAGAGCTGGGCCAGAAGTTTGGCCCGAAGCCCATGTTGCACCAAGGTTCAGTAGCTGACAGGTTGAAGCGGAACAAATTGTGAGGCCTTTGGGTTTTGCAAGATTCCGTTCCATGAACTGGTCTTAAGGATGTATCCAAGTGCACCGATACTTACACAACGTTGTGACCTTGTAAAGACAAGTGTGCCTCTGTGGCATTGCTCTGCCTTTGTCTCAGATCTCTCTGTTTAGAAAATACCCTTTCTCTGGAATTGCAGGGCTTGAGGGGAAGGATTCTGTTAGGTGGGAAGGAAGAGACCTGGCACTTGTGCATCTCAGCAGAGGAGATTGTTGCTTCCTGTGCTGTCTGTAATAGAGCCAAATAATTCCATGTCCAAAAGGCATGGACAATCATGAGAAGCAGAATTCATCTGTTGGAGTATCTGCCAGCGTGAGCTCTCAAACCAATTAGAGTTTGACTAGCTGTGTGGCCTCTTCAGTGCCATCTCTCCCTCTGGATCCTGCGCACCAAGCGTCCGTCACAAAGCCGTTTGCACTAATAAAGGCCTGAGCATTTTCCAGCGGCGCAGAAAGCCTTGTAAAGAAACCCTCTCCCTCTTCACCCGGGGTGTGCCGTGAGTGCATATGGTCTGGTTTAATTGCTGGAAAGCAGCTTGGAAATGCAGCCAGCTGTTCTGCAGCTCCTGCCCTGTTCCAGGAGTTGTTTGCTGCAAACTCGACAGAAAGAGCGTGAGGCTGATCCTGTACGCTGTGTCTCCCGTACCTCTGCAGGTAGACGGTTTGTTCATCATCGGGTGGATGTACTTGCCGCCTCATGACCCTCATGTTGATGATCCCATGAGATTCAAACCTCTCTTCAGGATTCATCTCATGGAGAGGAAGTGTGCAACGGTGGAGTGTATGTATGGTCATAAGGGACCTCACAACGGCCATATCCAGGTGAGCCCCTCGAGCACTTTCACCAGCTGTCCTAGGGGGTGTGTGCGTGCGTGCACATTGGCTCTGGAAATGGATTCATCAAAAAGCTGTATGAGAATTTTATTTAAGGAACGTGGCTTTCACCACCTTGTTGTATGGGTGGATGCCAGCTTTAGGCTCGTTGTGTGTCTGACAAGTTGTGTGGGCTGTTCCCCACTCTGAATTTGTTCACTGGCAGTGGTACAGCAAGGCTGTTGCACTGTCTTCTGCTGGGCTAGAAGAAGTTGGGGGGGTGAGAGCACCGGTGTGTGTACGGGCTGGGGGAAATGATACACAAAATGGCCTTGTGCAGCTGGTGACTGTGCCCAAGCAGACACACAGACCTGTTCTGTTTTGCAGCTCTCTCTAAGATGAGACCTTGAGAAGGTGATGTAGCGTCCGTTCAGTGCATTGGATGCTTTGAAAAGCTTCCTGAGAGGTTGTTGGCTTTTCTTTGAAGAAGGAAGCTCAAACAGAGAAGCAACTTAAAATGAGTATCTTTCATTAGAATGCAGTGTGGGTTTATAGCTTTTATTCCTCTATTCTGTAGCTGATGCACTCCGTGTCACGTAGTGATTTCTCTGTTGTAGCAAATTCAGTGACACTTGTGTAAAGCATTTACTCTGAGCAGTCATAGTTACATCAGCCTAGGCATCTCAAATCCAATCTGTAACCTGTTAAATTCTCCTCCATGGTAACTGCAGATTGTGAAGAAGGATGAGTTCTCCACGAAATGCAACCAGACGGATCACCATCGGATGTCAGGTGGAAGGCAAGAGGTGAGAGTGCTTTGCCAAGAGTCTGCATGAAGGCTGCTTGTGTGTCCCCTTTCTGAAGATAAAGCGTTGCTGTCTTACCTAGCCCTTGGCTAATGTTGGGGTCTGGGAGGTGGTCTTCTGCCTTCTCATTTCTGTATTTCTGAACGTACATGAAAACCCAGGCTGGTAGCTTCTGGCTGATTTTCTACAGTCTTTTTTTTTTTTTTAAGTGAGTAGAATTAATCTGTGACTTGAATACAAACTTAAAGTGGCCACATGTGAATAATGGCAGGATCTTGGGGAACCTCTTCTGTACTTGCCAAGGTGTGGTTTAAGGCTCTGGCATATGGGATCGGTTCAGTGTTACACCTGCAGAATGTCTGGGTGGAGACCCTGTGCCTTGCCTCAGTGTGCAGCAGGGTGGTGGAGCCGGCTGTTCTGTCCATCCCGCTGAGCAGAGAGCTGGTTTAGGCAGTTCTGTGCAGCACGGTGCTCTCTGGACCACGGCACCCTTTCTCTTCCTGTGCTGTGACACCGTTGCTGGTTGATAGCAGGCCTGTCCAAAGAAAGACAGCAGCATGCATTGGACTCCATGCAGCACTCATGAGGCACGATCTCTGTGGTATTGCTGTCTGTATAATTAAGGCCTTCCAGACACAGGCCCAATGCTGAGTACCGGCTGCATTCGAATACCTGCTTGTCAGTGGGGCACCTTTCTACTGCTTGTCGTATTGGTCGAGGGATTAAAAGCTTCATCTGGTGGTTTATCCCATGTCTCTGTCAGCTGTGTGTGGCAAGGCAGATTCCCAGCTCAAACTCTGTGTTTTAAGGTGCAGGCATAAATGTCAGGATGAAAACCTTCAACTAATACCTGTTCCAGGTAGTGGGGTTTGCTGCCAGCCAGTTAAACGTGACAGATCTGATACTTCAGTGGCTTCTGACAAACGCTTGAAAAAGTCGGTCTGCTAAAGGGAAGCAGCTGGGTGAAAGGTTTAGCTGAATGTTTGCTGGTTCTCTAGCAGATGAGAAGTGCTGTAATGCTTTCAAAGCACTGCGTTAAGTGTGCGTGGCGTTATGGTAATTGGAGGATCTGGCTTTAGAAGATAAAGCAGGTTTGGAATATCACTTGGTAGGCTGCAATCTTAGTGTAAGCTGTTATCAGGCTAACTCGTGGCAGGGTATTAACTTGTCAGAGCTGGTGCAGAGGTGCTTCGGGAGATGTTTTCAAAGCACCATTCGGATTTAGATGCGTCGGTATTAAATGAGCAGGATTTAACCTCCGAAATCTGCAGTGCCGTTCCAAAGCTTCCCCTTTATGTTGAACATGCCAGGGCAGGGCACGGGGTCAGCTTATGGGCACACAAAGGAGTTGCTGCTAGGGAAGCCAGGACATAAAGTGGCAGTACGTCCGCTGCTTTGCAGTAACAGGCGATGCTTGTGCTTGTGTTCTGAGGAGGCACGGTGGCTGGACATGCGATTTATTCGAAGGGAAGCATGTTTATTTTGTGCAGCCCTACAAGTATAGGGCAGTTACCATTATCATGACTTGGTAAGTGTATTTCCAAGCCAGGTCTGTAGCAACACGTGCTTGTTCCCAGATCCAGCCATGATGCTCTCTGTGGCTCTGCCAGCGAATCGTGCTGACGAGGCGAAGTCATGTTGGGGCACGTCACTGTCACAAATGAGATGCCTGTATCTTCCCCCTTTTCTCTTCTCCTTTTGCTGCAGGAATTCCGCACGTGGCTGAGGGAAGAGTGGGGTCGAACTCTGGAGGACATCTTCCATGAACACATGCAAGAGCTCATCTTGATGAAGTTCATCTACACCAGCCAATATGAGTAAGGGCACCAGCTCTTTCTGGGTGTTGAGGCTGCTGCAGCTTCAAGAGCACGTCGGGCCGTTTGTTCCAAAGATGGGGTGCTTGCAGTGGGCTTTAACAGCCAGAGGAATGTGCTGTCTGTGCAGGCTCTGTGCAAAGAGAAGGTGAAGCACAGTGCTTTCTGGTTGTACAGAGATGAGATATAATGACAGCAGGAATTTAAAAGTTCCAAGTTCTTTACAATAACTATGCACAGTAAGATGGTTTTGAGTCATTTAACTGTGTTTAATTTTAAGACGGAGCAAATACCCGCTTATTATCCATATTAGTGAGCAGTATGCTTTGTAGTATGCTAGGCAGAAATCAGTTCCTGAGAATTTGGGGTCTTTTAACCATCACTCCAATCTTCTAACAGCAGCCACCTCGCTGTAGCAGATGTTTAAATACGCTTCATTCGGGTTCTCCAGAAATCCCAGGGAGCAGGGGGGTTGACTGAGCCCTTGCTGCACACTGGGAGCCTCCTGGTCTGCTGACAAGGACTGGTGGAGGGAAGTGGGGACAGAGGGTGCTTGCATAGCTCTGAAGTGAAATGTTAAGCTTGTTGGTATTGCTGAAAACACAGATCCTGCCTCTCGATGACATCCCGGAGCTGCCTGGAGGAGCAGACTGCCAACACGTTCTTTGTGTCAAGGGCTTCTCTCTTAACCTTTCTAACCTTTTGTTTTTTGCACAGCAACTGCTTGACGTACCGACGCATCTACCTCCCTCCTGGCAGCCCTGACGACCTTATGAAGCCAGGTCTCTTCAAGGGAACGTATGGGAGCCATGGGCTGGAGATTGTCATGCTGAGCTTTCATGGAAAGAAAGCAAAGGGGACTAAAATCACTGTGAGTGCATTTTCCTTTCCCTCAGATGCTTGTTAAAGCATTCTCTTCTTGATGCTATGGATTCATAGGAGAGATCTCTATCTGGGAGGCGGTCTGCTGTTGCCACCCCAAGCCCTGTTTCTCATTGGCATTGGTGGCACCGAGTGAATCTTTACATGTGCAGAGTAGCTGGAACCTGCTCTGCACAGTTTCTCATGATGCCACCTGGCTCCCCCTTCCTTTTCTCTCCCTTCCAGCTGCTTTCTGTGAGCAGCTGGTAGCTGCTGGGCGTCACTCGCATGTATCTGAGGAGCAGGTACCAAATGTTGGCAGCTCTTCACTGAAGCCAGGCTAGCGAGCTCCTTCCGCTCTGCAGGGAGGGGTTCTGACAAAAGCCAGTTGCAGCTTTGACTTTCTTTCACACTTGCCTGGCTTGTAGCTTTTGATTTCGAATTCTGTTTCTGGGAGGTTGGAAGCAGAGGTGATTCAACAGCTCAGGGAACAATGAACAAGGTCTGAGGGTGGGGTGTGTTTTTTGTTGCCAACTTGGTGATTGTAGAATAGGGTGAACTGTGTAGAAGTAGTCAGATGATGGACGTGGGGAGGATGCAGGTCTGAACTCTGTAGCCCCCTGCCTCTGCAGCCATGCCTTTTGCTTCCTGTCTCTAGGGAGATCCCAACATCCCAGCTGGGCAGCAGACTGTGGAGATCGACCTGGCGCATCCTCTGCAGCTACCTGACATAAAGAACCTTCGTGATTTCAGTGAGCTCTCTCGCATCGTCCTGGAGATGCAGGAGAAGGTGCGTCGGGAGGAGCAGGAGCACCAGCAGGAGGAAGAGCCCTGCTCCCAGCAGGCTGCCTGCCAGCCTGCTGCGAAGGCCCTGGGAGGAGAAAGTGCTGATGGGGAAGAGACTGCAGCTGGGGCCGAGGGGACAACTCAGGACCAGGCACCAGCTTCCCAGCCCTTTGTGCTGCCCATGGGAGTCATATCGAGGAATGAGGACTATCCCCGGACCTGCCGGATTTGGTAACGGGGACTAGATGTTTTGTAGCCTAGTTGTGCCAGTTACTTCTGGAAGCGGGGGAGTCTTTGAGGCGTGTTCTGTATCTGCTTGCCCTTTACCTGCGTGCCGATCTCCCAGCCCCTTGTGCTTGGGTTTTCGGCCGCTTCCGCCCTAACTCCCGTGCTCCTGTGTGCTCCCTCTGTTTTTACTGCACTGTCATCTGCCATCCTGCTTCCTTGCTAGATTTTATCCTGCTACTCCTAAAGCCTAGCGCCTCTCCTGTATTCCCCCCCCTTTTTTTTTTTTTGCATGTGTTTTGTTTCCCAGAGCTGCCCAGCTCGTGTATTTGGAGATCTGTTCGAGCTGCTTCCCGTTTCTGTGTGTGTCCTGAGCGTTCCTTGGCTATGGGAACACAGTGCTCGCTCCCACCGCTCCCTGGCCTCTGGTGCCTTGGGGCCGGCTCTGGAAGGTGCTGGGCACCCTAAGCAGTAGGTGCAAGTATGCAGAGCGCCTTACTGAATGGGGCCTGGAATCAGTGAAGCAGCATGCTAAATGAAGTGTGGAAAAAGAGCCCAAAAGCTGAGGCTTAGGCAGGTGACCTTCAGCCAAACATCTGTGCTGATGGAAAAACCTACCAATAGCTGGTTAATCCCAGAAGGCCCCTGCTGTCACAACCGAGTTGTGTTTGAATAAAACCCTGCTCCACCTGCTGCTTGCTTGGAGGTTAGGCTGACCTTTACTCCCCCCCCAGCTCCAGTTTGATTTTTCTTTTTTTAGATTTTTCTTTCTCTCCCTCCCCCTGAGTTTTGTCACAAGGTTTGCCTCTCTGGTCACCCTCTCAACATGCCTTTCCTTTTCTGTGAGGATTGTCTGGGCCTGGCTTGATCCTGGAGTTGCAGAAGTAAATCTCAGATGGATTACGGGGCTGAACTGCAGAAAAATTCAGCCTTGCTGTGGAGGTGCTAATTAGAATAGCCAAAAGCAGCAACCTCCAAATAGCAGTGGAGAGTTTCTTTTCTTAAAATGGTGCCAGCAGTGTGTTGTGCTGTGTGGTAAGAACGGGCTGAATGTCAGACTCCCTGTTCTGGAGCACCTGGCAGTGCGTTTGACAATGGCTTGAGCATAGTTTTGTGCTTGTTTTTTGTTCGGTTGTTTTGTTTTGGTTGATTGGTTTGGTTTTAAATCTTGGGTAATTTTTGCTGTTCTTTTTCACTGTTCTTCTCTCCCTGCAGTTTTTATGGGACGGGGCTTATTGCTGGCCACGGCTTCACCAGCCCCGAGCGAACACCGGGTGTTTTTGTGCTCTTTGATGACGATCGCTTTGGATTCATCTGGCTGGAGCTGAAGTCCTTCAGTCTCTACAGCCGGATCAAGGTCTCCTTCCAGAACGCCGAAGCGCCTTCCCGTGAGGCTTTCGATGAAATGCTGAAGAACATTCAGTCGCTGGCTACTTGATGGGTGGTTTGTGACGGACAGGGCTAGGGGCTGCAAAGTCTGCTGCACTCCCCAGCCAGGGCTGGGGTGGGGATTCCTTGCTCTCAGTACCTCTGAATAAAAGCATGCACTTTTAATACAGCCTTTTTACCCCAAATGTACACATCCCGGTTGAAGCATCCATGACTGCCCTTTCCTCCCTGCCACCCCACAGTGCTCCTTAGCAGTCGTCGTTATCCAGTCTGTAGCATAGCTTTGTGTAGCTGAAGGGATCCTGCAGAGGAGGACTCAGAGCTTTCTTCTTGCCGAAAGAATGTATTGGAACAAAAATAACTCAAGGTCAGAGCTGGATCAGAAGAACATCTAATTGACTGGATGGACACAAGCCCTCTGCTCTGGCCATTAGCACTCTCCCGCAGAAGGAGCCCTTCTTCCTGGAAGGGACTCATTTTGAGCTTTTGCTGTGCTCTAAGTCGATCTGTCCTCCTGGAGGACTTGCTCTACCCTCCTGAAAACCTGTGCGGCCCCCCGCTGCAGGCTGGCTGGCTGCTTCGTGATAAATTGTGTCAGCAGTGACAAAGCATGTCCTCCTCTCCAGAAATCTGTGGGTGGGTGCAGCATCAAGAGAGGCTGGTGTAATACCTGCATCCTTGGCTTAGTGATTGGAGTGGGTGGTTTGCTTTTGAGAAATTCCCTCAGCTTGGCAGCAAGGGGAGGCTTCCCCGCTGTAAATGACAGTGTGTGTAGTGTTGCCCTGGCTTCCAGAGCTTGGTGGATTTGCTGTCCCTGGGGCTCCAGGTCTGGCTGTCTCCCTGAGCGTAGCGGAGATGATTCTTCTTTCTTACAGGAGCTGGGTACAGAACTGGAAAGGAGTGTAAACTGCAGAAGCTGGTGCATTCAGAACTGGTTCTGTGCCTGGTGGGTTCACCTCAGATCTTTTAAACTGGGCCTGAAAACGTAAAGGAAGGAGAAAAAAGAAAACAGACTGTGAAATAAGCCCAAATGCAGCCTGCTGACTCCTGTCTGTGATGGGTAGCAGAAGGTGCCACGTGTCTCTGGTACTGGCGTGACCCCAGTTACGTGTCTCCTTGTATCAGGCTGCCCTGTGCAGTCCCAGGGAGTGGCGAGGGATTCTCCTAATACTGCTGCGGCTTATTTGGGTGGTGCTGACAGGTGGGTGCTGCTGCTCGGCTCACAGGACGCTTCTGTTCCCTTTCTAGTCACACTTGTTTCGTCCCAGATGATGGCTGCTTCCACAGAAAGCTCCTGGGCTTCATTTCTTTCCGCGATACCTGTGCGTTCTGGCAGATCTGAGCTGTGCTGGGGAGTGTGGGCTGCAGGCGAGGGAGCAGATTCCCCATAGACTCTGCTATGCAGGAAAATCCTGGCCAGCGCTAATCTGCAGAGTCTGAGTTGTGCTGGAAACCATCTCAGCATTTGCATCAGCACGTGTTACTAATCCTGTGCAGGGAGAGGTGATGGGGATCCTTGCGTGGAGAGAAAAGAGCCATTTGCACGGATGCTCTTGGTGACAGGCGGAACGCATCCGTTGTTGCAGTTGCTCTCTGGCTGTGATGATAAACTCCAGGTTTCTTCTGTTCCCACTACCAGCCGGATCAGTGTCTAACAAAAGTCTGCCTTTACATTTTCTGCAGGTTTTGTGTTGTAAATGTGTCTGTAGATGCGTTGTGCCGGGAGGATTCGGGCCCCTTCTGTGGTGAACTTTCAGTCACTGCCTCGTTTCGCTGACTGCGAGCAGCTTTTATTCTCGCTCTCACGAGGGTGTTCTGCCATTTCTGGCTCCTGAGCGCTCTCTCAAGCTGCGTGAGAAGCGAGTCTCCAGCAGAGACTTTGAGCAGAAGGTCACGTCGCTCACAGGATTAATTCCAGTCTCTTTGGACGTAGTTCTGCAAACCTCTGAGAATTTGAAGGTGGTTTGGGGCACTTTTTTCTTTGTTTCCTATTGCTTTGTCGGCAGTGGAAACCCTGCCTGTGTGTTAGAGGTGAGGATCTGAAGTGCTGTCACCGTTCCAGTGAATAAGCTATAGAAAGTAGGTTGTTTCTGAACAGCCTGTTAGAGGTGTTCCTGTCGGATCAGCAGAGGGAAGAGCTGACTTGGATCTCGCCCCAGCAGGCAGGGCTAGCAGAGAGGGAGGGTGGCAGATCTCCGAGCCTGGGTGTGTGGGCGGAGAGGTGAGCTGAAGCCAAAATCGGGCATCTCGGCCTCTTGCTGCGGCTGCCGAGCTCTGTGCAGAAGAGCAGGTGCTTAATCTTGCAGACGCAGGTTTCCAGCTTGATGATGCAGATTTCTGGGTTACCTAAAGACGCTGGGAGTCTGTTAGGCATCGGGGTGGCCAGTTTTATCTTGGAGCTTGCCGTTAGGCTGGTGCAGCCAGTACGTTGGCTGCTTTGTGTTCCCCCCAACAGCCCAAAGGGGTGGGAGAGGTGCCCCTGGGCAGCTG
>Ga0181612_116436_pt1 | contig 15493 bp, 12 predicted proteins | sample HoacroProtozoa21_FD_119630 | JGI IMG/M metagenome (GOLD analysis project Ga0181612, IMG submission 119630) | Hoatzin crop microbial communities from Cojedes, Venezuel. Combined Assembly of Gp0051906, Gp0051904, Gp0051908 | reverse complement strand
TTATCTGCTGGATTGAGCAGGCTGCCTGTCAGGGGCAGATGCTGGGCACAGTGATTAGCATGCAAAGTGCTTGGAAAGGCAGGGATGAGGGGGTGGAAGTCAGCACACTTCATCCCAACTTACTGCAGACCTTATCCACCAGATAAATACCTTCTAAACCACCATTGTTTTTGCTGGAGTGGAAATTTGTGTAAGGATGTGCAGATGTGCCCAGACATCACATGTGTACGTGCTTCAGTGTCGTGTGTCCTATATGTAACTAAAGATAAGATTACAGGAAGTGCAGAGCTTTATTTGACAAAAAAGGACAAAATCCCGTTTGCAAAACAGTAACAAGCGGTGAACTTCTGAGATGATAATCAGGTCTGCTAAAGAAGTAACTGTTTAACATCTGCTCATTAGGATGCAGATGAAGGAGTGAGATGAGTGGAAATTAATAACTAGCAAAATATAAATGAAGCCTGTACTTTCATATGAGAAATGTTACACTACTGTGATGGATCTTTAACAATTTTTTTAATTAGAGAACAATGTATTTTTATCCACTGAATCCCTATTGTTCTATTATTTAAGTTATCTTTCATGTCAGTGCCGCATGGTTTGAAGTATATTAAAACACAGTCATATACTTAATTGTGTGGATTTGCAGATGGTTCATTTCCAGCCAAATATTTTTTTCCTTAGAGCTCGAAAGAAAATTTCTAGCAGCTTAAATTGAATTTTTATAAAATATGATTTCCAGAAATGTACTTCTTAATGGTTTCTGATGTGCCTAAAGGCATGAATCTTGAACTACTTTTAGAAATGTGTTAGAGAGAAACTGCAAAGTGTGTTGTGGGTTGTGGGTTTTTTTGTTTTTAGTCCCACTCCCACCCCAGCTGCAAAGAGTGAATTTCAGTTATGGGCGTTAACCTAATTTTAATGTATTGCCATAATGCTTTCCTGAGCACTTGTAACAATGAAATATAACAACACATATTTCAGAAGTGCTTGATCACAATTCCACCGTATCTGCAAAATGTGTGGTTTATATTGATTTCCAGAAACAAAAGACATGTCTGCTTCTTTTTCAAAGAACAACCTCAGTTGCTTTGAAATACTTGAGGTTTATCTCTTACAGAAGTTGGCACTGAGAATGACCTATTTCCATATTCCCCTTTTTTTTCCAAACACAACATTGAAGGATTCTCCATTCAATTAAGGGAAAATATTTTTGCAACTATTTTTAAGTGCCTGAAAAATGAAATTGGTTGTGAGCTTGTATCCATATTCAAATTCTACTCTTCCCAGCAAGTAATTGTTTTATTCAGTTCTGACAATGCTTTATCTATTGTCATCTTAGACTATATTCTGCATAGTGTCTCTTCCCCTGACAATGACTGCTGTTCCTTATCCCTGCAGCCTTTAAAATCTCTGTGTAACATTAGCCTATCTAGCCTAGTGAAAATGTCTTTACAGATTAGTGTTATGTTAATACTGCTGGCTCCCTGCTTTTGACCTGAAGTGGAATATATTGCACTGCTGGAGCAGATGGAATCGGGGCTTCACTGGGAAGTGGAGATTGCTTGGCTGCCAGCCAAGAGCGGAGTGCTGGCGGTGGTGGCCGGAGCCCCACCACCGGGACTGGCGGCAGCGCAGAAGTCGCTCTCTGCCCTTGCAAAGCCGGGGAGAGGGATGGGAAGCATCACTTAAATTTACTTGGGATCAAAATACGTTTAGGGTTGCCCATCCACAGATGTTCACATGGCATTCTAGGAAGAGAGGAGTCTCTGTAAAAATGGAAACCGCTTTACTCTAGGTTTTTAGAGTTGGGGGAGGGGCTGGGTTACTAGTTTTTTTAGTGGAAAACATGAGACAAAAGAAACATAAAACACAGACTACGAAGCTGTGAACTCCTAATAACCTTCTGAACGGACACAAATTGGGTCATAAGGACAGTGTAGTGAAATGTTCCTATTGCTTTTAATGAATCAAATATACTTTTCTTCCTTTGCTTTTTTATCAAAATATTATGATATCCCAGTGAAAAGGATTTCCCTGAAATATTTACTTTTACGCATCCTATGAAGCTCATGTCGTGCTAAAAAATAGAAATGGATGGAGGATTAGGACGGACACTTCTTCTGCTGCATGTTGTGTGTGGTTCAGAGATTAAACGCATTAACGGCAACACATGCACTTTATTATTATTACACCTAATGAAACTTCCATTGAACATCCATGTCAAATCTGTTACCCAGGATTTCTATCTTTTGTCCCTCTCTGCAATCATATTTTTCTCTCAAGTACTGCATTTCCCTAGCAGTAAAACATATGCTGTTTTCTGCCTAAGTAGATGGATAATGTAAGCTGTGATGTGGAGAGTATTTTTTCTTATGATTTTCTTTTTGAATAGTTGTAGTAACATATATGTGCTTTTATCTGTGATAAGAACTACCATCTGGTAGCCAAATGTGCACAGCTTATTGCTTGAAGTGCTTGTACACATTGAGAAAACACACAGCTTTTGTGTACGTTAGGATACAGCCTATATGTATTATTAATAAACCCACATATTAGCTATTTGAATATGTCAAACGATTGTAAAACAGAACAGTGATTTTAGACAAGTAGGATTAGGACAGGCGTGTTGCCAAGTGTGTATTTATTCCAGCAGTACTATTGTGACCTTTTAATATCATATTTTTCTCAACCTCTTCCAGACGATAATTGTTTGAGGGGGGGAAACGGAGCCTCTTTGACAAAGGAGAAGGCCTTTGTTACATTCAAGCAGCTGAAGCTTTCATCCTTGGTATACCAGTCCACAAAGATGTGCGCTGAATGTGTGTGAGAAGCAAGAGAGACAGAATATATAAATTTGAGTTACTTTGACCTTTAATCCAGGAGACCAAGAAGAGAAATGCACTAGGAAAGCTGGTTTGTTGCTGTCTGGAGACTGATAAGCTGTAATAAAGGTGCACTCCATTGCAATTCATCTAAAGCTTCCATTGCTATCATCCTCTTTTTTCGATTTTTGTTACCTCGAGTACTTATCTAAATCCCTTTCAATGCCAGCTTGAATGCACTTTGTATTCTCTCCAACTGTGACTGGTGCTGTCTGTGTGTGTCAGTGTGCTTCAGCATACACTCTTTTCCCTTGTTTGACAAGAGCCAGTGCCAACACCTAATTAAGGATAAGCCGTGGAGCTCTCTGCTCTATCTTTGTCAGCTGCTATGTTCCCAGCTTTCTACCTAGTTGAGTTTTTATGACAAGAGCAACATTTCGGGTTCAGCCTACCTCTGGCCTCTTGGTTGCCCACGTGAGAACTAAATACAACTTAACTCAGCGGTTGATTTTAGAAACATTTATGGTAACTAAATCCACAAATCTCTTCTGTCTCTTTCTGTTTATACATAGATCTGTCTCTTCATGTCTATATAACTAGACAAGAAAGCACATGTATATCTGAACACACCATGGACATTTTTCAGATTTCCTTCTGTCTGGTTTCCCCTCCTCCCCCACAAACTCTTTCCGAGGAGATGATCAGAGGGGTTGGGACGGTATTTTTCTTTTGCAAATAGTGTGTCTAAAAGTCTACCGGGAGCCTAATTTAACAGAACAGAAAGCCACTAGTTCAAACTCCCATCGAGCTGCTTTAAGCATTTTGTCTCAAAGACACAGATGTATTTAGGTCACAAAATAAGAAACTCTTTCAAAGAGTTAAGAATTTGATAAGCTTGAAAATCAGATTAATACGACTGAGAGGTGACTACCAGACAGATAATTAAATGAGTACATGCAACAATTTTGTGGGGAGATTTAAGTATATGTCTGACTGCATAACCGAGTTAAATTACTTCAGAGACCAGATTTAATCTTTTTTTTCTTTTTTTCCTGTGTCCAAATCCTTGCATCCAAATTCTGATCTGAATTTTATGTAAGACTGCATAGCTTGCCAAGCACGTAGCAAAGTTGCAATGGAGACACACTGGCAGAGTTCAGAACAGAATCTGATTTAGTGATCAAGTGGTAAAAACTACTGAATCTTCTAGATGAAAATCCTGGCTACATAATAGGAACCTCCTTTGCTGTTAAATACATACATAACTGAAGGCAAAAAATGTGATTAATGGCTCTAGTGTTTGAGATCTTGCTTTGTGTGTTGTTAATCTGACAAGTAATGGAGGGAATTTGAGTGTGAATTTCTATCAGTAAGTCCTGAATCTTAAGTCTGTGCTAATTCTAAATGAAAATATCAATAGCAGAGACAAGGATCACCTGAAAAACTAGTTATGACATTCAGGACACTTATAAACAGTTCATAGAATCTGGACAGCCCTTCCCAACTATACTTCACAGTTTGGCCAGCTCCCATTTTTGAAAGATGTTTAGGACCAATTTACTTTGCAACTACAAGCTCATCTCCTCCTTGAGTTTTGTCAGTCGCAGTAGCATCTGTGCTGCTCTGGTTTTAAGATCTTCCAGTTAGTCCCGCCTTTTTTCACCACCCTTAATTTGTCATTACATTGAGAAAGAAGAGAAAGAGGTTTGCAGGAAGCCAATTCTCTGTGCAGCTCCTAGCTGTCTTCGTGAAATTACTTTGCATTCATGGTGAACTGTTCCATAGCGGATTTCCTGGGACACTAGAGCAAAAAGGACAGAAGTATTTTATCTAAGTTTTTGGCCAACAGTGAGTAAAATCTTGCTGACAGCATCTCTGCTGTACTTCATAAAGTGCATAAAGACATTGTCTTGTCATTGATGTAGACTATGATAAAACTGCCCTAAATGTTTTTTAATTGCTCAGGTATGACAATGGGCACTATGCATTTCAGAAGGTTAGTCTCTGCAATTACAAGCAATTTTTCCTGAGGAGCAAGTCTTTGGAAAAGCTGTTTAGAAATCAGAGAAGAACAGAAAGAGTATACTTTACTCATTATCTTAATCTTGCATTTATTTGTTTATTTATTTTACATTAAGCAGCTCCCCAGCCAAGACATCTGGAGGCTGAAAGTTAAAACCTGGCAGTGAAAGAGATCGTAATGGGCAGACATGCGCATTGTGTGTTCCAGAGAAAAAATGGATTTGATTTGGCTAGGTTATGAGCCTTGGAAAATCACTTTTCATGTGAGCACAGTACATTTAATAATGATAGTAAAATTAATTTCAATCACGTTAAATTCCAGAAGTAACATAAATGAATTTCAAGAACTTTACTCAGGCAGAGCATGGAAAGACAATATTGCATTGTGTGGGACCTATGTATTTTGAGTTCAAAAAAAATCCCAAACAAAAAGATAACATTGTGCTAATTGAGAAATAATAGTGTAGACACATTAGAAGAGGTTAACTTTATTCATTACATTGCAATTATGAGAACAACTAGGCTGGTGATCATTTTTGTTCCCACAAGCCTGAATAATATAACTTTTTACAGCTTTCCTGGAACAATAGGTCCAAACATCCTACTGCTGCTCACTAAAAATATTGAGAGCTTTTATGCCCCATTCTGCCTGACGTGTGCCAGGATTACTGCAGCAGCCAGTTGTGTATTACGAGAAGCAGCCACTTCATCTATTTTTCCACAATGCAAGCAGGTGCTTATAAACTGACCTTGGATTCTAATGCAAATGAAGTAGATAATAAAGATCTTCAAGCATATGTCTACATTAGTAGCTTTAAGCAGAACCGGGCTGAGTATTTCACACAAGTATTTAAATCTGAACTACCTGCCCCACAGACCCCATTGCACCCCATCATAAACAATATGTGAAGAGCTCAGCTACAATCGCTTTGCCTCACTGTTTCGATTCAGCTGCTACAAGAAAATTGCTAGTATGAACACAGTCATTGACTTGTGATGAGAGCTAGATTTCTTCTTGTTCAAGCTATTTCTAAAAGCTATTTTAAAGGCTTTGGAAAATGTTACCCCAAGGAGATGACAGACTTATCAGCTTTTCTCTGCATACTCACAAAGATGACCATAGAGGAAGAAAGAAAAAGCGTGGTTTGAGGATTATGCACACAGCCCTAACTTCTTGGCATGTCTAGGGAGTAGCTGCAAAATATCAGTGTGCCTTCTGCACGGACAATGGGTGTCTGTGGCAGTTTACACTGAAAACAGGGCAATCTGACAAGATCCAAGTCTGGTTGTTCCCGTTCCAGTGCAGAGACAGCAGGAAAAACACACAAATCTTATCACTGTAAGAAGTGGTAAGCACCATGAGCCAAATTAGCAACAAAATCAGGCTGTCCTCTACAAAACATAATGCATGGCACTAATGTTCTCATCAACAGTGCTTATGTCACAGGCAGCACCAAATATGGAGCAACGACAAGCTATTTTCCAGCTCTAGGAAACTGTGGTGAGTAGTTTTGCATATGGCTGTGTGTGTGTGTGTGCTCGTCTGTGCATACCTATGCACCACACATGTGGAAAACGGCATCCTACCACAGCACATGCGCATGCTGGATCTGCTCCAGATTTCCCTCCTCCCTGGGGTTTCCTTTGTAGTTAACTTAAATAACAACAAACACGCCTGCCAGATTTTGCTTTGGAGCTTGGCTGCTTCTTGGGCTACACTCTGCAAGACCTCTTTTGTCCCTGTCACTAGTTTCCTGTGCTCCAGAAAGGCATTCACAAGCCGTTCCACATTCAGGACTGGTGCCAGAAGGATCCACCTGCTCTGCTTGCTCTCCGACCAAATATCTCTACATCTTTCTAGAAGTCCTTAAATCATGACCACAGAAGTGAGAAAACAAAATAGTCTGGCACTTTCATGCAAGGTATAGGTGCTGCTTGCTTGTTTACGAGGTGCTAGAAGCAGTTTGTACACTAATGCACCCCAGCTGACAGAATGGGGCTGGGGGTGATTGAAACAGCCAGAGTTTTCCTGAGTAACTGAAACCTGCATTTGCATGTTCGCAGTTGTCAGGCCTTTTCATCTCTGCGGTGGTGTTTGTTGGCTTGGATTTGCATAGGGATCAAGTCTGCTGTTTTCAATCACATGGCACTTTTCCTCTAAGTCCCTGTCCACTTCCAAACTCCCCTCCTGTATCTGCCTGTGTTCTAGTCTAGTCAGAAGCTGGTCATCTAAGACAGCAGAGAAGTCACTCAGATGTTTTGCATGACAGAGTGCAAAAAGGGTTGTGACTTAGAAATAGAGATTACTTCTCTGTATACCAGCTATTGTTCCTCAGAAGTACTGTGTCAGTAACCGGAAAGCAAACAGTAATAAGCAAGCTGGAAAACGCATGCGCAGCATCAGCTTCTGTTTTTCATAGCTTCTGTGGAGGAGTATGGTGAACGACACAAAGATTGAGGCTGAAGGTTTAATTTGTTTTCATTTACTTTTAGTAGATGTGTATGTGCATTACACATGTCAGCGTGAACTTTAAAGTCCTGGTATGACCATAAAAAAAAGTTATTCAAGGCTACAAAGTGTTTTTCCTGCAGTTTGTGTGTGAAAAGGGACACGTATATGTCTGAAGTCCCAGTGCTGATACTCTTTCTCATTTTTATCACTGGGCTCAGAAGGTAAGCATTCCTGCATGATTCTTAAAGCATTTTAACTGATAACAATGACTCCAAGCATGTAGGACTAGCCTCCAGAGAAGTCTAGCTAACTTTATTAAATTTCTTCAAATAACAGCTGATCTAACTTCCCTTAGCCTGCATACGCTTTGGCATTGCTTTTCTACAAATATACTAGCACTTAGAGAATATCCCTCATCCACCAACCTTTTCTAATTAAGGTTAAATGAATTCTCTGCTGTAAGTACACATATAACTCTTTTTAAAGGAATATGGTGTTAAATATCCGTTTGCATGTTGCTTAGAAGACAAAATGATAAGCTTGATTTTGCTCAGGGAAAAAAAAAAATAAAGCATCTCATTATGGCAACTTGGTCAGAGAGATGTAAGTTAGTTTCAACTAGAGCAGAATCTGATGTCAGCCTGATAATTACTAGGCAGAGTCAATAATACCTCTCCTCAGTATAATTGCAAATCCACTACAACCATGACCAGAACTAAATTGCTTGAGAGCAATCAATAGAAATCTCCTGATTGCATTCCCTGGTGTACACATCCGATATAAAAAGGAAAACTGTCCATCCAAGCTAAAGGTCAACTTTATAAATGAAAACTGCAGTATACGGCTAAGAAGTTGTCTGTCCACACAGAAGCCTCTTGGTTAACTCTCGCTATAGGTTAAGGATGGAGGCTAATCCTATGTGAGCAGTAATTTGATACAACTGGAGTGGAGCAATAGGTTCATGTAGCTGATGCTGTGTTCCTAATACTTGTTCCCTGTGTGGTTTGTGGCTTTTAGTCAGACTAAATTTAGTCTGTTTCCTTAAACCGAATATTCTCTTCACACGTGGCTCAAAAGTTGTTCGAAGCACCTATATTTGACTCAGACAGGCTGGACACCATTAGATTTGCATGTGGAGTGGAACTTCTAGCTCAGATTCCTCAGAGACGAGTGTAGTTCAAGCACACCAAAACCACTGTGAGGACCAAAGCAAAGCATAGTAAGTGGGGAAGCTCAAGGGATTCATTTCAAAACCTCACTGGTGCCTGAACAAAAACAGTATCGTAGCTGCAGCCAAAGATTTGCTCCAGAAACCTTAATTGTTGTTTTCCTAGGTGCTTAGGACCTTACCTTGCTGCTTTTTCCTTCCTCAGTCACTTTTGCTTGTACATAAATCCCTGACTACAAACGTTACTTTCTGTGCCATGTAGTTCTTATCACTTGAGTTTTTCTGGCAAGTATTAAATAAAAAAAAATCTAATGATTTAGTAGAATACAAGACGAATTTTACTTACTAGTCTGATAGAGTGTCAGAGGCAATAGATGAGTTTGGTGCTGATGTTGTGAGTGGGTTCTTTTTAAAAAGATAAAAAGCTTTTTCTGTATATGCTTCAGCAGTTGAATATAAGATTTGAAAAGTGCTGAAACTAGGTCCCTTGAAACTTCAACAAGAATTTCTAGGCACCAGAGCTGTGAGAGCCCGGATATTTACTTAGGACTCTCAAAAGCAATGCGGAAAATAAGCATCTAATAGCCACTGAATTCCCTTTAAATATCTGTCCCTAGTTGCTGAAGGGGCTGGAGCTGCGGTATGTTAAATTCTTTTTTTAATATCTCTTCTTTATTATCTTTGTTTATATTTTGTAGCAAATGAAGCGGCAATTGTTATGCATTCTGTCTGCTACTACTTTTTCTTTTGGAGATTTCTGTTGCAACGGATTAGCTTTCTAAACTGTCTGGAGTTTTCAGAGAAATCTGCTTGAGCATAAAATTGTTACTTTTCTCACTATGTCAAATTACGCTGCCCACACACTACACAACACAAAATAAATACACATGCACAAAGCTGTGCTGTAGGAAACATTGAGTCTTTTTCCTCGGGCTGTGCTCACAGAAAATTTTTTTTCCCAATATAAGTCTATCTTTCATTTGACAGGTCTTTTGTTACAAGTTTATGAGCCAAATATTTTCAACAGGTGCCAGATTTAAAAATATATATATTTTTCAGATGTCTTCATAATTCCATAATGAGAGAAAAAGGTATTTACCCCAAGAGAAAGTGTTTTGTAGAAGTCAGTACAAAATTCTATTCATTGCTCAACAGAGAAAAAAGTATGACAGGCATTGCACTTACGTTATGGTATGGATTAAAGTACTGCAGTCACAATAGCATAAAAAGGCTGTTAAATAGCTGATAATTTCATCCTGTTGGAACCAACTGTGGAACTACAATGCAGTTGCATTAGTACTGTAATGCTATGAACATTTTCAATTATCTTGCTTAATCTTGCTAAGAAGCTAAAATGAACGCTATCCGTACAGTGTGGCAGGGAGTGGCACATAACAGCCTGCTATTCTCTTGCTTTCTCTTCCTCTCTTTTTTCCTCTTTGTTACAGTAAGGGAAATGCGTGGACTCTTGCCCACATCATTTCTAAATTGCCCAAGCAATTGTTTCCTGTAGATTAATTTGTAATTCTGAATCTTGAGAAGAAGGAAATGTAAGCACGTTCCTCCCCCAGGCCATTTACAGATCTGGAGTTTTAATGTAATCTAAAGCAGAGGCTGAGGAACCGACACATGAGGAAAGGGAGGGAGGCAGCAGTGAAGGCGATGCCAGAGTATTTCCTCAGCAAAGGTTTTTCTTCATGTGCCAAAAAAATTTGCTTTACCCAATGCTTACAGCTTCCTCGCTGTTTTCTTTCATGCAGACAGGCTTACACAAAAAAGCTGGGGGGACGACTGTGTGTACATGGCGTATCTACACACACAAGGCTATATTTCAAGGAGGCCCATGTACGACTGCCTTTTTTGTTGCCCATGGTTGCTCCGGTGATGATAGATATTTTCCTTACATGGACAAATTAAAACAAACAACCTCCATCAACACTGACTCTGTTCTTCATCCTGTTTACACGGGGCAGTTGGAACTGTGTTTTTAGGGTTATTCAGGCATGAAAGGCAGCAGATAGGCAGATTTCAGGGAAAGTTAGAAAATAGTTAACGAGTGATCTGAACACGTTTGTTAGTATTAAAAGCCCCTCTAGTAGTTATATATGACTCCATTGTCTAAATACTGTTTAAAATCAGGCATTCCATAGGCACAGAATTACCAATCTTCACTTTCTTCTACATATTTGGGCTATTCAGAATAACTAAATCACTTCTATCGATGTCTGTAGGGCTTTCTTTTGTTCTTCCTTAGTAGTGAAGTTTTCTGCTCACCTTAGGCTGACCAGTCCACCATAAAAGAAGGATAAATATGGAACAGAGGAGGCTAAAGGGACGCAGAAAAACAAAGTGTTACTGAAAGAGGGAAGTTAATTTGGCTTTTTGCAAGCTTCCCGGAAGACTTTCCAGAGGGGAGTTCCCAAAAGGTGACATTGTTCTATTCCACTTTACAGGGTGAAAGGGACAGAAGTCTCCAATGACAATGAAAGAGAACTCCATGCATGTGACCATGATGAGCCTTTAACACAACAAAGTCATCAACATTACAGCAAGAAGCTTTGGAGAGAATACTTCCTGTCTTTACCAGGTTTCTCAGCCAACTGCTACCAATGAGTTTTAACCAGAATATTCCAGGGTTTTTTTATGTTATGGGTCTTTCATCTCTGCTTGCAAATGGGAAGTTACACTCCCTGATCACAAGTGTAACTTCGGGTCTCCTGCCTCCAGGTTACCTGTTTCTTTCTGCCAAAATACAGCCCTTCAAGGCAGACTGCCCTCAGCACACTGGAAAAATCATGCCTTGGGAGCTGGCAAAAAGCACGAAATCAAGTTGTCTTCCATCATTTCACTGGTGAGTTCTTATGCTTTGGTCTAGGGTCTCTATAACTGAGTGGAGAGTGCATATTCTCCTGAAAATGGCCAAAAAAACAATTAAGGAGGAGAGACGGACAGTTAGAAAATAAACCTCTGTGACATTATCCCAAGGACTCCAGCCAAATTTTTCTCTCCTTACATTTTAGCAAGGATTGATATTGATTTTTGATTGCTTAGTAAATTTATTTTTATTAGAGACTTAAGGGAGTATTGTTAAATAAATATTTAGTATTACTGTGGAGTCTGGAGCCAGTTTGTTTCACAAAGGTGTTAAATTCCCAGCCATTCTATTGCAGTGCAGGGAGGGGTTAAGAAGCTTATCTGTTCTCTGCCCAAGGCATATTAACTCCTGCCAAAATCTCTTTGCTCAGACAACAGTGTCAAAACTCAGCCTATAACTGTTCACAAGACAAGGAAAAACAGCATGAAACAAATGGGCAACAGAACAGGAGGGGTTTCCAGGTGCTGCAGAGCAAAGGAGAAAGTCTTCCTGGGCGCGACAACTGAGAATTGCCTTGTGCTCCTCTTGAACAATTTGTTGTGGTACCACAAAGGTAGAGAAGGCATCTGAAATCCTGTCTTTGCCATCTACAATGGGGATCTCGCTGGTCATAAAGAAAATTTATCTGTGTCAAGAGGACGCTGAGATTGCGCCTGAGCACCTCCTGGTGCGTGAGCACAGCTGGATGTTTGAAAAGGAGGATCAGGAACCTGGAAGAAGGAGCATGTGCTAGAATCAGATGCCATTTGGCTGAAGTTTAGGCATCTGTTTAATTAAGGTGGAGAAGGTAATCTAATTGGGAAATGAGAGAATCTGGGACATTTTTATTTGATTTTTATTGTTTTTCATGGATCTGTTTTCCAATTACAAATATTTTAGACTTCTAAGATACAGATGGCATTCACTCTAGTGGCTAGACCAGCAGCCCTCTGAATGTCACTAATTTTAACTGTTTAACTTGATTAACCAGGGAAATTGAAACACTTGTAGAACTACACTATATTTTTGTCTCCCTCATATCTGTTCTCTTAACCTCTAAATGTCTCAAATAATCCACTTCAACCTGATGAGTTAGAAGGCTCTTTCATGCTCAGGTAAAATATATGTGTTGTCCAAATGTTGGCTAAAACATGCTGGTAATCTAACGCAGTCAAAGCAGGTGTATTTCAAACATGAGATTTACATGTTGAGATTAAACTTAATGTGGCAAGGTTGTGAAAACCCTCCTGTTTTCCTCTTCTGTTGTTTGTACTCTGCGTATCATGTGTGCAGATGATGCTCTGATGCTGTCCTTCACAGAGGGACTGCTGGTGTGCACCCCTGGCTTGAGCAGCACTGTTCATTGGTGCAGCTGACCCAGGCCTTTCAGGCTGGATCAGAGACCTCCCTCCTGTTTGGTACAATTAGACTCTGCCCCAGGGCTGGAGTCCTAAGTGCTTTGGATTGCAATGAAAGTGAAAAGGGAGGAAAAAAGGAGCAGCTACAGCTATTGAGTGCCAAGTCAAGTTTCCGACCATATGTACAATCTCCTCTTAATACTCATGGAGATTTCCAGGGCAGCCTTTCAGGTTATCTGATAAGCTTTTAGAAGGAAGGCTCTGATACAGAAATCCTGCTTTTTAAACAAGATGGCACCTGTATGAGGACCTTGAAAAATTTGGACCTTTCCTTTATGAAATCTGTACTCCATAGCCCAGAAGAATTTAGTAGGAGGAAGCTAGCATATATGCCTAAGGGGCCTTAAAAATATTAGGTGGAGCCAGGTATTCCACTGTCAAACAGCTTTTCTTTGTGTTTACTGTCTGCAGATCTATCTTAGAGAGCTTATTACAAAAAAATTTAGAGTTTGTCTGAAGTTGTCCACTGGCTTGAAATTCAAAATAACTCTTTTTTCCATTCAGCTTTTTGAAATGTTTGCTGAGATTACTCAATGTCTCAACACAAGACTGGTTTTGCTTCAGACACTTTACCACACAATTTGCCTTTTCTTTTCATCCCTTCACTTAAATTTTTTCTGCTTGGCAACTCCTTGTAATCTGACTTCAAGAATCCTTCATGGGCTTGCTGTCAAAAGCATTCAACTCCCTCTTCTCAGCATGTTCACTCCATTTTACGTGCCCTATAGTCTTGTTTATTGTTGTTTAACTTTACTATTATATGGTTCTTAGATTTTTCAGCTGTATAGGATCTTTGAAACCTGGCAGGATGAATTGCTTGGTTTCCAGTCTTTAATGTTTATCTCCCCTTGGATCTCACCATCTGTTCTTATTCGGCTGTGCAGGTAAGTGAATTTTTTTCAACTTCCTTTCGTTTGCCCTGTTTCCTGCAGATATCTAGTTTGTCTGTTTCCTCTTTCTCTCTCCAGACTTCATCAAGAAGAATTTGATGGCATTTGCTAAAGCTGATGAATCTGACTGAAATTTCCATGGTGGATTGTGTGTTGCAGGGTTTGCTTAATGAGGAAGAGATAGGGATTTATTTTTTTTGGTGGGGTTTGTGTTGACTGATGCTTACTCGTGGAGTATAATCCAATGACATCCACAAAGTCAGGACTGGGTTTTTTTCCTTTCATTCAAGTGTATTCCTCCTAACTTCTTCCATTTGCCTTTATTTCTCCCATCTTTGAGCATATCAGCAGGCCACATACCTGTTATTTCAGAAATTAATGTCTGTTCTGTAAGAATTCTGTCCCAGTACAGTCCAATCCCAGCACAGTTACAGCTACCAGAGAAAATCCCACATTGAAGACCAGTAGTCATGTAACGGAGTCTTGAACTTCAGAGATGGTGCACATTGTTTTTGCAACTTTTCTCATTTGTGGTCACCTCAGAGTGACTGAAATCTTTCACTCTCTTTACCTTGTGAATTGCAAAACCTTGAAGGGAGAGTCTCAAGACCTGGTGATCTCTTATGCCCTTCTACGTACTGTTCAAGGGAAAGGAAATAAGAATGAAACATGGAATGTGGAAAGGAGAAGACATTTGTTTTTCTAATACTTATTACCCATAGTAGAAAGCCCTGCTTTGAAAAGCTGCCTTCAGTTTTGAAAGTTCTTTACTGCTACTCTGGGTAATTGTATTTGTAAACATTTGGAGGTACAAATGCCATCTTTCAGAGTCAGAGGTACTATTCTTCTTGTGCACAGCATTCACTTCAGGTCTTATAGAGTGTTCTTTCACAGTATTTCTACTTTAATTATTTTTTATAGTTGACATTGAAGTCAAATGGGATCAGCTGGTGGTGTATGCTTTAATGAGTTACTGAAGGGCAGTTAAGGATCTGCTTCATGAAAGGATTAATCTGAATGAAAACCCATATGTTGTTCCCTTTTGTCCTTCAACTGTCCTCAGATTCTCTTCTCAGTCAGACCTATGAAATAATTTGCCAGTTGTTGCAGTCTGTCAGCTATGCCTGTTAACTAGAAGTTATTTCCATACAACAGCTGTCCCTCTGTAGCTTATGCATAAAGAGTTGGTTGTCGGTCCCCTTCCAAAACCAGAACCCACAGCCATTTGGCCTGCTTCTCGGGAGGGCTCATAAAGAGCCCAAGACCCAAGCTGACACCAAGATTAGAGTGCCAGTCTGGGAGTCAGGAGCCCTTCTTGCAGTAGCCTCTAGGATTTTCAGTCATTTCTTCTAGTTCATTAGGTCAGTGATGTTGAACGGACAAAGTGAATCTTGCATAACTGTTGGTACAGATTTATCTGTATCTGCTGTATGGCTAAACAGAGTATTCTGATTTTCAGCTCTGTTAGCCAAGTATTTTTCCCCAGTTACTGAAATTTAATTTCTAAACTATACTATAAGGGCTTTTACAATGATATTTTCCTTCTTTTCCAGTAATATTTGGAACTTCCAGTTCCTTGAAGTTAATGCAGGACCATCAGATCCTTTTGATGGCTTAATGTCATGGGTTTGTGTGGCGAGGTTTTGGTAGTGGGGGGGCTATAGGGGTGGCTTCTGTAAGAAGCTGTCAGAAGCTTTCCCCGTGTCTCATAGAGTCAGTGCCAGATGGCTCTAAGACGAACCCGTCGCTGGCCAAGGCCAAGCCAATCAGCAACAGTGGTAGTGTCTCTCTGATAACATATTAAAGAAGGGGAAGAAAAACACTCTGCGGTGAAAGGGCAGTTGAGAGACGGGAGTGAGATGAT
>Ga0181612_113008_pt1 | contig 15493 bp, 7 predicted proteins | sample HoacroProtozoa21_FD_119630 | JGI IMG/M metagenome (GOLD analysis project Ga0181612, IMG submission 119630) | Hoatzin crop microbial communities from Cojedes, Venezuel. Combined Assembly of Gp0051906, Gp0051904, Gp0051908 | reverse complement strand
TTAATTTCTAGTCTTCCATTGCTGGTGGGACTTGTAAAGATTGTTTCAAAGTGAGTAATGAGGAAAACCGTCCTTGCTGGTATTCCTTGTGGGAGCAGTCGGCATAAATTATTCTGTTTATTAGCAAATTAAGTAGCCACTGTTCCCCTGTGTTCTGAACATCTTCTGCATTCAGCATCACGAACGAAATGTGTGAGTACAGGTTGTACTTCCTATCTGCAGTATAAATGCTTGGTTTTTTCTTTCTGGTGAGCACACAGCAGAAATTGATTGTAATTAAGGAGAGAGAAATTGGCAGCAGTCTCAGCGCTTCCATTTTCAATAACTCAAATCCTGTCAAGATCTGTTTTCAACTCTTAGGATGATCTGAGAGTGCTTGAAATGCCTCCTTTGCCTTCTATTCTGTGGGTTTCAATACTTGCTTTTTTTTTATTTGAGTGCTGTAGGGTGTCAGTATCAAGACAGCTTGTCTCCTTTTGCTGAGTTGTGGGGCAGGAATTTGAGTGGGTGAGGTCTGAGGAGACATTGTTTAGCCTTGCAGTTTTGAAACTCTGTCTTCTTTAGATCTTTACTTTTCCCTTCATGTGTTTCCATTCACACCTGAATCATTCATTATACTGGCAAGCTGGGAAGATCCCTCTCTTCTTCAAGGTAACCACACATTTCTGAAGTAAATTATAGGTGTGGAGATTACAGAAATTTGTCGTCTGGCACACACCCTGGCTCCTTTCCTTTTCCAAAGCATGTAATAATGATTTGTTTTTCTTTCCCCCCCATAGTTAATGTATGCCTAATGTGGGAACAGTTGTTTTCTTTGTTTTGATGGAACATTAAAGCAGGCTGTGTAACAAGGGAGGAAGACTAAGCAGTGGCATTTTACTTCTAAACTAAACACAGCTTTGAAAATACGTGGCAAGTCAGTGATTGTGCTGCATTGGTGTAAGCGCCTTTGTGATTTTCTGCTGGACTGTCAGCTTAGGCGTAGATTTAACATGGGTCAAAAGCCCAGAAGTCCCTTTGGAATTTTGGGCTTGAACATCAGTGTTCAAGGTCACCTTCCTTTCCCACCCTGTGATGTTTTCAACCCAAGTTCGGAGTCCACTCTGAGAAAGGACAAGTTAGCCGTTCTGACCTGAAGTAATAGCAAAAATGTCTAACTGGCCGCTTTTATGATGCTAAATCCATGAAACGCATTCTACCAGTCAAACACGCCACAGGATTCTGGTAGGATTGGAGGACAAAAACGTGATGCCTCATTGGGAAAGATTTATGTTCACGGTTATCATTCTCATACTTCCCAGACTTTAGGGTCCCATAAGAGCATAAAGAAATGGAAAAGATCCAACCAACTAATTTAAGTACAATACAAAGCACGGAAGGCAAAACACCTGTTGGAGATGTTTCCACAGAAGCAGATGAGCTGTAGAACTGCCAGAAAATGAGAAACTGGGATGCAGTGGCAGGAGCACTTAGATCTTGAGAAAATACTCAGTGTTTGCAATGAAGTCTTGCTCATAGTCACTTGCAAGCAGCAGCAGAAAGAAATGGACTGCCAGCTCGCTCTCTGTCTTGTCTGTCAGCCTTGACCTCAGCAGGTAAGAGTATTACATAAACGATGAGAGCCAGGGCAAGGAGACAGCAAAACGAAACACGATATTGAAGAAAACCCTTGACACAGAAACTTTCAGAGGAAAAGTTTTGTCTCATTCTGTTCTCCACAGAAGAAAAAAAAAAAACAAAACCAAAATGGGGAAAAGGGAAATGGAAAAGTGAAAGGAAGCATCCAAGTCAGACGTGGTAAAGAGCAGCTCTCTTTTATAGTTTTTTTCTAATCAAATTTACTGAGCGAGTAAGAATGCTTAGGTGCAATTTTATTTGGGAAAACATGTCCCTGGAAAAAAAAAAAAATCCCAAAGAACAAATTTAAAAATAATCCCATGTTTTGTTGGAAGAAAGTGGTGGAAAATGGTGAATGCACTGAGATTAAAAGAGGCAGCTGAAACAGGCAGAGACAAAACAAGTTTGTGACCAGGACACTCAGGAGAAAAAGCACTGCTACGTCATGAGGCTGGTGCTGAAAATCATGTACGTGAGCCACATCCTCTGCAGCTATGTTTCTGGAAAGCCCAAACTGTGATACCTGGGAACAGGCAAACTCTGAACAGCCGGCGGCAAAAGCTTTGCTAGAAAATGAGTCCCAAGCCTTTGTTACAACAAAATTACATGGAATATTAGAAGCCTAGATGTAAAAGGGCATACAGCATACATTTCAGTTCTTTACTTCAGAAAATAATTATATTTCAAATCCTTTATTCCAGAAAACGGACTTTGGAGCATCTGTGATGACCTAGATGCATTTGCTAATTGCTATGTAGTGGACTAAATGTGTTTATTAGGTTAAGTTAGTTTAACAGGGGGGAAATAAAGGTTATTAAAGTTTGTTGTAGCCAGGAATGAAAATTGCAGTTCTTTTTTTCCCCCCTTCTCTCTCTACAGTGATAAATTCCAGAAAATACATCTCGGTTCCCTCCAGTCTGAGCCATCTACAGATGCATGTTTTCTTTCTATAACCAGCTGTAGCTAATTGCATCAGTGCCGCCTCTACTGCTGCACATGAAAAAGAAACCTGTAATTTATTGCAACATACCATACTATTTCTGCTGTACATCTTGCCCATTCTGTCATTCCAGTGAACGGATTTCTCATGGTAAATTGGCAGTTCAGAAGTGGAAAACAACCTTGCTCAGAAGAAAGCTTTCAAAAACTCCTCCATATGTTCTGTCTAGATATTGATAAAAGAACAAACAGAAAACATATTGTTTATCTGTAGGACCACGATTTCCCCATCAGCCAAAGAAATACTGAGTCAAATTCATGCCTCATGTACCTTTGTTGTAGCCAACACAAGTACAGCGCTCACAATAATGACCCATTCATTTTATTATTGCTTGAACGGCAGACATGGTGCCTTGGAAAACATACACAGGTGAGGTGGTGCAAATTTGTGTCAAAGTCAGTGGAGCTGTGCCAGTTTATACCAGCAACAGATCTGGCTCCAGTCTCTGCCTCAGGGATTTTATGAATCATAATGTAACTCTAAGTAGATCTAGTGGCTGTAAAATTCAATCCTGTCTTTAACAGCAGAGAGGCGGGAGAAGGCGAAAGGTGAGCCCTAACCTACTTTTGAAAGGGTCATGTCAAGGGCATGGAAAAAAGCCTTTTAATTGTTCTTACAACTCTGGGGAATGAGACTGTAATGAAAGGCAGTAAAATCATAATCACAACTGCATTGCTGGAGCTAGGAATTAAACATAATTTTGCTTAAACCTGTGGTTTAACAATATGAAGGCTTCAGGAACTACACTGGTGCAAATACCTCCCTTCCCCTTCCTGTGTTATCAACACCATCAACATCTAGGTACTAATGCTCATGTAACTATGTGTGGGGCTATGTTGTGAGCTGGATGAAGGAACTGCTCCAGGTTAAAAATAACCCAGAAAAAATAAACTAATTAATAAGCTCACGATATGCACACTTAATAGCAGAGGTTAGTGTTTGCAAAATGCTGGGAGAGCCTCGTATGACTGGCATTGTATAAATGTAAAGCACTTAGTAATTCCAGGCTATTATTATGCAGTGTTGCTATTTATTACTGAGGGTTCAGCCTCTTGTTTGCATCTAGGTGTACATCAAAAAGACTTCACGCACAGGCTGTGCAGCCAGGTGGTTGGCTCACAGCTCTGCCTCCTTCACTCACTGAGGTTGGCTCAGCTCTGACTTCCCTGTGGCCCAGCCACAACTGCTCACTCCAGTTTAGCAGCTGTAGATGCTGAAGCCTCAAGTGTTAATTGCTCTATTACGTTAATGTGAAACTAGAGGGATGGAGTGGAAAATCACAGCCATTGTCTTTTCATTTACCCTAATTGACCAAAAGACAGTAAAAGAGTGGCCTAGAGAAAGCCTCTTCTTATAATGCATTGGCACTAATTAGGGATTTTAAGAGGGATTTTTTAAATTCCTTACATCTCCTCAGTAATGTAGCTTCAAAGCTATCACGGAGAGAGGGTTTTGTACCTTTTAGGTAGTTAGCAGCAAAAGTCAGAGATTGCAGCTGTACAGCTCAACTTAGGCACCAGGTCTGCAGCTGCCCCTGGAGGAGACTCAGCACTGCTGATGGCCACAGCCGTGCCCAAGCCATGAGGGTGATCCCCCTTCATGTGCTGTATCTGGATCAAAGAGCAGAGGGAAACAAGGCTTCCTATGGGATGGAGAAAAGTTTTTGGCTTGTATGATGTCAGTGTAGCCTAGAGAGTTAAACTGCTTCATGACAAATCTAAGGACTGCCCTTCAGACCAGAGGCATGTTCTTGCTTTGAACATGGATCACCAGAGAATGGTTTTGCATTTAAAGAAAGAATCACAAAAAATGTGATATGTGGCTTCACTGTCATTTGTCTTCCTCTGTGTATATATTATTTTCCCCATATTACCTTAGGACTAAACACTGTAGTGGCAGGACCCCACTAGCTTCAACAGGAAGGGTTTTCTTTTCTTTATTTTCTTTCAAATAAAGACTGAGGACTTCTTTTTTGGTTCCTGCAGCAAGGAATAACCAGGCACAGTGTACTCCACCACTTTGCCATGGTCTGTTACTGTCCTCATTCTCCAGCCACGCAGCTTGGTGAAGGAAAAGTGGGGAGAAAGTGGTTTCACCTTCTCTGATGCTAAACATTTTGGCTGTGCAGGCCTAGAGGAAAGATAAGCTCTGTGTTAAGCTGACAGCTACTTGTCTCGTGGAGCAAGGGGAATGCAGCACCAGTGGCCTTTTGGGGGCTTTGGGTTGGGAATGGCCTTTGCAGACAGCATATGCTGTTGAGCTCGCAGCCCTCAGGTTTCAGAGTGGCCTTAGACACACAGAACTATGCCCTTCTAAAGAGTTACACATCAGCAAATACAACCACTAATGTGACCCATTGAGTAGAGTATCAAACCAGCATATAGGCAGAGAGACTATATACCAGTAGAAACCAAGTTAGATGTTGTTCCAACTATGTGTTTTGTGCTGTCACTAACATATTTTATGCCCTGGTGCATGTCCATATCTTGTGCGTGCCACACTTAAATAAGCAGTTCTGCCATGCAACTTTTGCTTTCCTAAGAAAACGTGAAGAGGATAATAGAAGGGCTATGTTTACAGCCTATAGCACAACAGACTGTGTACTTAGTGCATGCTAGGCTTTTCAAATAACCCCTAGGGACAGGCTGCAATTACAGCTCTTCCTTCGCGGTAACTTACTGCACATTTTGTTGCTTAAAAGATTTCTTTCTTTTAAGGAGGTTTGTAACAGGGAAGAATGAATTCAAAGCTGCTGATTTAACCAAGACAGAACGGGCCACAGTAGATTCTCAGGTTATGCTGGTGAAAAGCACATCTCAGCTGGCCTCAAGTCAAGGCCTACCAAACATTCTTGACTATTTTCAGGGTGTAGTTACACGAATGTTTTCTTCAGCATTCTGTCCAGCACAGCAAGTTCCCACACTCGTCTCCTACCACACCTGTTTGTCCCTGTCTCCTTGCTGCTCTTGGCTGCCGCCTCAGTGCCAACTGGCAATGAAAGTACCGATGCAACTTTCTAGGGGCTGACGCTGCAGAGCAAATCCTAGCAATGACTGACTGAAAAAAGAAATCCTCCGTACACTGCATTCTCAGCAGCATGTGCAGGCCAAACTGAAATACCTCTGGATACAAAGAGCCTGAATGAGATGGAATTCTAGTAGAGGTTCATGTTCTTACTGATAACAACGGTATGGATAAGAGAGAAGCATCACCAACGGCACACTTAAGAGATGCTGAATTTGGTTCTACATAATCACAAAGCTAACGCTTTTCATTTGACCTCATCCTGGCCCTGAACTGATTACTGTCACTAGGAAGCACACAGGTTTGTAAGATAGCCACTCTCTCAGATTTACATTTCAGATAACTGTTAATTTTGCTGTGTAGATGTAACACTGGATATGCAGGGAACATAGAGAACAGAAGAAAGCTTGTAGGATAAAGCCAGATCATGGGTCAGCCTGGGTGTGGAGACCTTCTCAGGTTGTGCTGTGACCAGGTGTGTGAGTCCAGATACACCTGTATATGCCCGGCTTAACAAACGATCTAGCTAAAATCAAGCCAGCAATAGTGAGGATGCAGTGGGTTGGACACCTGTGTGGTTCAGTCTCTCCAAGGAGGGGCAGGTTTGTGTTGAATCCTATCCTGTGGACGATTCACTGCTGTTAATCTTCAGGCGTGTCATCTCCATATGCAGGCTACAGTCCTATCTCAAATTTGAGTGCACATGCAGCCTCAGACTTCATTTTCACAGCAATGAGCTGGAACGAACACAAATGTGCTGTGAATTCTGTAAGGGTCCTCTTTACTCTGCAGTACATTCACACCAAGGAAGAATTTATATATATTTTATCTTTTAAGGTATTCTTTTTACAACTTGTAAAATAACTAATGTTTTGTAAAGATAGCAGAAATAATGTAAAAAGGTGGCTAAAAGGTTGATGTGACCCAGGGTAAATATGGTGACGATTATGCATGGAATATAAATAACCTAAGTAAAGGGTACCAATACATAAAATGCATATTTTTCTTTAAAGAGAGATGAAGAAAATATTTACTACCTTATTAAATCAAAAGAAATATGTAATTAAAAAGCAATCACTAGCTTCAGAGCTGCAATAAACCTCTTTATTAGGTATTAATAATTTTACTAGGTACTGGATTGCTGGAAGGCTATGACCATATGAGTTGGTAATAAACCATCTTGATACATCATGTTCTTTCAGTCTTGCCTATGTGACATTTGCTGTGCAGGCACTAGGAATGTTATACATCTGAATTAAAGCAAGTGAAAAGACCCATTCGGAAACCCTCTTACTGGCCCAGGCAAATTAATATCGAGGGCACTGACTTAATATCAAGGGTACTGACTTAAGAAGAAAAGATGCATTTTGATGTGTATTCATATGAAGAAAATATAGCACACAGTAAAATTGACTTCTGATCAAAAACTGGAGAGATATGCATAAAACCTAAATGCAAGAGGGGTTGAGGGGGCCTGTTTTCTCTTATTGGTCAGTATAGCCGCTCTTGCTGGGACAATACTTATCAGGTGACATTAGTGTCATATGTCATATGAAAACCGTTGAGATTTTATATTAAGCTCTAATTTTGACCAAAAAATGAGTCACAAACCAAAACCGGTCTGATGCTAGATCCAGACATGTTCTGCGTGGTTCATTATTGCAAATGACTCCTGGGAAGAGAAATGACCCTTAGGAATCAATCCCACACATCCCATTTCCCCCACTCCCTCCAACCATGAAAACAGATCTGGACATGTGTGCCTTCCCTTTTCTGGAAAAAACAGCTCTTGGCTTTCAGTGGGACTATGGCCCATGTATCCAAATCTGTTAGCAAGATGACATCAATGAATTTGAAATGTTGTTCTTATGTTAATGCTTCTCTAATTAGCAATGTTTGAAGTAGCTCTGCTAAACTAAGAACATATCCTAACCTCAAGCCAAAACTCCAACCAACCCCTCTTTTGAAAAAATTCAATTACCATTATTTTCTTTGTCAATATTATCTTCCAGAGCACAACCCACAACTCGCAAGAAAGAAGACAAATCGTCTATAAGCACCTTCAGCTTTAACATAAAATAATCATGTGTAAATCAGGCCCTCAAAACATTTCTGAAAGCATTTTCACCTATGACTCAACAGTTTCAAGAATATTTTCAGCTTCTACAACTGAGTTACCGATATCTCAGTGTAATAAAAATTACTAAAGAGCAAAGGAGTTCAACAACTCCTGTACCCCCAAATCATTTTTTATCTGTGGGAGGACTGTGACAGAAACAGCAGCAGTGATGTAAAAGAACAAAAAAACTACAGTTCAGACTTTCCATTACGGCAGCAGCTGTGGAGGTGGAGCACTCTAGAAACGTCCTCTCATGGGCTTGTTCATGCAGACATGTTTACTTTCAAGCTGATGTGTTTCAGTATCTATTCTATTAATGCATGTTTCCAGGAACAAACTCATAATCTGTTTAAGGTTAGCAATAAAACTCGCTCAGAAAGGTAGAGAAGCAGAATGGACATAGTAGCTGCGTTTTTATAGCAGTGGATCAAGCAGAAACCTACACATATATGCAAAAATTGCAAAGCTAAGCAAATCTGCCTGGCAGAAAGGTAAGAAAGTGACAATCTACCTGCTGTGCTGTCACAGAAAGCCACCTTTTGATGGGAGTCACTAACGCTAATACGAATTATAGACAGGTTGATGTATGCTTTTTCTACCCTTTGCTGTAGCATGCTAATCATTCTTTTAGTAGTTCAATTTTGATAGAAACCTTATGGGTTTTAGAATAATTTTGTCATGTAGATTTCATTTGCTTTCTTGTATATTTTAAGAACTGTATGTTTATTCTCTTTGCATCTATTGTTTTTACAAAAACTGTCATTTTTTTTCTTCAGGAATTGGACACGGATGTGGCAGTCTTGGTTAGAGACAAAAATAAAGCAATGAAGTGTGTTCACGGGAAAGTGACCCACCATCCATTACATGACATTTGCATAATAGGAAGAGTTTTGTCTTAAAACTTTGATTGCCAGTAATCTTGAATCAGCTAGATTCCATGTCATTGTACAAAGGGCATCAGCTCCTGGTAAACCCACCTTATTATTACTGATACCTTCTTGACCTAGATAGGGTTTTGATCGTGTTCTAAGTGAAAATTGAAATTGGGTATGTATGGAGATGAACATCTTGGGCAATTAGTCACTTAGCCAGGTTACAAAGCCATGTATGAATGCATATGAAGATGTGCTCTGCAAGTAACCAAACCACTTGTCTAATTATATGACAATCATTGTGGCAAACCATATATAACTGTTCAAACCACTGCATATGTTTTTTCCATAAAAAGAAATACAAAGGAAAATATATTTTATGACACTGTCTTTCACAATATTATGTTATGCTGCATAAGCACTCATTTGATCGTTGTCATAACATAACATCTCTCCACATCTTTGGTTGGTTTTAGCCATTTTTCATTTTAATCCTTAAGACTCACAGTGTATTACTCATGTTAAAAGATACTAATCAGATAGGCCAGAGGAAGCATTATTTTCCAAAATCATAAGAAGTAATTCCCTATTACTTTCTGAATTCTGGAATTCATTATAATATTTTGTTTTTGTCCAGAGACTCTCACAGAACTGCAGTAGCTCTTCACTATAGAGCAGTTTCAAAAAATGCATGTCTTAAAATCTGTCTGTTAGGGAACAGACGCATATACATTCTTGAGACTGAAGCCACACACAGTTGTATCACCTCGTCTGGGATATGATACAGCTGGGCTTTTGTGTTCTCTGCTATATAACCCAGGGAACGAGGAAAGAAACTGAAGAGATTCTGATATTTTATCACAGTTATGCTCTCTTTCTGGCAGCATTATGACAGTGTCGGCACAGCTTATTTCCTTACTGAGACAACTACATGACAAATATTATTTGCTGATAATTATGCAAAGCTGTAAATGTTATTGGAGCTTTCATATTTCCTGATACTAAATGTGTGCAACTAATTTGACTCGTGGCACTGTGCAGATGTGGAGACAGTTATTCAAGTGATACCTGTCTTCTTCACATTCTAATAAGTGTACTTATGACTAAAACCATGTAACAATAAAATTTACTGGTAGATTCAGTCACACCACAAACTATCACTCAGTCTCAAATAAACTGAAGAATTTGACACAATAATTCCTGCTGTGCAGGGAATTAATCTTTTCTTGTTTACCAGAAATTACTTTTTTTCCTATTTATTATTTGGCTGATCATACCACATGTTAGAAAGAACAAGAGAAAAGTTACATAGTTCTTTTCCTACATGTTGACAAGTGAAAAGTTTCAGAGGTTCTCCCCAGTCATGGTTCACATTTAAGCATCCACAGAAATTCTTTCCTGAGGATCAGAGCCATGTCCTTGATAAACAGGAACAAATAAACAAACTGAGTCACATGTAATTGGAAACAAAGGTTATGAACCTCAATTAAAGCTGATTAAAGTTTGTAAACCCTAATCCCATATCCTTACCCTGCCTTCTGTGTTTTTTTTTTTCTTCTAAGCCTTCACATCAATTTTATAATTTTAAAAACCAGTGCTGTTAAGCGGAGAGAAATGTTCATTCATTATTTAGATAGCATATATAAATATCTTTCTCCTGGGTAATGACTGAAACCATTGCACGCTAATCACCTGCCTGCCGATGGGAAGTAGTGAATGAATTCTGTATTTTGCTTTGCTTGTGGGTGCAGCTTTTTCTTTACCTATGAAACTGTTTTTATCTCAACCCACGAGTTTTCTCACTTTTACCCTTCTGATTCTCTGCCCCATCCTGCTGGGGGTGGGGGTCCAGTGGTGAGCAAGCTGCTGTGTGGTGCTTAGGTGCCTACTAGGGTTAAACCACAAGAGATAGGCATGGTCATGGGCAAATAAAGTGTGAGGGTATAGCGAGACATTGCTAGCCTATGGTGGTTCTGATGAAGACACAGGAACAAACAGTTTCCAGAATCTTGCCTTTGGAAATATCATTAAATGGATTCCAGTGGTATTTTGATGGAGACCCTTCTTCAGTGTGGGCTGACCAGAAACAATCAACTCATACCACGTGAGACCAAAGACTTCCTTACAAGCATGCACTTGCTGCTGGAAGTGGGAACATCCTTAGGCAGTTTTTTTCCTTTTACCTTTTACCTTTTTTAATGTGTAATGGACAAGGGACAATTAGAGCAAGTAGTAACCAAAGTAACTGAGGTCAGGAAAGATGTTGGTAAATGTTAGCTGACCAGGCGACAGCAATTCTGCTACATGATTACTTTGAGGTTTAAAAATTTGGTTTTGTTCCATGTTGAAACCAGAAATGTTCTATCAGTTGTGTGTACTGGTGGGATGAATGTGTCACTTTAATTGCTGAGTGGTGAAGGGACAAGGCAGGCATGTGGAAGATCCGGGTGCAGCTTCCTGCTCTGCCTGATTCAGGACAGGGTTTTTTCATTCTGCTTCAGGGATTTGAACATGCTTCTCCCACATACTCACCAGCACCGTGGTCAGCTGGCTCTGGAGTCTTTCCTTTGCATCTTCTCTCTCTTACTATGAAATGGGATAGTTCAGTGCAAATGTTATGAGAGGACGTGAGGAAGATTTTTGTGTAAGATTTTGTGTTCCTCTGCCTTTACAGCCTGCAAGATAAATGATGTTCTCATGATTATTGCCAATCAGGAAAATGGTGAGAATGGCAAAGGCATCTTATCATCCTAAGACCACTGCTCTACAGGTAGCAGTTGCAGAGTGTGTTTTCTGTAGAGGGAACATTCGGACAAAATTGTGAGCATCTTGCAGAAGTTCCTGAAAATGCAGGACACAGCTGCTGATAAACCGAACAGGGAGCAACAGAAGTTTACCAGGAGAGTTAGGAGCACATCACCTGCAAAGAGAAACTGAGGGAGCTGGACTGGTTTACTCTGGGGAAGAGGAGGCTAAGGGCAATCTGTAGTAGCTTACACTTGCCTAGAGGGAAGTTACAATGGAGCCGAACTCATATAGGTAGCCTCAGACATAAAAAAGAAGTGATGGCCCCCAGTTGCAGGTTGGGAAATTCATGCCGGACATTAGAAAAAAATCGGGTTTTTTTCGTTAGGAAGGTGGTGCAGCACTTGAGCAGGTCACCAGAGAAGCTGCATCATTCCACACAGTGTTCAGGACTCAAAGAGAAAAAACCATGGGTGACCTGATCCTGAGTGGGAGGTAGTCTTGCACTGAGTGGGAGACTGGACTAGACTGTCTTTAGAAGTCCCTTCTAATGAACAGTTCTATGATTCTGTTAATACGGCAGTGGAAATGCCCATCATGGTAAAAACTAGCGAAAACTCTGTTGCAGAGCAAATGAAAAGAAGCAGCTTGACACCATCTAAGCATGCTTAAACTGTCCTGAATCACCATCCTGAACCTGCCTAGTGCCAAAATAAAGGAGGTGAGGCCTCTTGGTACAGGAAACCTGGTTTAATTGCCCTCTTGAGATGCTGTATACTATGCATACTGGGATCCTCCAGTGTCAGAGGTGTAGTTAAAAACCTCCAGGTCCAGCAGGACCACAGCTTGGAGGACAGGAATATGCCTTGTGCTTCTCTGTCTGAGACCTGCCATGACCTAAACAGTTCATCTAGCAACATGAATGATCTCTGTTATTCACAGTACCAAATGTTGTGAGACTCACAAGGAGTCAGTTGAGATGGATAAGCAGCATAAGTGGTTAACTAGGAGACAACAAGACTACTAACACCATTTATTAGATTAAAGGAATAGAAGACGCAAGATGAGAAACTCTAAGTTGGTTTGGATAGTCTGATGCGCAGCCAAGCCTTGACATCTCTACTGTTTCACAAAGAAGTGTTTGGTCTCTCCTGAGTCAGACCGCTGCTGGCATCCCCTCTTCGTAGTGGGATGAGACCAGTGAAGTATGTCCTTTCCCTGCACCCAAGTCTCACACAAGATATGCTTAAATTTCTAACGTTTAAGATCAAAAAAAGTATTCCACACAACAAAGTGAGTAGAGATGGACTGGGCACTTAGCTACCTTATGTGAGAACACCGGTCTATAAGAGACCGGGACACTATAAGAGACATACACAACTATAATATGTACCTCCAGCACACACTGTGCTGAACCTGGGAAGCACAGTGACGGGTCTTATCCCAGTAGCAGCATAGTCATGTCTGCAGAGCTCTAACTGTCATGCCACTGAAGTGGCACTCATAAGAAGTGCCAAGCTGATAAGGGCTCTTCCCGTTCTGTGATATCTCAGGGAATACATTTCCAATCACCAGATGACATATAATTCCTTGTTTGGATTTTCTATCACTGGGTTAAGATTGAACTAACCCACCTTCAAGCTTAGGTGTCTAGAGAAGCCTAGGTGTCAGGAAGGTGTCTAGATGGTAGGGGGAACTTTCCACATCTTATGAAATCACTTCACGGCTATTGCTTCAGACCATTCAAGATCATTCTGAAGTGTAATTTCTCCAGCAGAGCAGGAGAACAGAGAGTATCCAGGCAGCATGAGTGATCCTGGCTATCTTTTTCTCTGACTTGAATAGTACTTCCTCCTGCTCATGAAACTACCTATGTGTTGATACCCCTATCATCCTGTACAATTGCACCTACATTTAACTACACATTTATTTTATCATCATTGACAACTATTTCTTTACCATTTATTTGCTGTCACTGAGATGACTGCTGTATAGTGGCTTGGTCTCTAGGGGTTAGGTGAATTATTGTCTGAGGATTTTATCTGAGTTTCTGTATGTTGTGGGTGAACATCATGAGAAATAAAGCCACAAGATTATCCTTCCTTCGTGTTATTGTAGTTTGAAATGTTATTATGACTATGGCAAGTGTCTGTGACTTTCTGTAAGAATGAACCACATCTGATAAAGATGAAAATCACTATGGTGTTAGAAAGTTAACTGAAAAGTAGAATGATCAGCATGAGTCATGCTGTCAGGGGAAACAGTTCTACCCTTTGTTTTGCTGTTTGGTGTATCAGCTTCTCAAAAGATATTCCAAGACAGTACACAACTTGAAAGATGACTAAGTGCATTCTGCATGCTGCTGAGAGCTCTTCAGTTCCCAGTGATGGCAGTCATTATTGAAGAAGCACAGTACTTTTGCAAATTTGACTATAAATCCATGGCGGCAAGATGACTGAGGGGCTCTTCCCCTGTGATATAAGGGCAGGAAATACAGCACCGAAACTGCCTTTTCCTTCTCCTAGCTGCCAGTAGGGCTAGCCCCTTCAGGAACTTCTTGTCTGCCTTTTTGTTGCTGACTCTTTAAATCAGATAGGCAACTTCACACCTGGGTGACCATTTCACAAACAACAGCCACTTGCTCCATGCTTTTCTATTGGAAGTCAACTAATCCCAGTTCTCTTCTACTTCTCTCCAGAGATATGGCGTGCATACTTGCTACCTTCTTGTACAGATGGAAGGCAAAATTGATAGCACGTGTTTTTCTCAAGTCAAGCAAGCAAGCAAAGGAGGAAAACCTACTAATCTTGCTTAATTTGCAACTGGATTCCATCCTATATTTTAAGGTCAAGAATCCAATGGTCTTCAGAGAAGCTACAATGATGTATGTCATTGATGTATGACAATTTAGTCCACTATAATTAATACTGTCTCTTTTAATTTGCTTGAACTTTCCATGTTTTATTTAAGCTTTTTCTTGCCTTCACTTAACAGCAAGGTCTACAACTTACTAAACCTAGGTGTCTGTGCAAATCCATAGTGGATTTGGGGGAAGGTTATGGATGTCTCACCCTAGACTTTGTAGCTATTAGCGCAAATTCTTTTAGAGCATAGTACACGGGAGCGAAACAGGCTGAACCAGAATAAAAATGGTGTTTGCAGCAGATCTTGTCGCCTCTTCCTGTAACATGTTTCAGTTCCTTGAAAATTTATAAGGCAGGAAAATTAGTTTCAAATAAGACTTCTGAACTTCTGAAAACAGCTACCTTTTTATTATTTTTTTTTTTCCTGAAGTGTGATGGAATCTCATAAAATTAGGCTGGAATATTTTTTCATCATCAATTAAAATAATGTGTTTTTGAAAACTAAAAAAGGCTCTGACCACATTTTAACCTGCCAATGCAAGTGGTATGCTTGCACAGGGCAGCTTGCGTGTACCATATCAACTTCATTTCCTCTCTGAACTAACTCAGATTTACTGCAATCTGGGTCAGTAGAATCTGTATAAATTCAACTCCATTTGGACTCAGTGAACTGCAGAGATTAGTCAAAGACAGAGTTAGTTATAATCTGTCTGAAGGAGTGGCAGCCAGGTTGGATGATCTTTCCCACTGAAAATTCCCACAGGTCCATGCTGGGATTCATGTAGTGCTGACGGTGCACGATGCACCGTAAAGCCTTGCTACCTGCAATAAGTACACTCACCCTCACTTCAGAATGCGCCAATCTGTGCAAAAAATTGCTGTGCCAGCTCTAAACAGTGATTTAGCTTCAGTCAGGTATGCACCCCTCACAGTAACAACAGCAGTTGTTTCCGTACTGACTAAACAGACTCCTAATAGATAGTTCTGCTTTTCTCTGTTGAAATTGTCATACAAAGCATACTAATCATCCCACACACAGAGCCAGTGGAGGAAGGAGGTTTTCCATGGAAAGCAGTAACTGGATATCTTAATACTCTTGGGCTTTAGAAGCTATTAAATCATAAAACTACCGCTATATAGCTTCACAGTCTTTTTAATAAGAAATTAGCTTCACTAGCTAAAATAAGCCACTAAAGACTTTTTGTTCATTCTTTACAAGGTTGCAAGTGTACATGTGATATTAACAGAATCT
>Ga0181612_146578_pt1 | contig 15494 bp, 7 predicted proteins | sample HoacroProtozoa21_FD_119630 | JGI IMG/M metagenome (GOLD analysis project Ga0181612, IMG submission 119630) | Hoatzin crop microbial communities from Cojedes, Venezuel. Combined Assembly of Gp0051906, Gp0051904, Gp0051908 | reverse complement strand
TCCTCCTTCACTGACCTTGGCATCTGCTGAGTTGTTTCTGTCATGTATTCTCACTTGTTTCTCCCAGCTGCAATTGCCATTACACAGGGGCTTTTTTCCCCTTCTTAAACATGTTATCACAGAGGTGCTACCACTGTTGTTGATGGGCTCAGCCTTGGCCAGCAGTGGGTCCGTCTTGAAGCTGTCTGGCTTTGGCTCTGTTGGACATGGGGAAAGCTTCTCACAGCTTCTCACTGAAGCCACCCCTGTAGCCCCTCCACTACCAAAACCTCACCACGCAAACCCAATACACCATCACAGATCCAGAGCATTCTTCTACTCCACTGCAGAAAACCGTCTCTTTTCTATGGCAGTGCAATGATGCAGAATATAAAATCAACCTACATGTTAAGTATGGAATCTTTAATTACATGGAGAGAGAAAAAGATTCAGTCAAGGCTCATTGATCCTGAATATGTAATACTGCCATTCAGACTTACCCCTTACTGCTGACAAGCCTACTTCCCAAAATAGAATAACTAGCATTCTCACAGGTCCCATTTGTGGAGATCATAAGGTCACCACTCAGAATCTGGATTTTCTCACTACCTTTTAACCACCTAATGCCTAATGTGTTCTGAATATGGACTGCTCTTGCTCTGGAGGCCTTTGGCTTGCTCTAACGACTAATTTTGTCACGGGTCAGGGGCAGGTACTTCCAAAAAATCCACATCTAGGGAGCTTCATTGACCAAACAGAGGAGCCTACTGGAATGTGTCACACTTCTTCTCTGCCCAAGACCAGTTCTTACTTCCTTCCAAGATAAGATCAGAAGACAGCTTCTGTGTATGCCCAGGACACATTGTAAGTGTACACATCCAGCAGCATAAAAATAGGTTAAAATACATAACAATGACCATGTTTACAGGTACTCTCACACCCATTTTCTCAATTTGTCTAGCAAGATCCTCTATCACAGATAATTTCTTGAAGTTCCATATGTTTCTGAATTTTAACACTTTTCTCTGCATTAAGGATCTGATACTTATCTGCCCTTGAGATTACAGAAATCAAACTTTTTCAGAAATTGTTAAAATTACAAGTGTTTTCCAGCATAGTGTTTCTAGTTGAGTTGCAGACTGTATGAAACTGATGGTGCAAGCTACCAGTCAGAGAGGATCATGCAACTTAAATATATGCTTTGGTGGAAAGATGTACCATTTTATTCTGTATTTCTAAATGACAAAGCTTAATCACAATGAAAAGTGACTGAGCAATAAGATTAGGATAGTTTCTGAGTTCAGCTATTTTTGTCATTTTTGACAGCTGGCTGGCAATCTCCACAACTAAAAGCAAGATCTGAGCTCTGAGGTTATTCTAGTGACTGTAACTCCCCAACCCCATCAAACACACTCCCAGTACACTCAGGAGTAGCCTCCACCTCCTATAGCAGTAACAGCCTACATTCTCTAAAGTGAAATGCCGGTCATGCTGCTCACATAGGTAGTCCTACATCCTCTCTGTGAAGCAGAGTGCCCTCACCTGGATAGGACAGAGTTAAGGAAACAATGTCAAGGTTCAGTACCTTGAGAGGATGAAGTCATGGGTGACAACACTTAGAGAAAATCTCATTAAAGTGGAAAACATCTATACATAACTGTAAACTTAACTGCAATTAGATGCCTATATATGCTGCGGCTGTTGCCATGAGCTAAGCTTCTAAAAATCTGCAGTAGTCTACAGAGACTAGCAGCCATTTTAATTTCATTTCAGTGAAGGCTGTGAAGAAAAACATAAATGCACTCTTTCTCTCTGATGGAGCTTTATTTTTGTTCTTATTTTGTTTTCCCTAATTTAAAATGAGAGTCTTTCCAACAGAAAATATCTGAATGCTCTTTGAACACAGAGAAACACAACAGAAAAGATTAGGAAGGTGGTTTGCTGGTACTGATGCCTGTTGCTGGAATCTGTTGTCAGAAAAATATTTTCAGAAACCAAGCAGAATCTGTCAAGTCCTCACCATTAGTCTCTTCCTCTCTAACAGTATTTCCACAGATTAATTAACTCAAATGTCATTCTCTTATAGCTGCTTGCACTCTATAGAAGAGTACTTGGTAGCTGCTGTGTGTTTTGGATCAAACAAAGCTCTGCAGGGATACAATCATAACTCCAGCAAATTACTATTGCAGTGGAATGCTACAGAATAGCTTTTCAGATATATTCTGGGAAAAATCTTAGCCTGAATGCATTTTCAGAGCAAAAGATTCACCATGGCCCTTTCTTCACCATTAGAGGCAATCTGTAGTTGCCTTGCTACATGCATTCTGAGGACAAAAGATGCTACCTTTCATAGACGCTTGGACCATTACACCTCGGTGGACATACTTTATTTCAGAACATTCATACCTAAGGACAGCTATATAACATTTATTTAGTAACATGGGGAGCTGTTATGAATAAATCCTATTTTTCTGTTCACTTAACCTGCACCATGTAAACAGCACAAGAACACACATCCTCTTCTGCAGTCTTGCAGGTTCAGTTTTGGCACCAACCCTTGAAAATCAGACTCAAAATTAATCTCTACATTCAAAATACCTGAAAGACGTTCAGTAACATATATAAAATTTGCTGCTTAATCTGTTCAGGCAAATCCCCTTCTATTTTCAAAAACACAAGTATGTCTTCACCTTCAGGGAATAAAAACAAACAGAAATAACACAACAGTGATGATCAGTACGACCATAACTGCTAGAGAATAGTTCACCAGGCTTAAATGTTGTAAGTCACTTCACACAAACTTTCATTGCCCCTTACTGACTTTGGTGAGTCTGAGTCTTTCTTCACCCTCATCAATGGCTCTTTCCTCCTTAATGTCCATCCTTAGTGACAAAAGATCACTATCTCTTTTTCCAAAGGTTTTCCTTTTTTTTCTGTTTATTTCTTATTTCTTAAAATAAGACCAAGAAAAACTGTAGCTCTAATTATCTCCTTCCAAACAGTGTAATGATTTTCCCTTTACAGTTTTTCCTGCTATGGTTACAATGTAGAGCAATTATCTGCTGGCATTTGAGGGTAAATGACACCTAGTATAAAACTTACATAGGTAAATCACTAAATACACAAACAGGTAGCAAAAATACATTGAAAAAAATCCTATTTCATATTTGAACCTCATATAAAACAAGTCTGAATATTAGATTTATTTTAACAAAAACCCCTATCCAGTATAACTACTGTAGAAGCCAGAGAGAAAGTCCTCCAAATTCTCACCATTCTCTGAGCAACCACTAAACTAACAGTTAAAAGGGTCTGAACACTTTGTAGGATAATATAGGGAAGCATTATGACAATCCTGCTCCTGAGCTTCTCCAAGCCTAAATCAGCATGGGTGTATTAAAATAATGTCACATAATTTTCCTTGTGAAACTATCATTTTGCTGTTACCTAGAGGAATACGGTAAGATACACTATAGTACTATAAATGTAAATATTCTGTACACCAAGCATTCCATGAGAATGGAAACTTAATGATGTTTATATTACAACATCACTGCTGGAGTCAGGGTTGTATTAGCATTTCTGTAATAACCCACCCCCCCATTTCCCAGAGGTTTATAACTCAACTGTAAAAATTTACTACAAGCTGAAATTTAACGTATCAAGTCCACCCCATGAGCAATTTTTTTTTTTTCAAAGGAGACAATCACATTTGCATGTTTTGAGATTGAGAATGTATATATATATATGTTAAACATACTTCTTGGTGCTCCATTTAATTAAAAAAAAAACACTAACAAAATGGTTTTAAGAAAAAAAGAATCCATAACCTCAGCCTGATCTGAAAGCATCAGGTGGAAAAATACGATGAACAATTAAAATATAATTTCAGAAAACAGTTTATGAAGAGTCAAAGTAATGGCTAGGAATAAAACCTGATGAAAAATGTCAAGATCCTCAATTTCTTTAATGCGTGTTTATTTTCCTGCCTTGTAAAGACCTAATTTTCATCCTGTTCTGTTTGAGGACACAGCATTGATTTTGCTGGTACAGCTACAGATTCAGTCCTGAGTTATCAATATGCTTTTAAAATACAGGATACACTGTAATGTAAGCTGAGCTATAAAAGGTTTTCTTCTCCTGAAACACACTTCTTTCTCCACAAAGCTCAGCGTTTCAATACTACAGATTTAGCTCACCCTGATAGCCATCTCGTCCAGCTCAAATCCCAAGCAGCCATGTAGAGATCAAAGACTTCACCTCCTTATTCAAGTTCCTACAGTTTTTGAGGTTAGTTCTCAAGAGTCCTTTTGTTTGCTCAGATCATACCTAATATGACCAAGATAGCCATAGTTCTTTCTTTGTCTGCACCTGTGTTGTGAAGCTTTGACAGTCACTCTTATTTCCATTGATTTTTCTTTGTTACTGCTGCTGTATGCTTTTTACCCTCTTGAATATAAACTACATTTATTTCTAAGGTCTAGGTTATTGTGTGAGCTGTTCTAAGGAAATGTAAACTATTCTTTCCTCCATAAGACTCTGGGAAGGATCTGAGACCAAACTCAATATATAGTTTTTCTCAGAAGAACCACCATGAAGTTCTGTAGCTTAGCCCATAACTGGGAAATTGATGGTGGGTGAACACATTCAAGTTTAAAACCAAGATTTCAGAACTACCTTACAGTTTGTATTCAGAAGATCAAATTACCTCGGTGAAGCTTCATTTTTTGCCTAGAAAGTTAAGAGGAATCTTAGTATTTTCCCATCAGCGAGAAGTATTTGTATTACAATTGGGTATGCAATGGAATTTGGAGCAGACTTTGAAAGGCTATAACGCTGGAAACATCTCAGTAATCAAAATATTGTTGTTTGGGGAACATTACAGAGTGTGAGGACACTACTAGTTAGCAGTTTATCATTGACAAGTTCTCTGCATTGTACAGCTGCAGGTAAGACCATGCACTGTAGAGTGTATGTGTAAAATACATGAGATACACAGAACACAAGAGAATATTAAAGAACATAATATTTTCAAAATGCAAGTACTTCATTTTTTAATGTTCTTTATTTTTGTTAGAGAAGGATGACTGAGAGACCAAAGCAGTGCAATACTTAAAAAAGGAGTATTTAGGATGGGTCCAAATGAGAAGAAATTATTCACCTGCAAAAAACTTGTGATGGCAACAGTATGCATTGATGTGCGTCAAAAAAAAAAAAAAATCACAAGTTCTTGAGCAGAAATATTAAAATTAAGGCAAGAAGTACTCAATTCATTAAATTCTTTCAAATAAAAGCATAGTCACTTAGTGAAGTAATCATGAAGCTGGGAGCAAGAAAAGCACAACAGCTTTGAGGATCATGATCAGATAGTGCTGTCTACTCTCTGCAAGAATTTGCTTGCACTTTGTGATCAGTCACAAACTATTTCTTTCTTTAATAGTTTCTAGTCCTAGCACTCCAACAATATGGCAGTATTTGTTTTTCTTCAGAGGAAACCACTGCATATAATTCATATTACGGAATTGTCAAGGAATGATTGCTATAGAGTCATTCAAAAGATAAACAGAATAGACCTTGAGAAAGCAGGACCTGTGCATAAGCATTACAGAAAGATCTTTGCCAAAAGTGGTCTCAAAAAACCTTTGGTGATGTAGATAGCATACCCTTCTCCAGCAGTCCTTTCCTGCCCACCACGCGGCCCTGAGCCCAGCAGCTAGCTTCGGCCAGGTGACTAGCCCATCTGTAGGAGAGAAGGAAGAACAGTGTTCTGAGTGAAGTATAAATTCAAAATCTGGCCTGCTCACCAGACACTTCTTTCCAGACAAGCTGTATATTGGGTTTCCTGCCTCAAGCCTTGCCAGCCTTGATAAAGTTATTACTTTCAGGTTTTCAGTGGGTCTTTTTTCTAACATTTCTCATTTTTCCCTCTTACAGCTCCCTTTGCAGATGCACTGAATGATAGTGTTATACAACTCAGCCTGGAGAACTCTCATGGAAATCAATTTGACTAATGCACACACAGCATAAAAGGGGATATTTAACTGCAAAGAGGACCCTTTTTTCCCCTGGACTGGAGAACAAGAGCAATCATTTGAGCTACAGTTTCTATATGGAAGTTGGAGAGAAGGGATGGTTTCCCCATGGATTAACATTTCCTGACTTTGCTCTTCACACAAAGGTTACAACTACTTATGTTATACACAAGCTATGCATAATAATTAGAAACAGGGCACACTGTCTAAATCATCATACTTGTTAGCATTTCAATGCAGATATTTTAATCCTTGAATTTCTAATGTCAACAGCGGCTGCTTAGAGTTGCCATTGAAATATTTTAATTTCTCTCCTCTTCATACTGCATCTATGTGCACACATTGTTCATTGATTATGATTTGGCATTTCTTCTAGGTTTTAATAAACTTGCAGTAGATTTGTGCACATGAGAACTTATGCTGGCAACCTAGTACTTGTTCTGCAAGAGAGGAGTTATATTTGAATGAAAAGTATTGAAGTTACTGAAGATCCTATTCAGCAGGATTATATAGCATAATAAAGGTCAGCTGTGATACATACTATTATGTTAAAAAGCAAGAGGATGTGTAGTAGTAGATGATGGGAAAGGTTTATTTATTATAAAAACAGGTCATGCTTTAGGAATAAGTTTCAGATAGCAATAGACAGACAGTGACTATGGATTATTGTAGGTTTATGGGAAAAACCATTTTCATATCAGATGAAACAATCATTTTAAAACTGGAGTCAGAATCCTAAATCCTCACAGAGCAAAGAAAAATACCTGAGGAGCTTTAGAACAAAGCTTTTGTAAGGGCTCTGAGCTGGTGTGGTTGTTTCCATCAGCATGTTTCTTGGTAATGTGAATCTATCCATTCACATTAAACGCACACTGAAAAGTCCTCACAATGACTTTTGCACATCACACATCAAGAATACAAGTATTTTCTGTGATGTGTCATAATTAGTAACAACTAAATCAGGACATTCCCTGATAATTAAAAATAAGCATTTTGGATATTTTTTAACAAATGATTGCCTTTATCACCCTTCTTCCAGAATTTCTGTGGTTTGAAAAAGAAAGCGGGAAGCATTTCTCCTCTCTTCAGTTTCCTTATGGAAGGTGATGAGTGTTACAAGATACTTAAGGCCCTGTACAAGCCAGTTCTGAAACACAGTTCATGCATTACTTATGAGATTTCACTGAAATGTAAATCTGAGTGATTTTCGTTTGTTCCCTTGGTCTTAAATGAAACAACATTTACTGAGTCCAAGGAATCATTTTCAGAGTTCAAATTCTAAAGAGAAATGTGTGGTGTGGTAAAAATTATTAATAAAAAATAAATACATGTCCAAGCAAATAAAGCTTCTGCACTATAAAACTTCACATTTGTCTGTATTAATTTTTAATGCATTTGTAAAAAGCAGTCCTGCTTTGCAGAGCATAGCCACAAAAGTGTCCTGCAACCTAGCAGCACTTATGATCACAGCATGGGTCCAAAGAGGATTGTCAGAAATGCATCATCTATGTTTGATAGATCAGAGGAACTGTACAGAGTATATTCAAGCCATATTATAGTTACTAACAGAAAGGTGAATACAAAAATATTTCTGGGTTAGTTCTAAAATTAGATACTAAATTATCATTTGATTGGCTTAAGCACACTTAGGAAATTAGTAGTAAGTGTTGGAGCTTACTAAAAAGACTCAGTTATGACCTACAGAAACCAGCTGCGCAATAGGGACGTAAAAAAAAAAATTTAAAATATTATTCTAATTATAATGTTTTATAAATGGCATGCCTTTCCATTTAATAAAATAAAAATACACCTTGAAAGACTCTGATATGCTCTACCATAACAATTTTACATTGATGCTATTAAGAGCAAAGCACAGCTCATATTTGTTCAGGCATCTTTAGAAAAAAATAAACTTACATGGAATATTTTCTTCCATCTCTGAGTTACTAAGGTACGTAGCATTTAAAAACAGTATGAATTTAGAACACAGGCAGGATACATTTGCTCTAGCATTTATTCACATGGTCTTGCACAGGGTTATTTCAGTGATATTGCTGCTGCTCCTGCATTTGTGTCTATGTAGGAGTACCATGATTTGCCAGTGCAATGGAAAATATTTTCAGCTATATGTACAAGATATTTTAATTTCAACTGAAAAATACATTTAAAAGGGTTTTTTTTGTGTGTAAAGATATCAGTAAAAATTAAAACACTGAACTAAGTAGTTGCATAGAATTTTAAAGAATTGTTAATATTTGCAGTAAATACGATCCCACACAAACATGTTAGATTCAGACACCTAGCAGCAATGCAAGCTCAAGTTATTCTCCCTTGAAAGATAAAAGAAGGCAGGGGATCCGAGCCTAGTCTCAAGCTTATTATACATAAGCACACGTGACTAGTTACAATCTGAACTGGAGACTTGAATTCTTTGTCACTGAACAAAACCTTGAACCTTGAAAGGGAAATATCTTTAAACAGGTGAAAACAAAATGCAATTAACGAAGAAATAAAAGGATATGAAGAGCCATTTGAGGCAGCAGTACAAAAAAAAAAGTCAAAATAAAATAATTTTTCCAACCTGAATAAATCTTTACGGGAAATACTAAAACAAAAAAGGATAAGAGGAAGAAATTAAATAGATCTGAAATTATGAGTGCACTATGAAACACAGTACAATAAACTTCAAGCCAGCTTCTTGGGGAGAGATTAAAAATAAGAATTGTAAAGTACACAAGAAGTATTTTGTGGAAACCGTATCTTGTTCAAAAATAAAGAAATCTAATTTATCTTCCCAGATGCAATATTCTACAGTTTAATTTGGTAAGTGAAGTATTGGTTTTGATCTTTTAGCTGATTTCTGCCTAACTAGCTTTAATTTTGTTTTACCCTCAGCAATTCCGTGAGTTATTATGCCAACATCAGGTCTTCACTAGGTGAAAAGGCTCAAAAGTATCTTAAAGTCAGAACAACCAACTCAAAAGCTGTTCAGAAATTCTCAAAATACTAAAGAAGTTACAAAATGGTCACAACATTTTTCTATCAAAGGAGTCGTCCAGAATGACTTACAATCCACTCTTGCAGTTAATGGCTCCCACACAAGAGAAGCAGGGCCTACCACCACCATGTCTCCAAAACTGTTTATGATGGAACTGTAATTTGTAAGATAAGGTTTCCAAATGTATGTCATGTGACTAGGAATGCACTTTGTGCATTGTGCAGAATTCACTTGTGTCTGAAAGGCAAATTGGTCTTAGAGGCAGATTTCCCAAAGTGTGCAGCATAGTGGGGCCAAGGCACCAAGTAGGTGTTGAGCATTTCCAAAAAAATTCAGTCAGACGAAGACCTCCTCCTATCGGATTCCCTAGGATTATAGTCTCAGTAAGGATAAATACCCCTTTACAGGACAGAATGGTTGGAGAGTTTAACTACTGGAATAGAACATCCCTTACCATTAGTTTGGCAGCAAGGAGAAGCTAAGCTAAGGTCTCCAGTTTTGTAGAATAGTTTACATCAGAGAATTAAATGTACATGGGTATCTTCGTGCTAGTTTCAATATGCACTGTCATTTAGCAATGGAGATGGAGTGACAAATTGGCAACCACATACTTTCAACCCCCAGAGAGTTTGATTTTTAGTTATTAGCCCCTGTGTTGTTGTATATGTACCTGGAACGATGTAAGTATATTCATTTTATTCTTAGTATGCCACGAGCACACCTACATCTTGCTTTGTAGTTAGATCTTTAGGGAGTAGCCCTCAGGCTGATTATGCTGGGAAACTTCCCAGGAAAATGTCATTCAACCTTTATATACTCTCTCCTATCCCTCTCTGCTTTATCCACCTCTTCCTCATGAAATTTTCTCCTTTACGTCAAAAGTTTACAGTTATTTTGAAGCAATAGGAATCAAGAGCAAATGAGAAAGCTGGCACTAGCAGAGCTCATGTTGAAAAGTTCCTGAGGATGGGGGAGAGAGGAAAGAAGCATGAATTGTTGCAATCCAAGTTGAAGAAGTTGGAGGTTGGGATGCAATGATTTTTGAACAAGCCAGTGGAAAGGGGGGTGAAGTATACATATACTTACACACGTATTTCAGGGGCAAAAGAAAGTAAGATTGCATGTAGTTTCTGACATATACCGCATAGACTATTCATTAAATCCTTGCTTTGCCTCCATTCAGTCAACTGCTTGGTAACATTTCAAAATGAGCCCAGGCTTAAATAAAAGAGTTATAGAAAATATCTGCAAAGCTCTTCAGAGTGAATACAATAGGTGACAACTTTTTGGAATGACAGAGAGAGAATGTTATGTTAAGGCATTTCATCCATTTAAAACCTCTCTTCCTTTTATCAAGTATGTTTTAATTTTTATAAGTTCCTAGAGCTAGAAAGAGGCCTCTTTAATTATAAATGTGAAAGAATAAATACAAATCTTTAGCTTGCAACCCTTCACTTTAGATTTAAGAATAAATGTGTTTCAGAATATTCCTTTATTGTACATCAGTGTTTAGTAACTGGAAGTCAAAGCCACTGTAGACTGAAAGAACAATGTAACCAGCTTGGCTTTGAGAAATTCAGGGCGACTGAGAGGCTCCTTTCAGACAAAGACACAACATACAGATGTCCTAGAACTCATCTGGAAGGAACGCTGTGCACTCCAACATGCATTTCTGCAGCTAAAAATGTTTTTTTCTCTGCTTGTAGTTTGCAAAACCTGCTTGTTGCAATCCTAGAAATATTCTTTAAAATAAAAGGAGGTATAGTTGCTGATATCCAGTCTGAAGGTCCATCTTTAAAGACTTTCAGAAATGAGCAAACTTCTTTCCTTTTCTCTTCATCACTACAGGGATCACTAACAATAATGAGAAGGAACTACAATAATAAAAAGCCCCAGCTGTGTCTCCAAATATGTGCAGGCAATTCCAACACAGCAAAATCAATAGCCCAGGCTTCATCCAGAAAAGAAAGCAGCAAGGCAGAGATTACATTTCAGTGATACGAACAGACAGCACTGCAGCTCTGCCAGTCATCTCACCATCTGGGCTTGGATGGAGCAAGGAAATACAGTCTGGAGCACACGCTATTTCCCCTAGCCACCAAAGCAACAGCTTCTCCTAAACCCTGCACAGTGGTAGATGTTAGGCACCATTTAAACAAAACAAATGTAGGAATCATAGCAGAAGACAGGGATCGGAACTGCTACTTTTGTGCTAACCATTCACCTGTGAGAAGCAGCAGCTCTGGTTTCTCTGAACCACTTATCCTAGAAATAGATCAAAGTCAAGAAGGTGAGCTGAAGATTAGCTGCTCAATGATACCAATTCAAAGTGATTCCACCAGCTTTTCAGCAGACTGAATATTGACTGTGCATATCTGCAAGTCAACATCAGCAACAACAGTGTGAAACCTCAGTGTTTTGCTAAGATATAACAAGCGGAATAGGTGTTGAGTAGTGGGGGTAAGGAAAGCACAAAGAGAGTTCAAATTGTGCATAATCCTTGATCATGTATATCATGCACGGATCCTACACATTTTTGCAGCTTTCTTCTAATTCTATAGAATTTCATCTTCAAGAGGAGGGGAAGGGAAGGAAAAAAAAAAAGAAAAAGTAAGAAAAGCACAGCTCTAGCTATCACAACCACAGGGAAATCCTTCAAGTTTGAATCATGTTCAAAAAGCAAGTAAGAAATCCAGAGATGCAGGAAGATCAGAACTGAAAAGTTATGCTACTAATCACTCCTTGCACGACCAGAATAGTCAGTTAGGAACTGAACTGAGAGGCCACACCATCAAAAGAAGAGCGCTCTAGTCTGTTTGGGGCCAAAAGTGGTAACGATCATCTCCTCCCTTGAATTTATCAATTGCAAGTCCTCCTTCCATTGGATTCTCTCCCCAAACTTCAGATGACATCACTGCATAGGTTACAATAGTCAAGTCTCCTCTCACAACCAGGAAGGCAAGAAATATGATACCCGAGGATGCAAGCCTAATTAAATTCATATTCACAGGATAATTCAGCTCAGAAGGGACATCAGGAGGTCTCTAGTCCAACCTCCTACTCAAAGTGGAGCCAGCTCTGAGGTCAGATTCCTCGAACCCGGCTCCATCTTCTTGATGACCTCCTCATAGGTACTGGGAGCGGCTGTTGGGTGAATCAAAAGCTGTCTCTTCTCCATGTTGAACAAGCTCAGTTCCCTCAGTCTCTCCTCACAGGGAAAGTGCTCCAGGCCTTTCATCATCTTTAAAGTAGTTGAACATTAGCTTCTAGATAGAAATAGAGTGCATTACAAATTTCCTCATTCATCCAGTAACAATTTACAGAAGAAATACAACAGAAGGGTTAGCAATTAGGTAAGACAGAGTTTTTGATAGCAGTGCTAATTTCTGTACTGGTGCGGTCAAATACCAAACTACTATATTGACAAATAATGCTGTTGCATCTCATACAGGAGGTAAGTAAGTTGGAAGGAAGTAATCTGGTCCAACCTCCTTCCCAAAGGAAAGTCAGATATGAAGTCAGGGTTTTAATTCTTCAGTCATCCATTATCACTGGCAGCAGATGAAGAATTCAACCTCACTTTGAAAAAAAATCATTTCTTGCTAACTCACATTTCATTATAGGATTCTAAGGAATGAAAATATTTCATTATGAACATGGGAATTATAAGGCAAGAGGGAGGGGTAGCCATCTGTAGTAGAACACACTGCTCCTGTTTACATTCATCTCATCAGTTTGTTTACAGTGAACCCTCCTGAACCTCTCCTTGCTAGATAGAATGCCTTCCCTTTGTGTTAAGCAGGCTTATGCTTAAAGTCAGAATGAGCAGATGGAAAGAAAAGTTTTAACAACAAGAGTGCTCTTCCATTGTACTTATGATGACAAAACAGTACAAAGTGTCAGCAGTAGGCAGAGTCTGCTGCCATCTACAATATTAGGTATGTTGCTAGTTTTCTTAAATCCAGAATAGGCTGTTTCTGAACAACCTGAAACATGCAGAAAAGATTAAAAAAACCTAGTCAACTGAGGATGAAATTCAAAGGCAGTCTTTATTCCAAGTCCTATCCTTTTGTATATAATAAATATAACAAGAGGCAGTGAACCTACAGTCTTGTTTCAGAGGTAGTGCACCAGTACAATTCATCTACCTCTTCGCTTGCTGTTTTGCAGTCAGGGGCACCTTACACACAGGCAGGAGGGAGAATGAATGCCTTAAACAGCCAATTACAACCTGCTTCTAGCTGACCTCCTCAGTGTTAAATTCAGATGCAGCAGCTTGCACAGCAGTTTCTGGGCTTTGCAGCTAGATCTTCCTGAACTCCTGGGATTGCTGGAGGACTCCTGGGAACTCTCAGCGGAGCATCAAGGTACCTGCTGCTACCAGGAAAGAATAACAGGAGGCTGCAACTTCGAACAAGCTCTAGCAACTTCTAACAAGATTTGGCAGCTGTTCTTGATCAAAGGGTGTTCTAGCCCTAGTCAGGTGATTAGGAAGGGTCAAACAAACTTTCAGTAGGTACTAGGAAGAGGCCTAGAGTGCAGCAGTTTGTGCAGAAGAGGGCCAAAAACTCTTTATATGTGGCTACACAGAGGTAGTGACATTATACAGGGCACGATCCCCACCAGTGACTGGAGTAACTAGCCCTGGCATCCTCTTTGATGACTGGGGACTGCTTGGAAGAGACAGGATCCATTCAACCAAATGGAACAAAAGCATCTTTGCCAACAGGTTGGCCAGCCTGGTGAGGAGAGCTTTGAACTAAGAACAAGGGGCCAGAGAGAGATGGCAACACCCAATACAGCAAGGAAGAGATGGACAGGGTTGGCAAATAAAGTGTGCAGCATGATGTGGACAGGAGACACCTCAATCAGTGGAACTGGGCTGAATGGCCCACCCCAAGTCTATGCGCATAAATGAAATGCCAAAAGGACAGTAGATTGCATGTGTTTTCTCAGAAATTAGTAAACCAGTGTCTCTCTGAAATTGCCTGTACACTAGCGTTCACAGCATGGGGAACGGGCAAGAATAATTAGACATCTGTGTGCAGTTACAGGTACAACCTCATTTGGATCATGGAAACATGGTGGGTAGCTCACTCAACTTGGGTGCTGCAATGGGTGGATACAGACTTGTTAAGAAGGTGGTAGTGGATACTGATGGATGCATCATTGGGAAGGCCAGGATGATGAGGAGGGGGAATTGCCCTTGATGTGAGAGCAGCAGACAGAAAATGAGCCAGCTGACAGCTTATCGGTCAGAATCATTGGGTAGGTCAAAATCAATAATGTTGTAGTAAATGTCTGCTACCACCCACCTGATCAAGAGGAAATACTGGATTTTGTGGTCTTCTTCATACAGCTGAAATAAGCCTCACATGCACAGGCCCTGGTCCTCATGCAGACTTTGACCACCCCAATAGCTGGTGGAGGGACAATGCAACACAGCACAAGCAATCAAGGATGTTTCAGGTGTGCATTGAAGATGACTTCCTGACACCAGTGATGAAGAAGCCAAAAAGTGGAGATGCTCTGTTAGACCTTGTACTTACATACAAGGAAGAGCTGACTGGGGCTGTGAACGCTGGGGACAGCGCTGGCTGCAGTGACAATGAGATGTGGAGTTCAGGATCCATGGAGAAGAGAACAAGGCAAATAGCTCGATTACAGCTCTGGAACTGAGAAGAGTAGACTACGGCTTGTTCAGGGACCTGCTTGGAACAATCACATGGACTATGACACTGGAATGAAAGATTCAGGAGAGATGTTTAATTTTTCAAGAGACACTTCCTCCAAGTTCAAGAACAGTCCATCCCAATGTGCAGAAAACCAAGTAAAGGTGGCAGGGAGCTCCTGAAAAACTCTTCTATCAAAAAACTTAATAAGAGGTGGCAGCAGGGACAGGTGATCCATGAGAAAAACAGAAATACTGTCCAAATGTGCAGTGATGGAGTTTGGTACACCAAAACCCATCTGGAGCTGAATCTGGCAGGGAATCTACAGGGCAGTCAGCCTCACCTCGGCCCCTGGGAAGGTAATGGAGCAAATAACCTTGGAAGGTATTTCCAAAAATATGACAGACAGGGAGCGGGAAGTCAGCACGCACTTAAGAAGCAAACGTCAGGTTTGACCAACCTAATAGCCTTTTATGATGAAATCACTAGCTCGGTGGATGAGGGGACCAGAGTGGATATTTTTACCTTGACTTTAGCAAGGCTTTCGACACTTTATTCCATAACTTTCTCATAGACATATTGATGAAATACAGACTAGGTTAGTGGACAGTAAGGTGAACCAAAAACTGGCTGAACTGCCAGGTTCAAAGTGCTGTGATCAGCAGCGCAAGGTCCAGCTGAGACCAATCACTAACAGTGTACCTCTGGGGTTGATACAGGGGCCAGAGTTGGTTAACGTGTTCATTAATGACCTGAAACATAGGCCTGAGTGCACGTGGATGGGGTGGAGTGGCTGGTACACCAGATGGTTGT
>Ga0181612_122723_pt1 | contig 15494 bp, 8 predicted proteins | sample HoacroProtozoa21_FD_119630 | JGI IMG/M metagenome (GOLD analysis project Ga0181612, IMG submission 119630) | Hoatzin crop microbial communities from Cojedes, Venezuel. Combined Assembly of Gp0051906, Gp0051904, Gp0051908 | reverse complement strand
TATTTTGATTTCACGCTCTCGTCCCCTTTGTACAGAAAAAGCAAACCAAACAAACCCTGCAGCAGCGTGCCCATAGCCTCGAGGGCTCTCGGAAGCGCTAGGGCTGTGAAAAGGTTGGGGTTTTTTTCCTCTTTTCGAGAATGATCATTTTGCTCATGACTTTCGTGGGGGCCTTTGGTAACTTCAGGCCGGTTTTGCAGACTTGGGTCTCGCGGTCTGACTGATCTCAGCTCCCTGCTTTGTGAAGATTTTTGGGTTTGTTTGTTTTTTTTGCTGGGGACATTTGGAGTATTTGGTGTTGTAGACATACCTGCTTTTAAAGGCCGTTTACGCTTCCTGCCGGTTTGTCACCAGAGTCGCTCCTGACTCACCCGTGCGTTACCCACCTGCAGCAAAGCACTCCTCTCACAACCAGTACATTCACACGCAGAGTTACTCTGAAATATCTACCTACTGTTGTTCACACCCTCTCTTCAAGTGTTGGCTTTACTCAACAGGTATTTCCGTTTGCGTCCAAAATGAGATTGTACTGTTCTTCACTTCTGCTAGTGCCAGAAAGGGAGCAGGGCTGAGTAGGAGCTTGATGCTGTTCTTGTTAATCATCAAGCACTACAAATTGCTTGTAAATACAGGGTTACAATCCTCATAATGCGGGCAGAAATGGGAGAATATCTTTTCTGGTTAGAAAGCCGCTGTAGACCTTGCTGGTATACGCTACAGCCGTGAGATTCTGTGACCAAGCACAGCGTGCGTTGACCTCTATCAGTTGATCTGATAAAATATTACTTCTTCTCTACAAATGCTGCCTTCTTGAGTTTTACCCTTCGGAATCCAATAGAAACCCGTAACCTCTGCAGCTACCTTGTGCAGTGTTTGACTGGACCTCACTGGTCAGTAATGACTACGATCCCCGCTGTCTCCTCCGCACTGCTGTGCCTCAAGCATCCAGACCGTTAGTTTTTAGCATAGACATTGACTATAAACACTAGTTGTCAATTAAAATAAAAGTCCACGATTACATCATGTGAAAGGTATCTTTGGCCCCCAAGGAAGCAGTACATTGACTCATCAGTATGGTCTGCCGGCCAAGTGTAGTTTTATTTCTTACCCTTCAGTTAAAGTACTGAAAGACAAGTAGCTAACAGAAAGACAGGGGAAATACAGACTAACACTAACCTAGAAAGACAAGGTTGGCAGAAATCCATGGTACTTTTGGCTGTAAACGAATAGTGGCTTTTCCGGCTCAAACTTCTTCAACAACATTCAGGACACTCTGAGACTTGTTTCATTTTCGTCTTTTTCTTAAATCTTCATGCACTTTTGGTGCCGTCATAGGAAATGTTATGCTACAGTTTAACACTTCTTAATTTTCTTTTTTTTAAATTGCCACATGTTTCCATTAATTTTCACTCCTTACAGTATTTTCCATATGTTTTACAGAGTACTGAGAACACAGGAGCCAGTTTTCTGAAGGGGAGGATTTTCTGAAGGGTTACCACCTCATCAGATTAGTTGCTAGGCTTTTTCTTTAGCCGTTATACGGAATATAAATCGAACTAGGTGACTGCACCTAACCTGCCACCAATAAATGAACATAGCAAAAAAAAAAAAAGCGATACTTGTAGTTTGTGACTCAATACAATTCTGCCATTATGCATAGAAACTGTATCTTGAATTTTAAGCATTCCCAGCTCCTATTAAGATTATAGCATTACCTTTATATTGGAACTATGAAACAAAATCACGACAGTCTCTTATGGCGAGGGAGAAGAGCTGATGGGAAGAATGCTTTATGTTTGGGAGCAGGGAACCAGTCGTTTAAAGCGTCATTCCTTGGATTAGACTTTAGTAGGATCACTTTAGTAGGTGCTAGAAATTAGGACAAATGACCTTCATATAGTTTTACTTCAATTTCTTTGTGTTACTGAGAGGTCTTCAAACTGGGGCAGAGTCAGATAAAATCGCTCTCTCCTCTGAGATGGCTAATAATAGCAGTTTAAGGGATTTGTTTCTGAGCCATACTCCCAGCCACCAGAAAAAGCATTCTTTAAATATAATCTATTTTCTCATTCTCGGCTAAGTGTACGATTGTATTAAAAGTGTTTTCTCCTCTTCCATACACTCACAAACAATCATGATGCAGTTTCAGAATGGAAAGTTTCCTTTGGTTGATCCTACTGTCTTATATTAACTATAAGGTCAACTCCTTTCAGCAATAAAACCCTGGAACTAACTCTGGAGTCCCACTCATCTATAGGCCCAATTGTCTTCTTCCTTTCAAGTCCTTTTCTTCTGTAATACTTTTGTATACTTCTGCAAATGACAAAATCAATCAGAAATACATTTTGTGGGCAGGTATAGTTTTCTACTTGCATTTTCAAGTGGGCTATTAAATCACAAAATCTCAGTCTTCTGTGAAAAGATTTTTGGCATTACCAGAAGACAGCAACACATGCTGTTGACTTTTTAAAAAAAAGTGGATTGTACCGTTACCAAACACTAAGGGCTGGTTCCCAGGAAGTCAGCATCATAGCAACTTTTGCTCTGATTCAGTTTGACCAAGCCATTTGAATTCATGCTCAATTTATTTCGTTGCATTAATCCTTTTCAAGTCATCCTCAGAAGTGACTGACAGCCAATGCTTTCCAGTGCTCAGAGCCCTGGTGCCACTTTCTAAGCTCATACTCTCACATTGTCCCCTGAAATCCAATCTGGAGGAGCAGCTTTAAGATATTGAAAGAACACGTTCCACAGTAAACTTTTACACAATTGGGTTGACAGTGATTTTTATTTCCTGCCTTTCATTTCTCGTCCTGTGATGTGTAGAGTTACAGTGCAGTTGTGTCGGATGAAAAAGATTTAAGATACTGGTGCTCTTTTCACTGGAAATACAAGCACAAAGGGAAAAAGATGATGGATCGTTACTGCATTTGTTAAACAAGCCCTTCATCTTACAAGTGCTTAGGAACATGCTTTAACTTTATGCACATGAACAGTCCTCTTCAGCTTCCATGGGACTCTTTGCAGGCACAGAACAAAACACACGATCATGTGCAGTTTAGAGTCCGTAAGTACATACTGTGCTTTTTTAATATCCATTTCAAGTCAAAGGTACTAGTTTTGTTGCCAGGGGTCTTCTTATTCCCTCCCTCTATTAGAATAAAAATAAATAACAAAATTTAAAAGAGACTAAAATGGTTATTGATTTCTGGTATATACCAAAGTCTGTCTGGCTGAAAAATTTCATGAAAATTAATCTTCATGTCGTATTATGTTTTACACGTTTGGCAGATTATTATTTTCAGCCGTAAAGTATTGCATTGAAACAAGTTCTCTTTGGCACACAAAATATTTCAAAGGGATCTACTTTTAAATGAAAATTGCATAAGTTTTGCTCCAATGTTAAAGAAATTACTGCTGTCAATTTCTTAAAATAATTCTTTAAAAAACTTTACCAAGCTACTCATAATAAGCCCGTCAAAAAATTACAGTTATAATATTTTATTTCAGACTTTTCTTCCTAGGTCCTAACTATAAAAAGTAAATAAATAGTTCTGAACATTTACATGGTTTTGATGTGACAACCTGTGCTACTACCATTAATGTTTTGGTGTTTGATATTGAGGGTATGAACCAAACTTTTCCATCAAGTTTGATCTTGCAAAGATAACGGCAGTAGCATTCTACAGTTCATATCCCACAAAACAGATCACATTCTAAATACTCCTATTCTAGCATGGACTACAATTTTCATTTGATTCTATGCTAAGCTAAGAACAGTACTAAAACATGCTACTTGAAAATGAACAGTTTTAAAAATACTAGACTTTTCATGAATATATGTCTAAAGGTGTAACACACACCTTCCATTGTGGCAGTTGCCTCAGTGCGCGGAACAGACAAGAATAAATTTGACTGCGAGGGATCCCTGGACAGAGCAGTGAAACCCCCAAAAGGCACACACAGCTTACAAACACAAGGATGCATCACCCTCTCTGCCACAAATCTGCAAAGACTCCTGACTTGCAGGAAATGCCAACTTGTTGTTAGGACTCGTCAGATAAATAAGCACGGAGAGATAGCAAGTTCTTCATAATTTGCTTCAGGCCTGCTGTATCTTTTGCTTTTCTCTGAGCTGCACCACCAGAATTTCACAAGAGATGGGAGAAAAGATTGCCATGGATGTATGGCCTGTAACCTTAATGCTGGACATCAGCACTGTTGCCAGGGGTTAATTTACCAAACATGCTAACTTAAAGAAACTCTGTGCATGTGACAGTTGTCTTCATATTGACAGGAACAAATTAGCCAGACCTGCATACTATCATGCATAATACTGTTATATTTCTGGACTACTTTTATCTATGAACATCCTATTTTTACATATAACAACAAAGGGCAAGTTAAATTCAGGTACAGTTAAAATATTCTCTCTTAATTATTCCCTTAGTGTCATTATAACCGATGTAAACAGTGGTGTATTCATAAACTACCAGAGACCTTATAAAGAGCTTGTGCTAAACTAGGGATTGAACGGCAGCTTAAGTTCTGAGCTCTATTGCTTTGACAGGATCAGCACGGGCAATGGTGTGCAACAGTCACCCACGCCAAGAGGTAAGCCCTGCACACTCATCCCATGTTCACTCCGAAGAGTAAGCCAGTTTATTTGAACTATAGACATGAGAAAGGCTGGCGGGGTCAGGTTCTTAATAGCTTTTAAATACCTGATGCAATCTGTGGTTTCATATCAGTAAACGATGCCAAATTTTTCCAGGGAAAAAAGGTTGCTCTCCGTTTTATTTGTTTTGAGAAATAAATCGTTGTTTAAGTTAGTCTCTATGGACTTTTGCAGCACAGTAGCAATGACATTTGTTCCTCTTACCTCTTGAGAAGTATGCATATGGGGTGCAGGAAAGAGGAAATGGGAAAAAGAAGAAATAGGTTACCATTTCTTATCATTATTTTGAAGTTTCCCTTCAATTCTTCAAATGTGCAAAGAAAATCTCTTGAAGTGGTAAGAAATACTTTTGCGTATAAGCTCTCAAAAGCTCCTTGTAGCAATATAGGGTCCCCCAAACCCACAAACATTTTAGCAGGCTATCTGAATTACTTCCTCACTTCATGCAAATTGTGGCTGAAATTAGAAATGACCTTCAGAAATGGCACTGCAAAAGGTAGTAAGAACATTTGCAATATAGTCTCTGGGTTTATGTTTCTGAAGGACCTTGTAAAATTCTTCATTTCCTTGCCTGCGCTGTTTAGATGGCCAGCAGAACAGAGGTCATTTTGTTTGTTTTACCCCTGTCATGACTTTGCTTTGCCAGACATGTCTGCAAGACACACCACAGTTCTTTAAAAACAAATTGTATCATCTAGTAAAAAAATTATTTTAAAAGCATTGTGTCAAAGGCTATTTCTGCACCCAGCGGTTAAAATTGTAGCATGTCTTCACTATTTTCTTTGCCTTTAGAAAGCTGCTGATCTTATATTAGCAAGTGAGCCTAACTTTACAATTGGAACAAATCATGAAATACAGTGAAATCAATAGTGACAATGTTCAATACTGTGCAGAAAAATAGATGTTACTAATTATGAACCAGGAAAGGTCACAGCCTATAGAAAATAATGAATGCATTTATCTGAACCACTGTATCACAGTCAAACTGAAAGCCCTCTGATCAGTGAGTCATCCCTTTGGGAACGTTTCTCTGTTACATCGCTTGTAATAGAAACTACTTGTGTAGCCTCTGCCTGCGTACGAATCACCGAGGAATGGCTGTAGGACCCCATCATACAGCCCTTGCTCCTCTTTAAATTCAAGTGGAGCCCTCTTTGATGGTAAAATTATCGCAGTAGAAAACTATATTTAAAACTCAGTGACTCATCTTAAGGCTTTTTTTGGAGTCATTAGTGGGTCATATAACCATATATATTTCATTCATGTTCCTGTTATAGTTGTAATTGTAGTTATTTTGCTCTAATTCATTCTCTTAATAGAATAGCCGTCTCTAACCCACTGTAAGTAATTCCTCCCTTTATTTTGTGATCTGTTCTTTGAGAGTTTTTTGACAGATTCCAACCTGAAATTTCCAAATAGTAGCATACCAGGTTACAGCAGTGTTTGGCGTTAGCTACTTGGAGGTATTGACTCATAAAGAAAGGTCTGGAGGAGAAGCATCAGGAATGGTACAGTTCTGTTGTAGTGAAACAACTGAATTTTTATCTGCATAAAGGCCAGATAGCGTACTCCTATCAGCTTAATTTGCTTCTTTTTGTACTTAAAATAGTCTTTCAGCAGTTAGAAGATTTCAGAAATCCTTTGGCTTTGCCATTTCCATCCAGGAAAGAAGTTACTGGTTTTTTTTTCTTTTTTTCTTTTTCCTTTTGAATAGATACGAAAACCTAAGACATGTTTCAATAACAAACACAGCAGTTTACACAGTATTTTATCATGCCAAAACATCTTTATGCACAAGCATCAGCAATGAGATCAGCTCTGCTTTGAAAACAGTTTTTGTTAGCTCTCAAGCTTTACAGAGATAGCAATGTTACCAGCAGAAGTGTTGGTGATTACATCATGTTTGTAATTCTGAATTATAAGAGTCCCATATCGAGGGGAAGGCAGGAAAGGAAGAGCATGTGACAGTGCTATACACTTGTTTATTTACAGAAACGGTAGTTAACCAAAAGTAGCCCAACTGTTTGTATTGGCAAGCTAGCTCCACGCAGGATCTGCATACATCTAAAGCATCGAAAACTGCAGTTCCCCGTGGAACTAGATGCCCTGTAGCATCCAAAATCCTTGTTTTGTTCCTACACTTCCTAATAAAAATGGTAAAACATCTATATGTGATCCTTCAAAAATCAGCATGCCCTCCCCCACCACCCTGAGGCATTCAGAGCCATTAGATGCCACTCTTACCACATGCTTAATCTAGAAATGCTGGTTTTGATCCTTTACTAGGAAATAGGAAACTAGGAAATAATAATTTGACTTCTTTCTCTAACTAAAGCAATTTGAAAAGTTTGCTTAGGCACCTGGTCACTCTGGGGAATGTACCTCACCCTGTTTGTAATAATTAGGAATGAGAGCACTTGACTGCAGTGCTGAGACCTGCATAACAAATCTTGTTCCTCTTTACTCTGGAAAGGAATGAGTCAATCTAAGCATCTAAAGTACGGACCTAAGAGTCCAAAATAGCAGTAAAGTGCTCACTCTGTAGGGAAAAGCAACAGAAACATTCATAGCAGACTGGTGACAACCAAGCCTCTATTATGCACAAACAAAAGAAATAGTCAGTGAGAAGTAACATCAAGAACATCCCTGCTCCAGACTACTTAAAACAAGAAATTTCAAAAGCTGTTAGCCCTTCCTCCTGTTTCCTCTCCTTGCCCTCCCACTGCCTCGCATTACCCAACAGACTGCTACTATCCACAAGCATTTACTCAGCACATAGCCAGGGCAGCCTAAGCCTCTAAGGCCAGGCTGTGACAAAACCATTTTTTCCTTTGCTCTGGATCAGTTTTTCCATTCTTACCTTGCAAGGACACCGGAGTCACCACAAACCCCATCACAAGGTGATTCAGGGAGAAGAAAACTAATCACCGTTGTCTCAGTAGCTTTGTACTGCCCCAAATTCTAACTTTTGAGAAATCATGTTGAACTTGAGAAATGGTTTTGCAAGAAAGAGCAAAAAAAAGAGGAGGTTATGTTTCTTCATGGATTCAATAACCCCCCAAAAGATAGCTTTGTGACAAGGAAGATGTAACATTCCAAGTGGGACCATGTAATTGAGAACTTTGCTAGGAGGGCACAATTATAAATCTGCAAATGATTTTAACACGGTTATTTCCCAGTTTGGGAGTGCATGACTCTGCAGGCTTAATGCTCTCTCTTAGGTCTTCTCTATGCATGTAACCCATGGAACGATGATAGCCCTTTCAGAGCTTCAGACCATTTCTCACAAGAGTTAGGATAAGTATGAACAGCATGAAAGGCCAGATAGAACATGGGTGTTTAGAAACCCTAGAGTGGGATTTGGACTAAATGTAAAACTCCTGCATTATAACCCTCAGTGTTTACAAGGTAGCAAATCATAGACTTCAGGGGCACATGATTTTGATAACACCCAGTCTTGAGTTGCCCTCCATCAGACACTCACATTTGCACCAACAGGGCTGTGAAACCACAGCTCAGGTAACAGGTCCTGATGGGAATCCAGAAATCAGGGACATAAGAGCACACTTCCAAGAAATATATCCCAGCTGAACAGAGGCGCCTCTCTGGAGCACCTGAGGCAGAGATGTGAGACTTAGGTATCTGTGTAGGGAGCACTTCCTACCACTAACACTGACATCCTCCTGTTGAAGATGTTGACCAAGCGCTCCCGATTCAGTCTGTTGGCAGTTCTCTGACACAACATGAGCTGGAAAACTTTTGCTACATACCCCATTGAAGCAGCTCAAGAGCTGCATGTAGGAGTCCTGATTTTACTCCAGAGCTGGGCATCTGGAAGTAGAATACTACAACATCCAGCTTTTAAGTCCTCCAACACGTACTGCTTTTTGTGCATGTCACAACAGAATGAGCCAGACATATACAGGATATGTTTGGATGGCTCGTAGGAAGAAAACCTTTCCAGCTGCTTTACATCCTAAATACCTGGAGCACAAGACCTCATAGTTACTGAAAATTTATAGTTAAATTTAGAACTACTTCTTCTCCTCTCTCCAAAACAGGGCCTCATTAATATTTTCATTGTATAGTTTTTTAAAACACCAGTCTGGAAATCAATTAGTCTAGTCAAGCTGTTGCCTTCTGATCCCCAGACTCCAGACCTAATTCTTGATGTCTTCTCCCCTTCGGTACATTATAACCCTGTGTGCCAGCGGGCTGAATTGTGCTGAATATAAAAATGCTGAGGCATTTGCACATTTCATTAACAACCTCTTAAAAGGAGTATAGTTAAGATTTTATTTTTTGTATTAATTGTGACCTTCAGAAGGAAGTTGCTCTATTACTAATCTCCTGAAACATACGGTTTCCTAGTCAGGGGATGGGGAGTGGGTGGGAAGAGGGACCTGATTTATTTTTTTTCTATTTTTGAGATTGTTAATGAACACTGCTCTGTGATACCACAGGCAAAAGGGAAGGCTCTTTGTTCCGTTTATGTAGGACGCCAAGTAACGCAGAAGCACTAACGTCGTTAATTGGCCTACATGCCTTCTGTTGGAAGGTGCTTTTGGTTTTCATGGTGGTCACAGCAGCATTAACAGCAATCCAGCAATTACAGTTACCCAGTTAAATGCTCTGGACAGAAATGGTTCACTAAAAAACTAGTAAGTGTGGAGTTGTTCTGCTTTTGTTTTTTTAAAGAAGTTCTGATTGCAATAGATGTGCATGTAGCAACAAATTGGGAGACTGAGTCAACCCTTCTTAAATAGAATGATTTGTTAGGAAATCAAGCAGCAGCAAGACACGGTGAACTGATGGCAGCCAGGTTAGGTTTGGCATACATTGTAATGTAAATCAGAACAGTAAAATAAACTTTGCTTTTTTTTTCCTCTAGGGGACATATCAAGTCTCATCGTTAAGGATTGTTGGTTGTCTGCTAAATTCAGAGCAGTATTTCTCAAGGAACCTGGAAAGTGACGTGTTAAGTTTAAAGACTTTTCTTCCAGCGTTTTTATATACATGTGAATCAGGAAACAAAAAAGAGAAGGCTCTTATTCAATACAAGAGACTAATGATAATGTATTGCAGCAGACGATATTCTGAGTTCACTTAAATATCGCACTTTTTTCAAGAATGTAAATGGCACTTACTTTAGCCTGCAGTAAGTGTCTATTCTAAAGCTTGTATGCTTTCTCCTCACCTTAAAGCTGAGCTCCTACTTCACTTTAAAGCTGACACAACCAGTACAAAATTAAAATAGACAGCCTGATCAACAACATTCCCCACCCACATCATGCAAATCAATCAACCAGAATGACAAGAAAAGTGCCCAACACTCCCTGAAGGCTCAATTCCATATCTTTCAAGCTTCAATTAAAGCAGCTTTCTTCAGTGTTCCATCTCAAATTCAAATGACACAGAACTTAAAATGAGCTCCTGTTACACTTTAGGGAGTGGTAATTTTGAAAGAAACAAAATATGTTTTAGAGAAAATTAGAATAGTGCTACGTTGTTTCTCTTGTGCAGCTATATTAAATATGTGTACTGTGTTCATTTTAATAAGAGCCATTTAAATATGCTTTTCATGGTTGATTGCTAGATGTAAAACATTTGCAAATTTTAGACAAAGCAAAAATTATTTGACACTTCTTTCCTATGAATTGTATTTTTTTATATTCAAAAAGATATATCCTCAAGTAGGGAAATACTGTTATAGGTGAATGCAACAAAAATATGAGCTATAACAATATGTCTTCCTCTCTCATAATTTAGAATAATTGTGTATCGCTGATAAGAGGGAATCATTGAGTAGCCACAAGGAGGACTAAAGGAAGACCAAGCCAAAAAGAAAATTTCAGATGTATGCTTGTCAGTGACAGAAAGGCCAACATTCATACATATTCACCATACTACTGATCAGATAATCAGAGATAAAAATGATTACTTAATTTTTTATACTTGTACACACGCAGTAATTTCCCAGCAACCTCTTTAAATTACAACATTCTGCCTATGTTTAAATGGTTGAGTTGATTGTACTTTGACTGTTTCCCTTAGAAATATGTTTTTATAATCTTGTATATTTTGACTGTTTAGGACTAAGTGCAACATCGTAGGTACACCCCAGTGTCAATTTTTTCATGTACCATTCCACTCTTTTTAATCAATATTTCATCATGCCTATTTCATGAGTCAGCACATAACATGACTTGCTTCATACATGCCTGTAAGTGAATGTAGGCACTTTTGACAATCTCAGCTGAAGTGTGGGAAGAGAATAACATCCATGAAGACTCTTCAAGCACACAAATTACTTTGGCCAGACAAGTTACTGTCTAACTGCTGAGCAACACTCACTGCCAGTGTGTATACTCCCAGTCTGTATTCACTTAAACCAGTGTTTTGTGATAGTGTGGATACACCTTAAGCCACTTCAGGTTTTTTTGAAAATTCACTGTTGGTTTAGGTTTTTAAAAGACTGGGACTTCAAAATCTATCTCATGAACTTGAGATAAGGATGGTTGTTAGAACTTTAGTGACCCTAGAAGTGGAGTGAAGCTTTTTCTGTGCATGCCTATGCGGATCTGCCTATAAGGCATAGGGACCACAACATCTACAGCTCGAATTGCCAGACATTTTCCTCATAAAGATCCAGTTTCAGTTACAACTGTGGCAGAATTTAATTATTTGGGATGAAGTTTCCCATCATGAGCTTCTGCCTCAGGCTGAACTGGGTCTAAGCATAATTTAGCCTTTTCAAGAAGAGTTAGGATAAGAATTGCTAACTGAAAACACACAAAACCTCTCTTTGCAACTGTCTATTGAGAAACTTTACCATGTCCATGATTCTGACAGCAAGGAGTCTTCTGCTGACCTGAAGGAAATCCTCTTAAATTTGGCTGATTAACTTATGAAAAATCTCTGTGTGTGCACATACATATATAATTTTTTTACACTTATATACACTTAAGTCAGTAGAGGCTTGCTGGTCTTGACAACACAAGCATTTTCCCTCTAAAGGCCATGCAAGACAACAGAAACAAGTTGGTAGACACCTCAGGAAGTCTTTTTCTTTACTCCTCTCTAATCAGGGATCAATCCCTAGATACAGGATATTTACTTAAGCTGCACTTAAAACATGCAGTGAAAGAGGTTCTGCCATTTGGCTAGGTAGCTTAGTTTATATCTGGAAAGATTTGTTCTAACATGTAATTGTAATCTTTGGTTTGAATGAAGCTGGTTCACTTCATCCCAGCCACAGGGGATGTTGTACACGACTGAAGACAGCTGTCTTCTTGTCTTGTGCCCATACCTAGCCTGTCCAAATCTTTAACTTTTTCCCATGAGACTTGTTTGCTAAATCAGTTATTCATACTTCTTTCCTCTAGGTTGTCCAAAACTGGATACAAAGGGTAACAGGATCATTTTATACCTCTCTTAAAACATGCTCTGTGTTTTACCTTCATCTAAGTCACAGCCCAGCAGTGATCAGGACTTTCTCCTGCTAATCTCTCCCTGGCTACTAATGCTGAGAAAAGAAAGCCGGTCTAAGCTGTGAAACTGTGGTTTCATGAACTCGCCAAGGCGTAGCATAAGCCAGCTATGCTGCTCAAATAAGCAGCCCTCAACTTTTCACAGTGCTACGCTTTTCCTCGTATCACTGCAAGTAAACCTAACTGGAGAACTTATCTGTATTAAAAGTAACACTACCCACATTTTTTTTCCTTACCTGGTTTCAAGTAGTACCTGATCCCCATCTAAGATACCTGCACAAACTGCTACTAGAGATGTTTGCTACTGCCACAGCACTTCTGGGTGATGCTAAGGAAGTCACTCCAGCAGGATCTTTCCCCCTCTGATCAGTAATTAAGCACTTTCCTGAGTAAACCGAAGAACGGTTCGGGTTGTGATTTTTTTTATTTAAAGAAGTGGTCAGAGATACAAGTAAACACACGCAGGAACTGAGAGCTGAAAAACTACGTCCGAGATGTCTTCAGCTGGATACTCAACAGCACGAGAGTAGCCATCCCGTTTGTAGGTGTTAACATGTGCAGTGAAGGCAGCTGTTAAGACACGCAGAGAATGGGAGACAATCCTGCAAAAAATAGTGTGTTTATGTAATTACAGAAAATAATAATGCCTCTGCCAGAAAAGGTGAAATTAACAGAGGCAGTTTTTATCCTGATTTGTTTTTTTTTTTTTTTGGAGGGAGTGGGTTTTTTTTTTTAAATGTCAGGCTGTTATTTTCATAGAATTAGTATTTTGTCCACATTTTTGATTGTGTGATAGGAAAATGGCTGACAGGTAATGAATTTGTATTTATCTAATTTAGCACATTTTCAAAAAATAGGTTATGTGTAGGAACATTCACATACAGAAGTGTTTTTGAAACATAGCTATTTTGTTATTAGCTGATATCACATTTCATGGGAGAGTTCATCTGTTGGTGGGAGAAATTCACTAGCGCTCCTATGGTATCCTGTGTGTGGCAGTCACAGGTATCATATTCCTTCTTATTCTCCCTGCTTTTAATCAGTATAGGATTCTCTGCCTTTCCATATAACCAAGGAATCTGGGAAAGTGCTTTCCAAGAACAGAATTTTGGAGCTGTAAGTAACTGTGCCTAGTAGAAAGCTGTTGTTTGTTCCCATTAAATCTGGAACTCCCGGTCAACAGAGCAGGGGATGCTCTTCTCCACTGGTATGACTGACAGTACTTGATACAACAGGTGATAGTTTTAACATATGGGAAGAATGGGATTACATATTTCCTTCAAGGTCCAACAGTATAATTCCTGATGTTGTAATGAAGGAGTTGTCTAGCTGCACAGCTTTGGTCTTACGGGAAACAGGAATTGTACTATGTGGCTAAATCAAGTGCCTAATACACTCATATTTCATGTCTGAAAGTCATTGGGCCCTGACTATGGTTTGTTGGAATGTATTGGCTATCACGCCACTAAATTAATGCTCCTATACATGGGACTGTGTGGAGGGCAAGATGTAGTAACCTCTAATACGGTGAGCAGCAGCTTGGCCTTTGGCCATGTGTTAACTTCATGTATCTGTTACGCAGCACATTTTACCGCATTCCCTCTAAAGGAAGAGGTGATGACTATCGCTTGTGAAGTACTTCCACTGTTTGGAAAATGCAGAGTATCAGTTTAAAGGAAGTTTAACTTCCTTCCATGGCACACAAAGTGTTAGAGGGGTGTAATCCTCACTCATTAAGAAGGAGAGGTTCTGCCAGAAACACACTGACCTAATGGACTGATCCGGGATGGCAATGCCAGTGCTTTTTTACAAACTCTGTCATTCCAGAGTTAAATATTCTCACACTCTGGAGGAATGGTACAGCATTAACAAATGAACTTATTCCTACTTTATGTCTCAGAACCAGTTAACTAGAATGAAACCTCTCGACTTTGAATATTTCATTAGGATTTAAATGTGTGGAAGATTAAGTCTATGCACCTTTTATAAATGAAGAGGGCTAAGATTATTAGATGGCTTCCTCCATCAAGTCTTTTGGACAGATTGTTCTTCAAAGTAGGTATTAATGAACATGTTTATGAGCGTAAGACAGAACTGTCCAGAGGAACCTGCAGGAAATCTGAAAAAGACTGCAAATCAGCCATGCTGAGCAGCAGCGTGCGTTGTCCCTAGTGGGAAAACATGTGATATAGCCATGCTCCTCCCAGCACTCAAATTTAGATAGGCAGTACTGTGTAGACATGCACAAACTGGCCCCCATTCTCCTGCCTTCACTGCACCTGGAGCTGTTACCTTCAAGTTAATTTACCCACACGAGCCAGCAAAGAGGCATACTGAGGAATGGCTGACTAGATGAGCAGTTCAGCGCAAGCAGTCTGCGAGAGCCAAGCTGCGTTGTGGAAAGCCGCATCTCCACTGCAGGCGTATTTATGCTACGCAATGCAGCACAGAGGCCCCTAGATTAAGTTTGGAAAGGGTAATTTTGGAATTTGAAACAATGCAGCCGTGTCAAGGAATAGTCTGATAAGCTTTTCTCTGGCATGTCTCTGGTTTTCTCTGGATCTGTGTCTCTTGCACGGAGCTTTGGCACAGTTCGCTCTCTCCCTGCTCCCATCCCGGCATTTGTGTTAACAGAGATGTCTGAGGAAAGGTGCCAAAACAGATCAGGGAAACAACATCAAAGTTCCACATATTTTTTGAGAGTTTTAGTGTATGCTTTAACCCGGACTGTTTCATTGATCTCATTTACAGTTGCATTAGCACAACTGTGCCACAAGGGCAGGAACAAGCACCTGGAAATTTCTTTCACCGGCTTTGCCCCTGGAGAAAACACACCACCAGATAGCTTGGCCACTGAGGTATTCTGCTTCAGTTAATTAGCTCTGCTGAAAGGCTCAGTTAATTAGCATGGGTGTAGAGTTGCTTCGACACAGTTACACCTGAGCTAACCCCTCCGCGCGGCGCGCCCCGTGAGAAGCACAGCGAGCGGACAGCAGGCCGGCGGCACAGCACGGCTCCCCGTGCCCCCGGAGTCCCCAGCCGGCGGCCCGACCCGCCCACGGACAGCGGGCGCTACAGACCCCTTTCTTTGGCGACACCTGGCGCACCCCGCACTGGCCTCGGCACTAACCCAGGCGACAGCGCGCGGAGACCCCGCGCCCTTCGCTGCCCCGCGCAGGCCCGCAGCCGGCCCGGGCCTCAAGCGGCTGAGGCAGGCCGCGCCGAGCTCGTGCTAACCTCTGCAGCTCCCGCGCGCCCCCCAGCCCGCAGGCGCAGCCCGCCCGCCGCCCGCAGGACGGCCCCCGGAGCAGAGGGGGAACGACCGG
>Ga0181612_138493_pt1 | contig 15495 bp, 17 predicted proteins | sample HoacroProtozoa21_FD_119630 | JGI IMG/M metagenome (GOLD analysis project Ga0181612, IMG submission 119630) | Hoatzin crop microbial communities from Cojedes, Venezuel. Combined Assembly of Gp0051906, Gp0051904, Gp0051908 | reverse complement strand
GGGGCGTGCCCGGCGGGGCCCGAGGTGCCGGGGCCTGCCCGCGGGCCCTGCACCGCGCTGCTGATCGAGGCCCTTGATAGCAATGGCAGACATGCAGGTGCGGCTGCTGCGAAGCCGGAGCTCGAGGGCCGGCAGTGCCGCGCTGGGCATCGTGTCCGTGTTTCCTCGGGACGCTCGCTGCCGTTTTGCTGTCCCCACCCTCCCCGTTCCATGCCCCGTTCCGTGCCCCGTTCCGTGCGGCCTGAGCTCGGCTGGTGCTGGGGTGGCCCAGCCTCGGATGGCGTGAAGGTCACCAACGCAGCACCGGCACCAGGAGTTGCGCGGGTGCTCTGCTTGTGACCACGACCGAGGGGCATGCAGAGGTGCTTGAGCGTCCGTGAGACGCCACAAAGGGGAAGATGGTTGGCATGTTCTGTGCAGCGCTCTTTATTCTGTTTGGGTCATAGAGCGTGTGTCTGCTTTTACTAGAAAAGCTGCCAGACCGGGAAAATTTCTACAGCGGAGACGGCAGTACAGTCTCATACGAGGCGCGATGCCGGTGTGCAGACAGATCCAAGTCACGATGCTGTCCAAGGCTGCCAGCAAGAAGTCCAAGTGGATTACACTAGTCTTCTGTTGTTCCTTCGGAGAGTGGAAGATGCTGTTATCAAAGAGCTAAATGAAAACTGGAAAAGCCGTGCCTTTGATGGCTTTGAGGTGAACTGGACAGACCAGAACGAAACAGTAAGTTGGCAGAATTCAGATCCTTGTGATTACCCAAGTGGAGTTGGTTGCAGTCGCTCCGACTCGTTTGTTCTATTTCTTACTGCTGTGATTGTTCTTGCCAGATTCTAATAATTAGACATTACTGGTTGTTGTTTCCTCCAGCTTTCTCCCTTGCCTGTGGCCTGGCCTTGCCTGGTACAGCTGTTCTTCCTGCTAGTGGCTGTGTTGCAGCAGCTTTGTGAGAAGGAAGCCTGCAGCTGGCGTAGGCTTATCTCCAGCTTCCAGTAGCCCCTTTAGAGCACGCCAGACTAGCAGGTCCCTGGGAGCAGCTGCAGTCAGCGATTTGGCTTAGGTTAGATTTGTTTAGTGTACAGTGCTCCGGAGTGGAAGCAATTTGTGTCGGTCAGTACATGTTGGTACCGTCATTTCCAAACCATTGCTTGTGAAGTGTAGCGAGTTCTAGACTCGTACCTGGGGGGCTGTCGCAAATCCTTATGGCGCAGCCTGCCAGAGTTGTCCTGCAGCCCCTGAAGGGTGCAGTCTGGGAGGGGTAATTACGAGGTGACAGTTGGTTTGGCAGGGTTGTGTGTGTGGCTTTTTCCCCCAGTAAGAATTCAACAACTTTTTCACGTTTATCTGTGTGCTGCTTGGACAGAGGGGAAGCCAGCGCTGTAACCATGCGATTGTATGCAGGGGGTGCACAGATCTCAATGCTCTGCGTTTGGAGATTATGGCTTCAGTGCTTGCATTTGATCTCTTCCAGGTGTTGTGTTTGCATGCGTTGTCGTACCCAGAAGCTCAGGATCAAAGCCTACAGGTTACCGGTGTCTCGTGGAACGCAACCGGCTCCGTTGTTGCATGTTCGTATGGCCGGTGAGTACCTGAACGGCTCGAGAGCGCAGCTGAGGGCGATGGGACATCTCAGGCTGACCTGAGTTGTAGGTACGTTCCCTTTCTCTGCAGTAATAAAGTAGACATATATATGCACACCTTATGCAAGTTAAATAATTCATATTCAAAGAAACAAAATCTCAGGGTAGTCTTAAATTATGACTTTTGTTTCTTCTACCTTCCCCTCTGCCCTGAAAACGGATACATGTACTCTTACAGATCTGTTTCTAGATAGATTCTATATCTGGAAAGAAAATGTAAAGAGCAGGTGCACTTGCAAATACAGGCAGGTGAGGTTTGGAAGTACGTGCTTATCTTCGCTGAAGATCGTGTTGTTTTATGTGGTCTCTTGGCACCCCGGCTGAACCTGGCACCCACTCACGTGTGTGCCCGACGCCACGGACATGTGCTAACAGCCAGTTAAGGCTTTCTGACATGAGGGTTGGCCAAACCACTAATCTAATGCTGTGAATGGCTGTAGCAGCCTCTCCTTTCTGTGCCCTGCTGCTGCCCTAATTGCTTTTTCGTTCCACTGATGTGTCCCCTTAGATTAAAAGCCCCATCAAAAAGGGGATCCATGAGTGAATGCGTAGGGAAAAGCAAAACAGGCCAAACCTGTATGGTACTGGCTCCTTCTGCTCTCCCAGTCTACAGCTCTTTTCAGACTAGAATGTGGTGTCTGTCTGTGGTTACCCTCGGTAGAATTCCCTACCGTGAGCTTACACAGTCTCCGTGAATCTGTGTAAACTTTTAGCATTTACAACATCCTTTAATAAGAAGTTTCACAGATCAGCTACCCATTGGATGAAGAATTGCTCCTTTTATTTGATCATACCTCTTCCAGTAAAACAACTAAGAGCATCAAATAAAGGCACTAGAAGTCAGGCTGAAAATCATTGCTTCCTGTCCTGACCACTGACTGTTCCATAGATCTGTCCTCCGTATCGTCTCCTTGTAGCAAGACAGGACATCGCGTTGGTCAGGGTGGTGCTCGTGACAGAGTATGTGTAGCGTTTCGCCTCAACGTGTAAGCTTGCGATGAATGAAACCGGTAGAAATAATGAAGTAGAGTGGCAGGGGTCTGTTAGCCTCCCGGAGCCGTAACTCACCCTCTGCTTGTGGCAAACAAATACGATGGGCGTAGGACTGGACTGAAAGCTCGAGAGCTGGGGTGCGTGGTGTGATGCGTGCGGGGTCATCAGCACCATTTGGTGTTCTCTGTTCCCATGGAGGCACGCGGACTTCAACTCATGCTCCTTGTCTCGGGCCAAGCAGGACTCAGTCAGTCTTTTCAGCCCCATCATTCCTCTGGGTAAGGTATTTCCTCACTGTGTATCCTCAGACCCCGGGTCTTCGAGTGCTTGTTTAGAGGAGGAGTAGTTTGCAGCTCAGCCTGCGTGCAAATTGGCAGCAAGTTGGTCTCCTCAGATTTTCATTCTCAAATACAGCAAGTTTCTGTGTGTGCTCTTTAGATTGTTCCCATTATTTGAATGGTTGGCAGGCCCTGGAATAGTGAATCGTACCTGAGCTTTACGTGCAGGCGCTTTGTTCTGCAAGTACACCGAGATGTGCTGTATACACACTGCAGAGAAGTTCCTCGTGATCGCGTCACCTCCGTTTCACTTCAAGGCACAAAGCAGCGCACCTTTCAGTGACCAATGGGACGTACCAGAGCTCTGCTAGGCTGGGATTCTCTGCGGAAGAGACAAGGCGAGACGTAGCTTTCTCCTCTTCAGGTTGGATGATGGGGACTGGAGCACAGAAAAATCCTACGTCTGTACCTGGAATCTGGACAGAAGAGGGTTGAATCCCCAGTGCCCTGACCTGGTGGTGGATGTTCCCAGTTCTGTCATGTGCCTGGCCTTCCACCCCTCCCAGCCTTCACTGATAGCTGGTAGGTTGCTCTTACCTTAGATCCTATCTGAAATGCACCCTTCTTCCCTTCAGCTTGGATCATTTTTTTTCCTCTGTCTGTGCTCAGCTTAAGATTTCTTGCAGGAGTAATGGTGTTGCACCTCCTCAGACTGAGGAACTAATGCTCACCAACATCAAGTGCCCTGTTGCTTCTGAACACGGACTTGCTGCTTTTTCAGTGACAGCTGCCTTGATATCATCTCCCCAGAGAGAGGTGATAGCAGGAAATTCAGCCCTGGGTGTACGTGGGAAGAGTGTGATTATAGCTGTATTCTCTGCCACCAGAGCTGACTGGGCCCTGTGTGTAGCTGCCAGTCCTTTGACGCTGGCGGGCCCATTTCCAGCACAGCTTCATTTGTGCATTTGCTCTGAGCTATTAGACCCCGGATGGTTCGTCCTTGTCCTTTCAGGTGGCCTTTTCAGTGGGGAGCTGGTGGTGTGGGATACCAGCAGGACAGAAGACCCTGTGGTCTGGAGGACGGGGATGACAGATGACACGCACACCGATCCCGTCTATCAGGTAACAGAGGACACCTACAGCAGACACGGCTGGGCCAGGCGAGCGGTGCCACTGCTCCACCTCATCCCGTCAGCTCCTGTTCGCAGACGGGCTGCTAGGGTTCAGCAGTTCTGTTCTCTTTTGGTTGGCTGTTTCTCCCCAAACCTAGCTACTGAATGGGCATTTGCTGAACCTGACGCTCACCCTGGAAAGAATAACTTCTCACTGTTCAGGATAAATGAAGAGTAGGCACAGTCGCATGCCGTAACTGTTTAGTGACGCAGCTGACAATACTTGTAGTGGTTTAAAAATGTAGGTAGCCAGGTATCAGTGATCTGTAGTTAGCTTAGACCTACGTGCTTTAAGAGTGTCATAGAGTCTGACTTCCTAATGTTTGTCCTTCTGGGGTCCCGTGATTCTGGGCAATCTCTGTATTTTCTCAACGGAGAGTCACAAAACTGCTGTTTATGGCTGGTTGAAAGTGCTGTAGATACCAGGTCTCAAAAACGATGGCAGGTGAACCATAGAAACTGCCCTGCAGCATTCAGCCCTGAACACCTGAATGCGTTTCTCTCCTAGCATCTGTGTCTGTGTGCCAGCTCCCAGGAGCGGGTTTGGTACCCAGATCGCTGGCTGCCGCCTGGCCCTGCTCCCCTGTCGTCATGGCAGGGCAGGGGACCGCAGGCTGCTGAGCCGGGGCTTGGCAGTTGCGACAGTCCCCCTCGTCATGAGCTCGTGGTGTTCGGAACAGGTTAACTGGTTACCTGACGCCCAGCACAGAAACCACGCCCGGCTGCTGAGCGTGTCCACGGATGGCAAGATCCTGGTGTGGAGGGAGGAGCGAGACGGTCGGCTGGCCTTGGCCGAAGGATTCGCCGTGGTGGCTCAGCAGATCCCTCGCAGCGCTCGGATGAAGAAGGTGAGTTCAGCAATTAAAAGAGGGTTGGTTTGGCAAAACCACTCTTAACTCAGGAGCCCACGTGGCAGAGCTCGCCCTTCACATGTGCAGGGCCAGGAAAAGCCCCTTTTGAACACTCGCACTAATCCTTGAGCGCCGTCTCCTTTCCCATACTGACATCCCTCTGTGGAAGACTGGCAACAGCCAAGGTTTTGCCATGCTCTGAAGAGAAGCTGCTGGGATGGAGAACTTGCTCACAGTATTGATTCACTTGGCTCCCCTTGCAGGAAGATGGTGCAGAGGTGGAAGGCTGAGCAGGGCTACAAACAGCACAGCTGGTGCACACTGTGCGGCTCGCAGGGCCCCGGCAGGCTGGTCCGTGCTGCTCTAGGCACGCGTGCGGTTCACCACAGCTTTGTCTCCTTTTCTCCCAGCTCACCTGGGGAGAGGCAGCCGTGGGTGTGACCTCGCTCTCTTTTTCACACTTCGATCCCCGCGTGTTCGTTGTCGGCGTGGAAGGCGGCTACTCCCTGAAGTGCTCCACGGCAGCAGAGACGCTGGCTCTCCGTCAGACGGGCAGCTCTGTTCCCCTCAGGGCGCCCGCGGAGCTCGCCTTCTCCCCGCACGCTGGGCCGGTGTACGCCGTGAGCTGCTCGCCCTTCCACAGGCAAGTGCTGTGAGTTGACACCGCTGCTGCGTGCCAGACACAGTTACTGCCTGGCTCTAAACGTGCGTTTGTCAAACAGCCCCCGGGGATGTGTGTGCAAGTTCCAAAAAGGGGTCACCTGGCATCAGGAACTTGCTCCAGGACCTTCCCGTCGTAGGAGACACGGTGTCCGCTGGCTCGGGTGAAGCTGCCCCTGCGAATATGCTGCGTGTGGGCACAACACAGAATAGCATTTGTACTCAGGCCAGCATAGAACAGTAACACCTTCCCTAGATCATCCTAGATGTTAATTAACAAGCAATTTACAGTCAAGGGGAGGAGCTGAAAAAGTCATTTACCCATCAGTGCTGACATGATCTGCCCATCAGAAATCTTGCCAGTAGCTGCCGGAATTTCGGTTGGCAGCTCCCACCTCTGGCTGCGTTTACCCCCGGACGAGGCCCCACGCCGTGCTTCTCCAAAACGTGCCGACAGCTCAGGTTCGTGTTTAATTTGCATGGGACCAACACAACGCGAACACCGTCTGCCTGTAGATCAGCAGCTCTCGGGCATCGCTGGCCCACCACCCACCAGCAACACTCAGTGGACAACACGAGCCCTCGTTAAACTTAATTGAGGGCAGTGACGAAGCTGTTGCTGCAGACCACATCCCACGGTACGGCTGGGAACGCACTGCTTTAGGAAACACAGGCAGACCTTTGCACAGCAGTAATGCTGTCCAAGGTGATGCGCCTTGACTGATTTTTGTTCTGTATCTTTAGCAATAAAGCAAAAAAAAAAATTGTTTCTCGCTTCCTCCCTCCCACAGGAACCTCTTCCTGAGCTGCGGGACTGACGGACAAGTCCACTTGCACTCCATGTTGCAGACACAACCCCTCGTTTCTCTTCAGTTGTCAAAGAAATACCTCTTCTGCGTACGCTGGTCTCCAGTTCGCCCACTGGTCTTTGCAGCTGCGTCTGGGGAAGGCAAGTAACTGCAGGTGCCTATTCTCAGACATAAAATTAAGATTGTGCTGAGTATTAATTAGTATGGGTCAGTTGTACTGATTAGCATTTCCCACAAGCAGAGCGCCATGACCGTTGTCTGTACTGTGCCATTAGTGTAATGGAGTTATTCCTACCTAGCAGACACGTGCAGTCACAGCTGGCTTTCACTTTTGACGACACCTTTACTTCTGTCGCGACGGCCTCTCATAGGGCTGTAACAGAGCAAGGTTACCATGGCCAAAACTGAATTCCAGCTTCGTTGGTTTTGACATTCACTTTTAGAGCTAATGACTTAAACTGAGAAACCTTTCCCTAGAAAACTGCCCAAACATGTTTGAGTTCAGGCATGGAGATTTCACAGACTTTGGCGAGTTGGTTTCAGGTCTCTGACAGCAGAATAAACCTGTACTGTCGTGCAGCGATGTCAGCTGTCACAGCCCAGACACCGTCAGAGGGAAGGGGGAACAGGTTAAAATGAAACGCTCTGCTAAGTTCCAGACTAAGCAGATACAAATCTGCTGTTCAATACAAAGTCCGTTGCCATAAAGCTGCAATAAGAGCTTCTCCCTCACAGGAGACGTGCACCTGTTTGACTTTGAGAAGAGCTCGCAGAAGCCCGCCCTGTCCATACAGCAGACCACAGGCGAGCACCCCGTGTACTGTTTAGAATTCAACGTCAAGCAAACTCGGCTCTTGGCAGCAGGGGATGCTACCGGGACCGTCAAAGTCTGGCAGCTGAGCTCTGACTTCACCGAGCAGGGACCCAGGGAAATGAATCACCTGGAGCAGCTGGCAAGCGAGGTCGCGGACTAAGGCAGCAACGCAGCGAGCTGCGTGAGGCTGTTACTGCTCTGGCCCCCGGGAGAGCTGCCCACTCACCTCCTCTGCAGCGCTGGCTGGTGAAACTCACGACAGTGACAGCGGGAGTTTCATCCACGTAACAGTTAAATTTGCATTTACCCATTAAACACAAGATGATGTGGTTCGACCAGTAACTTTTATTTGGAGCACACTGCAATATGTTTGTTTTCCATAAGAGTTTTAAGCTAAGCAGTTTAAGATTACATCATAAAGTAACATTGATTATTGTAGAGCACAAAGAGAGAGACACATGCAGAGCCACAGTCAGCAAACGTGAGCATGTTCTTCGCATCTTTTGGTACGAGTGTTTAGATCAATTCACAAAGAGTGAGCGTGTGAATTCTATGTAGTCGTAGGCAGAAGGAAGTTCTCTGCCCTTGCCATCCATGTAGGGCTTCATGTGCGAAATGCAGTAATCGGCCTGTTCCCGGGTCAGGTTCTGAAAGACAAAGAGCGCGGAGGTGGGGACGGGCACCCCGAGGCTGCCGACGGGGCAGTTACCAGCAGCCCTCCCGCTCCCAGGGCGTGCGCCAGAGTAGCAGAGCTGCGCCCGGCACGGAAACGCTCTGGCTGTTGGGACTGTTTGGTTACGGGCTGGGAGGTCTGACCTGAGCCTGCCCCCCAAAGGAGACGGAACAGGTGACTGATAGGAGGCGGCAGTGCAGCCTCTTTGTTTCCCTGCCAGCTGCTGGGATTCAGACAGGAAAAACCTGCTGTCTTAGCAGGGCCGTGCGAGGGAGGAGATGTTCGCCCTGTCTAAGCTTGGGCTTCGGTTTCTCCTTTGAATCGCTGTCTGGAGAAACATCTCCCTTGGGTCTCCCCAGTGGCTGAAGGAAAGCTGAGTTTCTGAGGACAGGCACAGCGAACGCGCTTCCTTCCCGGGCCTTGGAGAGCTCTTGTTTTACTCAACCCAGGCAATTCTTTGGCAGTTAAAAGCTTTTCCTCTTCCTCTAGGGCCAAGAAAGGGTCTGGGTAGGGCTGTTGCCATCATTTCTGTGTGTGGATACCTCTGCATGTTCAGAACTGACTCGGCTGCAGTGACATGAACCTCCATGCAATTAGTGCTGGTCTTTGTTAACAATCTACGAACAAAAGCCTCCGTCCGTTCCTCCCTGGCGGGCCACAGCCAGTACTCACTTGGTAGAGCTCCTCCTTGGTCACGTAGGGCTTCCCCTCCGAGCTGAGGGCACGGAAAGCGCTCTCGATCTCCTCGCTGGATTTGACGTTCTCCGTTTCCCTGCTGATCATGAACGCCATGTACTCCTGCAGCGAGACGTGTCCATCCCTGCCGGTGAAACACAGCGTGTGAACAGAGCTGTCGGTCAATGCCCGGCACACAGCGCTTCCACGCCTGCCCCAGAGGGCCTGTAACTTCCTGGGAGCAGTGAGAGTCCTAATGCAGGAGACCGTCAACACCAGACCGTTTTCAAAGTGAATTTCTTCTTCACAAACATCAGTCTTACCTTCACAAAGACACACGAGTTGTTGTGAACACAACCATAGCCTCTCCGATACAGAAGGAAGCACAGCTCTTGGCCTCTGAGAAACCTTCCAGCCAACTCCCCGCAGGACACCAATACAGTATTTTTGCAAAATAAAAATAAAAGGTGCAACCCCCATACCTGTTGGGATCTACAGTGTCAAGAATAGACTCAAACTCTGGGTCTGGTTCTCCTTCTTCCACCATAGGCAGGTCGTAGCCGAGAGAGCGCAAGCAAGACTTAAACTCCTGGTGATTGAGTCGTCCAGATTTGTCCTTGTCAAAGTGCCTAGGAATGTAAAAACAAAACCCACATTTTTACGTGTCGGATGTCGAGTACTGAAAGCTATGAAGTGGGCTGGAAACCAGAAGGGATTACAACTAGCCCGCTATTCTGGACACAGGAGCTTGAATCAATAAATAGTTCTATCTAACATACGTAAAATGTAAGGACAAATTCCTTGCTTTGCTTACAAGGCATCCAAAAAAGGGCTACATTCCCAGCTGGAGTTGACTGGCACTCCCAGTTCCCACATCACTGTGCCCACAAGCGCTGGCACACGGGCGAGGCTCTGCCTGGCTGCCCAGCCAGCAGCGGCGTCTCTGGAGGCTCCCGCCCTCCGGCAGAGACCAGAGCAGCCCAGCCCACAACTGGGCAGCCAAAGGAGCCACAAACAGATCCGTCAGAGAACGCCGTCAACAGGAGTCACCCACGAGCCAGAAACCTCTCCCGCTCATTGCTCCGGCACGCCCTCGCTGAGACTCACTTGAACATCATGCTGAACTCCTTCAGGGCCTCCTCGGTGACTCCGGTTGTGTTTCTGAAAAGGAAGCAGCAAAGCTCGTGAGCAGTTCCTGAATGGCAGAGCTCTGCTGGAGCCCATCTGCCCCAAGCCAGCGTCTGCGTTGGAAGGGGAGGACCAACGAGCAAGCAATACATCACATCACCCCCGAGACGTCAGCACTGCTAATGGCCAACAGGAACTATCTCCAAAACCGCTAACGTCACCCTCTGAAGGGAGCCGGGAGGTGGGGGGGCTTTACACGCTTACTGTGCCCATTTGTTGGGGCACAGGAGACTCGTTAGCGCGGCCCGTGCGAGGTTTGTTTTTAGACACAGACGCGTCTCCTGTCTCATCCCCCCGCCCCGAGGTCAGACACGCTTTGCGCTGCAGGCGGGGTGGGCAGTACCGAGCTTGAATCTGCTGCTCCAGGTTGTGCTGCATTCGCATCCCCAGCTGGTCGAGCTGGTCCCACTGCTGCGCCAGCCCCACCGTGCTGTGTTCCGTGTATTTGTTGTCCAAGATAAGCGCCTCTTCCATGGCTGCCCCAAGGTCCTCAATCTTCTTCAGCTGGCTCCTCATAGCTCGGATCTCCTGGTGCTTGCGCTGTTAGGAGGGAGCGAAGAGGAGAAAAATCAGAGAGCACAGGAAATTCCCTTCAGAAGTTAGAACACAGGCTGGCAGTGGCAGAAGGGTTCTACTCTTCTTTTTCTGCTGGGATCACATGTCCATATACTGGGATTTATAAAACAGTATTCAAACAGTATTCCTCTTCATGCACACCACTGCAGACCAACGGGGCTTGCAAACCAGTTCTTGAGACAAAACCCCCTCTCATTAGGAAACGTGCTGGAAATGCTGTATCCTCTCTGCCCCACCCCGCTCACGTAGAGAAAACAAAAAGGAAGAGGACATCGGTGGTGTTTAATGGCTTGTGATATAAGTAGTCATCAGATATGTAAATAGATAATCCCAAAGGTCTCTTCAGTATGCAAACCATGTAAAATCAATTAAGATTTTGCCACACAGTTACATGCATTTCTATTCCCACCCCGCTCTCCCAAGTCACCAGCTGGGAAAGGTCTTTTTGCAGTAGGTGAGCATTGCTTACTTTCGTAGCTTCCAGCTGCGACTCCAGTGTTCCCGATTCCTCCACCATACAAGACCTAAACACAGAATCACCGTGAGAAGAGCACTTACCCCACAAAAAATGGCAGGTGGGGCTTGAAATTAACAGTCCTTCCTTGAAATTAAAAAATCCTTACAGCAGTTTTATTCTCCTGCAGATATTTAAACACTGTTTTCATGTTTTCTTTATTCTGACTCATCCTATTTCAGATAGACATGTGTACATCTTGTCTTGAGTCTTATTTCTTTATATAGTTAATTTCTAGCCCCATTTGAAAGGCAACATGATCAGCAGCCACACTTCATGCCAGATCCAAAGCGCCCGCTTTACTGGACCTGATGGAATTAGAAACTGGGTGCAGTCCCACCCCGCTCCACCGTGCCCGGCACACACACGCACACACCAGCTGCAGGTGGTTCACCCAAGATGGGCTGTACTGGCCAGGGGGGTAACAGGAGCTCTCCAGAAGTGTGTTACATGGGGATAAAATGGGGAAAAAGACCTTGCAAACTACTGGTTTCGTGTAAAAGTCACCTTAATATGGCACAATGACTGCAGAAAACTACAGAGCTCTCCTACGCAGCAGTGGTGGGCGGACAGTTGCCATTCCCACCCCTCCTCTGCCATCCTGTGCCCAGAGCAGCTGAGGCACAGCCACCCCTCAGTCTGGTTTCCATGCTGAGCTTCTAGGCGCTCCGCAGCCCCCAGACCACCACTGTGGCCATGGTCTCCACGATCTGCTTCATCCGGACTAGCTACAGGAAGCCTCTGGATGCTGCCTTTCTCCCCAAGACCCTAAGCAAGCTTTGAGCAGCAGTGTTTAACAATCTCTGTCCGTGCAATGTGCACAGCGGGCATTCGTACTGAACAACCCGTGCGTGGCCAGCGGGTCTGGGTGCTGTGCAGCGGGTCTGGGGCTGGCCTCTCCTCTGACTCGCTGGTATTTAAATTCCTAAAACTTAAGTCACTGGTATTGAAGTCACTAAACCCAGGTTTTCCTCCTCACCAAAACCTATCCTCCTACATGGCTTTTGAGCTTCCTGAGAAGGGGATTTCAGGCGCTGAATCACTCCGTAACGAAGAAAACGCACCCAAGACCTGGGTGGTTCTCACCCCAGGGTTCAGGCTCAGACTCAGTGCACGTCTAAAGAGACGAAGCACACGCCCAGAACCCTGAGCAGGAGGCTGGGAAGCAACTGTGGAAAGAGTCAACAGGGAAACAAACCTCCAAGCATCTCTAAGGCGTGAGAGTTAGTCGGAAGGAAAGCAGCCTTGGAATTAAAGAGTGCATTTGAAAACCAAAGTGAGGTAAGAAAATAAGAGGAAAAAACCTTCCAGATAGATCATCCCCAACTTCATACTGATAGACACGAATGACACGACGATAGGCTATGCTAGTCAAAGAAAAGAAACCAAGTAAGTTCCAAAAAGGAAGAACGAAAGAACAGAGGAAAGAACACACCCAAACACAGCCACTGCAGAGGAGCCACACTCCAAGCCAGCACCGCCTTGCAGCAAACACAAGTACTTGATGAAATTAGGCAAATGCTGGTTGCACGTACACAAAAATAACTACTATTACTTCTGTGCATGTGCAACCAGCATTTGAAAATTTTGTGTGACTAGTGATAATTGTTATTATTTTTGTGTAAGTCACAAAAAAGTGAGTCTCACTAAGAGACGATTGAAGTCTTGCAGTTAACTCATCTACAGATACTCTTTAAATGCATTCTTCTTCCTAAACTCCAAATTCTTCTTTCTCCCCTCCCCAAAGAAAGCCTCCTCCAGGCAGCGCCGGGTGCACACAAGCAGCCACAGCACACCAAAAAGCAAGGTGTACGCATGGCAACTCTTGTATCGAAACTTCCCTGAAGCTCTGCCTTCCCTCTGGCCAAGGAAGGCGAAGCACAGCCAATGCCTCTTTGAGCTACATCTGCATTTTTAATCTGTTCACGCAGAATTAAGGACAAACGCTGCCTGGTGTATCAGCAGCCTTCTGGCAATTTGTTCAACAAAAGAGCTTGGCATGGTGATCTCAAACTCTGACCCTACGTCTTTTAGTAAATGGCTTCTTTCTGTTCGCTCGATCTACAGCACTACTTTACAAAGCAGCAGAGAATTCAGCAGCCATTCCAGGAAAATCTGCTCAGTTCCATGAAACCACACAACAAAAACGGGGCAAATTCTTTTTATCTGGCAGAAACAGCAGAACACAAGAGACCGTGATCATTACAGAGCAAATAAGAAGCACAGTTATCTGCAAAGATTCCACCCTTTTATTATGAAAAGCCTTTTCTCATGACGAGAAAGGCCCCTGCCTCCTCTCCAGCACTTCACGCAGGGCTGACACAGCCCTCCGCACCAGGCCCACACGCTATTTGGTAGCGTTTTACGTTATGGCTTATTACAAAGCTTCTATTGTGCCGCAGATTTTTAATACCGAAGAAATTTAAATGGGCAGACACACTCTCAGAGTTTGGCAGTCTAAAGACATATAAAGATCTCATTATTTCCTTCCAACTTCCTGAGAAGTGCCCAGCACACCTCTTCATCAGGAACTATTCCCACAGACGCAAAGGGGGCATCAAACTGCCTGGAAGCCCACCCAAGTTCGTGGGTTCGTGTTGGAAGGTTTTGTTTTCTGCTATCAAGAACATCATCGGTGGGGCATGGTTATGCAGCAGCTTAAAAAACGGGCAGCTCATATTTGCATACTACAGAGTTTTAAGATACAGAATTTCAGTAAAGCCTCTTCATAGGAATCTTCCCTTCTTCTTACCAAAAACGGTCAATACTTTGGACCTTTGAGAACAGATACAATGGAAAAGTTTACTTCACTAAATAAGTCTCAATGCTGGAAAACTGGGAATGCCAGCTGCTTTCCAAAGGCCGACTATTCCATGTTCTCTCACATCTCATCAGATCGAGAGCCCTCAGAGAAAGCACGAACACAAGTTAGGGCTTCCATGGTATGCCAGTGGCTACCCATTAATAATTTTTGCTTTTGACTAGGAAATCATTATGTTTCTACTGGTTTCTACTTAATCTACTCCAAAAATCTTGAGTCCTGTGTCCGTGCACCTCAGCCACAGATCGCTCTTTTCAAATAAAAGGGGTTTCAGCACAGCTTTCACAAGCAATGTAATGGCAGAAGAAAACACACAGACAGAACAGAACACATCACCAAATTTTTAAAGATATAAAATTCAATACTAACCCATCTAGCAGGTAAGTCCTGTAGAATGTGAAGATCCAAACATCAGGCAGCAGGACAGAGACAAGACAGTAAGAGAGGGACAGAGATTTGGGTGGGAAGCAAACATCAAAAAGTTAAAAATTGTATTTATATTTCATTATTCAATGAAGACACATACAGAACCATTTGTAAACACACAGAGACAGAAAACCACAGGATTACACGAAAACAGAACTCACCTCCTCTGAACCGCAACCCGAGTGCGTCAGAACTGGCTAACAGCACCGTCTGAGCACGGTTACCTCTTCTCTAGAAACACGCTCTTCAGTTCATGCAATTTTTGACCTCGAGATTTATTTATTTCTAACGCAGTTATTAAATCTTTACTCCCTCTCCCTAGGCAAGGATGTTATTGGACAGCACCCCAGGAAAGTGATTACAAAGTAGTGTTCAGCTTTTTTCACAGCTTCTTTCTCTATGGAAATTCTAGTGCGATTTCTCACATACTATTCAATACAAAAGGAGCGTTAACAGAAATGCCACTGCCACATCACACAGTCTGCTTCCAGCTATCTGTTCCCCATCCCCCTGGCTGTACTGCAGACCAGTTCAGGAATAACTGGAGAAGAGTGAAGTTCTGGATAACTGGAATTACTGCAGGAAAACAAATTCAGAAGCAGAAACACTTTTAAAGTCTGGTGTTTCAGGGCTTTTCACTTCCCTGTGGCTAATGGGGCCTCCCTCAAATCCCAACTGCAGGAAACAAGTCCTGAACAGCTGTTTTTCAGCAGGAGATATTTACAGCTTTGACAGACCAGAGAGATGTGGGATGGATACAAACATGAGCTGAGGAATTCTCTAAGGGCAGCCCCTGGGAAGACAAACTATACCTGGTCTCCTGAATCCACTGATGGAAAGCATTAGCATGCTGAGCAAATTCCTGGCGCAACTTGTCATTTTCTTCCTGCCTTCGCTGTTCCTTCTGCAGCTCCAATTCACGTTCCTGAGAAATACACAAAAATAATTTCAAACAGAGAAATAACGTGATTGCCCTCAGCCTGTAATTAAAAGCAAAAACTAAGAGCTGCACACCAGCACAGTTCTGAAGCTCAAAACAAGACTGAGTGCTCAAAGAGTGTCCTTGCTATCTAGACAAACTCATCTAAGATGACAATACAGAATATTCCTGCTGAAGTCTTGAGAACTGGAATTGAACCAGCAGTTACTTCAGTGCATGGCATGGGCGTTAAACATTTTACAGTTAGGAAGCCATGGACATGTGCTTTGTCTTTGGAAAGACTGCAGACAGAAGACGATGAAAACAACTGACAATAGCACAAGTTTATAGCTAATGAATTTTTTCTTTGCTCCCAAATTTTGGGATATTTCCATCTGTAGTAGTGACAAACTCTTGTACTAATTATCTTGGAGGACAACATCCTAATGGGATGCATTAGGAGGAGTGTGGCCAGTAGGTCGAGGGAGG
>Ga0181612_116799_pt1 | contig 15495 bp, 9 predicted proteins | sample HoacroProtozoa21_FD_119630 | JGI IMG/M metagenome (GOLD analysis project Ga0181612, IMG submission 119630) | Hoatzin crop microbial communities from Cojedes, Venezuel. Combined Assembly of Gp0051906, Gp0051904, Gp0051908 | reverse complement strand
ATGGTCCGGTGAATAATGTATAGCTTGGAAGTTAAACTTGTTCACTCAAAACTCCACCTCCGACCCTGGGAGAATCACTTGGGAAGCATCCATCTGCCTGCACCCGTGCTTCTGTCTGTCTTTATTGCCCAATCGTGCCTATTGCTTGCATCTGGCATCACTGCCGGTCATCGCATTTTTGCAAAGTGACAGATACCCCAAGCATTGTGCTAGTTCCCTGCTCCATAAATATTACGGTGCCTCACGGATTTAGCTGGAAGTCACAGCACATGCGATATGTTTTCAATCAACCTTGTGTGCATGCCTGCCAGCTGCTCTCACAGCTTCTCTGTTCTCAGAACATCCCAAAAGAGGATTCGAAGGTTTCCTTGAGACATGAATAGCTGAACTGCAAACACGAGCATCCTCTCCAGTGATCTCTAGTTTGCTTAAACTATTACAAACATGCTAACTGAGTGGCAAACTGGGATGACAAAGCTGCCTGTTAACAGCAGCTGCAATGACTCCCATTTCTGAAGCTGACAAGCAAAAGCAAGTTGCCTTACACACCCAAGATCAGTTCCCAGAAAGGCTGAGTTCTGCACAACTCGTAAGGACCCGAAGATATATCCTCACATATTTATTTGGTACAACAGTTGAATACATAAAAATCGACATGTGGATGTCAGTAAGTAGGAGACAGACATCTTTAGCAAAGCAAAATGGGAGAGACAAAACGGGCAAGTCGTATGAAAGTGTCCTGCTGGCTGAGCAACACAGCATGCAGTCTACTCGCGTGGGCATACATCGACCTCTGCTCCAATTTTCCACCCTCAAAACAGAGACAACATTCATTTCTGGCTAGAGTTGGAAAATGCATATCACTATTTCTTGAGAATTTTACAGTGGTAAGCTAGAGGTCAATGGTTCTCAATGTTTTTATAGGGAACTACACTACTCTTATCCATCTTCTTCCGCTCAGCTCAAGGTGAGTTGCTTGAGGGGTCTCCTAAAGGTCAATGTGTGGATGGAATCTTAAGAATTTTCAGCCTTCGGAAGATAAATCCTTAGATAACTCTTGCGACTCTTCTTCTAAGCTCCTATGAACCAGCACAACCCACTTAACTCCACTGTAACACAAAATTTGGATCAGCTGACGATCAAGCTCCAAATGTTTCATGTGTTTTATAGCTCCTTATATTGGTACTAGTAGTATCAAGCTTCCATTTTTAAATAAACTATTTTTTATTGTTGATATTACTGGCTTAAAATATAAATAAATCAATGTAGATATGCACCAAGCCTTAAGCCACTATTTGAAAGTCAGGTTGCAAGAGGTACAGGGGCAAAGAAAGTCTTTAAGGATAGTTCCCTGAAAGATTCTCCTCTCCCTTAGGGTAAGGATGAAAGAACAAACCAATAACACGACCGGTGAATCATGTCACTTTGTATACTCCTGAGAAGTGCTTGGCTACCCTGAAGAAGAGGATACTGTAAGAACATACTTATAATAGTACGAAACAAAACAAGAATCTAGGAATACTGCGGAAATACTCAAAAGGAGAGACTCCCAATCCTGCCTGCACAGTTCAGCCACAGGAGATGCCTTGTAGAGTAACTGGCCACGTGTCTGCAAATCTCTAAGACATGCCAGGAGTCATTTGGGCATCTAAGTGTGGGTGTCTAAGCTTCCTTTATTGTCAGAAGAGATCTTCCAATCAATATCACCAATGGAGCCCAGTAATCAATCCAGCTCACCTGAATGCAGATCTTTGTAGCAGCAGGTTAGCTAAAGTATTCTCGAGGCTCCATTTACTGTATTTATTAGAACCCATTAGACTATAATGGGAGACAGACACTTAGAAAATATGTAGAGGCCTACATTTAGGCGTCTTAAACTTGAACTGACTCCCTCTCCATGACTCATTCTTCTCCCACTTTTAACCGACACTCAGTTTTTTTCAGATTCGCACTGAAAGGCTTTCCAATTCAACATTAAGGAGGCTGTGTACAAGAAGACGTCTGTTTAACGCTTGGTGTATTCCTACAGCCCCGGTTTGCAAACTACTCCAACTAGACTTCTTTCTTCATGAAGAAGCAACATGGTTAGGAAGACAATGGGCAATGGATAATACAGTGAAGGAGATGAATTAAACTGGACATGAAAAATACTCTGAAGAAACCCATCGGAACAGATTGCCTAGGGAGGTTAGAGGATCTCAGGCACCAGACTTTTTCAAGAAGTTAGACAAACACCTGTCAAGAATAATTTAGCAAAAGTTCATCCTGTCCCAGATGGGGAGAACAGGTTAGATCTATCTTCCCCAGCTATGAACAACAGCTGTGCCACAGGAGAAAAAAAAAAAAAAAAAAGAAAACCCCAAAGAAAACTGGAATTGGGTCCAGGAGTTTCAATTGTTTTGAACGTACTTCAATTCACCAGACCTCAAGCTGCATTTGTTTTGTTCAACAGCGTATTCCTACCATGATCTTGCTATGCCTAATTACCTTTCACTGTTTACTTTAAGCAGTGGTGCTCAGTGTCGCGCAGACATTCCAGCACCCGGTGTTTCAGTAGACGTCTGATGACATGCAGCAATAAACCTCATTCAAATACACCTTCCCTATACCAATCTCTGCACCCACACTCACAAAGGAAACTTCGGGGACATTAGTGGACCAGATTTTCACACAGCATAACTTGTGGAAGCTGCTTTACCTTGCAGTAGAGCTGGGCTTGTTTATGCCAGATACAGATCTGACCACCAGCTTCATGGCATATGGACACTCATCTCATGTTTGTGAAAACAAGAAGAAAAACTAGTAAATTTTGTATCACAGCAATGAGAAAGAGATAATTAGAGAGAAGCCATTCCTTCCCTCTCCTTAGGAGTCAATATGGAAGGTAGAGAGGAAAGAGAAAGGGATGAGCAACTTTACTTCACATCCTGCTCTCAGCAGCCAGGTAAGCAGGGGCAGAAAAGAAACAATAATGTTTTCTTGATTTCCCACTAGAAACTGGTAAAATGGACAAGGACTAAACTTGAAAGTGAAGAAGTCTGTGCTGGCTGGCTGTACTAACACACAATTCTCCAAGCTACAGTCTGAACATTATTTAAATAATAACCCACTGAAAACTGAAGAGCTTAGCACCTTATCAAGAAGTTGGTCCCCCGTGCACAAGCAAGCTCGGGAAAGGCAGCAATCAAGGGAACTGCTCTTTCCGGTTGTGCTTCAGGAAAAGGGACAGTGTTTAAATTTACTTACCCAGAAACATGCAGCATCAGCAGCATATAGAAGACAAAGAAAAGGTTGTGTGTGTACCAGAAGATGTCATAGTTTGAAACCCTGAAAAGAATAAACCATGGTTCAATGCTGTTTCATTTAGATGGAATCACTGCTAATTAAAAGCAGATCTGTGCACACAGGACATCGTTATACACCACGTAGTCATGTAGAACAGTCAAAGCCCAGCATGTATTCCTACAGGCACACTGTATTTGCACTCAATTAAGTGCTGAGAAGAACGGGTGTCTGGCACGGAAGTAAAAAGCTCAGAAAGAGAGATGAAGGACATAGAAATACAGAACCAACTGAAGAACTCTTCCTATATTAGGAGACTTCACTGCTTCCATAGGTTCTACTTAGTGCCTACCAGACCTTTATAGCTAGAATAGCTCTTCAGTTACCAGGCTCAAAACTCAATCTCTTTACAGTGAGCGCCTCCTTGCATTCTCCCTGCCCTGACACAGGACTGCAACGTTTAACATGTCACTACCAGTACAACATACAAACAGGTAGTGTAGACAGCAGCAGAGGGGCTGGCAGGCAAGGCAAAAGAATCTTGTGAGGGTATGCAGTGCGAGGAGATACCAGAGGAAAGGGAACCAGAGCGAGGACACAACAAGAGGACAGGTAGGAGAATTTTCAGGGCACGAGGCCAGACACGGTGGGGCTCTAGGACTGATGGCCTTGGGAGGAACAAGAAGAACATCAACACCGTGAGGATCAGGAGAGGGGAAAGAGAACTTCCTTTCATCAGTAATTTGTTAGGTAATATAAAAAGAACCAAGATCAAAGAAAATACCCATCCGGAACCATTTTCTGTTTAGTCTGTTTGTTTTTTCTTGAGTACAATAGTCACCAAACAACAACAACAACCAAATGGTTAAGAAAATACTCTACTTCATAGCACACAAACACACCTCTCACACTACACGGCATGGTAGGAGAGTCCCTTCCAACACCAAAAAAACTACCCCAATTCATAAGCCAAAACAATTATTAACTAAAACCCATCCTTAGCTCTGAGAACATAGTTTAAGGAGCTGTTCCTCCAACATAGCTAACTTTTTCCAGAATTTTTTCCCCTCCTACAGCCTTTTACATAAACAACTAACTACCTTCGTTTCAATACGTCTGAAATGTACACTGCATTTGTTTCTGTCAATACAGGAATTAGTTGTTTTCTTTCTCAAGACAGAAAAAATAATTCTGATATTCTGAGGGCCACTAAAATAAAACCCAAGCAAGGGCAGTTCTAAGGAGCCCAGCAACAGCAACGGGCTCTGAACACCCTCCCTTCACCCTGCCATCCTTCCCCCACCCAGCACCACGCTGACACTTTTTCCTCCCCGAGGCTGCTCAAACTATTTCTAACTACCCACACCCTGGTAGGCATTGCCATGCAGTCACTCAGCAGTATCTGCAAGGAGCTGTGGGAGTGAACATCAGTGAGATGAAAGTAAAGGATGATGGTGGGGGGAGCAAAAGCACTATGAGAATGCACTTGTTCAGAATGCACCAATTTTTCAAAATTTCAGCGATGGAAAGTCAATCCCAGCTTCTGACGTGTTGTTTTCAACAGCTAATTATTATTACGGATTAAAATTACTGTATACTTCTTGTCTGAATATGTCTAAATGTCAGCTTCCAGCCAATTGAGCATTTTATTCTGCTTTCAGCATTCCTACAGATACCTTTACTAAAAAATCCTGCTTCCTCACATGTTTCAAGCTCCCCTAAATGTAATCAAGTCTTCCCAACTTCACCTCCTTAAATTAAAGGGATGGAGATCCTTGAACCTCTTACCAGGAAGCATATTTTCCAGTATATTAATAATTATATATTTCTTACTTGTATCCTTCTTAAACTGTGTGTCCTACAGATACACACAGCATTCTAATGCACTCAATATTATCATCCTACTGCTACATATATATTTATACAGTTCTTCAGAACATTTATTACTTTCTTTACCTTCTTCTTAGGGCTTAAAATAGACATTCTTCACAGAATGAATGCATTTCTAAGGAACTCTAAGTCCTGAAAATTTGAGATCAAGTCGAATATTTAATTTTAATTTTGGCTAACCTACTTCAGAATTTTGCAGGTGAAGACCTATAAGAGTTAATTTACTGAGGAATGTAAGGGGAGATTGCCATGCTTGAAAGGGACACGGTAAGCAGCATAGTTTTGGAAAAATATTTTTAACCCTGTTACAGCTAGTTTTGAGAAGGAAGATATATGTGGTAGTTAGAAGATGAAACCGAAGACTTGAATATTTGGTTACAAAAAGAGATGGCACTGGAGCAGCTTGTATTTTAATGTTCCTTTAAATATATGATTTCCAAAGTCACTAGTAATTGTGTTCAACAGAAATACTCTTGAACAACATTCATCTGAAAGTTAGCAGAAATGTCAACATTTATTCACAAGATTTATTGTCTTTTCTAATTACATCATAATCCTTCCAACAAACAACTACTGAACAAAAAATATTGGTCTAATTCTCAGGTATGACATGGCAAAAATTTAGAAAATTTTTCAAAGAATACTCACTGCCCCCTTTTAAAACATTAGCAGCTAATTCAATCCTCGTAATACTTCTTCACACACTTTACTGAACGAGTAGAGGCATGAAAATAGCAGGATAATCACACACAGAACATTTTCAGGAAGAACTTACAAAGGAAGAAATGATTAAGCCAGTCAGTGTGCAAGAGCGGATTAGGGCTGAAATCCAAGACAGTATAACGGTCTCTGAATTACTTTTAAAAAAGCCCGGTTTCTGATAAGCAGTGAACATTTACAGTTAATTTTCCTAAGACTATAGCATGAGCCTAGCCATCCCAAGGCACGTGAGAATCCACAGGGAAAGAGACTGACAAGGGACAGACAAATGCACACAGAAGCTTCTTTGCTTAGGAAAACACACTATAAAGACAAGCTTGAGCCATATGCCTGAGGGAGAAGCCAGGATAAAATTCATAAATAAGAAATATTGCTAGAGTAACAGGAGATGCAGATGATCTCTTAGGGGCTTTGATTCTGCTGGCCAGATTGCAGAAAAGCGGGAAAGCACTTGCACTTACAGTAAACAAAGAAGGAAATAACAAGCACGTAACTTCGAAAGATGAAAACTTTGTTGCATGAACTGCAAAACAGTTATTTCCAAAAATATGTTTGCAACTGCACGTATTTTCCTAAGTTCCCCTGTCATTAATAAATGCTGCTCTTTTTTTCTAATTTATCATGGCCTTGGAGAAAACAAGACTTTGTTCTGGCTCAATGCTGCACAGTAAAGTAGTTGTTTCAATTTTCCATCTTCCCAAAACTGGCTTTCTTTTGCAAGCGGAGCCGCCTGTGTGGGCTATGTGCTGTGCAGCCACGTCTGGCATCTTGGGCAGCGTCTTACCCTGTACTTCTATAGCCTACAGTGCCTCACAAAGGTCTCAACCCTGGAATTATCTTTGTCTACAAAAAGGGCATCAGTATTTGCTGAACTACTTTCTTGAATCAGCGCCTAATAACATCGCTGCTCAGGAGAGACAGATTAGTTCAAAGTTCAAAACCTCGTATCTAGCTCACATCAGGGGAGCGCTATTAATGTTTGAAGATACGGAATTAAAATATCCTGCTGCGTTTGCTGAATTGAGATGATGTATTTATGTAATCAGTCTTTGAATTCACCAGAGACTGCTATAAAAATGAAGGGTTTTTTATATGTTTCAGTTGCAGAATCCAAGCCTCAAAAAGGCTGCAACACTTGGCTAGATCCTCCAAGGTACCGCTCACTCCAATGTACTACAATTTGTGTTCAATAACGCTGGTGCAGAATGTGAACCTGTTGGAGGACCAAACCTCTAGAAATCCCAGTAGCTACTCTGAGCCAATATTGCATTCTGTTTCAAAATTATAACTGATATTTGAAAGAATACATCTGACAACCAGAAGCAGAGCTTTAAAAAAGCAACATTCTACTCAAGCAGCACAGTTCTGTTTTGGTTTGCTTCATCACTGTTTTTTTGTTGTTATTTTTTTACAGTGTGTTGTTACAATTAATTGGTGAAAATAATGAAGATAGATACCATCTTATTTTACTTCCAGTGGACTTTATTTGTGCATTGGACAGAACTTTCCATATGCTTAGTTTACTGTCTCCCTGTACAAACAGGAAAAAAGAACTATTTGAATTTTTAAAGGTCTAGATTTTTAAATGAGCACATTCCTCATTTTTCTCTGAAGGCAATTTAATGAGGTTTTGTAATTTTTTGAATACAAAATTCACTGCTGTAATTTACCTGCAAGCCAGAAGAAAAAAGAAAAAAGTAGGGCAAGAAAACTGGTATTTTTAACACTTATTTAAATACTTCTTGCCTCATATTGCGTTTACTTTTCATTCCCTCTAATCAGTATGGGACTATGATTATTGAAATGACATTTTTCAGTATAATGATCAGATTAGGTCTTACCTGATGGCATATGTAGAACCTGTACACATCAGGAATAATACTAATACCATAATGACTCCCGTCAGACCTGGAACTAAAACAGACATCAGACAACTTACACGTGAACTGCGAAGAGGCATACTTGTCTCCTATGACCTTTTAAGAAAGTGGAAGTTATCAGACATACAATTCACGATTCAATTAAACTCTTGCATGAAGACAAATCCTATCAAATTAGGTAGGAAAGAAGAGCTGTTGTGTGATTTCCCACCTTCCCAGAGAAAAGTGCCCATTTTCCTTGCATTTCACTGCGCATTACTAGTTTCCTATTAGTCTTTGCTACTGTAATCTTCTGCTCATGACATTTGCCTCTAAGCGGGTAACCACGAACAAATCCTGTCTCTTTGTTTATTTGTAAGACTGACTGCACAAGTTTGTATATCTTTTTTATTCCAAACCCGAAACTCTGTTGAACATTACAATTAAACACTTGGTCAGGGGCAGAATTTCAAGCAAATCAATTTCTACACAAGCTGTCACTACAATTGTTTGCCAACCCATTTCATCCTGGAATGAGAAAGAGCCTGAAATTACCCTCCATGGCACTGTATCATGCTTGAAATTGTTGCCTGTAGAGCAAGGTCTGTGAGAGTGATCTACAGCCAGCATTTGAGAAGGAAAGGTTAAAAACATTAAGGATGGACTCATCTGCTCCAATGCAGGCTCGTATCAGAACTAGTCTATCCCCAGCTCTTTTTTAATTCAAAAGAGAGAAACAAGAATTTCTGCAGCATGATTCATCTCATCTTAGACTCCTGCCCATGAAGTACAGTAAATTAGAAAAATCCCAACCAAAGTTACCAGTTTTTCTGAACATCTTTTCTTCAAAACTGCCATCCTAGGAATTAAGAATCTGAATTAAGAACCTAAAATCCAGGAATCATTACATCAAAACTTTTTCATTCTCAAAGAATGATAGTTTTTAAGCACAGTCTCGTCACCCTAAGAGCCACGTATTTGTGTTTAAACAAAGTCAGTCAGGCCAATCACCAAGCACAAAGCTAAATAAGTGCTGGTTTAGTACCAGACTATAAGCATCTCAACCAGCTTTCATGCATTTTGTAAATGGCAAAACCACAGATCTTAATGGTCCAGGGTCTTTTACACAATCAAATCCTAATGATAGCGAGCTAATTTTTTGAATAATTGATTGTCATTTTATTGTGTCTTTAGCAATAGACAATTTCATATCTTATCCTTTTATAAACTTCTCAATAGCCACTTGTTGAAAAGTTTGATATCCAAAATCTGATACATCCCAAATCACTCCTCGGTTTCACAATCTGTAGGAAAAATCCTGGTCCTACAATCAATGGATGCTTTGTCACGGACTGCATAAGAAACATAAATTCACCCCTTCTTGGAAGGTTACAATTAAAAGCAGTTGCAATAAAAACTGTGTATTATTTTCCACTGCCTCCTTCTTCATTTCTTCTTTCTTAATCTAATTTGATATGTAGTATGCAATCAATCTCCCCTCTGACACAAATACTTCCAATCCAATTGCAGTACAGCACTTGATCCAGCTTCCTACATTGTCACTCCAGCCACAGGTCACCTTTTATATCCAGTTCTTCAATCATCTTCTCCATCAAACTGCAGACATGTAATCACTTACAATCTTGCCCCAATTCATCAGTGCATTTTTAGTGTTTCCTCTCCTCCCTGTCTTTCTTTTCCTCCACTAACTATAATCTTGAATACTTGTTTCCTCCCACAGTTAGCCTCACACCCTTATACAAGGATGTTCTTTCCTGGACTGATCTAAAAAGCTGTCACACTATAAATCCTTCCAACTCCTTATTTGTTCTTTTCACTGCGTTAAAAAAAATAAAAAATAAAAGAAAAATCAGACAACAAATCTAGTTCTGCACTGTTTGGGAAGAGACCATTTTTTTACATATTTGTACAGCTCCCATTGCAGCAAAATCTTGGTCCCTGTCTGGGCACTCCGAGAGCACAAATAATAAATGTTCACTACCCATTGTTAGGATAGGGAGTGATCTGAGCAATTTTAAATTTAAAACGATTTGAAATCACTGCTCTTTGCAACAGTGTGTTCAAACTTTTGAAAATGCAGTATTTTACTGGCTACCAGAGGGTAAAAGAAGTTCCACCTTGCAGGTCCTCTGCTCAACTACAGAGGTCTCACAGAATCACAGAATCATGCAATAGTTTGGGTTGGAAGGGACCTTAAGGATCATCTTGTTCCAAACTCCCACCACGAGCAGGAACACCTTCCACTAGACCAGGTTGCTCAAAGCCCCATCCAGCCTGGCTTTGAACATGGCTAGGGAGGAGGCATCAACAACTTCTCTGGGTAACCTGTGCCAGTGTCCGCAGAAGCTGTGACAGTATTTGGTGTGGCCTCTACACTCATTCTTCTCACCAAGTCCTTCTCCTTTATCCCAGACACTGAATATAATACCAGCTGTTTGCGCTGATTCTCCCTCCCCATTTTTAACTCGCTCCTCTGTGAGTTACCTTCTTTCAAGCCTCCACCACTGATTCACTACCACACCAGTCACCCAACCTATTTCCAGCTAGCAGTTAACATGTATCTCAATTTTTATCATTTCACCTTCTCACTTCCTCTACTCTCAACTGATCTAAACCTTGCTTGGGGTTTTTGGAAAGCACTTTCCCAGAGGCTTCTGATTCTAGTAAACGTACTGGGATTGACAGGTCTAGAACCACATTTATTGCTGTCCAGACTGATTTCTTTGGACCTTGCCCTAGATGCCACCAAGTTGGGATTTTTGCGTTTGATCTAAATAATAGTGAAAGAGAGTTGATATCAGAAAGGACCTTTAACTGCTCGTGAAGTACTACAACTTGGGCACGTGCCTACTCCTCTATACCCAAGCATTGCTCCCTCCTGCACCAAAACCATCTTTGCTTATTTATTCTTTATGAGTGCTGCAGTCTGATTCCCGTGTATCAGTTTAGATGGCTCTGAAGTCAGCGCAACCCTTAAATAAACCAGCGGAGGCCAGAGGACCACTTTTTTTGTTGTATTTCTTTTTCTAGCAAATGGGTCATTTAGGAATTTGGCTTTAATATTACATAGAATCTCTGTTTGAAACTGATGGTTTTCCACTGACTCAGCTGTACAACAACTGCTTTGAAGATGCTGCTCATCCTACTACAGGGCTTACGTCACTCCTCCCTCCTGACTACTGGATAAGCAAATCCAGGTTATATTAACACAAATAACACATCTCAACCTAGCTGAGATACAATAAATGGACCACATGAATGCAGGACCAAAATGTTTTGTCTGGAGAGCGATGATGAGAAGCAGCAAACTTTCTCATTTGGTTTTGCAATGGACTTACCGGAAGCAAAAAGCAGTTTCCTCGGGTCCTGAAAAACAGAGATACATATATGATTTTATATCCATATGTATAACACAACAATAATAAGTAGCTCATAAAGTTCATGTGCTCAATGGCATAAGCAATCCCTAAATCTGGAAGCAAGAATGGATTTAGTATTTGGTAGCACTTTACACCGACTGCAAATCAACACAAACTAAAACTTCAGCCTTTGCTGTCTCGCCGTGAAGATATTTCTGATTTGTTATGAAAAAGTAGGATCCAGATAATTTTACAAATAATTATTTTTTGAAAGGCTAACTTTACTCAGTTACCTTATACCTTTGGGAGGACAGAGGGGAGAAGAAGAGAGAGAGATTTTGAATTTAAATGAAAGACCAGCAGCGAGCATTTTAGTGCCAGTTACATCACCAAGAGATTTGCAGTGCAGACAAGTTTAAGTGGAATTCAAGCACAAAGGTTCAAGAGCCACTAGAGTTCTTAAAATCTGTGAGGTTTTGATCCTAGAGCTACTAAAAACTTGTTATTATCTCTGTTTTCTCTTGCAAAATTCCTAAGGCTGCCACGCACACCCTGGCACATTCTTGCTTGAGGCAAGCTCCTGCTAAGGCTCCTGACAAGGCTGTCTACCAGACCACTCCTAACACATGCAGACACTTGAGTTGAATCCAGAACCTCAGCACAATAGTTGGTGTTGGCATGTCTGTCTGCCATAGAATAGCTCGGTGATTAGATCATTCACCCAGGGAGTGGAAGACCTCGGTTGTTGGTCGTTATGAGCCTAGGCTGAGTCAAGCTCTCCTTTTCCAGGAAAGGATGCAGCTGGGATAGGGTCATTCTAAATCTTTCCTAATGAAACTGGTAGAAAAGAAATGCATACTTGAGACTAAAATGAACATAAACAAGAGAGAAATTGATTGTAGCCCAAAGAAGAAAGAGTCCTGGACTCTGGTCTTACTCCTAAAATCTGCAAACAACCCTCCAGCGCCAAACGCACAAGCAGGTACCTGCAGAAGGGACTAGGATTGTGGTATGCCTTCAGATCTGCACCACAACCAGAGAAGCCATGCAAACAAAGTATTTCGTAAGTTGCAATCAGCTTCCAGCCCAGTTCATGCAGGTAACTAATTCTACTCTCAGCATATATACTACAGTTTCAACTGCAGTTCAAAAATCTCTCTATCCTCAAATCCCCAGTCTATGTCATATAGCCCTATATTCCAAATATTGCAAATACAGAATGTATGTTCCCAAAACCGCAGCAGAATTGTCTCAGTCAGGCCTATCCAAGGAACAGAGAGCAGCAGCAGCAGAGTAGAACAGAGTATTTCAGTCGGAAGTGACCTACAACAATCATCTAGTCCAACTGCCTGACCAATTCAGGGCTGACCAAAAGTTAAAGGATGTTGTAGAGAAGGAGAACAGGGCACAAGGTGAAAGGACGTGATGACAGCATTCTCCACCCCACAGTCCAATAGGTCTGAATCCTGCTGGCTTAAACAAAGTGCTCAATACATGCCTTGTCCAGAGAAAGAAATAAAATCCACAGCAATCCACATGATGGTGAGCTTTCAATGCACAAAACCAGCAGCACTGTATAGACCACACAATGAATCACACAATGGAATTGGATATACGAATAATCATATATTTAAATTATATACTTAAAAGCAAAATATAAAAGGAGAGTTGGCTCACCTCACCACGATAGTTTGCTGCATTTATTGACAGAAAGTCTTCGTTGTAGTTCTCAGAGAAGTTAAGAGCATTCACCAGATGAGCAGCAACATGTAAGACTAAAGAAAACAGAGTAAAGCTGAGATCCGTAAACAAGAGGCAGATGTTCCCCTGAAGTAAAGTGGCTACTCAGATGCCAAACCATAATCACATCACCTGCACAAGAGACATCAGGGACTAAGGAATTATTTTTCTAAAGTAAATCAGGTTATAGATATTCATTGCAGAAAGCTGTATGTATTTTAAGATTTTTTTAACAATACAGCAATCATTTCTGTACTGCAATGCTTCAGCTGAGAAATAACATTCAAAGGTGTCCACCAAAGAACGTTTCTTCTTCAGTGAAATGGGTATTTGCCTCCACTGCTCCCCCTTCCGCAGATAAGCCTGTAGCATCCTACTTCTTCACTCAAATTCCTCAGGCACAGTCAAAGGTCACTTCTAATGGCAGATTCTGACCTGATCTCATACATCTGTCCTTTTAGAAACTGGAATTTTAAGGAAAGGCTCAGCGTTAGATTGTAAGACCATGTTTAAAGGAAAAATAAACCAAAACCCACGCACATGCGAGAAAGCATTCACAATTGAAGGCAGGGAAGCACAGAGCAAGACTACCCCCAAATGTACTGTACAAGAAAAATCTCAAAATACTGCTTTAGTGTGTTTCCCGAACAAGCTGCTGCTCAGCACATTAAGATCTCACCTGAAAAGATGCATATTGTAACACCACACGTCACGTGGAAAGTTTTACTTTTATCTAGTAGCCTTCTGGTCTTCCTGCTGGCAACCTAATAAGAGAAGAATTCAAGCAATCTCTCTTCTAAAACAAAGCAAAGAAAAAAATACCAACAGCAACTGAGGTGACTTAATAGGAACTTCAGCTTTCAGTAGGTCTAACATCCTTGCAAGCACAGTACCTAAATTTAAAAACTACAGGGTTATGTCTGTGCGCCAATTCTGAGGCCTTAATGAAGAAATCACCGTCGGATCAGTATTGCACAGATGTCAAGAACACATAAAGTAATGTCCCTTCTGGCCTTAAAATCTAAGAATTCCAGCACTAATTGTTGTAAGCGTCACTGACTCTTTAATGAGCAGGATCAGAGCCAAAGGTATATTTGCATATATATATGCATCTATGGGCATCAAATCTTATAGGTACTGCCACTTGATGAACAGAACTCACAGGTTCAATTTGCAGCCATCTAGAAAACACTGATGTTCCTCAAAACCTTTACTTATATTTCTGTCAAAGTAACTGACAAATCACAAACAAACTGAACTTGTTTTTTGAATGCTGGTACAGAAAACCAACCCTCTTAGCTTTGCCAGAACATTTTTTTCTCCCGTGATAATGAATATATCAGGTTGGGTATTTTTATTTAAAGTTCCGTCATCTCCAGTAGGACACTTCCGGTCATGCAGAGATGAAGTCTTTTCTGCATGTTGAATTCTACCAGGAAGCAGTAGAGAGGACACAGACGTCTTTAGTATTAGAGCAGGGAAAGAAGGAGGGGACTTCATCTGTTTACAGTTTCACAGCAAGTCCCTGTCCTTCAAAAATGCCTTCAACAAACCTTCCCCACAACCGGTCCAATCAAACCAGACAATGTCAGCCAAGGCACTGTCTTGAAAGCGGTCATGAATACTTGTACCATGCAGAAACATACTGTATAATAAACAGGGATATAACTGATTTTTTCGTATTATTTTTAGACTAAACAGAGACCAGGGCCCTCTTCTTCTCAACTGCTGCATTCTGAGGACAGTACTTACCTTCCGAGATCCTCGGAGGAAGGCCAAGAGAACACGGCACATTGGTAGCAGGACAAGGCAGCAGTTGAGATTGAGGACAGATGCTGAAGCTCTGCTAACACACAATCCTAGCTGAACAAATATAGCAAGAGTTAGATTACAGGGAGAACAGACGCTCTAATGGTTCAGCTGGCAATATTCAACCTCCTTTTCTTTGCTGTGAACCCGAACGGTTCGTGTGCTCTTGACTAATCAGAACAGTGGAGTTTCACAACGTTTTACATGTACTGAAAAAACACTGTACACACAGCATGCCATCCAGTTCTCTGAGGGAAACAGCTCTCACTTTTGCATCAAAAAAATATTTAGAATTAATTTTGCCAGCAATAATGTCAGTAAATGACAACTCTCTGCAGAAAGAACCAGTATCTTCATCAGTGCTCAGAGCCACATGGAACAAAAGATATCTGAGACAACAATAAGCATCCACTGAGAAATTACCTACAAGCTGCAACAGATATAATTAAATAAGAAAGACAGATAAATACTATGAAGACAGTAGACAGTCACTTAAGTAAAGTGTAACGATTTTCTGGTAAACAAGCCAGAAAAAGATGTACCAAAAACATTGTTTCAATTAAACCGAAATGATAATAGTGTTTCAAGGACTGTTAGAGAACTGTCACAGAACTCCTCATCCATTCACACTATGCAGTGCCATATTTGGACCGAAAGAAAGCAGGTTTTCTTCATTTTAACTACTCAGTAGCTGGGAAGTGTAATGAAATCTAATTTCACTAATGCTTTCAGTGGTATATTTGGAACACACATAATTAGAACAAAAACACTTGTCAAATAAGTGAACAAAGCACACATTAATGTCATAACCCTGT
>Ga0181612_101646_pt1 | contig 15497 bp, 5 predicted proteins | sample HoacroProtozoa21_FD_119630 | JGI IMG/M metagenome (GOLD analysis project Ga0181612, IMG submission 119630) | Hoatzin crop microbial communities from Cojedes, Venezuel. Combined Assembly of Gp0051906, Gp0051904, Gp0051908 | reverse complement strand
TGGAACAGGCTGCCCAGGGAGATGGTTGAGGCACCATCCCTGGAGGGGTTCAAAAAACGTGTAGATGTGACACTTCGGGATATAGTTTAGCAGGCATGGTGGTGTTGGGTGGATGGCTGGACTTGATGATCTTAGAGGTCTTTTCCAACCTTAATGATTCCATGATTCTATGGGTTACAGGTGGGATCAGAAGAGCCACCAGTTTGTGCCATAGTGCTTTTCAGAAGGGAGTGTATGGAAGAGACATGTGTCTGTGCGTATCTGTTCATACAGCTGAACAACTGTTTGAACCTTGTAAAGAGCTGAACCTTCCTGTTTGTAATACCATGTGGTGTCCTTAAACTGCAGTATATTAGGTCAGCATGTTTTTAAAGACATGTATAGCAGGATGAGGCCAAATATTCTCCAAGCAGTATTTGTTGCTGTTGGATTGCAAGCTACGTCACAGTTCGTTTCCTTGTACTGGTTCTTCTGTCTGTACCTGTTGCATCATGGTGAAATGAGTTCAAAGGTGTTACCTGGTAGGAAACAAGTATGCAGAAGTCCCCATCTCACATCTGGCTTTCAGAGCCCATTTATTTTATTAAAATTAATAAAGTGAATTGTACTTCAGAGAGACTATCATGCCACTGTTTTATTTAATAAAACAAGTAAGGAAGAACCAAGTTGCATTTGTTTCATAAGGAAAATCTGTCTTTTGTTGTTTAGAGAACGCATCCTGTGATGACTGTCATACAGCATTAATTTTTATGCTGTACTTAGAATTTAAATACTTGAATTTCTGTCAGTTTCTTTTCTTCATTGGTGACAAGTAAATATGGAATAATGAATTGAAACATAATTTTTAAAAAGTAGCATCTGAAATGAGGCAAACTAGTGAAGGGAAGAAGGCAAGATTTCGTGTATGAATAAAACTAGAGTTAGTGAAACTCTAAATTGGAGAGCTTCAGGTTGTGTAAAAAAAATACTTAAACAGAAAATACTCTGATTGTTTTCACTCTCCTTTCATGACAGCTGGCAACCTTTTCCTGGAGGAGAATGCGTATTGGCTCTGTTTAGTGTTGGAGAGAAAGAAATTACCAGTTTGCTTTCTAATGTGGTAGAATTCCATAATCTCTGGTGTTATGTTATATTCCAGTATGGTCAAGCCTAATGCGTCATGACATGTAAAGGTTTTTCCAATTGTTGCTGTTTTCACCAGTTGTCAGCTGATTGCTGGTGAAGAACTTAGAGATGTGTTATGGAGAAATTTGGTTATAATGCAGACCAGTCAAATTGCAGAAGCCATTTTGCAAGCAAAATGGTACTTCTTAAGGACACTTAGCAGAGGAGAAGTGATATTTACATGTTTAAACCTGTTCATTTCATCAGGTCATGTTGTTCTTTGAAGAATATATGTTGCAGTAATTACAGTAGTATGCCAATTACTTCTTTTAATTACAGATTTTTTTTTAATGTAGGGATTAGATCAGCTCCTGTGAAATTGGCTTCTCGTTGTTTTTCCATTCATGTGTGGCAGAAACGCTGGGGCAAAATACATTTCTTATTAATTTGTCACTTCATCTGGAAAACATTTTTTCATAATCTGGAGAACCGATATTCATAGCATTAAATTATGACATATTTAGTGTAGACTGTTTTATAGTTAACTGCAGAAGAGTTTTTTCATTGGCTTTTAGTCACAGAATACCCATTTATGTTCTACTATCAGGTTCTTGTTATGAGTACTGTAAGCCCTCAGCTACCATTAAATATCCAGTTGTTTTCCATCAGAATTGGATCAAAATCAGCTTCACTAGATCAGACTTTTAGTCCCTCCTTGGGCAAACTTTTTGTTAAGATCAGATGAAGCTTTCTCAGGCAAGCTGCAGATGATAACCACTGTCAACAATGATGTGTCTTTGTGTAGTCAAGATTGCAAATATACCTCGTCTGTGTGACCTCGAGGTGTTTTGATTAATTGCATCTTTTGGAACTCCGTATGTGTGTTGTTCCTGCTTTATTCACATGTCAAAGGGACACAGTTATTACCTTCCTTCTAAGTTATGTGAGGAAAGAGGATTTTGTTTACCCTCTATGGTTTATTTCTAAGCTCCATAACATTAAAAAAAAATATTTTTCATGCCTTTGGTCTAATTCTAAATGGTTTTTTTTTTTCATTAGTCATAAAAAAATATGGGTTAAAAGCTCTCAGAGGTTTTGTGTAGGCTTTCATGCAGTAGTCCGATGCCTCTAACAGATAATCCTAGAGACATCTCTTCCACAAAACAGGACTTGTTCTTGATAATTATGCTCATATTGCAACTGCTGTTTGCTTTGAGCAATCTGATAAGGAGACTACATCACGCAGAGTCAGGGAAATTCCTTCCAAGTAGAGAAGATTTTCCATGTGGGCAGCTCTTGAAATTGAAAATCTGTAATCATTTACAATGCATATGATGTTCCATACCCTCTCTTACATTGATAAAAGTTCCTCGGATGGTAACACGTGTGTGTCACTTTACAATGCTTTAACTTCGTGATCTATCTCATACTGATGAAAGTTCTTAAAGACCATTTTAGTGACAAAACAGGTTTTTCTGGAGCACTTTAATGTCCTGTTTGTGATGCTTGTCATGCATCTTGTGTGTATTTTAAGCACTGATGTGATCATCGTCTGACTCTTAAAATTGACATTCACTTCAGGAGAGCAAGCAAGCTTTAGATAGTTATGGTATAAAAGCTGTATGTCTTGCTCTATCAGGAGCAAATAGTACTGAGGCCTTGCACGAAATTCATTCATAAAGATGATGCCTGCATTTTGCAGAACAGAATTGGTGGCCTTATGTTTTTCCCCTAAACTTCGTACTACAGATGGAGAGAATTATTTATGTGGAAAACTCAGTTTATAGCTCAGGAATCAGAAAGCAGCTGTATTTTCCTCCATTGCCAGATCCTCAGCAACATCTTGTCCTGTTTGTAAAGCCATCTAGTTTATGAAAATTAGAAGGCTCCCAAACAGAACAAGCTGCTCATATTTGTAAAGTATACAGCTGCTAGATCTAGAGCTGATGCACTGGGAGAGCAGTATTCGCATCTTTGTTTAATTGATAATGTTGGCACTTTCCGTGCCACCACTCTGAAAAGACTGCAGCTTAGCAGTCACTCTTGCCTGGCTTTATGCTGGCGTGCACCCAAAGAAAAATAAGATAGCTCTCCTACAGCCGCTTCAGTTCTTCAAGATGCTTCAGTCAGTTGAAGTACACTGCTAACAAAAGATTTGAATTACAAGGAATAGGAGAGAGAATAACTACTACTCTATCTGTGTAGAAGCACTCAAATTTAGAGGTCATATATGGAGCAATACGCAGTGCTGGGCATAGACCTCAGAAGGTCCCAGGGTCAGACAGTTTAGGTGCTTGCTTACTGGCAATGTATTGTAGTGCAACCCCATTGAGCACAATATTTCAAAAATCACAGATATTTATCAGGTGATTATTATTTTTGGTAAAGTAAAGGAAATTTGGGTATGTTTGTCACAAATACACTGTGTAAGTACCTCAAATTTCCAGTATATAATGCTATTTATAATACATTTCTCTTTGATACTGGTCATTCTTGTCATGATAAAACTTACCTTCATCATTTAAAAATAGGTTCTATAAAACTTTGATATTTTTTCACTGTTTGACTTAAATTACAAAGTTCAATAAGCTTTCTTTGCCCAGCTTATCTGTAGAAAATATATGCTTTATAAATACCCAGTGCACCAATATTTAAAAGGCCATGTGTTATCTGAGAAAACTCATGCAGAGAATCAACAGATCTACCGTAGGAATCAATCAGCATAGTACTGCAAACAAGGGACCTTTTGTACCTCTACAAGTGCAGAACAGCATGAATTTTACAACTGCTGAGTGTACTCCTAAGTTAATTACCATTTAGAGTCTAAATAAAATAATTCTTTATAAAAATTTTGTTGAAAAACTTTAGTGGCATATAGCATTCCATTTATTATTTATTCAACTAGAACTGAAATTGTAATCAGAAGTCAGATTTGAATCACAGGCCACGGGGACAAGTGCATCTTTTCAGTGGGGTTAATTAGCTTGAGTAGAACAAAGTGCTAATGCGGCTATCTGGAACATGAGATATTTTATTCAGCCTATATTTGTGCTATATAGACACACCCTACGATGCCAAGGTCTTATATTTAATAAAAGGGTTGAAAGCAACACAACTGGCCCATTTTAGGGATTTAATCGAAAAGAAGAAGCATTGTTGTTTAAAACAGTGCAGTATATAGTGTGCACAGCACTGTTTTAGCATGTATATTTAGTGTATAGTGTATATAGACTATACGCTAAAGAGTATATAGACTGCAGGAATTGTCCTCTAGTGGTGGATACATGATTTCAAATTTAATTTATTGAGGAAGAAAAGGTGCCGCAGGTGGAAAAAGGATTCTTCATGAAACCCTGAACTGAGTGGATCAGTTGCGGGAAGGATGTGCTGTGAGTGTTTTCTCCTATGGTTCGCAGACCGTCCAGTGAGCCCGCGCCACCGGCTGACTCTCACTCTGCAATCCTCAGCACCTTCAGTGTCTTTACTTATGTTCCGGCTTGAGATGGAGCTTTGCAAGCGTAAGGACAGAGGTGTACTTCCTGTGAAATATCTGGCAATTACGTTTCCTTCCTCCATTGACTTTTAATTATTATTATATTTTTGCCAATATTATTGAACTTTCAAATATTTTGCAGTGTTTCAAAGGACGTTTGCTTCCATATTAAGCTAAATAAAGCTTGTCAATAGCGTACTCGATTTTTATTACTCTGTGTAATCACTGCAATAGACTGTGTCAGATTTCTAGTACTCTCAAATTCTTCTCTTTCAAAGTACCACGTCTTCTCAGTCAATGTCTGTTGACTCACTTGCACAGTTGTCTTTGTTTTTAACCAAAAAACTTTAGAAATACTTTTGTTCATTTTTACTTTCTCATATCTACTTTTGGAGAAGTCCCATTTCTCTCAAGTGTTTGACTTTCTTGTTGTGTAGTTGAGCACATTGTAGTACATCTTGCCAAGTAAAGCCACGAAATGTAACTAATGCAGACAAATTGAGCACATTATAGTTTCTAGGGCAGTGGCATTGGAATACACATTGCTTTCAGAAACAAAGACTTGCTTTTAAAGGTCTATAAAATAACTGCGTTTAGTATTTACCTCTGACTGGATTTAACAAAAAATTCTATGTTTTTAAGTTAGAGAAATTAATGTCTGCATTATTTTAGGAAGCACTTGACCACAAAAAGCCTTGCTTTGGCATAGACTGGAAAACAGAAGAAACAAAGGAAGGGTGCGTGGATAACTTGAATTCCTTTTATTTCCTTCTGTTTTGTTTCCAGTGCCAACACATTTTGGTGTTTCTTGATGTTTGGAGGCTTACAAGTATTCTATTGCAATGCCCAAGTGACTTGACTGGACATATTATGAATTTAACATCATTATTACTGTTACTAACCAATCCTTGAGTTTCCAGTTTCAGAAGGAGAGTATGTTCTAGGATGTAAACATCTAAGAATGGGAAAGAAAGAGGCAAGGAAAACTGACTGAATCCTAACTGTTAGCACCTCAGGGGAGTGAAGGGATTTCTCAGCTTCTAGGTTTACCTGCTGCTGTGTTTGGTATTTCCTTGCTCAGGAAAAACTGTGATAGTTTATGGGAGAAAACAAAACTGGTCTTCTTAAACATTTTTGTAGGATCATCTTACCACGGACTTACTGAAACCAGCTGCATCTTGTGGTATCACTGCGCAGAGATTTCATTTATTCAACAGAAAAAAAAAAAAAAAGTAATTCCGCATGGGTTCTGCTCAACTTCCTAAAATTCCCATGAATTTGTATTTCCCAAATCTTTGTGGAATCTTTGCTGTGGTGTCACGTCCAAATTAAGGGGTTTTTTGTTTTTTTTTTTCTGTATTCAAAATCTTCCACCTCCATTTTGTACAGCAGTCTTCATTTTTAGGCCTGTTGCTCCGTCGCAGGACGATATCACCTGCATCCTCTTAAAAAACGCTTGGGTGTCAGTGATGTATAAACTGATGCTCCCATTAAACCTGTACTTGGTAAAATACTGAGATTTTTTCTGAAGGAAAAGTGGGCTATAAGTGTAAAATCATTATTGATGCAGTTACCGTTTACACCAGTAAAACTTTCTGGATATTAATTAGGGCCAGAACAGGCCAACAAGAATTCAATACGAGGAACTGAAACAGTATCTAAGATTTTGTTGCATTTCACATCCAGAAATTCTGATTAAACAATATTTTGGTGCCAATTTAGCATAGTAATTATTAGAGGCATTCTTCTAGATTTATTTTTAAAGTACTGTGTTGAAATAAATGCTAAATGCGAGCAAGACAGTATGTGCAATGAGTATCAGTCACCATCCTATTTGAATTCAGACATTACTTGCTATAAACATTAAATAGGATCTCTGAAATACCTCATGTATTCTCCATAGGGAATATATAGATATGATTTAATTATCAGTTGACTTGCAAATGCAGCTGAAAGAACATTTCCCAGAAAGTCGGAGAAAAGAGAGAAAAGATCTGTGAAGTTTAGCAGCTTGAATCCATTGCTGACTTGGGACGTATCAGTTATACTGGAGAAGTATTTCCCTCTGGCCTGTGATTTTGGAGAAAGAAATGGAATATCCGTTTCGAAGAACAAGGTGCTTAAATAAGGTGGTTGTATTACAAATGCATATTTATATCTCTTTGGCTTTTTGCATGTGTTTTTATTTTCCTGGAGGATATCAGGTTATAGTTTATGATTTAATGAAACAGTTACTTTTTCAGTGGCATAACTTAGATATAGTAGTGCATGTTTTGGGAAAGATCTTACTCGCAGCACGTGCCTTTTTGGGGACAAATTGCATGACAATCCGTGCTGGTGTGCTCCATCTGTTATACTAGTGAAATTTGTTTTGGTTCTCAGGTAGTGTTTGACTGTTCTGGGCAACTGCATTTACAGAAGCTCTTTTCATGACAGAAACTACAAACTATGGCCTTTCTGTCTGATGTGCAGCTGCTTCACATCTTCTTTGTTGGGTGTTTCTTTCACGCGATTTCAACTACCAAATTTGTTGGTGACACAAAGCCAGAAGGCCCGAGAAAGCTCTTGTGGCCAGGGCAAAATGCAGTGACCTTGAGAGACTGGAGGGGCAGAGGCCATGGGGAGGAAAGCGAGATTAATTACTTCATAAAGTTCTGTAAGGCAAGGGTGAAGAAGGATTGGCAATGGGAGGCCCTGGCCACACCAGTCACATTAAGGAAAACTCATTTTCTGGATCGTTGTCTCTGTTCTGTCCTAACATGTCTTTTTATGAAAACAAACATTTCAGACTTCACAATCCTAAAATAGCACAGATGGAGTGAGGGAGAGATAATCCACAAAATGAAAACTTTTGAGGATACTGCTGTAGTATAAGTAATTTACATTTCAAATAATACTTTCAAATAATGACCTTGCAAAGGTATTTGGGAAAAATGTAATCTATATTGCTTTACTAGAGTGGGATAAGTCATCAGTAGCTGCTAGAGGGATGGAGTATATTTTTATATCCCAGAGAATTTAGTAATGCAGCCTAAATATTTGTACTTGAATTCTTTATGCATGTATTACATGTATTGTAATTAAAAAGTAATTCAATTTAAGAAATTCAAAATGGATATAAATTGTGATATTCGCATACTTCCATTAATAATATGCCCTGTTCTGAATTTGGCTTTTAGTTTATGAACAGAAAAGAGCATTGCACTTCAATGTATGCATTTAAAAATATCACTGCTAAATAGGGTTGTCTTGTAAATTTAGTGTGATCCATAACAATGAAAGCCTTCCATAAAAACTGTAAATGTATTAAGAGTTCAACGCTATTTTTATTATTTTATTTTTACATATATAATGTGTTAAAAAAAATCAAAGCTATAAAGCTCTCTAGCAAAAAACAGTCCATTCAAAATAAACGAGTGTATGAGGGATTTCTTTTTGATCATATGTTTTCTCCATGATTCTTTGAGAGCCCAGCTAGCGTTTATAGCTCTTGTAATAGAGAATCGTACTTTAAAGATTCAAAGAGGGAAAAGATAAAACTATGGCAGAATGGCCTTGTATTTTGCATCATATTGAAAATCAGACACTATCTGGGTCTGATAATCTGAAACTTGTGAATTGCAAAGGATGCTAGCAAAATGTCTAGAAAATGAGTCCTGGCAGCGCTGGACTGAGATAGTGGAAAACATATTCACTTGTACGTACTACTTGGAGACAGACTAGACACTGAAGCAAAGAAAATGGCAAGTAGAGGCTTGTTCCTAATCATAAAAACTGAAGGAAGTCCAAAAGCAGAAGAAATGGCAAATCTTTTTACAACGTGTATCAAAAACCATGATAATTCAGTGGAGCAAAAGTAGAACAATACTGTCATAATTGCTTTCCATGAGGCAGAACAAAAGGAGACCCGAGGACCTAGAGAAAGGAATTGTACTTTTCTGTCCAGAACCTTTAGTGTTACCAAGAAACACTGGGCTCTTCCTCAGAAGAAAAATATGTAGGAAATGTTGGAAATCACAGATATTTGCAACCTAGCAGCCCAATAAATACAAATTAGTCTGTTTAGTCTGATTTCTGACTAGTTATATTTAAAAAAACCCTCATTTTTTCAATTTTTTTCCAAAATTCTGAAGTAGAAAGAATTGTGTTCTAAACCTTAAAACAGGACTTTAAATTTGTTCTAACTTTGCTACTGACTTATTGCGTGTTTGTGAAGAAATCATACAGCTCCAATGGTTGAATATTCTCAGTAATAACCTATGGGTATAGAGGAGCAATCTGTTTAAAATTTTTACGAGGACCTCAAGTGATAGGCAGTGTGTTTTGTTGCTGCTTTTCCGCAGCAGTAGTTATGCTGTAGGGTGAGATTGAGCGCTGATGTCTTTTGAATAGATCCACATTGAGACATCCTACTTCATCCTTTCTTCATTCAGATACATTTTGTATAAAGAGAAAAGCATATTAGAATATCTATGATTTCTCCCAAATAAAATATGAGAAGAAATATAGTTACTTAATTTTTTGCTTTTGTACAACAGAGTGGTATTATAAAATGTATTTAGACCTTCTTTGAAGGGTAGCGGAGCTTTGGCTTTCCACTCTAGGATATAGATGCAAGTTGCCATGAAGCTGGGATGCGGTTTGTAAGGCTCTTTGTGGATAGGAAGAGCTCTTTCTCACTTTGTGCACAGCTGTATTCAATACATAGAGCTTCTCAGTCCCTCCCTGTCTCTTTCTGTCTGTATCTGCAGTGAGATAACTATATCACATATAGCTATCTGTATATCTATAAACAACTGCCGTAGGCAGCCGTGGGTTGTGGACTGAGCTGGGTGCAGGCAGTGGTGTGTTACAGTGCCAGGCCCTTTGCTGCAGAGCAGATCTGCTTGGACCGACCGTCTCTGCAGTTAAGTTGCTTGGTTTGCTCCTTGTCAGACCGGGCAGTAGCGGCGGTCAGGGCAGGCAGGAACTGAATGTCTGGATCAGAACTTGATAAAACATGCTAATCTTCCATTTTTGTATTAGTGTTGAGTACCACAAGCACCTGTGACCCTACAAGAAAGAAATTACTTCTCCTCCTTGTTCACAGCCCCTCTCTTTCATCCCTAAATTACATCACTACCAATTAATTCCATTTAATGTAACTAATTTCTGGCAGAGACCCCATAAATTCACAGTGTAATGATCTGCAACAGGGTGATCTTCCCTCTGTTGTGTCTTGTTGTGTTATTTCCTTCTGAATCTTATTTTCTAAAATGAACTGAAAAAATGCTTGTCTTTTGGGGTTCGTATTTCTATTTTGTTTATAAATGCATCCTATTCCATAATCTTTCTTCAGAATGTTCTTGTGGATAGAAAAAGAGTTGAACGTACTTATTAAGAAAAGATGAAGAAGCTTTATCAGTTGCTTAAAATGTTTATAATGTCTAGATATTCTATCCTGTCTTCTTAATTAGTTTTATGAACGACACCAATTTACACACTGAAGCTGTCTGGATATTAGAAAGTGTTCAAGTGTAAAATAAGCATTAGGCTGATGCTCCTATGCTATGATTTTAGAAATACCTTTTGGTTTATTCTAAGAGAAGTGGTTTGTTTGGGATTTTTTTATCTTCAGTTACAGCTTTTATATCTATACACTCTATGATATGATTTACCACCAGGTTAAGTGGACTAATTAAATTAATGTCCTAATGAGTGTAGTTTATTTTAGAAGGTGGGTTGTTGTCCAGTGTTGTTACTTTTCTAGATGATTTTCCATATTGCAATCAAATTATTACCCAGTTTTGGGGGACTTCTGAAATAGATTTAATATGTATTATGTTTAACTTTATGCATTTGGGCAATCCGTTCCTCTTTTTCCCCAGATCGTGTACAGAAGCAATATAGCCATTCATTCTGATACAGCCTTTAAACATAAGAAATGGTCCCATTCATGCTAAATCAGGTTTTGGCCTTTCTGTGGAGACAATCAATAAAGTGATGGGATTCTCCTTTTGTTGCATGCTATTAGCATTATAAATTCACCCAGGGACAGAGCTTAATGCTTGCTTACTTGACAAATGTGATTAAACTCTGACTTAGATAAAAGGAGAATGAGAATAATTGTGTGGTAGAGGAAACAAGGCATGGTATGAACGACATAGATCCTGTAAAAGAGTATGTGGAACTGTGAAATATGTGAAAGCTCAAAATAGGGCAATGCTTGAAATGATCAAGTGCAACGGGAAAGCATAGTCTGAGGTTGACGGCATTTTGGAGAAAGAAGGTTTTGTTCCTTTGTCTGATTTACTTGTCCTCATTTGCAGGGTAGAAGGTTGATCTTTGCTTGGTTGGGGAAGAAGGCAATGTTTCGTTACGGAAGGAGGAGATACTCCTTAAGCAAGGAAGTCACCTTCTAGTTCATCTGATTGGGTTCATCTGACCTAGAAATGAACTGGTTATGTTTGATGTTCCCATCCAGCACAAATCCTTCCCTGTGCTACTCCAGCTTCTTGTATCTTGTGGCTGAAGACAGAGAGCTTTATATCCAAATGTGCATCTGTCCAGTTTACTTGGATCTTTTTAAAATTGGTGAGGAATCTTTTCTCTTTGACCAAACTGGTTGAGATCATGTGGGTCTTTTCTTCTAAGCTACGCTGTGAGGATGCATGTCTAGGACAGAGAAAATTAGATGCAGAGTATATTATTTTTTAATATTACAATTGGACAGAAGAGGTGTAGTTCATTGAGAGCTGCAGCTCTGTTCCCAAATGTAAATGACCTCTGAGATTTTTTTCATGGTAAATCTGAGTTTTGTTAGATAAAGCAGTTTTGCATATTTGGGTGTTCTCTTGATCCTTGTGCTTGTGGGAATGAATAGAGCTTGGGTGAAAGTGGAAATTTAATGACTAGAGACAGAATGGGAAGGTGCGAAGGTGAAAGCTCTTGCAGAAAAGGGAAATCATTATACTCCCTGAAAATGGTAGAGAGGTGATAGAAGCATCCCATATAATTTTCAAAACAATACCCACAACAGAAGAACACACACACAACTTTCACTTTTCAAAATCTCGTGCTTATGTTGTATACAGCTGTCTGTGGTTCACTGGACATGTATAAAGAAAGAATTCTTGAAAGAACTTCTGTACAGAGACTTTGGGAAAGAGTCCAGGAACGGATAACTTGTCTTCAGAAGACCCATGTCTGTAGGCCTAGGATTCATCTTTCATATAGAGTAACCTATGGTTACTTGCTGCTAAGATTATCAAATTTCACACTGCCACCATTTGTTTAAGAGAAAAAAAACATTTTAAAAAGCTTTATTCAACATGTAAAAACTTTGTGCTCATGCTTTCATACTGTCCTCTTCATTTTGAGGCCAATAGCTTTATTGATATAAAAATGGAGTTTTGGGCAAATTAATCCTAACTGATTTATTGGTTCTATTGACATTACTATTGCATGAGAACTAAGGAGAAAATTTTATGAATTGGAGTTAGTTCAGTGCATACTTCAAGGAAGATACAGAGAGCAAAAGCTGTGGATTGTTCTTATGTAGGGCTCCTTTTCATATTTGGTCACAATTAACATTGTAGGATACTCTTATAAATAGGAGGCTATTTTTGTAAAAGCAGAAATGTACCTTTGTAGCATGATTGGTGATTGTACTCAAATATCTGATCTTTTTAAAGACACATTTTTGCTTTTGGAGGGATTGTCGGTGACAGTGTATACAGTAAGTGCTGCCCTGATTTATGCGAGGATTGAGACGACCTGCAGTACTCATAGACCAGGCAAGGCACAGTCTCCCAGAGACGGAAGATGTACTTGGCTATTAAGAAGAAAGGGGGCCTTACGGACAAAGGACTAAATTCAGCTCCCCAGCTGTGTTGCCCAGCGTATCTCCTGGCTGCCCTCTGCCACAGTGGCTGTTAAGCTGATTGCACAGGTTGTCTATTTACTTATGTCCCTGCAAGCTGATTATAAAATGTATGGTGTGAAGTCCACTCTCCATCCTTGGAGGTTTCAAACCCAGTTTGGATAAGCTCTGAGCAACCTGGTCTGATACCACAGCTGACCCTGCTTTTAGCAGTACTTTGTACAGAGACCTCTTGAGATCCCTTCCAACCTGAATTATTCTATGATTTTACGAGCATACTATCAACAACGTTTGAGAATACGTGTATATTGCATTTGTTAAATAAGACAAAACTGAGTTTTTTTTTCTAAATGTTATCTGGATGTAATATACAGATCTCATTATGCTATAATATCCCATTACTCTGCATATGAATAACAGATTGTGATAGAAGGTCAGTTCTTCGTGGGTAAAAGTAATTTAAAGTTTTGCCATCCACAGAAGGGAGGTTCAGAATTCTCGTTCTCAATTCATGAGTTATATTCTCTATTGCCTTCTGCTTTATGGAGTCACTGTCCCTGCACACAATGGGCAGAAAGCATTTTATCAAATCAGATTGGGCCTGAATGTTTTTCACTGTGCTTTCCAAGGACATTGCGGGTAAGAGGCATAGGGAAGGATGACTCATGTTTCTTCTCAATGATTTTCTTTGTTTCGGAGACTCTTCAAAGAAGGGCGTATGCTGTGGTGAGAACTGATCCACCAAACAAGTGGTGTAGACTTCAGCATCTCCTTGCTGCTATTGCAGATCCATGACATCCATTTATGACTTCCTTTTAAGATGAATAAATGAAATACCTAACTTTGGGAATGGTTAGCAATAGGCATGTTGATGTTGTTCCAAAGATTTGGAAAGCTAGTACGTTAATTAAATTAATTAAATAGTGAATACACTGTTCATTTATATAGCTATCAAAATGCAGTCCATGGTCTATTTATTTACACAGTTGTCTGTCTGTCTCTTGAACATCAGGATGTATTAATGATTACTGGGGGCATATGGTATGAGAAAGAAGATGCTTACTGTTTGTAGGCTATCCATTATTTATTTCCAGAGGCTATATTGTATTTTTTTTCCTACAGAGACTTTCTGTGTAATGCATACATCCCAACATGCTGTAAGTTACATCAGAGGTTATATTTAGTTGAGGTTGAACAAACAAAACTGAAAAGGGGATGAGGCTGTTTTTTTAATGAAATATCTGTTGTAGGAATGCATATCTATTGGGAATCTTTCTAATTGGCTTGAACCATCTAGACAGCTTTGGCTGTAATATATTTTGTAAATTAGAAATAACCACAGCCAAGAGTATAGACTGCATTTCTCACATTACCACAGTATCTATTTATACTGTGAAACAGTCTTTCTGTGTGCAAAACACAAGACAGATTTATCATTTATGATGATAAAATCTAAGTTCTTTATTTGTGAGCACCATTGAAGTGCAAAGAATAAATTTAGGTTTATTACTAAACCGCTTGCCATACTTTGTAAAATTTGCCATTCTGTTGCTAGGATTTATCAATCAGTAACATGATATGCTGTTAAGCATAATCTTATGAAAATTTCTCATAATTGGAAACTCAGAAGCATTTTTTTAAAGACTAAAGCAGTTGCTGTTACACTGTTATTTCCTCACATTATTATATGAGAATAATTTTCTTATTGGGAGAAGTTATTAATGTCACAAACACTAAATTGCTAAAAATATTTTTAAAATTTTTACTCTGTGCAAGGCAGTGCTTTAAGAGTCACTGTGTAAAGGCACAGAAACTCTGTGTTTATAGTTTTCTTCTGGTTTTAGATGTAAGGCAGTTAGAGTTGTTTGGCTTGATGTATGGTTTGTTGCTCTCACTGTTTTAATTCAATCTTTGCTTAGAACGTTGGAAAAAAAAGTTGGTGTTAGGTTCAGCAAGTGTAATTGAAAAGTTATAAATACAATTGCTTTCTGAATGACACATTGCATAATATCGTGCTGGATGTTTGGCAGAATCATATAAAATCCGAACTTTGTGTATAATGACAGATTAATTCTGAACTTCTGAGAGAAGAAATATTAAAAAAGCAAGGAATAGTGGTGGTGTAGCCTGTGTCTGAATGAAAGGGCCATAGCCAGGCCCCTGAATACGGCCATGTTTGCACATAAACCTGCACATATGTCAAACTATGACAGACACAACAGCTAATACTTTTAAGGAGTTTTCAATGTGGAGACACAGAACTTTTTAGATGATCAGTGGATATTTGGAACTGGTTAATTTTCAACGAATAATGAGGAAACACTTTTTGAGAAACTTTATAATTTTGAAAGTTGTGTATATTTGTCAACATCTGCATAATTGCTGCAGTTATGTAGCCCTCATTCCCAAAATATCTAATTGTCTCTTAAATTTGTAGTAAATATTTTTTGTTACTTTCCTTCCTTTTATCCTTCTTATTTCCTTCTCTGATAAGTTTCTGGAAGGAATGGGTTGATAATTGAAATGTCTAGAGTTCTGAAAGTCCTCAGTGAAACAGTAAAATTCTCACAGTGTCAGAAGGGATGGGATGAAACCTCTGAAGAAGTGACAACCTGGGAAAACCTCGAAACACTGGTGGGAGCACACTGCCCATGTGAACTGCAAGGTTGCTGATGAGTTGAGCATTGACTGATCTAAGTACAGCCTCAGCTCGCTTCAGCAGCTTCCCCTCTACACTGCCCTAGTGAGGCCTCATCTGGAGTACTCTGTCCAGTTCTGGGCTCCCCAGTTCAAGAAAGATGAGGAGCTACTGGAGAGAGTCCAGCAGAGGGCTACGAGGATGAGGAGGGGACTGGAGCATCTCTCCTACGAGGAGAGGCTGAGAGAGCTGGGCTTGTTCAGCCTGGAGAAGAGAAGGCTGTGAGGGGACCTAATAAATGTTTATAAATATCTGCAGGGTGGGTGTCAGGAGGATGGGGCCAGACTCTTTCCAGTGGTGCCCAGCGACAGGACAAGGGGCAATGGGCACAAACTGAAGCA
>Ga0181612_110511_pt1 | contig 15498 bp, 14 predicted proteins | sample HoacroProtozoa21_FD_119630 | JGI IMG/M metagenome (GOLD analysis project Ga0181612, IMG submission 119630) | Hoatzin crop microbial communities from Cojedes, Venezuel. Combined Assembly of Gp0051906, Gp0051904, Gp0051908 | reverse complement strand
GAGCTGTTAATTTTAATTTTTCACGGTGTTATGTATTACGGTGCTCAAAATGGTGATGCCAGATTAGCTATTAGAGGTCAAACCTCATCTGACAGCAAATGTTTTCTTCTGAGGAAGTCATCCTGATTCCTGGGAACCAGTTTTGTTCTCCTGTGCTAAATGCAAGAAGGTATGAATTTGTGTTTTTTCCTGGAGGGCAACACTAGCTGGAAAAATGCTGGGTTCAGCCAGTGGAAACAGCACAAGCAAATAACGATTGGCAGTGAAAACAGCGCTTGTATTTAGACTCGCATAGAAAAGTAGGCACAATGTAGTGCAGAGTAAATGTCCTTTTATACAGTTCTGTACAAGGCTTTTTCTTCCTGTCGTGGGTTTGGACAGATCGTGAAGTGCCGTGGTCAGCAGAGATGCTGGTGCACTGGGAGAAAGTAAGGAAAGGTCAGTGGGTGACGGTGATGGAGTGACTGCAAGGACAGTGAAGAACTCTCTGGAGAAGGCAGTGACACAGCTATAACTCCCATGTGTCCCAAAGAAACCGTCCCCATGTTTTCTCTCAAATGTCATGAGAAAACAAGAGATTTGTAGCCAATTTAAGTTCTGTTGGTTTCCAATCCCCTGTGCCTCCTGAGGTCAGAGTTCAGTGTATTGACTGTGTCAAGAAGTCAAAATTCCCATGTTTTATACAGTGTGGAGCTTCTCCTCCTTTTTGACATCGGTGCCCTTACAGTGCTCTTTGTTTGTGTGTCCCGGTGAGGCCGGGATGCCGGCTCCCGGGGTTTGAATGGCTGTGTATTTATGCTGGTGGGTTCTCAGGATGGTAATCCTACACATAAACCAGCGATACAATCAGTGGGCCTACTTATTTGAGAGACCTTCTACATTAAAAGTTAAATAATGTCAAAGTTCTTGTTTTCACAGTGGGCTGACCAGCTTCGTTAGTAGATCAGGTGAAGTGAATTGGCTTGAACCCATGCAGAGGGCCTCCAGGCCTTTCATTTCCCTTCGCAGATCAAGGTGACTGGATAGTGCGGGAAAGCAGCCTTTCTTCTAGACAGTTTGATGTGGGCCATCTTGTAGCAAAGGCAGTAGCCCGGCAATGTTTTCCCAAATCCTGTGGAGAATCCTGCACGAAACACTTGTTCTGTTGTTCCAAACGCAATTAAATCCTGCCATGTGCTGCATGGGCGTGCGCAGCTTTGCAGTCATCGCAGCTTGGCCATGTTTGCCTGGGCAGCTGTCAGTCCCACCAGCAGACCTTTGATCCATCAGAAGAGTGTGGGATCTCTAGGCATTTTTGAAGCTTTTGTTTGAGTCAACGTTATACACGGAGCTACACATACTTGGCTTCATTGTAGAATTTGCCAGATCTGTAATTGCTCAACAGTATTTGTCTGAAGACCTTTAGAAAATTATCTATATCTGTCGTTCATAGTACCGGTTGTACAAGGTGACACCCTGCACCAAAACCGTGGACCCCTGTCAGGTAGATAATGTGATTTCTTTCTTCACCTGCTCCTGCAAAGACGTTTTCAGCTCGGAGCAGCTAATGACGAAGATGATGAGCACCATATGTAGGGTTTGGGCTTTTCAAGAAGACCTTGTCCCCAAAAGGTGCACGGGGTCTGACTGACCACCTTGAAGTGGGAAGAGACCATCCGGTGTTCGTGTAGACCCTTTCGTCCCGGGATCGTACAGGTAAAGCAGTATCTTGGTGAAACCCGGAAAGAAGAATGGAAAGCTTTGAAGTGAGTTTCTGAATTCGTACGTTGTACTTGAAGAAGGTGGTATTTTGCAGTTATCCTGACGAAATACAGCTATGTTGTGTGCTGTAAGCCCACGGGAGGATTTTGCTGAGCGGGGCATGGATGCTCTCATTGAATCAGTCATTTATAAGAGGCTCAGGATAAATTTTTCTCTCTCATCCCCCAAAAAGGCAATAGAAGTCCCTCGGTAGCGGGAAGGTTTTTACAGTGAGCTTATTCGAGAGTGTCCTAATCTGGAACAAAGTCTCCAGATGGCACAAACTCTTTTCTCCCAGTGTCCGGACACTGAACGATAGCTTAGAGGGAGAACGGCCACGTGGGAATTTCGGCAAAGGTTAAAAACAGAACATTCAGGGCATGCCTCTTGTGAGTCATTATGTTTTCTCTGGACAAGTGGATTTAGGTGATTTACCTGTCTTAATTCAAATACACAGTCTCAGCTGATCATCCTTTTATTCAGGGAAGTGCTAGGGGAAGATGCAGGTGAAAGCCTGTTTTTCTCTCGTCCCCAGAATCTCCACTCCCACCCCCCAGCTCAGCTTTTCTCGTGGTGGTTTCTGGGGGAGCTGCTCCTGCTGAGGCACTTTAGTAAAGTAGGAGAGTATCGTATGTTTAAGGTGAGCACAAGCAGGTTTATTTTCCTAACTGCCCCTGAAAATGACCGTGGTTACAGTCGGGTGTCTTGCAACCAGGAGGGTGGCCCGGCACCCCTTGTCCCCTGCCTACTTGTCCGCCCCTCGTGTTTGCAGCTCATGCCTGGGCAGGGGGCACGCAGGGAGCCAGATGTTGAGACTGATCCAGCTGAAATGGGAGTTCCCATTTGCAGCTGGATCCGTGCTTTGTAGTCACAAGGGACTGCAGGAGCAAGTTACATCTCGGAGTAGCGATGGCACGGACCGCTCCACCTCTGGCAGCCTGATCCTGGGGCAGGGCCCCTGCCTGGGGCATGGCCGCCAGTGTGGGTGCCCTGCATAGGTGTGGGCACACCACTGGTCTCTGCAGCTGTTAGGGTTTTAATTTGGCAGTCTAATTTCATGAACTTTAAAGAAGGGAAGATCAATGAGCTGGGTTCTGCAGGAGGAAATGAGCTGGTGGCTGGAGAGAAGGAAGCTGGTGACAGAAGAGTCAGAGGAGGAGCAGGATTCCCTACAAACAGGGTCATGTGAATGGCTGTTTGGTGACAGGACGGAGTGATCGATGTGCAAGGATAATAGGTCACTGGGGAGTCAGCCTGAGAGCTGAAGCCTCTCAAAATGTGTGGGACATTGTGGAAAAGAAAGTTAAAAAGATGTCAAGTAAAGCCAGACAGCTTCTTGCACACCAGCCTGCCTCACAGCTCTGGCTAGCATGCTTCCCTTGGCTTCTATTTGCACACTCCGATTTCTGACTGTATAAGTGAGTTGGGCACTAATAAGTTGTTCGTGCTCCCTTCTGCGCAGCCACTGGCCTGAGCCGAAGGACTGAGCCTGCGCTCCCGGGAGCAAACCCATCCCGCAGCAGGGACCAGCCCTGATGAGCCTTCGCTCTGGCTGCCTTCGGCTGCTGGGCCGTTCCTCCCCTGAGCGGGGCCTTCCCTGGCTCGGCGGCATTTGGTGGCATTTACTGGAGGGCTCAGATTACCCCAGTGAAAATAATCGGTTATGCAAAGTTACGCTGTTTAGATTGGGTTTCTTCTGTGTGGCCAGTGAGGTGTGAAAGTCAATCTGCTCCGCAAACCCGGAGGGCACTTTCTCCGTGCTGACTTGATATGATAGCTCTGGGGTTTGGCTGTCGGGGGAGAAGCTGGCCCTGGGCTCGCTTCAAAGGGACGCGAACTACAGGTGGCTGTGGGGGGACTGGGCTCGCGAGCAGCGCAGTGTTCCTAAATCCAGCCGAGCCCCGGCCTGGCAAAGCAACCGGGTGGCCCGAGAGGACGGTGCGAGCTTTGGGTGCTGCTGCGGTTGCAGAGCCCTTCGGTCGTCTCAGCTGGGAGATGGCTAGTGAGGGCAGGCCCTGCCTTCCGACTGAATACTCTCGCTTATGGTTTGATCGGTGCACTTTACAGGCTCATCAGCACGGTCCTTGCAGTAAACAGCAGTGTAATTAATTCTCATGGTGAGGAGCAGGACTTGCTATAGGAGGAGTGTTTTATGGTATCCATCTTACGCTTTTTTCATGATCATCTTCCTTTCCTTCCTGGCAGAACCACAGATTAGTGTTTCAGTGCAAAAATGTCCCTGTGGACCAGCAGTCCTTCCTGACTCTTCCTGCCTGCCGGCGTGGTTTCCGTGTCATTCCTGCCCAGAGACACACGGGCTCGCTCCCAGTTTAAGCTGGCGTGTCAGCCGTGAGGAGGCTGCGGGTGACCAAACTGACGTGCCGATGTGGCACTAGGCCGTCTGTCTGTAAGATCTCAGCACTGGCGCATGGTGGCCGTCGTGAAGGGCTTGCTGGCTGCTTGCTGAAGTTTCTGAGCACTGGAGGATCCCAAGGTAGTCAGCGTGAGGGATGGTCCAGGGGCTGCTGTCCTGGCCAGGTAGTGCAAAACCGCTGTAATGGGAGCGGTACTGAAAAGCAGCACACGCATATTTAAATCCGTGTCAATTTATGCTGCTGCTGATCTGTGACTTAGCGCAGTATCATTCATATTCCGCTTTAGTGCCAAAAACAATACTCGGCTGCTTTCTTGCTTCTTAATGAAAAATACCTCTTTAGGGTTTCTTTGAAGTCCCCACCCCTGAAAATCCCCACTATATTGTCATCATTGTTACTGTTAACAGCCCCTGCCAGTGTCGGAGCCTTTCCTGACAGATAGCTCTGCAGGGGCTTTGTCCGACGCGCAGTTCAGCCCCCTACTATAGACAGTTTTAAATGGCTAATGACGGGCCTCCCAGGGGCTTTCTGCCAACGTCTCAAAGACCTCCCAGGTTTGAAAGTGGCAGGGTGTCCTTTTCCTGGGGCCAGCCACAGGAGGAATGCACACAGTCAGATTCTCCTACCTAAGCTGCATCAGCTGAGTTATTTTTTCCGTTGCAAAGACTCATGCGAGCGTACATAGCCATTTGCTTAGCAGAAGAGAGATAGCTGTGTCAGTAGAGGACGTGGAGTAACTAGAGGGAAAAAGGTTAGGTGGAAGGTATCCCCACTAGTTTGAGGTGTCATTGCATTTTAATGTTGAAAATATCCTTTATGAAAGTTGTGGAAAAATATAAAAGGCTTTGAAAAATTAAGCCAGGGTCCGTGTTGGAGGCACGATAAGATTCATTCTTCCCCGGTGTGCAGTGACGGTACAGTGATATTTCTGGGATACAAATAGGGACGCGAATGATGTCTAAATGAGCTGGGCTCCCACGGGCCGTTGCCAGCGGAGAGGCAGAAAAACACTTGAGGATCACTGAGGGTCTGTTGGAAATGGGACTCCGACGCTTACGCCATGGTTTCACGGGACTTTTAAGTCCGTGTAGGCAGGCGCTGCTGCCAGCTGAAGCCGTGCCTCTCCGCTCACCTCTCCCCTGCCCCGGTGCCCCTCTAAGCCCGCCTGCTCCCAGCACAAGTGCTTGTTTAGCTGCGGGGTCGCTGGATCAGGGAACTGATCCCAGTTGAAACAGACCTGTCAAAACCAGATGGTTAATTTTAACCCAGCTCAGTTCCCCAGTCTGGCTCGCTCTGCAGCTGCCCCAGATGTGCAGCCGTGCGGGAGGGGAGCAGGAGGACGCTGCCGCCGCGGTGTCGGCGTGGGCTTGCGCTGGCCAAAGCTCTGGTGAGCCCACAGCTGGAGGAGCTCCGGCCGGCGCTTGCACAGCCCGGGTCTGCTCAGTCAATGGAGAGCGTTGGGCTGGGGCCATGCAGCGTGCCGGGGAGGGGCTCCTCGCCGGGGACGGTGGCCGATCCTCCAGGGCTCTCTGCTCTCGGCTCAGGAGGTGAAGCCTCAGCCTGTCTCAGCCCTACCCTGTTAATATCCATTAATTTTGGACCCTTCTGACAGTTCAATATCTGTTTCGGTTCAAATTTCATCTTCAGGTTTATAAACAAAGTGCGCAGTCAGGTGGGCGCTTACGCCTGTGGAGACAGAAGCTGTACCATGTTGATGAGCCTGTAGCTGATCTGCACCTCGCCGCAGTTTCCCGTTGTGGCTGAACACAGTTCACAGCTTCCGAGTGCGGGTCTCAATTTATTCGTAGCAAAAAGGGCTCTTCTCAGTGATTAGCAAATGAATTTCCCAGAGAATACCTAAGAATTGGTTCATTGCTTGCGCTTGTGCTACCACATGCAACTAAATCTTTTCTCCTGGTGGAGGAATCAAAATTAATACGTTCTCTTCTGTATTAAAATAGTTTCATTTTTTTTATTGAGGGGGAAAACTGTCATCTCTCAAAGTGATGCTGTGCCTTTAACTGGGCTACTGTTGTACCGAGCAGTTGAAGCTTCATTTAGCCTGAATGAAAAACTTGATGCATGTTGCTGAAGAGAGGAAACTGGTGGTGGATGATTTACTTGGCATGCCCTGCAGCAAGGAGGTTATAAATGAAGAGGGGAAGCACCAAGAGCACTGAGATCTGAACCAGAGGAAATGCACCAAGCCTTGAAGTGACCTTATGTAAATTCCTAATGATGAGACTTAACCCAACTCATTTTTTCCAGGGGTTGTAAAGATCAAAATAACAACAGCCTTGAAATGCAAAGGTCTCTAGATAATGCATATGAATGCGTGGTTGCATACAGGTGAAAACTGCCCCGGGTTTGTGTGACCAGCCTGCCCAGCAGCTGGATGCTGGACCCAGTCTTGCTTGGGAGCTGCGGCACCCAGGGGCCCCAACCCACACAATGGTGCTGCTCGAGGTGCAAAAGCAATGCCTAGCATCCAAGCCCTGCCTTCCAGCCCTGTGTCGAAGCTGCCTCCGCTTAAATGCTTGTTTTAAACTCTGCGTTGCTGCGCTGGGTCTCGGGAAGCCCTGTGTGCCTGGGGTGCAAACGGCGTGCGGCTGGGAGAGCCGCCTGCGAGACGAGCTTGTGTCCTCAGCCCGGCTCCGCAGGGGCGAGCGCCCAGTGCTCCGACACGGAAATCCCAGTGAGGAGAAACAGAGCAGCTCTCGAGGGGTCGCCAGGCTGTGCCCTTCTCACTAAGGTTGGTTCCCAAAGTGGAATAATGTGGGCATGTGTTCAGTGTGACAGTGTCGGAAACTGATATGGAGACTGTCAAGACCAAATTCCTGTGCTGTTTCTAGAGCTTGAGATTTTTCCCTCTCTGCTGGCCTTCAGCTCTAGGATTTATTCTCCTCTTTCATATGAACACATTAGTGGTAGCATGAAGAAGTCCTGATCAGGGGAGAAAAAGCAAGTAATCACTGCTGTGAAAAATGCTTATCACTGGTTCTGGTTCCTTGCTTCGCTGGGCCAGTGTTTTCTGAGGACTTGCAGAGTTAGGTACCCGCACGCCCTGAATGCCTGTGAAACACCAGCTGCCAAAGTCTCCCGAGTTTCATTCAAAATACCGGATTAATCAATTTATTTAGATTCATAAACAGCAGTAGAGAGCGGGAGGCTCTGACCCAGTGAGAAACTGTGGATGTGGCTGTGAACAGCAGGCTAATGAAGATGAAAAACCTCCCCTGTCCCGAGTAATCCAAACACAGCCTTGCATACGAGTCTGTTGGCCCAAGTGCAGCTGTTTGTCTTTGCAGTCATCTGAAGCCGGAGCAGTACCCTGGGAAGCAAAGCGGACAGGGACTGTTTGTACGTGGCAGAGGTCACTCGTGCTGCCGCCCAAACCCAACAGCTTCCTGCGGCGGAGGTGGGCTTGGTGGCATGGCGATGGCACTGTGGGTCCAGGCTGTGATCCCGCGGGCACGGCACGGCTTCCCGGCTCCGTCGGACCCAAAGAGAGCAAGAAACTCAACGTCTTCCCTTTGGAGGGAAGCTGGAAAATCTTCTCTGTATTTAAAGTTCCCATGGCTGCAGTTTGAATTTGGCACACAGTTGGCCCCGGGGTTATCTGAGGTCATGTACTCAAATAGTTGTAGATAAAATAAGGGCCTGTTTGGATTGGAAATCTCCAGAGGGCTTTTCCTTTGCGCGCGGGTAATGATATTGCAAGAGGCCGTGAGCCAAAATAAAGATTCGGCTCCGTATGCAGTAGCTCAGTAAAATAAAATGAGCAGTGGAAAAAAAAAGACAAAAAAGAAAGAAACAAAAAAATAGACTGTTTTCATTACGTTATTTTCTGAACTCGCTGTTGGGATGGAGGAGTCACAGCCAAGGAGAGGGAGTCCTGCAGCGAGGCGCCGTCCAGCACTGGGCTCTTCCAGGAAACAGAGCCCCGCCGCGTTCCGGCTGTGCCGACCTGCCCGCGGGCTCGGCTCGGCGCTCCCGCTGCGGCACAGGTCCCCGCGCCGCGGAGCCTTCCCCAGCTCCCGGCTCCAGCCTTGGAGCTCCCGCTCCTCTGCTGAAGAGGTCTGTTTCCAAAAATCCCTCCCAGTTGGGGCAGCTGTGAAGAGGGAGAAGTTAATGGGTTTTGGAAGTTAAAGAGGGAATAAGATTCTGTCGGGCTCTTTCGCAGGCCCTTGGGCTTTTATGGGAAACTATTTACTCACTGCTTAATGGAAGACTGCAGAGCACATTTGGACAAGAAATGCGATTCAGTACTTTTCCAAGCTGCCGTTAAAGAAAAGCATGTGCTTGTAGCAACAGCTCTCTTCCTTGCTCGCTGCCTGCTGCAACGGTCTTCGTGGCTTCACAGCCCCTTGGTACGAAAATAATTGAAATGCAAAAGCAAAACGGCAAAGTTAGGAAGAAAATGAGGCCTTCGGGGGCTTGCTGCCTTCCCGCGGTGCGCTCGGATGCCGTGGTGATAGGTGCTGCTGTGAAGGCGTCGCCCAGCAGGCAGGGAGAAGGGAAAGATGAGAGAGGAATGGGGAGCAAAAGCGGGAGGAAAAGGTGTTCGCCGCACGTCACAGCGTGCTGCGGCTCAGGCACCGGGCAAATGACAACAGCACTTCCCTCTTGGTGCCGCGGCGTCCTGCCCGTGGGCTGCGGTGGGGTGGGCACGGTCGGCTTGGCTGGCCCGGGGGTGCCCGCTCTGTGTCGGGGAGCAGCTCCGTGTCTTGCCCAGTCTCTGTTGCTCGTGCTCTCGGCTCCTGACAGAGCACGAGGAATCCCCCTGCCCACCCGCGCTCGCAATCCCCGCGGAGCGCGGCCAGGCAGGTCCTGCTGAGCTGGGGCCTTGCAGACGTGGCTTTCGGGTGGCGCGGAGACGGGGGGCACGCGGGCAGTGCCTCCTCCGGGCTCCCCGCGGGATGCTGTTTGGGAGGAGAGCGTGTCCCACACCATGCGGGGTCACCCCGGCGTTGCGCTGACCTGCTGCCTGTCCCTTGGGGCTTCCCCCTGAGAACGAGGAATGCACAAACCTGGTGCTAACAGGAGTTTCATTTCTGCGCAGAAGTTATCTGAAGACAGCTCGCAGCTTTGTGACACTTGTTTATTCTGTTGGGTGTAAGATTGCTTGTCGCTGAGCTCCAGACAACGATGTTTTGTTGGTGGCTGTGGACATGAGGAACCCAGCTCCCACGCAGTTTAGTGGGATTCGTGTACCCCTCTCCTCTGGGCTGCTGAGAAGCATTCAGGCTCCATCAACAAACCTTTGCCTACATCTTCCATTACAGTTCACTCGAGGTGCTCGTTGGAGACTTTGGGAGTTTGAAAGGTTGAATTCATCGATTGATTTATTTCTGTCCCATCTGGATGGAAACAGCGGATAAATGTAGGTTTCTGGTGCAGATTCTGAAGTTTACATCTTCACAGTTCAGTTTCTGCTTGTAGATGCTCGAATGTACATTCAGATTCTTTCTGTGAAGCCAGTTTGTTAGGAGGGAAAGAGTCAGAAAAGGTCGCGTATTCATCGGGGTTCATTTTTAGAAAGGGAACAAGGCTGCATGCGTGTCTCCTTGGAGCACTGGCCCTGCTTTTCTCCTTATAGGGAGTACTTTAATAATGGCAACACTGTAGTTTTTCAGCTTATGGAGCCCTAGAACAGTGTTCCCAAACAGCCAGAGTTGCAGTCGCTGCCACCAAGCCGTTTTCTCTCTGGGCATGCTGTGTTTGCCCGTGGTGCGTGTTGCTGCGGCCTTTCCTGTAGACGCCGTGTTTCTTAATGTGCTTGTGCGCTTTGAGTACTTATCTCTTAGACAAATTGCTAATCAAGTACTTTGGGTCTATAGTATTTCATCAAAAGCACTTCTGAGCTGCTGGGTTTCTCTCTGAGCGTGCATGGACGTACTGGGAAAAAGCAGTAAGTCCTTCCTGACAGAGGAAGGGAAAGCGGGAGGGCTCGGCGCTGACACGGATGCTTGCGATGCCGTGCAGACCTGTGTACAAAGCACAGCTTCTGCCTAGCAGGCCTGAGTGCAGGTCTTCGTCGCACGGCCGTCAGAGAGGAGCGGTTCGTTGCCCCGTTCCTGCTGCGTGGCAGTGGGCTGCGCGGCTGCGTGCTGTCGGCCGGAGCGCAGGGCAGGGGCACGTGGCCCAGTGCCAGCCGGACGGGGACAGAGGGGACTGACATGGCAGGAGGCACCGGCGGGCAGTTCCCTTCCACCTGAAAGCCAAGTTAGTTTGGTGACTCCGGCTGCAAAGAAGCTGGGACGTGCCGAGGAGCTGGTCTGCAGTGCGCTGGCAAAGCTGGGGGGACGAGGGGGACGTTTGTCACCTCAAGGGTCTGTTTGATTTAACCTAACACACACATCTGGCAGTTTTATGATGGTGACATTTCACATTTTTTTCCCCAGCAGTAGAGCAAAATTAATCAGAAACGCTTTGGAACGACAACTGTTTTATAGCGATCGCAGCACGAGTGCGAGAGGAGGCTTGTCAGCGTGGCAGCCTTGGAGCTAATCTGCTGAGACAGTCGACTGCCTTTAAATCTCCACTGGAGAATTTTTGCATTTCTGGTCGTGGCTCACTTGTGCTAATTTGGCATCTCTCTCAGAGCAATTTACATTTTTCTTTCAGCACAAACACTTCCCCTGTCTAATAATGAGAACGCTCCTGTGCTTCGGTCTGGGGGTAGTGGTGACAGTGGTTGCAGCGGGAAGGGAGGCAGCTGTTCTCCCTGGCGCACCAGCCTGTCGCAGGCATTTCTTGAGCCTGCAGAGGAAACACATTCTTCAGGTCTGCGTCAGGAAACCAGCTTCGAAGGCAGAAAGTCGTGTGAACATTCAGTGTTCCTGGGAGACCTGTAATTTGTTACAGCACCGTGGGTGCCGCGGGTCGTTTGTGGGGTAGGTTAGTGAAGCCCTCACGGGATTTACACTGCAACACATTTAGCAGATTTTAATCGGACGTTACTGAGTTGAGTCAGAAGTTGCTGTATGAGAAGGTGGACTTGGGACGTGTGGTCGTTAGTCTGCAGAGACACACTCCTGACCTGAGCTCAGGTCCGTGGCTTTGAGCGTAAACTGGCCAGGAAATGCACTTTTGTCAATGCAATACAGGTAAGGCTGTTCCTAAGATAATTTAACATTAAATGAGTGAAGCCAGCCTCAGATCCTGCCCTGTGCGTCCCGGAGCTGGAATAACAGCGAGGTGGTTGTGCCTGGGCTGCTCGGTGCTGGGGAGCTTGAAGGCTCTGGAGAGGCCGTTTACCGGTGCGATCAGAAGGGGATTTTGTTTGCTGCAGAGCGCCAAGGTGCCAAGACCTGCTGGAGGAGGACAGGGGTACGCGAGAGAGGCTGTAAAGTCCCGGAGAGCTCTTGCAGAAGCAAAATGCAAAGCAGCCACCAGAGCAGAAATGTCAGAGGAGAACCAGGCCCTGGTGAGCCAGCCTTCCTCTGAAGAGTCCTGGAGGGGTCATGGCCCCCAGGCAGGTGGGCAGGAACAGGAACTTTGTATTAGAAAAGGAGATGGTGGGACTGGACCTGGACAGTTGGATAGTCTTTCCAGATTCCCCTTCTGTGCCAGCAAGGCTTGATTTCAGGTTTAAAGTAAAAAGCTTAATTCAGATGGGTCCTTCAAGCCTAGGTAACAGTTTTCCAAAACCAAACCAGTTCCTTCCCAGGAGCAGGAGACCTCTGCAAGCGAGATTATTTGTGTGTTGCTTGTCCAAGCGACAATGATTAAAGGTTTCTCAGCAGGCTTGTTCCCTCGTTAGAGACTTGAGCCTCCGCTTTGAAGTTCCACCTCCAGCTGGAAACTCACACAAACCTTTGGGCCAAGAGCACTTTTTTCCCTGAAATATTTGATATCAGTGCTTTGGTGCAAATCTCTGATTTGTCTCCAGCTCCTGCCTTGCGACTCATCTACCTTGGCAGAAGGCAGCCAGCCAGTGACAAACTGGGATTACTGAGTGAGGGAAGAATCCACATTGCCCTGGAAAGATACTCGGGGACCTCAAAATCCTGCCTTGAGATGCACTCTCATCACAGCCAGCTTGGGAGGTGGAAGCATTGCGCATCCCTTCCCTTTCTTCTCTGTGAATAAAGAAACTTTTAACTCTCCTCCATACCAGTTGTGGGTCGTTTGGAAGTACAGAGCGTAATCCTTTGTCTGGTTGGAACTGGGGAATGTTCTAAATGAAACTTGGAAAGGCGTTTCGCCCTGCACAGGCGGGCAGCTCGAGGCTGGGGTGCCGATGCAGATGGGGAGGTGAAGCTCCACTGCGTGCCCGCGGGGAGGCCGAGGCGTGCGGGACGGCTCTGCACGCGCTTCAGTCGGTGTTTGCTCTGTGCTCGGAGCAGCCTTGGACTGCATCCGTTGAAAATGCCTTCCCAAGGAACCCAGGAGAAACGAGTGGCCTACAGACAAAGTCCGCGCTGCTCCCGTGCTCCAGTCGCCGCGGGAGGGACCTGGTGGTGCTGGTGGCTGTGGGTCACGCAGTCCAGTCCACACCTGGACTCTGGATTCCCCTCCTTGGTGTTGGCAGACATGAACACCGTCCCGGTGTGCCCCCGAAACAAGAAGTGCTCTCGTTGCTGCCGCTACGGTACCCCAGCCGGGCCCGGGGGATGGGATGGATGCTGGATAGCTGCATCTTATTTGCAGGGCTGCTTGGTAAAGGCGTGCAGAAAGCCTTTCCGTGGAAGAAAGTCCTGTCTCATCGTCTCTCCCCCACCCCCAGTCACAAGCATCTTTGTGTAGCCCTTCGCTGTCGCTGTTTTCCCATGGCAAGAAGTGCCTAGTTCAGAAAGCATCAGCCCCAAGCCCTTTGATCTTTTCTTTCTCAAGAGAAAAAAGATTAAAAAGAGACAAGAAGTTAAGGATTTGTGAGGGGGAACGGAACATGAATAGCAAATTCTGCTGCGGAGGTCACCTCCCCCCAGCATTCTTCCTGTGTGATGGGGAGGAGGGAAGGGTGCAAGCGGGTCTGTCGGGATCCAGGGGGGACGGGAGTAAATTGGGGGCAGCGGAGTGGGGGTGGAGTGGCGAAGCCCTTCAAAAGGAACAATGCTTGCAAGCTCCGGCATTGTTCCGCAGCCCTTAGAGAGAGTGCCATGAATACAGGTTATAAATTCTTTGGCCATTGAGAGAGCTCTCCAAACCTGACTCCATCCTGCACTAAACCAGGCCTGAGCCCTATCAGTTGCATAGCAATGAATTCATTTACATCTGGATAGTTAATCTCCAATTCACTTGACAGTTTATCTCCCCCTTGGAAGAGTGAGCAGTGCCTGCTCTATTGTGTGGCAGCCAGTCTGTGACCTCAGCTGAGCCGGCACCTCTTCTTTGTGCACAGCAAAGATAAGAAGGGTGGGTGTCGACATCTAGCTTATGAAACAGGCAGTTTTTACCCCAAGCCGCTTGGCTCTGTGGTACTTTCGCTTGACATCCTCCGCATCTTTACCCTTTGCCTCTTCAGTGTGGAAACACCTGTGGAAACACCATACCCCTCCCTCGGTCACCGTCGCAGTCCAAGCGAAGCACCGCTTTTCTAATATGAATGGCGTCAGGTCAACACAATCCAGAACTATTTTGTTTGTTCTCGTTTACTGAGCTCTCCTAATTCCACACTGATTTTTATCGGTGGGTGTTCTGCGCAGATCGCCCACGGAGGAAGCACTGCTCTCGTTCCAGCGCGGCTCAGCCGAGCGTCTTCCAGGGCGATGCCAAGGCCGGTGCCCCGCAGCCGCTTGGCAGGGGGCTGTGAGAAGCCGAGGACATCCCGCGGGGATGGTGGAGGCATCATTCACCCCAAACCCCAGCGAGAGGAGGCGAGCCTGCGTGGGAGCCAAGCCCTGCTGAGTAGCGCTGAGTCGGCCCGTTGTGACTGGAGAAATCATTCCAGTAATGCTCAGCCAGACGGGCAGTGATGTGGGGAGGAGCGCCTTGCTGTCGGGCCGTGTGGGCACGTGGAGGTGGGAACAGGGCCATTCTTGGCAGACTGACCAACTTTCTGTTCTTGTCAGCGAAGTGGATCAGGAAGGGAAACCTTGTGGGTCAGAGGACAAAGTGAAGTGTGAGAATTCCTTGATGTATTCGTATTTTTAAGTCTCCAGCTTTAATTTCCTGCAGTCAGTATTTGTATGTGTTTGGCGTGGCTTGGATATGATCTGTAGAAGGGCCACTCTAATTCAAATATCCCTCATCTTTTATCTAGAGTGGCTGCAAATCTTTAACCAGTCCTTTTGTTTCCTCTAACACGCAGTGCACTTAGCTCTGCTATGGTCACGAGAATTATTTCTGAAAGGCTGTCTGAAAGGTTTAGTGTGGTTAACACAAAACACTGAAAAATAGTGAAATAAAGCAAAAAATGATGTGATTTAAAAGTTGGGAAGGGAAAGCAACTTTGGCTTTTTCTTTAAATACTAAATCTTTGGTTTGTCTGCAACCAGGAAAGTCTATTTCCTTTGCCCGTGGAAGCTGAAACTGTCACTGAGTCACATCAGTCCGGTGGCCAAAGCTGGAAGTGAAGCTCCAGCTCTCCAAAGACTGCTAATGGCCCCGTATCTACTGGGCTATTCCTGCTCTCCCTCCCTCTCACTGTACCTCTCCTGCGGAGGACCTGTGGCATGAAGGTCACAGGAGAAGTTCTTCAGTGAAGAGCAGCCTCAGGCTGTGTGAGCAGTGTCTCAAACAGGAGGGTGACTGCGTTTCTGGTTTGTGACCGCTAACTGAAATTGGTTTAATATTGGAAGCTTTGGCTCGGCGATGTGGCCGTCACTGTTGCTGACCTTCCTTCAGCGTGAGGCTCCGGTCTATGCTGGAGTCTATCTGGATTGACTCTGTCTGCCCACACGATGCTAGTTGCGCGTATCTTTGAGTCACTTTTGCTTCCTTTCCACGTTGTTCTTCGGAAGCCACTGAGCAGCCGGCAAACCAGCGACTTGCACCAGCCTGCAATGTCTTCTGGCTGTGAAGCGTGATGGGGTTAATGTTGCGCTCTTGAGGAACACTGCTCGTAGCATTGTAGTAGTAACACAGTGAGTACCGTACAAGCGTAGGGCAAAAAGCAGATTCCTACCCCACAGAATCTTATTCTGTAAGTATAAAGATGGAGGCAGGAGGGAGAGCATGAGGAGACAGGTCTGGGCAGCAAGCTGCTGAGGTCTTGACCCTCCTGATGTGGTGAGAACGTAAAAATACTTCTCTGATTGACCTTCGAAATGCCTCTAAATATCTGCAGGGTGGGTGTCAGGAGGACGGGGCCAGACTCTTTCCAGTGGTGCCCAGCGACAGGACAAGGGGCAACGGGCACAAACTGAAGCAGAGGAAGCTCCAGCTGAACCCGAAGAAGAACTTCTTCCCTCTGAGGGTGACGGAGCCCTGGCCCAGG
>Ga0181612_121201_pt1 | contig 15500 bp, 12 predicted proteins | sample HoacroProtozoa21_FD_119630 | JGI IMG/M metagenome (GOLD analysis project Ga0181612, IMG submission 119630) | Hoatzin crop microbial communities from Cojedes, Venezuel. Combined Assembly of Gp0051906, Gp0051904, Gp0051908 | reverse complement strand
TATCAGCCAACGCTATGCACTACGCTAAAGGAGAAGCACCACAAGGGAAGGGCACCACACGTGTTCGTGGCTGCCCACTTTGCTCAGCCCTGGAACGTGTCTTTTTGCAATCTGTCCACTTCTAAGAGACTAATAACTCCATACTAATACTGTACTACTCAATACTAACACCAGACTGGAATCTGCAATCTAGAAACACACATTCCTGTCTTATCCTCCATTTTCTTTCTGCAATTAACAGTCTCTGTGGTTGTCCTGAAATGATATAAGCAGTGAGATGTCGTGAATTTTTAGAGGTCCGTGGATTGTATCCCAATGAGCTATACATAGAGCACAAGCTGCCTTTGCACCCGATTTAATAGAAATTGAGAAGAGGTGGACCAGGATGGGGATTTACCCATCCTCTCCATATCGAGCCTTTCAGCGCTGCTTTAGGGCCATTTTAATCAGTCACAGATGGAACCTGACAGCTGGCATGGCTGTAAATCCAGGTGATTGAGCTAATACTCATGGAGTTATATGACTGATTTAATGGCACAGAATAACTATTATATATTTAAAAGAAAAAATTTTCAATTCACACTAGAGACACTTTGATCCAGATGAAGCAGACACTGCCAACACAGCTTTTACTGGTTTTCTTTTTAGGTTTTAGCATTACTGAAGATCTAGCCCATGTTTGGCTTTGTGTCCTTACTTTCAAATCACCAGCTCCCAGCAAGCACCGATCCCTGCCACGGCCACTGCCGCCATCTCCCTGCCACCACAGCCTCCACCTGAGCCAGCCAAACCGGAGCTCACCTACTCCCCAGGCAGCTTGGTCTGATCCTTAGCAATGCCCTGGCTGCAAAACAATTTGTTCAGCCTCTAGAGGAAGACAGTCAGTGGCAGGAGGGAAGTAGAAGGGGAAATGGGTTACTGGGAAGGAGATACCACCCAGCTTGTCCAGCCAGCCTGTCCCCATGGCTGACGGACACCCAGTACATGCCCATCACCTTGGCTGCACCTACAGCTCCCTCCACCCTCTCCCTTTTGGAAAGCCGAGAATATCAATCAGGTTCCTCCATATTGCCCAGCCATTTGGAGTTTAACTGGATGAGGAAAGCAGGGCAGAAGGGGATGAGAGGTAGGAGCTGAGGAAAGCAGAGGTGAGAGGAGAGAGAATAGTGAAGGTGAGATGGTTAAGGGGCTCGTGGGTGGGACAGGAAGGGAAAAAAAAGGGGGGGACATAGGAGGTATGGACACCTTGGCCCAGAAGTATACTCAGTTCTCAATCATTTACGGCCACATTTCTGGTTTGAAGGTTAACACACATGCAGCCCAGCTTAGCAGCACAGCCACCGGCAGGTAGCAACTGAACTACTGAACCTCAACACTCCTCACCTGGGTTCAAGCAGAACGACAGAATATTTCTGCACAGTGCCTTCCAGTGCTCCTGATTATCGCTGACCTAAACAGCTTTTCATTACGCAGTCGTGCATTTGCGCTAAATAACAACTGTAATGATAAGGCCTCCTGGAAGGGAAGTCCAAGGAAAGAACAGAGGCACTTGTTGGCTCTGAAGGAGCTAGTTCAGGTCTCATAGGGCTGGGTCCAACCTTGAAGCAATAACCTCTGTGGATTTTATATTTCTAAGAAGGTTAAACAGACCTACTGGGGAGTAGTGAATAGGTGGGGCAGAGCAAATCCTTCCTCCTGGGTCTATGAGAGAAGAAGCTGTTTTTCCCTGGCACGGGCAGGTGTGTGGATGACTGCACTGAGAGCTTGGAGGTGAAGGGCAGACAGCTCCAGTCATAAAAAATTCCTTCTGCCTGAATGAAGGACGCTAAGAAGGGTGGATATTTTTTTTTCCCCCTTTCAGGCCCCTAAGCAAATAAAGAGTGTGAGCCGATTAAATGTTAACAGGATTTATGATCTAAATCCAATAGAAAAATTCTGAAAAATCATACTTGTTTCTTGTCACAGTAAGGCTTCTGCTATAGCAGAAATCTTTTTCAACAGACTGGTATTCTGAACTAGAGTGTTGCAAATTGCATTTTAATTGAATGGATCTTCTGCAACTATTTCAGCCTGTCAAATAAAACCTTAAGAATAGGTTTTGGTATTTTTCAGAGCGCCCTCTGCCAATATTGTTTTTTACACCACCCTAGTACAAAGCCAGATGTCCCACGAAATAAAAGGTCCAGATGGAATTAGGATTCAGTCAAAAGGTATATGCAAGCACACATTTGACCAGAATATTTCTCACAACAAAAAGAGAATGCTATGGAAGGACAAGATCTTAGGTGACTGCAGGATAACAGCTCCAAAATTCAGAAGAGCTACAGAAGAGCAAGCAGGATAAAGACAGACAGCAAACAGAGGCCCAGTGACTTAAAAAATAAAGAACTCTGCAAGAAAAAAAAACAAAAAAACAATTGCATTAGGTCAGTTCTGGTTGCATTAGGCCAGTTGTGTTCATTTCTGGGGCAGTTTGCTGCTCATTTATTTAAAACATAAAAAATATTTTAAAAGAGCTTTGTGTGGCCTTTCTTCCTTTAATAAATAAAAGATCCTTTAAAAAATTAATAGTTCTTTAAAACGGAAGCTTCTTGTTTGTGCAGCTCCTGCCAGCAGCTCTGATTTCATGTAACATGGACCTCAGAGTCACATCATCAAATATTCAGAGCAGGGTGGAGTCACCGCCTGCTGCGACTGCCTGAAATCCCCAAGGCAGAAAGTGAATTCCTCCACCAAGGAGTAAACGAGGCCACGAGACTCTGCCCAAGCACAAAGCCACCCTCTTCCATGGTCTCAATGATCTGGTTTCCTAGACAGAGGGAAGAAACCAGTACCCCATTTCCTGGAGCACAAAGACCTTTCCTTCCGTCCTTCTCATTGCACCTCTGGGTTATCTGCTGCGAGGAGCCCACCCGAGCTCCCGCCCTGTGACAATGAAACTCTGACTCCTCCTGCATCCCCAAAGCAAAGCTGCTCTGTACCACACCGACAACAAAACGGCCACCTCCTTGCAGATGGTCAAATGCAACATTTGCTACCTCCTTCTTTCCAAATTGCTCCTGCCAACCTTTAGATAACCTCTCCACACTCTGTTTTCATCTCAAAGACTTTTCTCCACTCTCAGAGGCTGACAGCCTGAATCCAGGCTGGGTCACGTTGCCCAGACTGCACAAAACTATGCCTGAAACTTCCAGAGCTGCTGTTTTAACAAGCAATCCTCTGAATGAGAATAAAACTGTTTCTTTAAACCTAGTGATTAAGGTTGTCATGAATTGCAACTCACACAATAACTACGTACCCACTAAAGCACCCCCTCAAATTTTTTTGGTACAAACATATCTGCTTAGCATAGTTTCTGACTGGTCAAGACTCTCTGGTCTACTTGGCTTTCTAGTCTGCTTCTGTCCTCTGCTTAAAGAAAATTAGGATGAATGAGGACTGTTAAGGACAATACATTTCACTGATTAATGAGCAATAAAGAGACAAAGGAGTCAATGCAATGGGTGTAACATGGTTTGCTTCCACAGCGGAAAGTGTGTGAGCACACGTTTGACAGGCATCACAGTGCAGCAAGAGACAGGAATAACATATTACCCCATGAAACTCCTAGAGAGAGATTCCAGCAAGAAGAAGACAAAGAAAGAGCAGAGTCAATGACAAACAGAAACATAAGGCCATACAGCGCACCCCATGCACATACAGGTATGTGCTGGCAGATCACCCCATCCCCTGTCCCACACCCACCAAGTCAATATTCATAAAAATAAACAAGCAAGAACGAAACACACTGGCTACAGAGCATCTACCCACACATCCCCCCACGGCGCATCAGCCCTTCCGCCGACAAGCAGGAAGGGCAAACACACGTTCACTCTCCTGGTGCTTTGGAATGTAATAACTTTGATTGCTTGGCAAATAGGGTGAAATTCTGTGCATCTCATCCACCTTTCTGTTGTTGAAAATGTAAAAATGCAATCTCTGCTGCTATTCATCAGCTACTTCTATTGAATGAGTAGATTTTACACCTGGGGCTGGCAAATTTTGAGGACAAATTTACTATCCTGCTTTAAGCTGCTCTACTTCTATTTCCCTAAAGACTAAAACATGTCTGTATGTTTGTGGCGTGTTTACCTCTAGAAAAAGAAAGGAATTTCCCTTTGAAATACACTGCTAAATGGAAAACATTATTTTATTATCGTCATCATCAGTATTACTAGTATTGCTAGCATCTCACTGAGGCCTTGCTTTAATTTTGTTGGTTGGTTTTTTTTTAACCACTGCCCAGTGCAGAATAGCTTCTAAAGAGCTACAGGCAGAACGTAGACTGACAGTGGGTTCGAGAGACGGAGATGGATTTTATGTACCTTGCAGCAATGAATGATACCATCTCATATGCCTAAACAAACACAGACTGTTGCCATATTCCAGATGGAAGCATTTCAGGGAGCTCTGTTTTTGCCAGGTTTTCAGCGATATGTCTATTCAGGAAGAAGCTGATTCACATCTCCTTCACTGGACACCAACGAGGTCAAGAACATGCATGAATTAAATCACACCCACTGAGTGGCAATTGCGTATTCTTGCAAACAGAAACTAGTTTAACAGCCACATTAAATACATTTTTACACTGATACTGATGATGAGTGACAGGACTGCAGTGTCTGCTAGAAAAAGCCCGCTAATAAAACAATGAAGATTACCCAGTTTACTCTCCAAAAGCTCATTTTCAGGATTATCAAAATTCAGCAGGCTCGGTGTGCCTATCTGGTTTAACCAAACAACGCAGTTGAGCTAAGGACATGACTATCTACCCAACTTTCATCGGCACAGTCTGAGACTCGTTAGTATTCACAGCTGGACTAGCAGGAACAGAGAGCAAGTCAGCTCCCACGAACAACTTGATTTCCTGCTCTCAGGTTAGACTAGAGATACTGCCAGTATTCTCTGAATTGGATGGCAGCTCTCACTGCCAGCTGAAACATGGGCATGCATCAGAGATTACAGTCATAACAAAAATCAGAGAAGAAATTAAAATTTTTCCAAGTCTCAGAAACAGGTTTGCCTTGCTTTAATCTGGGAGACATTAAATAGGCAGGCAGGTTTTATGCATTCACTTTCTGTAAAACCCTGCTCAATACTTGCTCAAAGAGCATGTAAAATAGAAGCAGCTTGGGGCACACTATTACGAAGCACAGGCAGGGGATGTACAAGTAATTTATTTAGAGGCTGATGAAGTGCTGTTAGATATCCACGGCCCAATGCAAGCAATAGAAAACCTGAGCACAAAAGGACTCAGAAGGATTAAAAATTATTCATTTTAATCCATAACTTGTCCAAAGAGATGATGTTTTAAAGGCAAACCCTGATGTTTGTTCTCACAGTACATGGAGTTGCTCTGAAGGGCTCACAAAATGTCCCTTCTCCCAGTCTGCCTTGAAAGTTTAAATTCTTAATGGAAAAGGGAAATTCTCAGTGAACACAGATTTGGGGAATATTGTTTTGCAAACTAATACTTGTGACTAATATTATTTTACTTTTATATCCCTCCTCAATTCAGAGGAGTTCTGTTGACTTGCTAAACTTTTTTTCAGTAAGCTTTTGCTTAACTCAATCTGACCACGTTCAGTTCTGAAAAATGGTATGCTAATATATTTCATGGGCTGGGAAACTAAGCCACACACGTCTAGTCAAGCTTAAAAAGCAGTCTGGTTTTGGATGTCAAATTTTAGGTAGGCAAGACATTCACGAGACCAGGCCAGCTATTCCACCTCAACACAGCCTTGCTTACAACAGCGCACTTAGCTCCTCTGAAAAACAAATTTCTAATGAATAGTGACAAAATCTTTAAATACAGGAGCGCAGCATCCCTTTGAAAAACTTTTAGTGGAGGTGACTTGGTCCAAGATATAAACAATTCTTTGGTGTAGGATTGGGCACAGAAAGCCCAGACCCCAATATCCCCAAGTGCCACTCCTCAACTGGCTCAAAAGCCATGCCAACAATATCAATCCCATCTCCTTCTGCCCATCCGCTCCTTGGTCAAATTAGTTTAAGACTTTTTTAATCCAGCATTTGCTGTGAAGAATAGAAGATCTAAAATACAAAGCTCACAGCCTTAACATGAAAGGAATTTTGACACTTCAGAAAACTAAAAACTCCTGAGAAATAATCCAGGCCAACCTTACGAGAAAGGTCACAGCAATTTTTTCGGCTGCGAGAGACATGACAGTATTTTCCATCAGCAGAGCGCATAGGAGGAGCAAGAGCTACGGCTGTTTGCCTAAAAATTACTGTCAGTCTAAAATAGACAAGACACACTTCTGCAGTTCCTTGACAAAGGTGAACGATTTTCTTATTACCAAGTAAAACACTGCTAATTTCCTCGCCTTCTCTAATCATCATGTCAACAAAAGGTGAGTGGAGTTTGGGCACGGGCTGTGCTCAAGGCTAATATAGGAGAAGATTAAACTGGTCAAGCCCTGTAGCATGTTTCCAGGTCATCTCCTAGAATTTCTCAGGAAAAAATTTGCAATGCAATTATTCAGCAGCCCAGAACTACACGTGGCAAATTTCTTTCCATCATCCAACCTTGAGCTCCCCAAGTTCTGAAGAACCTGCATTGCTCTTCCTCTGGTCTCTTCAGAGGAAAAATGCGAGAACTAAAAGCTAATCTTCATTTTCAAAATGCAGCTCCTCTGTGTCTGTTGCTCAAAATCCTCCGTGACATTAAAGAAGCACATGGAACATTATTTAATGTCGTAAACAGAGAACAATGATTGAGGGAGGGAGCAATTAGCCTTAGAATTGAAACTCTCTGGAAATGCAAGTACCCTGAACGAGCGAGGAGAAGAAGAAATACCACAGGTATACGAACAAGAAACATCCATGACTCTAGAAATAATGTTTTGCAAAGGGTTCACTGAGTTCTCAGCTGATTTCATTAACTATTTTTTCATAGTGAGAACAATTTTTAAAACAATTGCCTGAAGACAGAAGACTGCCACAAACTGTTATAATGTGTTCTTGAAAAGGAGTTGGTCAGAGGGTCACAAAAATCTTCATTCAATATTTGAATGAGCAGTGAACGGATTCACCCCTAAAGCTGGGAGAATTTTCAAAAGATTCTGCAATACAAATTTAGGGATTTTTTTTTCCCTCCCTCCAGTTACAAGATGATAAAGGGCAGACACCAAACATTTCACTGAGAAATTGAGCTACAAACACTACACTACCACTAGCTCTGTGTCAGGGTCCTGCATCCTCCTCTGCAAGTGATTTCCTAGAAATTGGAATGTTCAGGAAAATGTACTTACGAGAAGGCAAATGCCACCAAGGCACCACTGACCACAATGAAGTCCAGGATATTCCACAGGTCACGGAAGTAGGAGCCAGGGTGCAGTAACAGCCCCAAGTCAATCATCTTCAGAGAAACACATGAAAAGAAAGAGTTTTAACAAAACAAGTACCAAATCAACTCTACCGAGGTACGGAGAAATGGCATTGATCGAATGACCCTTCACAAACTCTTCCTCAGGGCTTTGCAGCAGCAGGGTGATGTTTAGTCAAGCTGCCCATCTCTTATAGGCACAGAGAGCTCTGTCAAAGCCAAAGCTGAAGTCAATAAACCGTAACCAAATGCATGAGAGACAAGAGTACTGACTGCTACATCGGCTCCTTTGCACAGATGTGCATTAATTTACGGGAACAGTCTGTGCATGAAATGTCAAAATAGTTTAACTTTATTCTACCTTAATCTACCAGATTAGTAGGCATTAACAACGGGCATAGGATATTATACAATAAAACACAGAGGGAGGATGTGAAGACCCATAGTGAAATGCAGCAGTCAAAGAAATACGCTCGCTCCGGAGCACTTGCTGAAAGATGCTGCTCAGCGTAGCAGCCTGGCTTGCTTCTGCACGCGACTGAGTCTCTCCTTGCAGTGCTGCTAAAAGTCTTCTAGAGCTAAGTCTGAAAAGTGCATGCTAGACATTTTATCTGCCTTTCTGAGAGCTCTACAACTGCCATGTAAGGTTGCTTTCCTCACATCATAGCTTCATATCCTTCTACTGAACAAACAAATCCATTTTTCATTCTGCATTGCTTTTGTGTCTTGCTCTGATGGTAAAAACCAGCTCCATCACTACCCCAAGAATAAATCCTGACTTTATTAGAATTGTGGTTTCTGGAAAGCTACTGACCCACAGTCTTAGCAAAACCTATCACCCTACTGAGTAAAGTAAAAGATAAATCCTCAACTTTTTGAAAGATGACAAACCAAGATTTGGTTGCTATTAATATTCCTGAACAGCATCAAAGGAAAACAGAAGAATCAGACATATTTCAGCACCATCTATCAGCTCCTGTGTCCTTAGCCACGCACAGACAATTCTGCATCAGGCACCCACATTTCTTACCCTCTTACACAACTCCAGCTACTAAAGATATCCTTATTTTCCTCCACAAAGTGTGAGATTAAAGAAACTGGGAGAGCTGCTAGAGAAAGGCATCTGTTGTGCCCTGGCTACTTCCGAATGCGATTCCCGAGTTAGAGCCTTCCACCATCACCACCTCCCCGGGTGCCCCAGGCAGCTCAGCCACGCTCCACCCTCTCTCCCCAGCTTCCCAGGGGTAGAGGAGTATAAATCTGAAAGGGGAGGCAAACCTTTCCACTTGGAAAAGTTCTTACCTTAATCACCATCTCAAAGGTAAAGACACCTGTAAATATATAATCCAGGTATTTCAGAGCCTAAATGGGAAAGAGATAATAATATAATCTTACGTGTATGATTATACACAGTGAATAGATATTAAGTCCATATAAATATCACATGAAATCTGCATACTGCAACTATCTGCATTGATAAGTCCAAAATTAGGGAACTACATCTTGCAATTTCTATTAATCTTCAGTCCTGTAGACTCCCAGTTGTCCATGTAACAGGCCATAAGCAGCTCTGTCCCAGTCTCCTTGTGAATGTGCTTGAAAGCAGACACCCAGCTATCTGCTGAGCGAACGCTGCTGGGCTGCCTGCTCCCAGGTAGAAGGTGGCATGCTCCTACTTCTTCTCCTAACAGCACCCAAAGTCTCTGAGTTTGGTTTGACTTCCATGGATAAGCAGATTTTCTACTAATTCTAGGAGATTGTTACCATGCCCCACCATGATGACGAGCCCTATCTCATTTTAATTCCTAGGGCTCTGCCCTAGCAAGAGTGGGGGAATCTTAGGGCAATGTCAGCCCTGGGCTGTGGCTGGGGAAGCCTTCCCCACTGCTAAATGGTGTGAAAGCTTGTTAGGCTTCTTCCACGTAAGTGACACCAGCCAAACCACCGGTGATTTCCAGGTTCTCAGACTTGGATGTGGCTGAAGCAGCAGAAAGGGACTGGAATTGTGAACATTTTGGTAGTGGAACCAATTCGTTTGAGTATGCTATTAAAGAACACTCCAGTTTTGCACTTGCCAGTGCATGGCGCTGTCCTTTGGAGACGGGAACAGACATGCCATGTGCATAACTGCTGGGAGAAGCAGAACAACTTTATTCTGGTCGTGTTGGTTGGTACTCACATCGTTCCTCGGTGACTCGGCTTGGACGGGGTCTTCTGCAGCCAGGGCGATGCTGCTGAGGGCTATAACTATGAGGATGACCATCTCAAAATAGCGCAGGTTGACGATGTAGTGGAATAGACGCCGAATCCTGCAAACAGAAGCACATGGGAGGGCTATTGCAGGCGCTGCGAGTCAAGCGCAGTGGTGTGAAAGACTGGCAGAAGGACAACGTTCATCAGGAATATCACCTGTAGGATCCCTATTACAATCACAATAAGAAAATAAAAAACAGCATCAATGGCTTCAAACTCCAGTTTGCAACAGACGTGGTGAGATTTAAAGCAAGACTTTTCACACTGCTCCTACCCCCTCCGCAAAGCAACAACTTTCTATCAAAAGGGCATTAAGCGCTTTCCAGCATTCAGACTCCATTCTACAAATTATGTTGATATACCCCCCACATCCTTTTCACTTTGAACTCACAGGCTGAAGTCCTGTGAGCTCAAAACTAGTTTTGAAATCCTTTTAATATCAACTAATCCCTTTAAAATTGAGATATATGCTCTGCACTTTGAGACTCTTAGCTGAAACTGGCTTGGTATCTATGCGTATTACCTCCAGCAATCTCTCTCGCCAAGGACCTCTGCCTGCACTTTATTCTATGATATACTTTAAAAGCTGCTCAAATACTTTCTAGTAATATATTTGACTACTTTAACCTAATCTTTTCTTTCACAAATAGTGTCTGAGAAAAGTGACAAATGCTTCAATTTCTAAGCAGTGAAAAACTATTTGCAAATTTCAGCTAGCAGCTCTGTCTGACCACAATTCACAAACACTTCACTGCAGAGAGATCTCCACATTTGCATTGTATTTGTCAGCTGAATAAAGGACTTTGGTTCTGCCTGAGAATCAAATTACGTGTGTAACTTGCCAACAATCTTGTTATCTGAGAGTGTAATTCAGTTACTATATCATATTTTCTCTAAGAAAATATCTGAACATTTAGAATTGAAATTTATTTTTCATATCTACTTATATATTCCTTTTCTCTGGATTGCTAATGGAATCAGAATGAGAGAGAGTTACAAATACCAAAGAAACAGATTTGATTTGAAATAAGATGAAGAAAAGTGCTTTTGTGGGTCCCGTAACTCTGGTTATCAATCCGACAGAAGAGGATTAGCATCTTTGTGCTCTATGAATCCGTAGAAGTGAAAGGCAACATTTTCAATAACATTTGCAACTGCAATTCATGCATCAAACTCGATTCATCAAAGAAGTAACAAGTCCCTATTTTTCGATCTTCATCATTCATAACCAGCAGTGAGATGAGGGAGCATCTGCACACTGCCAGTGGCGCTCCAGAAATCATTTTGAATGCACGTCTGCTTTATGAGAGTGGGCGGTACCCGGAAAGTAACTCATTTCATTTCTGCTTTTCAGAACGGTTTTACCCACCAGCAGCAGCACCCGTGTCACATCCCCAGCGGGGCTTGGAAGGGAGACAGTTAGCAAGAGATGCAGTGAAAACCTTCATGCCCCAGAAAGCCCTCTCGAAGTCAGCACCAGTCAAAGCACCGGAGGAGACCCAGCTGGGCCTGCATCTTGCCCAGAGGAAGAAAAACAAGTCGCTGACATTCCTAGAGTTTGGTCTTTGTCTTGTCATTTCCCCTTGTCCCAGCGTTATAATACTTTTCTCCCAGTGAACTTTGTTCTTTCAATGGTCTTTTAGTACAGCTTTTGGGGGAGGGGGAGGTGTGTGCGCTGGAAAAAACGGCAAGATGACTGAAACAATGCACCAAATCCTGGAATACGAAGCTGAGAATGTCACAACCGTAGGGTGAGGTGAGAGAATACAGCGTATGTATGAAACAACAAGTCGTGCTGCTTCTCTGCCCAGCCCGCTCCTCAGCTCTGACCCTTTTTGGCTTGGGACCACCTAGCTTCCCACTCCGCGCTGCTGCCTTCGGCATTTTGCAGCTAACGCTCATTTTTGGTGGTCACTCCATAACAAAAAGACTTGAGCTACCAAATATTAAGGAAATACAACCAGACAGGGGCCAAACTCCATAATTCAAATTTGGCCCAGAAACTATATTTTCCTTATTTGAAACAGCACAACGCTATCACGGTATTCTGAACAGGGAAAACTTTCTGGGCTTTTGGCTCAGTCTTCCTCAAGTGTCCAGAGGTCTATCTGGCAGGCGGCTGGAGAAGGCAAAAGGGAAGCGCAAGTGCCTCTCTTGTGGGTTTGGGACAGAAAGGGCACGTATGGAGTCTTCAGTTCGTTTCCTTCAGAGGTGAGATCAGATTAGCAGTAATCTGTGGTCATTCTCCCTCTCCAACAGCTGGCATTCAGAGATAGTCTCTAACTTCTCCCTCTGATGCATTTCTTCTGTCCTCACAGCTATATCATCTTGGAGCATGCAGGGATGTAGCCTGAACTACACAGCTGGATCTCACATTTAAAGAAAGTATTCAGCCTGCCTACTGTCCAGGGCTACCAGATCACGGCTTCCAGCCAGACGCATCTCTGATGTCAAGGACAAGTGCACGGAGCAGCCCATTTGGATCCACTGACTGCACAGGCAGCCAGGATGTCACAGTCCTGAGTAGCAGGAGGTCTAGGAGCACTCCTTCTTCTCTTGAATTGACTTGTCAAAGACAGGGTCTGAGTCCATCTCAGGTATCTGAGCATGCAGAGTGTAACCTCAGAGTGCAAGATCTAGGATCGGCAAAAGCCCTCCGTTGTCCTAAGTTACTGCTTAAAATTACTCACAGGCCTTCATGCTACAATTACTACAACCCCTGCTGCTCTTGCTCTTGTCTAGTGCCGCAGCCCTTCAGAGTGACACTTTCAGTATTTATGGGCTTGGAGTACAAAGCTCCCCAGGAGGCAGAGATGCCTGAAGCAGAAGAAATGCTGTAATCCCAACAGATCCCACAAGCTGTACTCTCAGCCTTGGCAAATAAAAAATGTTCAGGTTTTCCCAGAAGTTCAAAGTTCTCAGTGATGTGAGGGTACTAGTATGGAAAGAGCACAAATTCCAGCTGAGGAACCTGTGAGAATTTGCTGACATCAAAATCAGTCCCCAAATGGCTTCTCTTGGTAACATCTTCTCTCAGCAACAGTCCATAATGCTACCCTTTGGTGATCTACGACTGAGTAGATAACTGCCCACCTGACCATCAGCAGGGCAGTTAGGAAGGGTCTGCCTAAAGCACCATCTTTTCTCTATCCTGGCAATTTATTCGCCCAGGAGAGCCCAGCTGAAAGGCAGCATCTGGTCCACAGCCTGTATAGCTTTCATTTAATTTCCCAATGTGTTCGACTGGCAGAGATGAAGATCAAGCTAATGTCATCGCTTTGAATAGCCATGCTTGAAGTACCCATAACCCATAAGTGGTATTATAGAGTCAGAGGACTTACGGATTTGTAGGACTTAGGATAAACATGGAACTGTAAGGCAAGATTGGTTTAGGCCCGTTTTTCGTCAAGTCATCGACGTCTTTCTTCTCCTCTGTTTTACTTTCAAATTCAACATTGTTCACTGAAATGCAAATTTAAGGAAATAGAAACGAGAGAGTTAAAAATGTATCTGCAGACTTCGCACAGCAGGCTGCCTGCAACAGCTGGATATGCAAACAACGCAGCTGGGACAGCAAACAGCCTTTGAATATGTTGATTAAATGTGATGAACAATCATTTGATTATTATCTCTGCTATTTACTACAGTATGATATACACTGCAATTATACTCAACTGCTGCACTGATGAGCAATATATCAGAAATGGCCAGGAAATGAAGATCTTCAGTCCAGACAAACAAAGAAACCGTACACTTCTTTATACAAGAGCTGCCAAACTGGGGATGGAAATCCCATTCCAAAATATGATAAATCATTAGGGAGAGACGATTAGCTAGGGATCCTTGGAAAGCAAAAAAGATGGTGAGTCTAACCAAGTGCATAATGCTGTATCTTTTCCCGCAGATCAGTAGCAGGATTATCTCTGGAACGTGTAAATTAGCAAATTCATAGATGAGGTTTAATAATTTGGGGACTAAGGCTGGTGAACTTCCCCACATTAGGAACACTGGAAAGGACTTCTTGGACCCCCTAGGTCTGTGCCTGCATAGTGCACCCCAGTTTTGGCAGAGTTCCCCACATATAAAGGCGTCAAGCTCCATCTCACATCAGGTTTTTAACTGGCATCATCCCCTTCTAGAAGACTGCTTTGAACCTCACTCCCAAAGGTTAGAAATACATTCTCTAATTTCAATCATAAGTTTACTTGCAGTGGGTTTATAGGATAATTTACTTCAAACAATTTCCAATATATGAACTGGAAAAGATTTTATGCTGCAAATTCCCTTCTTAGACAGATATATACACTTGTCTATTAATTCACAGCACCTAGAATCCAAAAACTTCACCCACTTATAATGTGTTAGGTGCCAATTTTTTATTACTTTTTATTTTGCGACAAAATGACATTTCATTGTGTGTGAGTGACATGTCCAATAAACTCCTTACTGTGTCTCAAGCCAGATACACAGGAAATGGCCAGGAAAGAGAGATGCTGATAAATTGTGATTGACGGAAACTCAGTATTTCAATACAGTAAAATTACCATTAAAGATGCTGGCAAAGATTTCTGCTTGGAAAGCAGAGTCCTGACAGCCTGTGACCTAATGCAGACCTCTTGGATTTCATACTGCACCTCTCCTTAGCACTCCCAGCTCTCAGGACTTCTCTAGGCTGTGCCTATGCTACCAGGGATGAGCCACAAGCTGGTCAGAACTGGCTGGTGGCTGGGTGGGTGCCGAGCAGAGCATGGGCACAACGATCTTGGGACTGTCTGCCAAACAGCATAAATCTACGCTGGTAGACGCAAGGCACAGGGCTCTGGAGAAGGACAAGCTAGGGTGGATCTGCTGAAACTGAGACACAGAAGATTGCAAGAAGCTCTAAAATTACACAGCCTGCAGGAACCCAAAGCAGCAGGGTCAGCTGAAGAATGCTGTGATAGCTGTGCAGCCATGAAAGACCTGCTTCTTCAGTGGGGTCAGCTAACAAGCCAAGAAGCATGAATTTGGTCTATGGGCTTGAATGCAATGCCACTGCCTCCCCTGTCCTTTGCTGAGGGGTCTGTGGCCAGTCAGGTCCCTGGGACACCAGAGGGACCGTGACACAGCACTGCTGGAGTAGGAGCTTGCAGCATGGCGGCAGAAGAAGGTGATAAAGCAGAGGATTTACTCCTGTGCTCACAACAAGGTCCTGACTGGTTTGCTGCAGAAGTTGCTTATTTTGTTGCACAGCTCTCAGTTACTATATTTTGTGGTTTTTCTTGCCCCTTCATCTTTTATGCAAAGATACATGGATGTGCTCTGGGTGAGCCATCCCTGGGGAACCTTATGGAGTGTTTTCCAGAGCCAACATATGACCCAGGTGGCCCAGGAACCCCTTTTGGGTTCCTGTAGGCTGCATGAATCGCAGAGCCTATAACAACAAGAAGTTCTCCTGTCCTTCTATTGCAAGGATGCTGGTGGCCAGGAAAGTCCCCATCACTCAGCGTGTGCTGCTAGCTCCTTGGAAAGCTAGCTCTTTTCTGGCAATTTCCTAGCAAAAACCATGGGGACAAAGGCACTCACTTGGTATGACAGTGGTTTCCCCCGGTGGGGCAGTGATGGTGACAGGGATGTTCACAGTGGTGGTTTTGTCCAGAGGCGGCTGAATCATCCGCGTCACGTTCTTCTGGTTGTCGGCATCTTCCGGCTGCTCCGGGACTTTCTGTAGATAGGTGCTGGGAAGGGTGTGCACAGGGACACTCACGCTTCCACTAGCCTCTATCTCACACTGGTTCTCCCTAAGGCAGAGAAGCAGAATTTATTAAATATGGCCCAAGAAGGATTCAGAGAATATATGCACCCTGATGCTGCACCTCTT
>Ga0181612_101829_pt1 | contig 15500 bp, 7 predicted proteins | sample HoacroProtozoa21_FD_119630 | JGI IMG/M metagenome (GOLD analysis project Ga0181612, IMG submission 119630) | Hoatzin crop microbial communities from Cojedes, Venezuel. Combined Assembly of Gp0051906, Gp0051904, Gp0051908 | reverse complement strand
TAATAGTCTAAGTCATCTTTGAAAAACTGTCGATTCAATGTTTTGCATTCACTGTTTTCCAGGCTGTCCTTAGTCTATGTAAGATGGCAATAAGTGGATGTACATCATGTATTTAATACGAGCATTAAATCCTTTCCTGCCTTAAGAGCAGTTTATACATTACACAAATAACTTTCAGAGCAGGTGGCTTGTGAATGAAGCAGGCTTATTCTCTGAAAACCAAAGTCTCTTTTGGTGAGGTTGTTAGTCATCAGAGGATGCTGTTTCGTGCTTTTCGACAGTGATTGTAAAACCTGCCTGTTCTCAACAGGCTTTGCTGTATAGGTTGTTAGCTAAAGGTCACCCTTACCATTAGCGTATGTTCTTCCAGTTATGCACTAAGCTTTACGAATGACTTACACCATGTGCACTTCATTCTCTCATCTCCCAAGGGAGAGGATTATGTGTGCTCTTTAGTGGTTTTGCTAGTGCGCTATGGCTTGTTCTGGGATCTAGGGGGAAGGAAGGGTCATTAGCTTTACGTGTGCTGCTGCTGCGTGCATGGAAGCAAAGGATAAAACAGGAAAAAAGGGTGAAGGAGTGAGACCGCTGTTCTGAGTCAAGCATTTGCAGTTGTCGTGGCTCCCAGGAGAGATTCTTCCACCTTCCAAACCTGGCTCCAGGAAAATGCCAGAATGTATTAATTAAGCTTCTCTTCGTACCTGTCATTTCGATTCATTTCCAAGCAAACTAAAGCTTCCGTGGTGGAAAAGAGCTGCCACACCTTCGGGGTAGGATGTGGCAAGCTTTTTAGTATCTAAGACTACTGCAATAATTTAGAACAGGGATCCAAGTTATATTTAGTTATGGCTGCAAGGAGCAATGTTAGGCAGGTACGAATGTAACTTCCTACATTAGATTTGATCAAGATGTTTGGATGAGGTATATTTTGCTAGACTTCGGTTCAACAGTGAACAATCGCTGTACTGCTCACCTTGGACCATCACTGATAAATACCTGGCATTAAGTCACAGGGTACCTCTCAATTCTGCCTCTGCATCTACAGCTCGAAGCAGTTTTTTCGGGATGCCTTCTACAGAAGAGTCTGTTGGAGTACTTTATTTCTGTTTTGAGCAAGATTTAGGATCATTTTCCAGCTCTTTATAGTATTGGGGTATTTGTGTGAAGAAAACAGTGTATGTAATTCTAAATTCGTTCTGGGCCATCATGGTGGCTTTGTGTCTGTTCCCATGGGCTGGAGGCAGACACGAATCACAGTGACCACTATGATTCTGGGGCAGAGGCCCCATAGACATTCTTGCTTTTGCCTTTCACTTCTCACAGCCCATCCTTACCTGTGGGGCTGTGTGTAGGGGGAGAGTGGTTAAAGGGAAGCCTGCTAATGTGTTTCTGACACAGTGGTAGGTTTGAGTCTGGTTCTTGAGAAGATCTAGGGCAGTAATGATCACCCTCTAGGGCAGTAATGATCACCCGTGGTGACAATGAGAGTAGAGAGACAAGGCGTGGGTACATAACAATCCTGGAAGAAGATGGATTAGTACTTCTCATGTTGGTTCATCTAATGTGGACAATCGGCACTTGTTCTGGAGCAGCTTTTATTTTGCAGTCTTCATTGATCATGTAAAGAGAAGTTTCGTTCTACACAGGAAGGACACGGCTAGTCTGTCACAGCTGTAACAGCAGTATAACAGCAATACAATCACACTGCTACTGAGCCCTCCCTGTTATCTGATAGGCACAAAAATCTCTCCTTCACTCCTCCAGCTTCACTTATCAGCCCTTAGGTTCAGTCACAATTCCCCACTCTGTGCTTTCTGAATGCCAGCTGTCCACAAAAACAGGAGGCCAAGAGTTGAAGCTCTGCTGTTGGTCTTTATGATCCCAAAAATTTCATAATCGTTTTAGTATCTGGACCTAGTCACTGTGTACTCCCTGGTGATTTTAACATATGTGTTATGACCTGCTAATAGGTAACCCAGCCCTAGGACTTCAGCATACTAAGCTTTGTGACACCTTGCTCTGCTGTGGAATTCTTTTGCTGGGGAGACATCTGTTTAACCAATCCAGGTTACATGAAATGTAAATTGGGAACCATGTTTTGAATTCAGCTGTTGTTCTTTTGTCTCTGCTCATATCTGCTACATCTGTATATTAATAATCACTGCCTTATTGTTCCAAAGTGATGGAAAACATCTTCAAAGAAAACAAGGAACAAAGAAGGCATTACTGATTAGGTGAGAACTCCGGCTGTGTTGTGTCACAGCATCTGAAAACTTTATAGGAAGTGAAGTGCAGAAGACAGTAGTAGTGATAATGATGCAGACTATGCTATCTTTGCCTGCCAAACTCATACATAAATGTACTAGTCATGTTTGAAAAGCTTCATAAAATAACATGTGACAGACATAGTCACGACTTCTGAAAACCCAGTCATCCGTATGTAAAAGTGCACAGAATGCAAGTAATCGTAGGAAATTATTTTGCTGTACTTTTTTTGTTCTTACATTCTTCTGAGTCATCATTTTAAAATCTTGAAATGCACTCATACTTAAAATACATATGCAGACAATTTAGATGCTTCAATTTTTCATTTTGTGTTTTTTAAGGAAACAATGTAGTTTTTCTTTGTGCTTGTATCCTGAAAGTATAGCAATAGACAAGATTTACCAGCTTTGGCAGGTTTAATTGTCTGAGTTGGTTGCTTTCCGCTCTTCTGCGTGTTCTGCCAGTCTTCCCCGCAAACAAATGCAGTGGTACCGAGTTGTGCCATATTTGTTCTGTTCACAGTGTTGTTTAGACTTGTTTTTGTTACAATTCTTATCTTGCTGTCTGCTTTAAGACTACACTACTTAAAAGATCTTTGAATTGGCTGAGTGATAGTCTCCATAAAAGATGACTTTTTTTAAAGCATTATTTTTCAGTGGTAGTAGAGCTAGGTCACGGATGCGTTTTATTTTTTATTTTACTTTGTTAATCTCAACCCAAGCTCTTTGAGGTTGAGATTCCATTGTGGTGGTGGTGTTGTGTGTGATGTGTAGTGTAATAGGTCTCCAGGCCTGAATGGAGGCTGTAAGCACTGTCACAAATGAATAATGAAGTGATAACTTAGAGCAGAAAAATACAAAGTGCTTTAGTAAGTTGCAAAAGGAAACATTAAATGATGCAGTGATTACTGTTGCACTTTAATACTATTGTGCCTCCAGGATACCGATCTTACAAGTTTTGAAGATGGAAAATGCCAGGCTAAATACATAGTCCAAAGCACAGAGATGAGTAACATTTCCAAGAAACACAGTAGTGAGCTCACTGATACATCAGTAAGAGCAGAATGTTTCCAGTGTTGGTATTTCCATATACTGTCAATTTGAAATACCAGAAAAAGAAAGAAAACAAAGTAAAATGTAACTTATTATTGTAATAAGTGATGGCTTGCCACAGCGGTCAGTTGTGTGGCAGTATAATACTTGGTCAGATGAACTGGTGTGGGTGGTACTGGTAAGCAGTTCCTTTATCCTTTTGCCCTTGTTTTTCAGTGCTTTGAGAACTCATAGCAGTGGGTCATATTTTTTTTTATACCTCCCTTTTAGCTGTCAGCAGAATGAAAGCAGGCCTGAAGCTGTTCACCTCTAAGCTCTTGTCGAGTAATGGCTGTTTGGGTGCTTTTAATCTTACAGAGTTGCTCATAAAGATGAGAGAGGAAAATTAGAGATTAAATCGTTCTCTCGGCACTCTTGGTGGAGTCATGTTGAAAGGCAGGAGAAATTCAGACATCCTTGGCTTTTACACCTCCATGCTAGACCTACATTTTCAGTGTGTTTAGATTGACCTCACTCTCATAACTTTTACCAAGGAAAACGAGTCAATGACTTGTGTCTGCTGCAGACCCAGCCAGAGTTCCTCTTGGATTTGAATCTTTCACGGCTCAGTTTTTGTACAGAACTGATATGCTCATAACACACATAATCTGGACCTCCATCCACAATGACAAGCTGCGCTTTGGTGTGTGGCTTTCCTCAGATTGCATGAATTCATTTCCATCCATTATGTTTCACTGTTAGTTTCATATGCACTGACTGCTTTGTTCCACAGTAGCTCTTCTTCCTTGGAAAGATCGAAATTTCCTCTTTGCCTGCATGACCATTGAGATCAGTACGTGTGACAATACCATTGTGAGTACAGTGTAAGTATCTATAAAAACCATCCAAATAATGTGCCCCATCTTTTTCCACTGCTGCTTACAGTACTGCTCTAAAAAAAGTGGATTCCTCACTTGCTAAGGAAGTTACTGAGTCATTTTTATCCATGGGCGAGCTTTAACTTCCAGAAGGCTTCCTTTAGGTGTCTTGCCTTTCCATTCCCGTTGAGTTGGGTGTTCAGTATGAACACTGTCATTGAAACACCTTTTCTTGTACATACCTGGGAATGCTGAGTAGGAAGTGGAGCTCTAGGTCTGCAACGGAAGGAGGAGGTGACTGACAACAAACTGTAATGTAATGGAAAGAGCAGCAAAGAGGATCAATAATAAGGCAGCTATATTTTGAAGCTAGTGCTTCAAAAATTGGTCATGTAGCTTTGGTATCTTTCTTGCCTTAGAAGTAACCGAATAGCAGCAGATTTTGCCATGAGGAAAACAAGATTACCTCACTGGAACCAGCTGCCTAAGATTACTATAGGTGTAACAAACATAAATTTGCTTGGTTTTATCTGCCACATAGATGGGTGCAGGATTTTAAAATCAATATGAACTTGATCTAGATGTAACATTAGTAATCAGATATTTACTGGTGTCTGCACAAATTACCCAAAGAAACAAAAAGGATCAATATTTTAAATTGTTTAAATCAAAAACTTCTCACTATACTGACATATAATTCATTAAAAAATAAAAACCATAGCTAACCAACATGGATTCTGTAATACCCCAATATACTTACCTCCTACATCATATGAGTTGCTTAGACACTTTTTAATTTCATAGTAAGAAGTTATTCAGCATCTATTTAGCAACACAACAGCTATAAAACTGTCCTTGCTTTAATGTCTACAGATATAGCCCTAATCTGAAAGCGTCTCTTGAAATTACCTCAGTAATCAGACTGGAGTTAAGATGCAGTGTATGTATTGGCATTTTGTGCCGCTGATTTTAAGATTCTCTGGACTGCAGAAGTCTGTAAAGGCTCACTGCACAGAACAGGCTATAACAAAGCAGTTAATGATTCTTGTGACATGAGTGCTGACATTTCAGTCTATTTGAATGGCACTGGCATTCTGCTTAAATATATCACTTTTATTAGTTGGATTTTTTTAAGCCAACTAGATATTAGGCATGGGTATGCATCTTAGCTAAACTGTAACCTAGCCAGTCCATGCTTTTTGCACTGCAGAGTACCCGGAGTTTTTCAAAACATGTAACCACAGTGATATTTTTATAAAGGAATGTTCACCTCATGGGATTTTTTTAAGGTGTTCTATTTTTTTTCCAAGTTACAGCTTCACTTTATTGTACATGATGTCTAATAAAAAAGATATATGTCTGTGATTGGACTTTGAAAAAGGGCTATGGTGCCTATTCCATTTAAAGGGAATGAAGTCAAGCAGTAAATTTGCTGGTCGCCCTTTTCATATTGACTGTATCTCGGCCAGCAGTTGGTCTTTGATGTTGTAACAATAGAGCACAGGCAGAGGAGGAGGAGGATTAGGACCTCCGTAATATAAAAACAAGTCTGCATTCATCATGATTTTTATAGAGCAAAGTCCATGTCTATTGGAGATTTGCAGTAGAGACTCAAGGGTCTGCAGAAGAGTGTAGCAATCTTAACATTTGCAGGGGTTTACAATTTGTCCATCTCTTCTTAATTCACTGTTTGTTTAGGCTTTCAGCATTTAACTTGTCCTATCTTGTTCCTTCCTACAGTAGGAAAACAGATACATGTCAGGGCAGAGCTTCTGGAGTATCATTTTCCTTTACAGAGGTTGATTGTTGTGTTATTTATGAAAGGCTTGCTGCAGCTGGCCAGTAAGGTATCTATTCCTCATCTAGTGCTTTAGAGCCCAAGCTTTTATTAGAAAAGAATAGAGGGGTTGATATGTATATGTCTAACATTTGTGAAAATATATATCAAAAGGGAACCTGGGCAGCCACACTATGGCTGTGTCTTCAGGCGTACTGGAACAATAGCGCCAAAGGTTTCAAATGAGCTATTTAGCCTGATAGAGTCCTGGAGCTTTTGATATGCATTTAAATGGTAGCAGCCGTAGCTCTTGCTCTTGATCAAAACATACAGAAGGAAAAGGATCATCCATTTCATGAAAATGTGCAAGGTATCAAGTTGCACTAAGTGCTGATGGGAGTAGATAGACTGTGAACTGTGAGCAGAGCTTGGAAAGAGCTGCAAAATCTGTAATGCACTGTTGTAGCTATGTGCGTAACACAGTCGATGTGGAAGGCAGGATGAATGGAGTGTTCCCAGCGACGTGCTGATGGCAGCAGCAGCAATGAGCCCGGTGCAAATGGAGCTGCATCAGAAGCCCAGAGGCAGCTATTAGGAGACCATCTGGGGATGCACCAAATTAAATTGCTTTACTGCATCCAGTTCCAGTGGCTCTTGCTTAAGGCGTGATCCTGAAGTATCTCAACAAGGCAGAACACCTGGAAGCTTCTCCACCAGACTCCAAAGACACCTGACCCAGGGAAGGGAAGAGAGGAAGAAAGATGCCAATCTGTATTGCATTTGACAGTTCAGGACTTGATTTAGGGTGGGATCCTGTGCCTTCTGGGTGTTCAGATTAGACCTGTGAGTCCAAACTGGTGAACTAGTCACTGCTTGCCAGTGGAGCTGCAGTAGCTCCTTAGATGTCATATACCACCTTCATCGCACAGCAAAATACGAGGTGATTTTTATATTTGTCAGCAAGTCAGTGCTGAGCAAACAAACCCTGCCCAGGGCTCTCACCAGGGTGACTTCATTCTGTCCTTGGACAAAGCACTCCACGATACCACTGGTCACCAAACACATAGCTCTTCAGTCAGGAATCTGTTCTTTTATTTAACATCTACCATGATGGCTATTAAAAAGGCAATGTCTGGTGCAGAGAATGCACACATGCTGTTTCTGTGCTCTGCTGTATGTCTCCTTCATCAGGCCCAGGTACAGCAGCGTCTTAGCTGTCTCTGCTTTCCCCTAGTATGTCAGCTGATGCGAGCAAACTCTGTGAGGCTTAGCCAGTATTAGGTGGGAGTTCTGGCTAGTTAGAGGCGTCACCTAGTGTGTAAAAGAGTTTGCCCTTGAGGGATCAATAGCGCTGAAAAACCTGCTGAAATCCTTCAGTGGCAGTGAATTTGATTCTTGCTCTTCTTTGATCTAGCATTCATGACTTTTTGAATAATGTAAATCAGAGCTGCCTTTCTCACCTACCCATCCCTCTTTCTTCTCCTGTGTCTCTCCTAAGAGGATCATTTTTTAATCTTCTTAACATCAAAATAAAATGAACTAATTATTTGCATAACATAAGAGTAAAAGCCAGATTAATACCACCTCTCTGATTTTTTTTTTTCCTTTATCCTATTTAAATCTTCCCACAACAAAATATAAGAGGAGTTTGCAGCCGAAATCATGTGTTTACACTCTGATGGACTAAGTGGGGATGGGGGGGGTGGGGGAAGAGCTGTATATGCCAGTTCTCCAATATGTACTGCTGCCATTGACAAAAGGAGCCACAATTACATTGCAGTCAGGTTATAAACCCCAGAACACTCCCATGACAATTATTGTGGTTTACTTGTAAAGCCATATGAGGATGTATATTTATCTCTTCAGCACAGGTAAGTAGCTGAAAGTGAGTTCTGTGCCACAGCCTACCATGAAATGCTCTTCCAACCTGCTCTGCAGTGCATCTGCTGTATATGCTTTGGAATCTCTCTCTGTACAGAGGCAGCTCTTCCTCCCTGGGATATGGCATATCAGCTAGGTTCCCATCTCTGTTGCTTAACAGAGGAGTTTAGGATATCTCGAACCTGAACTTCTTATCTTTCCTCTTCTACCTTGCTGCTGGGACTAATCTAAATATGCATTTGGCCTGCTCCATACAGTTTATTGTCAGTGGCGTCTGGGTGGCTTCAGGCACATGCTAAGGTTATAACAAGTTTGAAAAATAAAACCATTTATCCTAAAAATAGCTCAGAACTAGCTAGTGATCATGGGGCGGAGGGGAGACAGAAATGAAGATGTTTTCTTTTCACGTAAGTGTCAAATTCAAAAGCATCTGCCTTGCTCAGTGCATGTATGGTATTCATTTCCTGTCTGCAGTCAATTGGAATGCCCCCCGAGTCGTTTGAAATTGAAAATCGAGTCATGCTTCTTTAATCAGCTCTAGGAAATAGCCCCCCTCCCTTACTGTTCTAAGAAAATTTATATATACATGCATAGAATTCATAATACAAAAAGCCTACTCTTCTCTCCAGGGCAAATCCTTTCTCTCTCCCTTCTTAAAAGGAGAAGGGTCTTCACATTGTCTTGTCATGGTGCCCTGTGTGTCTCCTAACTTGCTCTTCTTCCCCATAATGTCACTGGAGGGAGGCCTTTCTCTTGTGTATCGGTTTCCTCTTGTTTCTTTCTCTTGTTCTGGCATTAGGCAGTTCACACAGATGTAGAGAGAGGGCATAATGTCCACTGCTGATGTCTTGGTACAACAATAAGACAATTATTACACTGTGTGTACAGATGCCATTTATGCTAATGAATTCCAGTTGCTCATGTATCAGTCTCCAAAGTTTTCTAAATGAGGTACACTTGGCCTTGAAAGAATACTTCACTGCAGGAGCAGAGGTGCGCAGTCCTGAGGCAGCTGCTCAGATTTCTGCTGCTGTTTTGCTGTAAACTCATGGGTGTAGTAGCAGCCCCTTCCAGAGAGTGTTGTGAGGCATATAGTTGGTGCATAGATATTGAATGTGAGCAAACACTGCCTTTCCTCTGCCTTCACCCTCTAACTTCCATCAAAAGAAAAACTAGTATTGGTGGGGAAGGCAGCTAAGGGAGGGTCAAGTAAATTGTCTCGCAGTGATTCGATGGTGCGTATGTTTTGAGCATCAAGACTCAAGTGATTTGCCTTTTTTCAGGCACAGAAGTAGTATTGCCAGAAGCACAGGAAACATCATGTTTTTGGAATATAACACTTGTCTGCTTTCTTGCTTGCCTGTTATTAGCTTTTGCTTATGTGATGAAGTCATCATGTAACTTTTAGTCCACAGGGACTAAACACTTTCTAGTCTCTAAAAACATCTGCCAGCTAACACAGAGTCATAGACACTTTTGAAAGCATAGGGTGGATATTCAGTGGCATATGAGAGGGAGACACAGAGGCTGGGAATAGCTGTTTCTTGGAAACTTAACAGCTGAAGGCAACTTTGGAAATTAAAAAAGTTTCAAGTAAGGTTACTCTTTTGGCTAGGGAGGGATGAAAACTGCTTTTATTAAAGCTGGTTCACCTAGTGAAATCTTATCCACAGTGATTTAGTGGAATAAACTTGCAAAAGGACCTAGTTTAAACCCCATTAAAATAATTTCAGATGTATGTTTGTTCTCTTTCATTGACACTGTGTGTGCTGGCCTGCAAAGCCTGACCAAAAAGTTGTGTACAAGAAGTATTAATACTCTGGATTTTGTTTACTTTTGCGGGTTTGATTGCAGCTTAAGGCAGATTTTCCCATTCTGTTGGAACCCTATGTGTAAATTATGATGCAAATGTCAAATGATGCGTGAGATTGGACCCATTCGATTAAATTTAGTCATGGTATAAATGGATTTTATACTACTGACTTTATGCAAGTATTTAATAAAGCCTGAAAAGAATCTGAACTTTCAAAGAATTTGCATTTTGGCACCACAGATTATTGGAGTGGAATAGTTGAGCTATTCTTCAGTTGTACATTTGCCTGTTCAACAGCTAAATCAGTGTGTCCTGTATGGAGAACTCCAGCCAGGCAGTGATTACAGGGAAGATCTTCAGAGTCATAAAGAACAACTAAATGTTTATCACCAGCTTAGGTAGCTGAAAATATCCGTTAACTACAAGCAAAACTTAGCACTGAACATCTGTCCAAGCCCTACACAATTTTAGTTCTGTGCGTTTGGCCATCCCATGGATGGCTGAGTATCTACTGAAGAACAAAGCACCGGTGTGTACTACGTTAGAAAATTTGCTAAAGGGCCTCTATTTTTTTCTAGCAGTCATTGAGCTGTAATTACCGCCAAGTCCTTTTTATTATCGAAGTGTTTATACAAACTGGCAGTTCTTCACCTTGAAGCTGAACCATAGTGTTTCTATTTTTCAGCTGAAGGAAAACACGAAATATAAGCAAACAACAGAGAATAAAAAATACCTGTGCTGTGAAATGTGTATCCACAACATGTAGCAAAAGGTTGCCAGATCTGAGTATAATAGGGTTGGTTTTCTCCTTAAGGTCTGAGGAAAAAATACTGTCTGCCAGAGCAGTTCAGATGTGGACCCACTCTTTACCAACAGTGGGGAAGACACAGAGAGGTTGGTGAGAGAAAAGAAAGTGTCCCAGCTACAGACTGAATGAAGGATGGACCAAAGCTTGGTGACTGTAAGTGAATAAACAGACTCAGTAGGGGAGGAATGGTGGTGGGGCTGCTCTGGCACTCAGGTTGTATCTGTTCAGATGGTTCAACAAGGCCTGTTCCTCCACTGCAGAGGGTTCTGTCGTAGTGTTGGCCATGTGCCTTGAAAGAGTTGTCTCAGACTTACTAGACCTTAGATGTGAAGGGGGCCTCAACACTACTGCCCTAGGATCTCCGCAGTTGTAGCATAAGTTCTGGCTATGTGTTCAGTTCTCAAGATTTTCTGTGGAGCTATGAGGGCTAGAAGTTTTTAGTGTAAAAAAACGAAAATTCAAAAGCTGTGATTCTAATACAAATGTGCCCAGCTGCTTTGCGATTCTGCTTCTGCTGTACGCCGCTCGTGAGAGCTATTTCAGCATACGGCAGAAAAATCAGCTGTGGTGGGCTGGGTATATACTTGGGCATCCCAAACACCTCGCTGCCTAACGGTGCTGCCACTGGCACCCGACATTTAAGCTGTCTATAGAAGACCTTTGCTCCAACAGTGACTGCAGATCGGCATGTCTACTCTGAATTGCTGCTGTCCTAATTGCAATGGTATTCACAACTCCATCCTGTTCCCCACAGAAACACAGTCACTTCAAGAGTTGTACAGCCCTGAAGATAATGTGTCCCATAGCAGTGCCCTGTGGAATGACTTTGCGGAGTCACAGTCACGCATGCAGTTGTACTGCAAGTTAGAAAGAACTGGATTCAATGTCATTTTACTAATTTTGCTGGACTAAATAGAGAATTATTGAAAAATAGGCCCTGATAAGCAGAACTCTACTGTTATAAATTTTTGATTGCCAACTAATCAGTGATTCATCTTCTATTTACACAATGTTTAAAGCAGATCCTATATTTTGGAGCCCCGTAGTGAAAACAATTGTGTACATGCAAGCCAGTGTAGTCCATTTTAAGTGATTTATGAATAGTGATTATCTAAAACATGCTATTAATTATTGCAACAATTAATTTGTGTGGCTTTCTAAAGATAAGTAAGGCCTGTCACTTCATTGATATATGTGAACATGAAGGACAAGCACATTTTAAGAAAAAATGAGAGTCTCAGTAGCCGAGTGGTTGATGTGACACCCCTCTGGTCTGACTGCTTCTGGAGATGCAGACCATCACTGACTCCTTGGAGCGAACTGGAGCTGTGAGGCTCAGTACCACCGCATGCTTTCAGATAGTCACACAGAAATTAAATATGAACCCAGGTGATTTGCCTGTTAAATGAGAAAGCCAAGACAGAGCTAAGAACAGAACAAGGGTATTCTGACTGCCTGGACTGTATGTGTCATTAATCATAAAGGAAAGTTTTCTCGGTATATCTCTGATAATGCTTTTCAGCTGCTGTCTTCAGTGTCTGCTTATCTAACACTGTCCTCATACCTCTTTCTGCTAGGTCCTGTACTGTTTATACTCATGATAGAAAAATAATATTAAAACCTGGGAATTAGATCACCCAAGTTCATTACAAATCTTGGATCTACAGAGGTGAAAGTCTCGTGTAGTATCCCGGGTGTGTTAGTCAGCCTCCCCAGACTGGTTAATTTTAAAGTAATCATTTAGCGCTAACCTGGAAACACATGACAGCCTTCAAAATCAAAACAATCTGTTTAGGCAGGTGGGAAATGAAACCAGTCCTAATGGCTATAATGGTTTTCTGTGAAGGCCCCAGGCCTCATTTTGTCTCTGATAGCAATATAATCTTTTATAGCGTCTGTGAAGTTTCCTAACAAATAAACGTTCCTTGTTCCTGGTGGTTGAAGATGCTGTACAGGTGCATCATGAAAGTGCATTGACAGACTGTTGGTTTTCAATTCAAGACCTCTTGTCAAGATCATTTTACAAGATATTTCAAAGGAGTATACAAGAAATAAAAAAGCAATGTAGGTGCAGCAGGCATTTAGTAATAGATTCCCTTGCTGTCTGTGACCTGTTAGGGATATAAGTTGCATCAGTTTTCCCAAATTCTTCCAGCTCCCTAATTAGCAGTGCTTGCAAATGTGCCCTTAGTTTGGCAAGTGGGGAAGGAATGAAGGAAGGTAAGTAGTATGAAGGACAGAGAAAGAGCAGCTCCTCCAGAATATTTTCTGTAGCTCCAGGCATTCCTCACTTATTTTCTGTCTTGGTTGTTCTCCCAGAACTGGAAATGGTATTAAAATAAGGGAGAGAGGAGGGAGATGGATTCCTCACCTGCTAAAAATGCAGAGAAATTCTCATTTTTTCCCTAGTTTGATATTTTTACAAGTTCCCATTTCTGTTTAATTTCTCAGTGGGAAAGCAAAATGGTACACTTCCCTGCAGCTAATGTCTAATGTGACAGAGGGAGAAACAAAATAGGAAGGCAACTCAGGGAGTTAAAATACCCATTTGATTATTGAAAAGTTAAACTGCACTATCAGGTAGGAAATTTTTCCTGCATGCAGGGTTGTCTCTTGGTGCCTTAAACCTTGCGATGGTGCAAGTCGCACTTGGATCACCAGCATTTAAAGTTATCCTCACAAAATAATGGCTCTTCTTCCCTCATTTATAGACAGATACAAAGACATTGATATGCACTGGACTATTGCCCTCCCTTTTTCAGTGGTGAGTGTGGCAAGGTGTGTTATTCTGTAATACAAACAATATGGCAGATTCTCTCGGGTTTATTTCAGCGCCTTGTCACACAGTGTTCCTGCGGTTATATACTGACCACACTTAAAACACTCAGAAATCCTAAGCTGGTTTTCTATTAGGAACTTCTATAAATATCTGATCCCATGGGGCAGCAAAACTGTAGCTCACAGCACGCATGAGTAACCCCTCAAAAATCATCTTAAGGGAAAGTTTAAAAGTTGTTAATCCTGCTAAATGAAAGAAAAAAAGTGATTTATCTTAAAATATTTAGAACAGATGCATCATTTGAGTAAGAAACCAATGTGCCTGAATTAGAAATGTCATAACTTCAAAGAAACTGAGTCAGTAGCTCAGAATGAAGTGACATAGCTTTTAAAGGAAGGCAAGTAGCACTGTTTTCCCAAAAGCAATCAGGAATATAAATTGTGTACACCTAAAAATAAATCGTGTACAAAAATGTGAAATTCTGTAGGAATAAGAAAAGAAGAATATTCCCACACAAACACCAAAAGAAATTAAATTTCATCTGTTAGCTTTGGAACACAACCCTGTTTTCCTCAGAAAGAATGCTGGCATTGCAATAAGGACACACTTTTTCCTGCTAGATTGGCCTTGGAAGACCCTTTGCCTGAGTTAATGCAGTAGAACAGAGTGAGCCCATATTCTTCTCTTCACATGCAGTTCAATCTCACTTTTTGTTGATGGTGGCCTCTTTTGTCTTTTTACGAGAAATACACATTTCTAATAATACTGCAGATCAGCTTAAACACTACAGCAAGAATTATCTCCCTAAAAAAATAGCTTTCTGTTCATTTTAGTAACTGGAAACAAATGGTCTTTTGCTCATGGTAATATGAGCAGATAACTGATGATGCATATTGAGCCTTTGTGTTTGCTTGTGTTGCAATATGACACAGAAGCCCCGAGGAGGCACAGTGTGGGCTTGTCCTAGCATGAAAGGGACTGCAAGAGGTAGCACTGCGGTTTAGGCAGAGGACACACTGTTTAACCTGTGTTATTCCTGCCAGGCGTTAGTCAACGCTGCTCTCAAAGACAAACTCCACATGTACCCCCCCGAATTCTGCTTTTGAGCTTGGCTGTCATTGCCATTAGAACTGTGTACCTAGTGCTGAATCGGGGTCTTCTGGTCATGTCGAGCATGCAGAGCGGTCCATCTCCCTCTGCGCCGCAACAGCCTTTGGTATAGGGCAGTTATCATGGCCCCCCCTCCATTTTTCTTTTTAACGTTAACCCCAACTCAGTCAGTCTGTAATTAATGACAGTCCCTGCCCCAAGCAGCTTGGTAGTGGGCCCGATCAGCCTGATGTCATTATTTCACCATGACAATTTTCTAACTAACTCCATGTGATATTCCATCTGTCTGACACTATTAAAAAGTTTTTATATAGCCCCTATTATTGTAGTTGCTGAGCTCCGCGCAAACATCACAGTGAGGAAGGGAAGTGCAGTTATCCCCACCGAGGCACAGACCAACCATGACCTGCCAAGATCACACAGCGAGTTTTATCAGAGAATTAAATGTAGGTCTCTCAGGTCCTTGGCCAGCTCTAGCTGTGTGGTGTGTTAATGTGGAGAATCAGGATGCTCCTGAAGTGGCAAGCTGATAGGGAAAGTGTGAAATTGTATGTGAGAATTTTATTACTTTTTAATAAAATCTCACTTTATTTTTAATAAAGGTAAGATTATGGGCATGATACCCCAGAAAAAAAGTAGTTAAGTCCCACATTTTTTTGGTTCCTCTCTGAAGTAATTTAATAACAGCACAATTACACCTTGTTAGTCAGACATGCCTGAAAAGCTATTTAATCCTCATACACCAAGAAATTTGCAGTTAATTTCTGTTTGAGAAGTGTTAATTTGAAACACTAGCCTATGGGTAAGGAACCTAAAGTTGGCTAAGTGGCCCTAAATTTTGTTTCCCAGAGCTTGCTCCTGTGTCGTTTGCTTTCTGCTTTAAATTGAATAAGGTGTTTGTTAACGGGTGGCCCACCAAAGGCACCTGAAAGTCCTACCTGGCCTTCAACAGAGAGAAGCATTCTTGTTTTAGGCTTCAAGCAATACAGTCAGGAGCACGTACATTTTAGCACTACACATGTACACTCATTCAGAATGAACTTCTTGCATCTGTGCTATAGATAGATGTATAACAGTACCCTTTCAGCGCTTTCAGAGTGTAACCACTCTGATCATGAAAATAGCAAGACAACATTAATTCTGCTAAATCTGATTTTG
>Ga0181612_127011_pt1 | contig 15502 bp, 9 predicted proteins | sample HoacroProtozoa21_FD_119630 | JGI IMG/M metagenome (GOLD analysis project Ga0181612, IMG submission 119630) | Hoatzin crop microbial communities from Cojedes, Venezuel. Combined Assembly of Gp0051906, Gp0051904, Gp0051908 | reverse complement strand
CCTTCCAACCCCTACCATTCTGTGATTCTGTGAATTCAATCTTGGCAGCCTGATCCACCTGCTGGTTGTTTTGGTGTTCCTCAGTGGCCCGACTCTTAGATACATGGGCATCTACGTGACGTACTTTTGCAACCAGCTTCTCTAGCTGGGAAGCAATATCTTGCCACAATGGAGCAGCCCAGATGGATTTGTTCTTGCCTTGCTGTAGCCACCCAAACAGGGCATTTGCCACCATCCATGAGTCAATATAAAGACAGAGCACTGGCCATTTTTCTTGATCAGCAATGTCTAAAGCCAGCTGAATGGCTTTCATTTTCTGCAAACTGGCTCAATTCACCTTCTCCTTCAGCAGTTTCTGCATCTTGTCTTATAGGACTCCATATGGCAGCCTTCCACCTCTGATGCTTTCCCACAATACGATCGGACCCATTCAGTGAATAGACCATATTGCTTCACATTTTCTGGCAGTTTCTCCACAGCTGAGATGCAGGCCTGTAGGGAGGAAGAAAGACACTCTTTGTATTGCTGGAGTTGACCAGCCGATTTATCCACTGTTTGTCCCTCTCTATCTTTCCAGGTCATTACTGCCAATGAGCTGGCATATGATGATGGTGTGCTCTGTACAAACTTCCACCACATGGGTTGTGTGCAATTGACTTCATCTGGATCTTTGGATAACTGCTCGTGTTCAGGTCATCATAAATCACCTCTAGCATGGCTAATTCCCTCAGGTGCTGGATGCCTCTCTCCATGGTGGTCCACTTGCCTGGGTGACATAACATCTTGCTTGAAGGGAGACCTTTCCTTCATGCCTGATAGGAGTCACCTCCCGAGTCTGAGGACTTGTGCCCCTTTTCCAATCGCTTTGTCAGTGACCCCTTCCCTAAAGAGGGATCCCAGCTGCTTGGCTTCCCTACCCGCTTAATTCCAGGCTACTGGCCCCATTATCCCAGCATTGGAGCAGCCAGGTGACAATGTGCTTACCTGGACGACAGCTGAATTCCCCTGGCATATCTTGCAGGTCACTCAGGGATAGAGATTGGGTGGTTACTGTCTTTTATGAGTTCTTCCTCTCCCTCCAAGGAAGAGGAGGAGAGCTACCACCAAGTTCTTCCTCTGGGGGAAGTGGGGAGTTCCTCCTCTTCTTCCTCTTGTGCTCGTGATGGCCCTGCTTCAGAGCAGTCTGCTTGCTTGCTGGCAGGGCAGTATGCTTCTTCCTCCTGCTCCCTCTTAGGAGAAGATTTTTCATCCCTTACTAACTCAGCTGACTTCCAAGATTTCTTCTTGTGTATAGGGGCAACTGATAGCGGCACAGGTTGATTCCCTGGTTCAGCCACAGCTCCTGTTGCTGGGGCTGGGTAGCCGCAGTGCCTGTCATTCTGTTGTCAGATCCAGAGACCTTCTCTTCCCCTTGAGGGTGCTGAATACTGTGGAACAGGGTGGCTCGGTAGGCATGGGACAGGCCCCAGCACGTTGCGGTGATTTATATCTCTCTGGAATTGCCAGGGTAACAGCATAGTTTTTCCAAGTATTTTACTAGTTTTTTAGGATTCTGCACTTGTTCAGGGATGAAGTTCCAGAACACCAGAGGTGCCCACTGTCCTAGGTACTTGCCCGTACTATCCCACACACCCTGCCACTCAGAACTGTCTAGCCTCAGGACAGATCTCTGGGTGATATATTTAAATAGTAGTTCAACTCTAAACAAGACCTGAAACACTTTCAGGATTCATAGCAATAAGAGCATGCTGGCTTGAACATCCCAAGAGTATTCAAAATTCTCAAGAGCTATTGTAACTAGCCTGAAGGAGAAAGGGAAGGTGAAAGAGAGGGGGAAGTATCCCTCTCTGTCTTCCCCATAGATTGGTTCTATGAGGAGAAAAGGTAAAGAGTGTGATTATCAATACTGTCCAAAAGATGGCACCAGAGGTACAGAAATGACAGTAATGCCAAGTATAAATACCACAGTAGTCTCATGACCAGTAATGTTATCATATCATAAGATAATATTACACAGTACAACAAAATGATAATCCCAATCCATCTCCCAGAGGTGATAAACAGCACCACAGGGAATATATACTCCAAGTAAGAGTTTACATAACACAACCAAGTGAACAAATAAAACAACATTGTGACCAGTAACTAGTAAACTAATATAATGAACGTTTATAACAAATTTGTTTTAACACTCTCTGGTCAGATCTGTCGTTACCTCAACCCTTTGTGCTCCATATTGGCTGCAAACAGGACTGTTGTGGTTTAACCCCAGCCAGCAACTAAGCACCATGCAGCCACTCACTCTCCTGCTGGTGAGATGGGGAGGAGAATTGGAAAAAAAAGTTGAAACTCATCTGTTGAGATAAAGATAGTTTAACAGGACGGCAAAGGAAGAGAAAATAATAAAAACAGAATATACAAAACAAGTGATGCACGGTGCAATTGCTTACGCTCCGCTGACCGATGCCCAGCCCGTCCCCGAGCAGCGAGTCCCGCCACCCGACCAGCTCCCCCGGGTTATATGCTGAGCATGACGTCATATGGTGTGGAATATCCCTTTGGCCAGTCTGGGTCAGCTGTCCTCGCTACGCTCCCTCCCAGCTTCTTCTGCACCGCTTTGCTGGCAGAGCATGGGAAGCTGAAAAGTCCTTGACTTCGTATAGGCACTACTTAGCAACAACTACAGCATCAGTGTGTTATCAACATTATTCTCATACTAAATCCAAAACACAGCAATGTGCCAGCTACTAGGAAGAAAATGAACAAACAGTTAGGGGGTTTTGGCCTGTTCAGTCCTAACTTGTCCTAGACTATTATACTTGCTCGCCAGTTCATTAATTCATCGTGCCTGAACCATTCCTTTTTTTTCCCTCCATTTCCTTCAATCTGTACATTACAGGGAAACCTGTATCTCAGATAATTAGATAAGAAGCAATGTGAGAGTGACGGCGTAAACAACTGCAGCTGCTACATGCTGCAGGCTTCTCTGTAAGGCATGTGTAGAGGGTCCATCAGATTCATCTGCAGTGTAGTATCTCGAAGAAACCCTGTTTCCTTGCTTTATATTGGGCAGCTATTAGACCTCATTGCACTCAAAGAAGTAAAATGTTCCTACAGTAAGAAAATTAAACAGGAATTACAATTTACTGTTTAGTCATACAACCTTTTGTAATTTTTTTTTCGCATTGCTGGTATTTGCAGAATACACTGGTAGCTAGAATACTGCAACAGAAAATATCTGCCCTGATTTCTATAAAAGCCTCTTTGCCAGTGCAGGGTGACCACAGGTTGTCCACCGTTTCTTTAGAAAGCCCACGGTCAGGGTAATAGATTTGTGTCTTCTAGTAAAGTTGCTGCGTTTGGTCAGCTTCAAAGCTGTGTAAAGCAAATTGCAGTTTTTGGGATGATTTCCTGACAAAGCATCCATTATTCATAGCGTTTCATTTAATAGCACAGTTTCAGGTAATCTTTTTCCTCCCCAGCACCTGGATGATGACATAGTTTCAGAATCGAATTGGATAACAGAAAACAATGTCCAGCGTTTTCTGTCACAGACAACCAAAACTACCAGAAAGCCTTACTGTGGGTATAAGCAGCAGACTTTGTCCAAAAGAGAACAAGTGGAACAGGAATCGTTGCTTGCTGCAATACAGTGGCCGAAACCCCCTGATGGCGAAATCGCATTTGTACGAAGCACTGACCCTGCGCATAGCGATTTTGTGTTTGTGAAACCCAGCAGGTTCTTCAAGGTGGGTGATCAGTTAGAGGTGCTTGTTCGTATGAAGGACTTCCAAGGCAAACCCAAGCAGTACGGCGGAGACTATCTACAGGCTCGAATTCACTCTCCTCTGCTGAAAGCTGGAGCAACAGGAAGGATTATAGATTGCCATAACGGCCTTTACAAAGTCTTCTTTACTTTGCTGTGGCCAGGAGAGGTCAAAGTTTCCGTGTCACTTGTCCATCCGAGTGAAGCAGTTCAAGTCCTCCTGCGTTTGCGAGAAGAAAGGCCAGACAGGGTCTATTTCAAAAGCTCATTCAAGTCTGGGAGGTATTCAGAAACCACCGAGTGCAGTGTTTGCTTGTCTGGAGATCTCCCGGTCTGTAACTTCACGGATCTCTACACGGGTGAGCCGTGGTTCTGTTACAAGCCTCGCAAACTGTCCTGTGCCAGCCGAATCAGCCATGCCAAGGGTGGGTATCAAAAAGGTCTTCTGACACAAGACGAAAGCCTCTTTTTCCAAAGGTATGTATGTGGTTGAATTTATATACATTCAGTCAAGTAATTTTTATTTAAAAGACAAGCTCTAGATTATTGGTGAAATATGACAGATTGCCTTAATGGAGGTGTGTGTCTGCAGGAGCAGGCGTTTGATGTGAGTTGTTGAAGATTCTCTTCCCCTCCACTCAGCCAGCAAGAACCTGGTAATCCTCATTTAAAGAAACTTGGAGTGTAGTTCTCTCTCTATGCTTTGAATCCAGCCCTGGTGCACCTGCCAAATTTCACAAGAGCATGCTGTCTAAACCTGCTGGTGGTTTGGGGACAGTTTCCTTATTTTTTGCTTCCATACCTCCGCTTGTAATACCAATAACAATGCCTTGGGATGTATTTTTGGCCAAGTCTGAACTACGTTAAAAAAAAGGTCCAGGTTTTAGGCTTATTTTTACACAAAATACAAATTGCTTTTGTCCTCAGCAAAAGTCATCTTACACGTAATGCAATGTGTTCCTTGATGCTAAGTACAGTGTTCAAATCTTAGGAATAATTTTAAGTCACTTGTGAAGAAAACACATGGTACAACAAACTGCTGAACAATACCTGCGCAAGTGAAAATGATCTGTACGTGTTTATATAAAGTGTCAAGTTAAATCAGTTTCACAGTCATTTTTTCTTCAGCATTCAGCACTTTAAAAAGCCACATCTCTGCGTGCATGGGTAGACGTGATAGGACTGCTTCTGTAAATATCCTCAGTTGAAATTAGACAAAGTTAGCTACTGTGTAGTGTCAGAATTGCAGTTTTAGGCTAATGCCTTGCTTTCCAAAAAAAGCTGTTGAAGGGAAGTGTTTCAACAGTGAATCCACTTGAGGCTTAAATTGGGAAAGATTTTAGAGTAGCAACTCCGAATACTTAGGATTAGGAATTAGGAAATCAGGAAAGTGCGAGTGCATGTTTGTAACTGAAGACTAGAAAACAAAAGTAAATATCAGTGGAATTGTTTTATGGCTATTCCTTATCAAGTTTGTAAGTGGGTCTTTTGACTTTCTCTGCCTCGGACAGTTCACTGGGAAAACGTGGCTGATGCCAATTGGTGGTGTTTCCAAATTGGAGTGGGGATTTTGGTTTTTGTTTGTTTCATTTAGCTCTGAGATCCTTGACTGAAAAGGCTTATAGAAATTCCAAATAATTCATTTCTTAAATGCAGAAAAATATTAGACAGGGATTCTCTTTAAAACAGCAACAAAAGGCAGGACCAGGGCCTAGTATTAAATCTCCGCATCTGCCACTGCTGTACAGTAGTGATATGTGCCTGACACGAAATGGTGAAAATTCCTTGACGTCCCCAAGGACGAGAATTCCTTGATGCCAGTGCTGGCTGGTGCCCTCGTTTTGCCCGGAGGGAGGCAGGGCTCACCGCTGCTGGCCCAGCCTGGAGCTCGAACCGCCGGCGACAGGGCTGCTGGAGCACGGCAAGCTCCGCTGAGTCCAGCGGAGCTGGCTGTTGGGTGGTGGGACTGAAGCTGGCAGCTGTCTGGATGGGGCAGTTGGCTATGGCAAGCGCCTGCAGGGAGCTGGTGGAGCTGGGGGCTGCTGCTGCTGCAGCGTACCCTCGCAGTGGGCTGTCTCCCGGCAGTGGGACGCATACCGCAAGCTGGGAACTTCCCGTCTTGGTGGTAAATCCCCCAGAGCTGCTTGCACACCTCTGATAGCTTGATAGCTTTACCTAGGTTTGTGCCAGTGAAAGTGGGCACAAGGCTTGTGTCCTAGTGTTCTGAAATTCTGAATTCTGACTGAGAACAGTAATAATGGTCTCAAGGAAGTTAATACAGAAAGAATTCGGATATAGGAAGTAGAGTAAACTTACAGTAAAATATTCTTGTTGTGAGTCTTATGTACTTATTAATGTCTTTTGTTCTTAATCCACTTGAAATACTGCCTTCAAATTTTACAGTAAATTTTACAAATTTTTTTTTTTTTTTTTTTGTTCAAGTGATGTGAATATCAAAAGGCCAATACTCTCCAGTGGACCTGATTCAGTGATTGTAAAGCCCAAGGCGTTTGCAGGTAAAGTGAACTTTGTAAGATCCTTGTTTGTAATTCAAAATTAAATTTATAAAAAGAACAACAGGCATGAGGTAATAATTGACTTGTTTATTTTCATAGCATGGAATAGAATTCGACTTCTGAATTTGTATTGGGAAGATGAAGGCATTTGGGTGTTACTGTAATATAAGTTCAGTACTAATAACAATTGTCTAAAATTACATACATAACTGGATCTTTAGCAAAAAATAATAATAAAAAGGTCTGTTCTCTTGCCAAAAGTCTCTTTCTTTCTAGCATTTACTCAGAGATATAAAATGTCTTGCAGTAACTGCTCACCAAACTCTGAAGTTAATCTAGCAAAACCAACTGTGTGGGGCTTCCTAATTTCTTTCTGTGTTAAGAACTTTGTCTAACAGATTTTGACAATTTGTATTTAAGTATTACTATCATTTGTGTTACCACAGGGTGCCAAAACCAACAGTTGTGGACCAGAACCTAATTGTTCTGTACCCTGTCTAAAAACAGAACAGAGACAGTCTGTACTAAAGTTAAACTTAGAGGTTTTATCTCATTTATATCCATATGTGTGCTTTTTATGCCTCTAAAAAGCCTGTGTAAATTGTGATACACAGAGAATGACTTGTTAATTGAAAACTTTTCAGATATTTAAAGTTCTAGGAGTCTTTAAAAGGTGGGGTTCCTGACCTGAGCAATAAAGTCTTAATAGAAAACAGCCTACAGCATTTCTTGCTTTTGGTTTTGCTGTTCACTAAAAAACCCAGAGTGCTGCTGTTAGTCCAGCAGTGCTTTCCCCGCCATTCTTTCTCCAGAACCTTTATATGATGTGTTTTTTGTTACTTTTTTATCTTATATATTTCCTCACAGAAACTTCTGCAAATTTGAAATTCAATTATATCACCCTTTTTTCAGGAGTTACAGATGATCAAAGCCTGTCTGCATTTCCTGAGGATTAATGCTGGGTTAGAAAGGGTCGATAGGAGTAGCACAGCATTCCTCAGGGAAATTCTTTTTAGAAGAACAGTGTCTGAATAAATAAACTTAATACATTGGTGTAGTGATTGTGGATGTATGGATTTGTTAGGATTGAAGACATACCTAAATTCATTGTTCTGGTGGTGTTGTTTTTGCACATGCTTTTCTGTTTGGGGGTAAATGTAGATCAAGTTGATTTTTTAAAACTTTTTCTTTCTGAAATACAAGCTTTTATTTCTATTTTTCATGTGTAACTATTCAGATTAGAGCTTTTACTCTCTTCTATAAAACCCAAAGTAATGGATTTCTGAATTCTGGAGCAAAACTGGTATGAAACCATACACAGATTTGAAATGCTGGTATTAGGTTTAGTGGGAGGCACCAAAAAATTGTTCTAGTAGCATATTTAGAGATATATGCGTAGTCTAAGAATCAATTTAAGAGGTAAAAAATGGAAATATTTTTACATCAAAACTTAAGAAACAAACGAACAGAAGTTGTGAATTGCCATTATGAATTAGTCTTTAATTACATGACCATATGAAGTGTTTTTTCCTTTTCTTTGTGGGATTCCTGTTTCATACATATTGGATGAGTCAACATTACTAGTTGGGTTTTTTTACTCTTCCTTCATTGGCCCTGTTGCCTGATTTAAAGAGTCATCTAAAGATAAAATTTTCTAATGGCTTTTTATGTGGTACTCCTGATTATAGCCTTTGTGTTATACAAACATAATGGTAAGTGTCCCTGTGAGGTCTCGGGAGGTGAACATCTACCAATGCAAGACACAGAGAATATTGTATAGAAACAGTGAGACCAAAACTGCCTGTTAGGGATGAGTATTTAAAGATGCTTATAGTCTGATTTTTTCGAGTGTTTAGAGTTTGGCTACACCTGTGTTATAACGAAGCATCTACCAGAAGGTGCTTTTGGGCCCTGGAATTCCACTGCTTGTGCTTTTACAGTTAGAACGTTCCCTGGCATGATTTTGGCCATGGCAATGTGTGCTTTCCCAAGCAGCTGCAAGTTAGGACAGGGCAAGGACTGCTTTTAACAGGTAGTCTCTGCTCTGAGGTGGGTAAAAGTGTTTAAACAGCTGGCCGTGGCAGCTCCATGCAGCTGGTGTTTGTGTCAGGGAACAGCTCTGTACTTGTTCAGTTTAGGTATTTGAATACACATGTGGGAAAGGAGGAACCTGTAGTGACCTTGAGGAAGTTTGCTGTACTAGTATCATGCTGGTTACTAAGAGAAATATGGCAATGTTTGACTGACGTAACCATGAGCTTGCAGCTTCTCTTCCAGTGATCTCTGGCCCTTGCTTATAACACATCATCCAACTTCTGCAAGGTAAACAGGCATCCTACAGAACGGAGCGTTCCTGCTGTAGTCTCATTACTTAGTCCTCAGAGGACTGCCTGTCCCAATCAGTAAAAGGGGAATGGGCTAGATATAGATAGCAGAGAGGAAGTATGAAATCCGTGGAATCAGAGACTCTCGTAATTCATACATTCAAAGGGCACGTATAAAATTCTTGGTCATAGCTTTAATTCTGGTGCTTCCTAGATTTGGAGTACTTATGCTTCGGACTTCACTCATCTCGCATGGAGCAGGAGTGTTGGACCGTGTGTGTGTTATTCTATAGATGGATTTTTTTTTTTCTTTAAGCAACTGTGAGTGGTATTAGGTTGTCACCTTGGGATTGGTGTCCTGTGCTGCAGGGGCAGAAGCTGGTCCCGCCGAGCAGCAGCGGTCTGCTGGGCTGCTGGCAGGGAGCGGCCTGTCTCAGCACTGCCAGCGGCGAGTGCCGGCAGCTGGGGCGGAGGGGCCTGGGGATGCTGGGGTCCAGGCCAGAAGGAGAAGATGCTCTGCTGATCTTTCTGCCTGTGCTCCTTTGTACATTTGCAAGCATCCACAATCAAGCACTTCTAAGTGTGAAAGATGTCAGATACTTACTATTTTTCACTTTATCATCAGAGATACCATTTAATTTAAACCAAGTTAAACTATAATGGTTCAGCCAACTCTGTCAGTAGTTGCAGATTTTGCTGCAGAAATAGAGGGTGAAATGCTTGGGCTTACAGAAATGTGGTGCATTGAGCTTTTTATTCTGTGTAGTACATCATACTCTTGCTTTAAACTAGGGAAGATGTTCATACATCACTGGCTGTATGTCCATAAAGATTACAGTGGCTGTTTTTGTTGCATGTTAATTTCAAAGAATTTTTCTTTTCCAGATTCAGGCAGTATGGACAGAGCTGAAGATCCCACAGTTTCCCCTTCTGGTTATTATTTTGAAGACCAGTGGAGGTCCAGAACACACTGGATCCATCATTTTAACAAGTCAGATGATATAACCAAGTGCTTACAGGGAAAAGTAATCCACTTGTTTGGAGACTCTACAATAAGGCAGTGGTTTGAATATCTGACAGCATATGTTCCAGGTTATTTTTTTTTAATTGATTTTGTCCTTGAAGACCTTTGCAAAGCTTTATTTCTCGCATCTCAGACACAGAGTTGATCTTGCTGAATGACAATGACAAAACAAAGGGAGAGGAAAGACAAAACATCATCAGAAGCCCAGGCAGAAAGACAGTTAGTCAAATGTTTGAGCAGACACTGGAAACTTGTAGACCTTGGAAATGGAGCCACAAGGTTTCTGCAAAGTTCTCTTTGTAAAATGTTTCACCAGTGAGGACCTCTCCTGTGGCTGTCAGTTAAGGGGGCAACCTGGGCGGAACGGCTTTAGTCACTTAGGATGCCTGCGTAAGGCCGTGCAGCATCCCAGTCACGTGAATGAAGTAGCAAATGACCTCCTTTACTGTTGATTGGTTTGGGGCCCTTTCTTGCATTTCCCTTATTTTAACTTAGGTAACAGCATTTCAGTAGCCAATTAGATATTCCTGCCTTACCTCTAAAGTAGTTAAATTGTCTGAAGCAGACTTTGAGACTTCTTAATGCCTACAACTTGAAGTCATCTTTAAATTTAATGGAGTCCTAAAGTTGCTGGAAGGGTTTCCATGAACACTGGATGCACAGGGCAATGACTGAAGGAGTCTATTTGGAAAGCTTTTTTTGTGAGAGAGAGAGAAGAAAATGATTTGGGAAGCTTGGAAAAGGCATTGACAGCCTGGTGAAGTTGAAGTGCGCTGTCTTGCAAATTTCAACACGCATGAACTCCACTCTGAAATACGCAGTTAGCACATGTATAATGCTCATCTTCTGTTTCATTTTTGAGTTCTTAGAATTATGTTCAGATTTCCTTATCTACTGATAATGTTGCCTTGTGGTCCTGGCATCTTGTTGATAGTTTTAATCTCTTATGTAATCTTTCACTAATGCTTGCTATTGTGTTTTCAGATCTAGTGGAATTTAACCTGGGGAGTCCTAAGAACGTGGGCCCTTTCATGTCTGTGGACCTGAAGCACAATATCCTACTGAAGTTCCGCTGTCATGGGCCACCCATTCGCTTTTCAACAGTCTTTAGCAGTGAACTGCGCTACATTGCCAACGAACTGAATGGCATTGTGGGTGGGAGAAACACGGTGATAGCCATAACTATATGGTCCCACTTCAGCACTTTCCCTGTGGAAGTGTATATCCGGCGGCTGAGGAACATTCGGAGATCGATTATTCAGCTGCTGGATCGCAGCCCCAAGACTTTAATCGTCATCAGAACCGCTAACGTTCAGGAGCTTGGGCCAGAAGTGAGCCTCTTTAACAGTGACTGGTATTCCTTTCAGCTCGATTCTGTCATGAGGAAAATGTTCTCAGGAATTGCTGTGCACTTTGTGGATGCTTGGGAGATGTCTCTGGCTCATTACTTGCCACATAACTTGCACCCAAAAGAAGTAATTGTTAAGAATCAAATAGATGCATTTTTATCGTACGTGTGCCCTCTGCAAACTTAGCACAAGTGGGTATCCCTGTGTCGTCTTTTGCTGTAGCCGAAGTAAAGTTGCTCTTTGTCGGAGCAGTCTAATTATGCTGGAAGAGCTCTGGTTGTTGCATGCAGTATAAGCGGGGTGGCCTTATCTCTGGGTAGCGGTGAGGGGCAGTAAAGCAGAGTTGACTCTTCTGGCCATAGCTTCCTGCAAGGTTGATTCCTTTCAACTGTGTCATTCATATCTGATATTATTAAAGAGCACCTTAAATTAAACTGACAGGATTCAGTAAGAAATTATGTGGGTTATTAGCTTTATTAGTTGTCTGCACTGTATGCTTAATTTAATCTATATGACACTGATTCTGTTGCCAGGGTCTTGCTGCTCAGAACTGTGTGTGAAATCTGCAAAAGATTTTGGGAGCAGTCATTCTCTCAACATTCCAGAGTTTGAGGGACCTCCCCTCCAGTTGTATGTCGGAGAAGCACAGTAGCTGTTCTTGTTTCAAAGTCCTAATCAAAATATCTATAGCATTAAGTCATCCAGAATTTGCTGAAACATAATAAGAGTGCACTAGTTAGTCACCCTTGGTGTGGCTTACAGGTGGCTGCCAAATAATGCAAGTAGCCAGTATTTTAGTTTGTTTTCCTGTACTACTGAATCTCTCCTGAGCTTTGATACACTGTCTACTTCTTGATTTATCTGTAGTGGAGATATGTGTATATTATGACCTCACTGAAGACACTGTCTCAGGCAGTTTCTGCAAGTTCAAGTTGCAGGCTCACCTACTTGAACCTTGAAGCGTATAGTAATGAAAGTGTTTCCCTTCCCTGTAAGATAAAGCTATTCCGTTATGCTCCTGCAAAGCTGGCCTTCTGATAATTACTCTTGTACATCACTCACACATTGTGTCTGTATGGAGAAGCTAAGTGACCTGAATGCGCTTGACAATGTTTGCCAGTGGGTCGCAGTAACTGGCACACGCTAGGGGCAGGGCCGTGCAACGATGCCCCTGCTATGTCTGGCAGTTTTATCACTTATTCGTGAGCTTCCCTGCTGCCAACATGAAAGGTCAAAAAATCACACCCAAAAGCCAAACGCACAGAGGGTTGCCCTTCATGCAGATTCCTGGTAAATATTTTTGGTTTTGCTGGTGTGAAAGCTGGTGGCTCTGGGACCTCTTGGTGTGGTGTTTGCTGCTGCTAATTTGATTGAGCCTGTCTATAGTTTTAACTAGTAGCACTTTGAAAACAAAATTTTGATTAAATTCAGCCCCCAAACGAAACAGTGGAGAAGTGTTCCGTGCTGTCGTGTTTCTGGTCCACTTGGGCCCAAGGTAGTCGTTACCAGTGGCTTTACTGAGAAGTGTGTCAAAACAGCAGTGGAGTGCTGCTGAAGGAGCTCATCGTGCTTAAGGAGAATATGAAAGTTGAGTCTTTGTGAGGAAACTGAGAAGATAAAGATTAAGAAGCCAAATTGGTAGGGTGCACAGAGTGGAATAATTGAATTGTCTTCATATTAGACGTGTTTTACTCTCTGCCAGGTTTGCTGCTGTGTTAGGGAGATTGCGCTCTTATCGCTGGAGCCCCAAGAGAGCTGATGCTACCGGATGCAGGAACAGTGTTTTTTGTTTTATTCATTTTAAAGAACAACTGCAAACTGTTTTAAAAACAAATGTAAATGCTTTTAGTGTATATGAGTTGTCAGTAGCATCCATCTATATACTTAACAATTTTTAAAATGACTGTAGGAGTCGCGTACACTGAAATAGCATTTATTCTTAGCTTTTCAAACCAGAGTTAAGGACGTTCAGTTTGCTAGTTGCTACTGACAGCTGCCTCATGTTGTATCTGTCCATACATTAGCTTGAGATAACTTTTTCTTACTTTAATATGTTAATGGAAAGTTGTCCTTTGCTAAAAAAAGACCAATCAGGTCAGGGAAGGTAAACCACCACAATGCAAAATGACCTTGCATCTTTTCCAGATGTGTTTTTTAAAACAGTTAGACTGTAAGGCTTTCATGCTGAATAACAAATCTGTCCAAATAGTAGTAATGAAAATAAGACTTCAAACTTTTACTTTGAAGTAAGCTACTTAGTTTGTGGACTAAGCATTTGGTTTTCCTCATAAAGCTGTATCGTGTGTGAAAGTGTTGTGGCGGCATGTTTCTTCTCTGAATATTGTAGTGCTCACCACTGCTCTCCAACAGCAACTTTATACCGCTGTTAGGTACCAAGAACAGATACAGAAACACACATTTTTTGAATGTTTTGACAATTGAGGGAAAGAGAACAGGACTGCTGTTAGCAAAGATGTCTAATCACCTGCTGGTAGAACCCCTCCCTTTTAGATGAATTAGATTAATTTTTTTAATAGCAGATTAACTAACTTTTAGGTAATGAGCTTGAGGGAAATCGCCAGTTGATTTGGAATGAGAACCAATATTTCACCCCTTTGGGCTCTGGAATAGACGGGGACGAGAAAGGGAGAAACTGAGAATTTACTCGTGTTAACATGAAGACTGCGGACACTATGCTTTTATATCTCATTCAGTTGAATGATTTTTCGTTTCTATTCTTATCTTGTTACCAGCTGCACCAAATGTGTATGTACTGTCTGTGGAAACCTAGAAGCAATAAAATATTTTTGAATCAGTTTCTTTAAACCTTTGAGCTTCCAAATGGATTTTAATGGGATCTTTGGTTGAGACGTTGGTTATTTTTCAAGTTACTTAATATGAAGCAGGACTGGAAAGGAATTTCTCAGTTGTGACTGAAGTGTCTTCCTTTACACATGAAAAATTAATTCAAGAGATTTTTCAAAGCCCTCTCTTCCTTTTCCTTCCATTTTCTTCACTTAAAGGGAAGAAATTGTACTATTTTTGATATTTTCATTCTTGTCCTGAGCCTTTTGATTATTAACCTTTCAACACAGAGATTTTTTTCTTTCCTTTTTCATTTTTTATTCAAAATCCAGCTCACTCAAATCCCAGCGAAAAAGACTGTATTTTTGTGGTGTTTATCAGAAGATTTGAGAGCAATATATTTATAAAATAAGTAAAATCCATTTTACAGATTAGACTGAAACATGGTGATTTTCTGCACCTGATTATTTTGAGAATCTTATTTCTCATATATGTTGTGTTAGGCTGATTTCTTCATTATAGAAATTAAGTAAAAACATTGTTTGAATTGTTGATGAAACAGAGGATAAAAAGCAGAAGTTCCACGTTTTTCAAGTTTTCAGTTGATTCTAATTTTATCTGCTATGCAGCACTATTGCAGCTCTGCCTTATGAAATTCAAATTACTGGTTTTCATTGTTTTACTTGTTAGAAGTAAGCATTTAAAAGTGGGAACTTTGCTTACCAGAAGGTCTGTATGACTTTTTACGTACTAGAGGTTACAATTCCATGTATATGTGACAAAAACAAAGATGTGAAGTTGTGTCCTGGGAAGGGTGAGAGTACTGGGGTTTTGTTGGGGTTTTGTTGTGGTTTGGTTGCAGAAGTGTGGGTTAAACATTGTTCCGTTCATGACAGTTTAAGTAACAGCAAAAAACTTCAATCACAAATGCATATTTAATTTATAAAGCCCTTACTCGTTAAGTCCAGATCACTTCATGCTTAGTGTCTATTCGTATATATTTATGCTGTTTGTAAAGCTCTTGTTATCTGTTGGTAGCAGCAAAGGACTCTATATCTGCGTGTTGGAAAAACAACTTGTTTTCAAAGGTTTTTTTTTCTATTATATGTATATTATTGAAATGCTTACAGTACAAAGAAGGCTCTAATGTCTTCTATTTCGTGATGTGATCAGAAAAACAATTTAAATAACCAAAAAGCTCGAAGAATAAAAAGTTCCTAAAAAAGAGGGCAAGTTTACTTAAACTGTTTCATCTGATTTAGTCTCAGCTTATCTTGTTTGCTGTAACCCCACATAATTTCTACTTATAGTTGCATAGTAGTTTCCTTAATTTCACCTATTAGATTTTTGTGCTGTGTGTTGGGTAGAAGTTTCACACTATGGTTATAGATTAAAATCACTTCAGAAGGTGTTTTTTTTGTTTTCCCGTAACAATGTGTATTTGGAGGGGAGTGATCTGTGCAAGCAGCACAAGCCTGGCATGAGACCTGGCGCTGAAGCACGCTGATGTCTCCTGTTGTCAGTGTATCAGGCCTGACACATAATAAAAGCTTGTAAGTAATCTAGGCTTCCTTCTTTGAGGGCTTCTAGAATAGAATAGAACAGAATCATTAAGGTTGGAAAAGACTTCTAAGATCATGAAGTCCAACTGTCAACCCAACACCACCATGCCTGCTAAACCATGTCCTGTATCTACATGTTTTTTGAACACCTCCAGG
>Ga0181612_165533_pt1 | contig 15504 bp, 5 predicted proteins | sample HoacroProtozoa21_FD_119630 | JGI IMG/M metagenome (GOLD analysis project Ga0181612, IMG submission 119630) | Hoatzin crop microbial communities from Cojedes, Venezuel. Combined Assembly of Gp0051906, Gp0051904, Gp0051908 | reverse complement strand
GAGTATTGGGAAATGCACAGTACACTCTGAAGTCCTACTTCTAGGATAACTGCAAAATTATATCCTCATCTGAAAAAGTAATGATGGAAGAAGCAGGGTAAATGAGGCTGCAAAAATAGAGAAGTTACACAATCACCTAGATGCCTATTGATTTTCATGAGCAAGTCCTCAAAATTTGATCCTATTTACTGCAAGTTAATTATCCACACCACACAGTATACAGAAAGACAAATCTTTACCACTGCAAAAGGAATCAAGACCCTTTGAAAAGAATATAATAAATGCAGGTTCTGCACATATACTACAAATGATGAGCAAATTTATACTGGAAATAAAAAATGTGAGAGAAAGCAACATGGTAATAAAATCCCCAAAATATGAGGAAAAAGTAATAATCCTCTTCCTTCTAATTTTATCACAGCCGAAAGAGGCCTTGTGGCAAAAAAATGTCAACTCCAAAGCTGTAGCTTTATCACTCTGACACTTCTTATAAAAACTAAACATGAATTTTGAGGCTAGTTCATGCAACAGACTAGGGCACTAGAATTGAAACTGAATGAAGAGAAATGCTGGTACAGTAATTCATTGCAAATAATATTTATCAAAACTTTTGGACAATTTGCAGAGAATAATTATCCCAAGTAGAAGTACCTCCCGCCTAGGCAGCTCCAAAATTGGAAAATAATTGCCATCAGAATATTATTCACTAGTTTGTTCGGGCTTTTCTCTTCTAACAATGAATGCATTAAGAACCCTGCAACCTTCCAGGGAAAAGGTAGGGAACTATCAGTTGCTGGTGTGGGACAAAAATCAACATATATATTCCCACCTCCTAAATACCTCTTATTGCTGTCATACTTTTGCCTTGCTTGCAAAGACGATTTGTTTCCTGGTGTACTTGAGTATTCAAAGCTAGGCAAATGAACCAGTTTCAGTTCTAGGCTGCCTATATGATTGGAGGGGAGTCTACAATAGTATTCTGGGGGTAAATAACTGGTTCTTCCAGCCTCTTACCAATAAAAACTCTTGGTTCTCTCCTCAAAGTTGTCAGGCTTACAGCTGGAGACTTCCAAGCAGAACACTAGTTGGTTCTCTGCTAAACAGCTGGGTCTCGCATGCTTAAAGCAGCTGAGAGCCTACGCTGAAGTCTACAAGACCCAGCCGAATCACACCTTTTCTGTGCAGCTAAAAAGTGTAGTTCAGCCCAACCTAGACCTGTTTTCACTGTGAAACTATTCTTCTCCGTAGGGACATTTTTTCTAGACAAGTCTCAACTATCTGTCTTAATCACATTGCAAAGTTTTCTTTTTATTAATAACAAAAAGTGTCTCCCTCTCCATACTTCATGAGGAAGACTGAACTTTTCTCCCCTTCATATAGATCTGCAAAGTTTCATTCTAATGCAATCAGGATTTAAGAAAGTTATAAGTAGAAATGAAACATCTGCAGATAAGCACTGCAGTTCATCAGTTGCAGTAGCAGATATAGTTGGTTACTGAAATTTGAAAATACAAAATGTAATGGCAAATTTTTAGATTAAAATAATTACACTGGAATAATTATATGGGACTGAGGTCATTTCCTTGCAAGGTAGTTTTAACATCTGAGCCATTTAAAAATACATGCTGACTAGTACTGAAGTTGAAGTCTTCCTCAGACACAATACAGAAAGCATTTTAACCTAATATTCTGAAGGTATCTCTGTGAATATGTAGTCTGTTTTGTAATCTGGTCAAACACAATGTCATCACATGAGAAAAAAATAATGGTTTATTCTGTTTCACTCATAAAGTCACAAAAATTTAAAATATAAAGTATTAAACAAATCAAAACACATTAAGGAATCTAGCCACATTTTGGGCTAAGAGCATAATATTAAAGAATTATTATCTCGATTAAACAAAGAAAGATATCGGTCTTTTCTCATGTTATCAATTCTGACAATGTGCAAGATTAGTAGTAATTGTATCAGAAATACATAACTTTTAGTATGAATGCTTTTGGAGAGTATTAAATTCAAGTGCTCTACCACTGCTAAGACTTCTGATTCTTAATGTTTATTTAACTCAGTCACCAGTTTTGTGGGTGGGAGGAAACAATCGGTTCTAAGCAACTGCTTAAACCTTGATGATGTCAACAACCTTTGAGATGTCCTGTATTTTGCACATTTTACAATACTGTGTAAAGAACATTTAATACTCTTCTGGTAAGTGTAAGACCATCTCAGAATCAGATCCAAACGAATCCTCTGCATCGTCTGGATCTTACAGCTGTTCCTTTCCTTATATATAACAGCTTTGATTCAATAAAATATCTGGATGTAGAAAGTCCCCTTGATTCCAGGATTTAGCAAATACTTAACCCTCACAGAAGACAGTCTAACAGAAGCACTTTTCTAATTGCACCTCTAGGTAAAATTAAATAGAGAGTGAACATTCTCTTCATGACTCTTCAACATGTGTTAATAAAATGGGTTAATTTGAAAATTGATAGATTTTATGTACTTGAATGCTTGAGGAATCGCAGTCTTCAGGTACCCAGAAAACCCACAAAGATGGGAACCAAGCAGAAGGACACTTTTTGGCTTTGTGTATAATTAGTTCTGAGCACAGATAGTTTCTGAACTGTAATTATCACTCAGTTAACTTTGTGCCAGCCGCCTGATGATGGCACATAAAATATCTCTCCTTTTAAGTAACTGACAAAGGGATAGAGGTGGGTTTAACTCTGCAGAACATTAGAATACTTATAAAAAGAAGAAAGTGAAAGTTCAAAGAAAAATCATTTGTATAAGCTCCAGCAACGCACATTATTAAAAGCTATTCATACACTGTGCACTGGGCGGCTATTGAATTCTCTTGCATAATTTCCACTCAAATTACCACCTCAGTGAGCCTCAAAATAAAAAGGTAGAAGATATATAAGAATCTATTGCTTTAAAACAGTCCAGTACATTGATATGACCGGATAGGAACACGAAATCTAAGAGCCAAGCAGCAAACTGAGACACAGAAGTCTCATCATTTGTGATCTGAAGTGGCTTTTCTGGTTTCTCAGAAGCCACCTGCAGCAGGTCTCCCAGTGTCTTTAAACAGTTTTGAGAATCAGATCTTTGGCTCTAAGGGAGCTGTCGAAACTAAATGTCTTTCATTGCAGAGTTTAAAAGCATATTTTTTTTCCCTTTTGTTTGCATGGCATAACACTAGACACGTCTTCTGTCTTTTGTAAGAAAATAAGTAGCTTTTGTTCTTCTTCATCTAGACCCTACTTTTACCTTTTTTCCATATTTGCATATAAAATAGAATTTATTCTACATATATTACAGAATGAAACAACCATTTCTATGTCAGCAAATCTACAGAGTCTTGATTTTTCTTGCAAAGGAAATAAAACCACATTTCTTTATCCCATGAACAGATTCAAATACCTATGTATTCAACAATATATTTCCAAAATAAATGGTAAAATATCCGATATTTGCGTATTTGCTATGCCTATTTTTATTATAGCATGTTAACGATAAAAATAAACTGGATACAGCTCTGAATATGAGTACTTGTTCCATTTCAAAATAGTATATCTAGGGCTTCAGATCTAATTTACTGCCCACTTCTGATCAACACTGCTTAGAACAAAGAAAGAGCAATATCTGTGCAGTAACTATGCACTTATTTATTAGCTTGTTAATTCCCTGGATTATTAGAAAATCTTTGAAGTCTTTTAATATTTAGATAATAAAATTACCAAAATTTTTGTAAGCCCATTTTAATTTCTGGATTAACTAAAAAAATACATAGTTGGAAACAAATGTCCAAATGCACCATTACATCTTCTGATGTCAGCCGTTCTGCTAAATTTAACAGCCAGAAAATATGCAACACCAGTTTTTTTGCAGGTGAAAACTATGTATTACTGTTTTTAACCAATCCTGAACTTCATTTATAAACTCATCTGACATTTTAAAAAATAAGCAGGACAAAAATATGCAAAAGTACTAAGTAAATTTCCAAGCCACCCAAATCCACTAAAATCTCCATTAACAGATTTCTGATAAGGTGTTCAGGAAGGCATTTGCTTCTACAGAAAGGAAGATAAGTCAGTAAATGCTGGTGCTCTTCAAAAATCATTAGTAAAAGACAGCATCAGGGCTATCACACCTTTCTAAACAACAGACATGTCCCAGAAGTGCCCAGATCTTTGCCAAAGCCCCTTAATACAAATTACTTAAAAATCCAACAAAGGGGTTATGTCAGTCCTTGCAAGACATATGGTACTACCTAGCTATCACTCGGCTAGAGAAATGTTGTAGACAAAGCTTCTCTCAAATTCAGCGTTTTTGCTTCCTTGAGGATCCATCTAATGGAAGCCAGAACAGGCAGGAACTAATGATAAGAATGTAATCACTTTTTTAAAAAAATCGGAAGATTAGGATCATTACCATATGAAACTGAACACTGTAAAATTTTCTTGGTCATCTGAGGAGGATCTGAGCTACGGTACAGATGCTTTGCAGTAGTTCCCTCCCCAACCTTGGCATGAGGCTTGGGAATGGGAGAGGACTGCACGAAGCAGGTGGCTGCATGTAGCAGCGCAATCGCTTGAAAAAGCATTGCCATGAAAATCACCAGGGCCCTTGCGAGGGAGATCCACAGCAGCTGGAATTAAAAGGCTGCAGGTATGACTGAATACCAGCTAAAGCTTTCGGTTCCCTAGGCTGCAGCTTTTAGTTTCTCCCCACAGGCTCTCAGCCCAAAATTTTGTGTAAACAAACTTTAAAGTGTCGGCTTGACTGAAAACAATGTTCAGATTAATTCTGCTCTGAACAGTGAATTACTTATTAGTATATTTAACATCACTTCAAAAAACTCTACATTGTCATGGCTCGGTTAACACATTTACAGTTCTCTTAAGCTGTGGTGTTTCACAGTGAGCTGTATGAACTGGGCAGAATATTTGTTCTTTGTTGTGTCCAAAAAGCATCCAAAGCACGGAAAGCATCAGTATATGAACCAACCCAGCGTATTGCAGTTTAATCACAAAATTATGTCAATTATGGTCTTTTCTTACTTCTATGAAATTTCAGCATAGTCCTTTTCTTGTTGAAAAGCACATATTTAATATTCTTCTCCTAAGTCTTCAAAAGAACCAGGCCAAGAAATGACAGTAGCTGTAGAAACAGAGGTTGACATTACTGGTAATTTTCTGTCTCCAAAAAGAGTCAAAGAAAACCCCAGTTCCTTTACACAGAAGGCTGAACATGCCATGACTATAAAAATAGTACTGGGCCCAATACAGATAAAAGAACTTGTTGTGAATAACCGGTTTTCAAAATGGACACAGGGGTTTCGTAAGAGGCAAAATGAGAAAGCAAGTAAAAGATTGTTTCATTCCCTTAAAAATAACCAGATGGCACTACAGTAAACTTGTCATAAAGCTATGATTTGACCAGTAAAAAAAATTGTTAATGTATTTCTTCCTTATATTAAGTTTTTACCCAGTCTGAAAACCTTTAATATTCATGGCAAGAACAGATATTCCTCTACCACTTCTGCCAAAACCCTCTACACTTGTATGAGGTACTGCTGAATGTCTCAATCATAAACCAAAATATACAAACTCTTCTGTTGCTCTTGCCAGGATGATCTTCATTTGAAATTCACCTTACAAAATAGTTAATAATCTCAGAATTTACTCTTAATCTTCTTTTCATAGAGGGAAAACTCGCAGGAGATTTTAGGACCCTGCACTGCATCTTGAACAGTACAATTTTATTTTAGAACAACCGCTACTCTCTGCAGAACACTTGAAATTTGATGTCAGCAAAAAAGAGTCATCATGCTTGAAGATTTCCACAGAGAGAAGCAAAGGATTCAGAATACTACTTTCACGACTAATGCTAACAGTTTTTTTTTTTTCTTTTCTTCTTGCTGTTTAATTAAACTATTGACATTCAGAATAGGAAGAAAAACATCTCTAAAAATGGAATTAATCATCAAGGGAAGTTAAGCACCATAATACTATTGAAAGTGAGTCAACCTTACCTAAGTTATCCTATTAAAGGTTGCTGAACTGCATCCGGCTTAGTAAGTATAACTTTGCAAGTCCTCAAGGGTGCAGAACTCTTATAGGAACATATAAGAGCTCTGTGGATAGAGAATTTGTAAGGGGAGGGCCTGCCATCAATATTTGATTGGTTTTGTTGAAGGTTGAATTATAATTTGAATAGAACAGCAATGCATCTGGGTTATTCCATCTAACACACTGCACAGCTGTATTTATTATTTATATGGTACCCTAAATTTTGCTAGCCTATAGAAAGAAAGTTCTTATGCTAATTGAGCAGAAGGATGAACCAGGCAGCCAGGTAACTGGCAACTTGGTTTATATACCCCATTACACATAGACTGCGCAGCGTCAGACCTATCCTCTTTCTGCTTGGCTTCTCCTTTCCTGTTAGAGGCAGTTACATGTACAGCACAAACCAACTGCTGGATCAACATTTTAAAGACTAAGTCACATAGATATCTGGTCATGGTAACCATATAAGAAAGCACTTATCAAAAAGCAGTGGTAAAGACAGCAAGCTAGGCAGGATCCCTGCCTTTTTTTCTTCTCCACCTTTGAATTTTTTTTTCCATTTTTCCTTTTAAATACAGATCTAGTAAGGCCTGATGCAATGTGTCTTCACATCAGACCTATCTAGATGTACAGAAAGGGAAAGAAAAGACATGAAAATTATCCCTTGTTTCAGAAGCTTAAAATATCAAATGTGCTTTAAGCAAGTGTTTATAGCACTCATTTTAACACTTCTCTACATATCTAGATCAAAAGATAGAAGAGTTATTATAAAATAATCACATAAACCCACAAGAAGTGGCTCTTCTGTAAAAACAATTTAAAATAGAAGTGCTTCCACTGTTACTAGCTATCAGAATCCTTTCCTAGTTGAACTGCAAATTAATCACAGGATAGTATCCAACCCTGCTATCATTCACATTAAAGTAATTACTGGCTCATTAGCAAAAAAATTCAATTTTAATAAATAAGACATTTTAAAAAAAGAAATTAAAAAGTATGCTATCACCTTTCAGTACAAATTCAGTGCAAATTGTGTCCCAACCTGAGAAGCTAAGCTTGGCTGCAAGACAGAAGAAACGATATACAAAGAATAAAATACTTCAATAGTGCTCTGCTCAAAATCACTGTCAGTTCACTACTTCCAGAGCTTTATAACTGCATTTAAGTGTTTTCAGTTCCTAAGGGTGATGCCCACATACAACAGTTAACACTAGCTTTAATTAAGGTTTCATGTATCTCCAGATGGCCCCAAGCCAGTATTAACAGTCATCTGATTTAATGAATGCAGAAACCATGGTCTCAGATGGGCTCTACATTAATTTGGTAAAAGGTAGTAAACTAATATAACCAGACTTTTCTGAATGTTCTTTTTTCTTGCAGTCTAGAGAAAGGATTTCCATGTTCAGTAGTGATGATCATGTCTTGGAGCTTGAAGGAGCTGAGCAAGGACGAAGGCTCTCTCCTCATCAAAAATATCTTTAATTCCTGATTATTTTCAAGCATAAATTCAGTCAGATTTTTCAACTTACCTCTTCTGTGGATGACTCTGCATCTTTGAATAAGGGTGTTAACAGCAAAGGAGTTACACAAGTCCACAACTCCACTTTGAGATGTGTCAGTCAATAGGGTTTTCCAGAAACAAATAATTATACTCAGCTTTGGTCTCCATAATTCCATGTACATTGTTCTGTGCATTATGACTTCATGAGTTTGAATACAACACCTGTCCGAGGCAATTCTATTACTCCCTGCAAAATCCTAACAGCACTTCCCTTATCTCCGGCCATAAACTGCTTGGGACTTCACCAAGAAGCACCACAGAGGTCTCTATTGCAAATACAGCATGTTCCAACAAGCTGGGGCTTGGAAAGAAGCCGTTTGTCCAGTAGTCTGTTGTCCATCTGGAGATCTGTTCTCCAAACTGGAGATTTGGCCAGTAAGTGCCAATTTCCATTGCTAGTGTGGAAGGGTATGAACATTCATAATATAATTATAGATTTCTCATGGTCAAAACAAGAAATCAGTGAAAAGATTAAAATATTCTGAGCGTAGTTCATACCTACAAAAAATGAATGGATACTAATGGTGGTCAATCTAGTTTACCTGTGCTACACAAAAAAAATACTATCCAATGAGCAAATCTAGTACAGGTACACGGCATATACTAAAAAGCTTAGCATAGTAGTTGCAATATTTTCTGACTTTCCTTTTTGTGGTTTTAATTCTTACAGTATTTGGTGGTTTATTTGAGGCAAAGCAGTAGCCACATTTTATTATGGGGAAATCCTAATTTTCATTTTTTAAAATTGAGGATCTTGTTCTTATTTGCACTTTGAAAAGACAGACAAATAGATTGAAGTGACTGAATGCATATCTCCTCTCTACTAAAATAACTGGTATAGCATTGACAAGTTCTAACAGACATTTTTTCAGCACAGAAAGATACTTCTACCAAATGTCCCACTGAAGTCTTTAGTATAGGGTGTACACATCTGAAGACATTTATTAAAGTCTGTCTCGCCTTCAAAACTGTTAGAGAGCTAACATGCCCCCATCAGGACAATCTCAGAGTACTAAACTCTTTTCAAACTGCCATGAGTTTGTAAAATCTAATGGATAATTTTCTTATGTGTGCTTTCAACACAAAATATAATCTGATAATCAAAATTTGAAATTTAAACTCTTTGGAAAGATTTAAGAGCTGGGTTTTTTTGTGGGTTGGGGCTTTTTGCCTCTAATTTTTAGCCATGTAACAAATGCTTGCAAACAAGGTGAAGTTGATACTATGCTCTAAGAATGAACAAGTCTCCATGCAATACCGTTTTTGTTCACATGAAAAGAAAGTTCTGAATAGTGCAAACATTTCAGCTCATGCTCTTCCATCAAACATTTTTAATGCGGTAATTTTTGTTAACACAATAGTTTTCAGTAAGAAAATTTAAGAACTAAGGTTCCCTTTTTCATCAGCATAAGAAAAGAAAAAGGGACAAAACCAGAATCATGGTATCAGTACACCACCTATCATTAAATAAGGTCCTAAGAGAGATAGAACTTCGGGTTAGGTGAAAATTTCCTGTAATTTCAAATAAAGGTGAAGAGAAAAATGTACTACTCTAATTCGAAAGTTCTGTCTTTTATTATGATACAATCACCAAATATTTTTCCTTAAAAAATAGGCTAATATTGACCTGAGCTCAGCTGTGCAGCTCCCTGTGTTCAATTAATAACTGCAAAATTCTTCAACTTGACTGGATATGTCTTCTGTATGCAAGTTAATACACGATCTTAGAGCATCTATTCCGACTGCATTTCTGAAGTGGGCCAGTATGTAATATCTAGATGCTGCTGTTGTGGGCTATAACACATTAAGAAACTTTCAATATCACTTAATCAAAGTGAAAAATGTGAGAGAGCTCCAGAACCCCTACTCTGGTTTACGTTTTCTCTGGGAAAATACGATAGCTTAGTACGCGTCCCAGACTTATATTTTGAAAACTTCTGTAAAACCCAGCATGAACAGATATATTTATTTTACTCCACCTGACCTACTCAGTTCACTTAGAGATACTATATATGTACAACATAATCAAGTAAGTACTGTACACATGGACACATTGAAACAGGAAACAAAAATAATTTCATTTCCTTGCATGCTATACATGCATATGCATACAGATTGAGCATTTCCACACTGTGACTCAAATCTCCAGCTACTCATGCTCACTTAGGCCACTGAAGGTTCTTCACAAAAACAGGAGACCAACAACGCTGGACAGATCAAGAGCTCTAGAGAAAGGGCAAAAAGGACAGATCCCATTCTGCAAGGATTCTACAATCAAAACTAACAAGAGTCCTAACAGATAATGAAATTACACTGACACAAGAGTTAATTCTGAAAACTACTTTCAGATAGATCATGGCAATAATGTCACGCTTGCGTGTCTATGAGTACTTATTAAAGAAAACTGTTCTTTTTGGTGTGTTTATGCATTGCTATAACTGAGAACTGAATTACTTAACACTGAACACCTAGAACCATTCCTTTCCAATCCATGAACTATTGGTTACATAGTGCATCTTGCACTGCAGAATTACTCTTCCAATTTAATATGTAACTAAAGTTTTCCCTGCCATTTGCTTAAAAATATTCATCCAGTTTTCTCTTCTCTTCAGTGAATAACTTCTAAATAAAAACTATGCCTAGCAATGTAAACAAAGATGAGAAATGAAGCGTTTTTGGTGCCATAAAACTGCAAGTATCCCTAGAAATTTAATCACAATTAATGTACTACAATAGCACTTTAAAAAAAAAAGTGTTGTTGATTTCAGCCACAGCATCACAGAATGGTCAAGGTGGGAGGGACCTCCAGAGGTCATCTGTAACATCCCCTCCCCCCCCCGTTTTCAAGCATGGCCACCTGCAGCAGGTGTCCCAAGACCATGTCAAGGTGGCTTTTGAATATCTCTAAGGAGGGAGATTGCACAACCTCCCTGGACAACCTGTGCCGGTGCTCGGTCATCCTTGCACTAAAAATGTGTTTCCTGATGTTCAGAGGGAACCTCTTGTGTTTCAGTTTGTGCCTGTTGCCTCTGGTCCTGTCACTGGACACCACTGAAAAGAGCCTAGCTCCGTCCTCTAAGCACTCTCCCTCATCCTCATTGATAAGGTCCCCCCGAGCCTTCTCATCTCCAGGCCAAACAGTCTCTCAGCTTTTCCTCATAGCAGAGGATCTCCAGTCCATTCATCATCTTGCTTTGCTAGACTCCCTCCAGTATGTCCATAACTCCTTTGTACTGGGGAGCCCAGATCTGTACACAGTACTCCCTCCCTTCAGGTGCAGCCTCGTCAGTGCCGAGTAGAAACTTTCAGCCACTTTCAAGCTTCAGGAAATTACCATTAATATTTTCCATTTTTAGCTTCCAGCAGGGAAGAGCTTTCCACTTATACAGTTCTGGGAAAAACAAAGCTGTGTTGTTTTTCTTAAGTTAACTGAACATGGGAGACAAAGAATGAAGTCTTTGTGTATTCAAGATTTTAAAACGTTTTTCATAGTAGGCTGAGATGGCACTTATGTGAGCTAAGAATAAATCTGGTAGCTGCGTCATCTCTGAAATAATTGGATTTAGAAGCAATTTAGAAATGTTTAAAAGAAGTATAATCACTCTGAACATAAATTTGATTCCTTCACATAGAAAGACATTACAAGGTGTAGTTTTTTAGCTTGAAAATAAGACAAAGGTACAATTAAGTTAACTTGGCTTTGTGGCCATTTCTATAGCAAGCAGGGGTAATATGAGATTTCACAGATATGGTGTGCAAGGAAAACCCTACCCAATTGCTATGATCAAACTCTAAGTGTACTTACAAACATTCTTGAAATATTCAGCGAGCTTGTGCTTTGGCACTGTATTTTAAAAGTTCCAATTCTAGTGCCATAACAAACTAATGTAATTTATAAAATTAGTCAACCTTCCCAAAGATTTATACTCTTTGTAGTGCTATCGACTTAATTTTCTCTCTAGGTTTATACCGACTTTGTATGGTCTCTCTGGACAAGTAATTGCATCCTGAAACACAGAAATTACAAAAAGTTACCAGGGTGTGTCTGCATCATGCTGCAGAATGCAGTCTGTGACACAGCCAGTCTAAGATGGTGTATTTACTAAGTCCAGCACTGAAATTCCAGCACACACGTATTCCAGTTTTAAAACCAGTGATGTTTATTTTCAACACAGCTATACATTTTCCTATTCAAGAAGGCATTTAGCTCATGGGAGTTCTATACTATGTTCTACACATGTGCTATTCCACAGTCACAACTAAACAAGCAGCCTGAATACACACAATGAGAATTAATTGCAAATTGTCAACCAGGCAAGTGACAGCAGCTATCAAATCATGAGGAACAGCTTCTGCTCAATGATGCTGATGCTTGGTGATGGTGATTCTATGTTAGGAAAATCTCTGACAGAGAATTTGGTTCTAACAAGACACAATTTTGGTGAAATTAATATCTGCTCAGAATGTTTTACTGTATTTTAGTAAATCCTGAAATACATAGGCCCAATCTTTAACAAACATCCCTAAAATATTAGGACGGTCCTTAAGCATGCCTCCATAAATTCTCTGACCTAGGAAGGATCACATTTTGATTCTGCAAAAGATATGAAATTGTAATTCAACAAACTCATCCAATTTCTGAGCCCCTGGAGAACAGGAAAGCTCCTACAGTGCTGTCTGAAAGGTGGACATATTAGCACTTCCATTCAGATCAGGAATGCGTTTTCAGATGAAGTCACCTATTAGTGCCCAGTTACCATGTATTGGTTCACATCACAAATTGCACTTGGAATGCACAAATTGGATTCTTTTACATGAAATTAAGGGGGAAGATGTGCTTCGGAAGATCACTTAATGCACTCCACCTATTAGCTGGCATTTAGTTAATCAAACTAGACTAGAGCTAGTCTGAAGTAAAACCCTGTAAAATAAAATACTTATTCATTATTACTCAGTAACCCCACTTCACACTGCAAGTCTGAGCTACTATTTCCCAAATTTAGGCATAGCCCAAATACCTAGACTAAGAAAGTTATGATCTTCCTACTAAGACTTCTCAATTTCATTTATCTATCACTTACGAATTACTCTTCAAGACTTCAGAAAGCATCCAGTAATTTTATTTTAAGATGGTGAGAATTCTGATTAAAAAACATTTTGAACCTATCATCCAATGAACAATGTAGTTCTCCTCCTCACAGTACTATCAAAGGTACATGATTATGGGCTTAACAGCTTAATAAAAGACTTAATGACTAGTCTAATAAAACGTCATACAGGAACAGGCAAACAAATAGAATTCATTGCATGCTTTATTCCCAGCTAAGGTCAAGTGTCCAAGAAAGTGGTTGTGAAGGAAAAGGGCAATGCTAGGCTGATATACTCGTAGGATATTTACAATACAATTCAAAGGGAGAATAAATGCTATGATGGCAAAGACACACAATGTATAAAATACATCAGTTGTGATGAATGTTAACAAAGTAATTGTCGATCAAAACATTGTGAAGTTGCAAAGTCTACAGAAAATATGATGCTTTTATATATATATATATACATATATAAAAATATATAAATCAAGTGTGACATTTTCCCAGCAAGGCCAACACACAGTAAATGTTGAATGGTGTAAAATCAGAGTGCCAGCTCTGTGCCTCTAGAGGACTGCCTGATAAAAGCCTCTGCCTGGGCTCGTTAAAATAGCTTTATCGCTTCTCACAACTGAATTCAAACACACAGTTTAATTTATTAAGAACCACAGATGGGCTATCACAGAACTCTCCTGGAACTACAAGCTTAAAGAATCGTATCCCTAAACTATCAAAGTATAAAAATGAATTTGAAAAAGACAAATAATAAATTCTCTATGGTCATTTGTATGCAAGTGGTTTCCATTCTAATCGTGGTTTTAATCAGGCACTGGACAAAAGTTAAATGCTGTTGGAGTATGCACACCAAAAATTAAAACTAGAAAGGCTTAATCTAGTACAAAAGTTAAAATATATGACATCTTTCTTGATTAAAGCCTCCTAGATACATCAGCCTTGAAAAACAAGACAGGAATGAGCACACCCTATTTTATCATTATAATAACATTTGGTAACGACACTCATATAAAGCAGAGACACATCTTTTCAAGTGTGAGATGTTACAGCAGTGATAAAAATAATCTGAATAAGAAGTGTCTCAAACTTCCAAAGCTTTGCTGTTGCCTGTGACATTGACTTTTCATGTTGAAAAATTGTTTAAAGTAACTGTCTTAGTTTTCATTTACGGAAGAGAGAACGAAGATTTTCATGCTACATGTGAAATGTTCAAGAGCTAAAATATCCTTAGAAAAGACACAGTTCATACAAAGGTCACTGACAAAGTTTCCTCCTTATTTCTGTAATTCCTATCTGAAGATCCAAATGCAATAGCTGGAAAGCTGTGGAAGTTGAAGATGTACTTATCGATTTATTTGGAATATCCTTTCAGATCATAAAAGAGACAAGTTCTGGAGGCTCTTCAGGATCCCTGCAGTCTTTCAGCAAGCTTCCCATGGAAATGAGGTAAAATTGTTATTTCTTGTAAGACAATGACTCCTATCCCATCCCAAATTCTGGAGAGTGGCTTCATACAAAGGCAAAAGATTTGCTGCACTGCAGGGATGTAACTTACTCAACAGTGGTTGCTCCCCAGATCCAGCAAGAACTGGGAGCTGCTGCTCTCATCTCCACGGAAGCAATAACACCTACAGAGGCCTTGTAGGATGGGAAGGATTAGCATCAACAGCAACAAGCTGGAATCTGTCCCATGTGCATGCAGAAACTCCTGGAGCTAAGTTCAAATCTGTACCTTACTTCTATTTTACCAATTTCAAGCACTGCAGTCAGTAAGCTTCCAACAGATTTGGAAGTTAGAAGATCAAAAGCAGCACTCAAATACTAATTATCATTTGTGAAGTAGAAGACATCAAATAGAGTTCCAGAGAATTAATCTATCTTGTAGAAACAGAATGGAGAAAAACTATGTCAGTAACACCTGTGTATCTGGGCAGTCCGACACTGCCGAACATGTTCAATCACAGGCTGAAGACAGGTGGAAGGTTGCTGCAAAAGAGGCAGCAGTTCATACTTGAAAGTATAAACATGACAGAAGTGTATAAGATATATCAAATGTTTTTGTCTTATTCAGTACTGTAAAATCTTGGCGATGTATTTAATCCATTTTATGTACCAGGCTTTAAACGTAAGAAGATTTACTTTAGAACTAGGAAGAAGTTTGTACCAGGAAAGATGAATTCTGGAGTAGATTAACCAGTGATGTTATGAAGCACCCAGTACTGGTGGATTTTAAGTACATTAGACAAAAAGCTGTCTGAACTACCATATGTATACTTGATCCTGCCTTGGGCCATCAGGATAAACAATAAGACTTCTCAACTTCTTTTCCAAACTATTTATCTGTGATTCCACTTTTTTAATTGCTTTTATCTGAGAAGTACAAATGAAATCCGATGTAACAGAAATTGTGAGCTGGATTTTGCATCTGCATTCTGCCCTGAGTAGGCTGCATGGATTACATACAGCTGCACGTAATCAGCCTGGTTAGTCACTGTCTGCCTAGAATTCAGAGACAAATAGAAACCTAGAAACATGACTGAATATATGCCTATCTATTTTATCCTCAGTCAGTGTGTTTGATTTTTTTCTTAAAATAAAAGTTTCTCAAATCATCATAGCACACAAAAAATCTCAGCACTCCTTGAAGAAGTTTTGTTTCCCTGAAAGCAAATAATTAACTGACTCTTAAAAAGAAATAGTTGCAGTTTTGGTGGTTTGAAGTGAAAATACTCTCCAGTATTCTGAGAAGGGAAACATAAT
>Ga0181612_176797_pt1 | contig 15506 bp, 9 predicted proteins | sample HoacroProtozoa21_FD_119630 | JGI IMG/M metagenome (GOLD analysis project Ga0181612, IMG submission 119630) | Hoatzin crop microbial communities from Cojedes, Venezuel. Combined Assembly of Gp0051906, Gp0051904, Gp0051908 | reverse complement strand
TTTCCTTTCTGTCCTGTTTTTTATTTTAAACCCCCTTTTACTTTACCCCAAATTTTCCCCACCCATCCCCCCCCCCCCCCCAGGTCCCTGATAAAGGCTTTTTTTATTTCTCACATTGGTCTCCTATGGACACCTAAGGTGTAGTCTTATAGGAAGGCAAATCATGAAGATGCCTGAGCAAGCAGAATATTTTACCTAAATTACATATATAACTCTCTGTGAAGTTTATACTGTCCATGAAACTTCAGATTATGATACTGCTTGTGAGATAGGCAGATCTCCATCGGTTCCAATGACCTTGGAAACTCTTTCTGAACAATTCATTACACATATATAGTTATGCAAAATGAGTAACAGAAATGAGGTTTTCCCTCTAGAAATTAGCAGTTCCCTAGCCCTAAGAAAGTGAAAAGTGCTGCTCCTGATACTGCTTCTGCCTTCTGTGCAAAGACAGAAATGCAGAGAAGTTTGAGGGGGAGGGGATTTGATTTCTTTTTTAATGTCTGCCTCCTTCCAGCAAGTCCATCTGTTGTAGCACTATAATTCTGGAAGCAGGATGTGTGTGTGACCAACAGGAGACAATTACTGTGAAAGTGTTTGTTGATTCAGCTCTATAAAGGGCAGGCCAGTCACTACAGTATGAACAGAAAAGAATTCCAGCTGAGGAGCTGCATATAGATTAACACAAAACACGTATATATAAATGAGAATGGGGAAAATGAGAAAGGAGTAATAGTATAAGAAAGGATTAAGGAGGAATGAAGACTGAAGTAGAGAAGAAAGCTGGCATCTTTTGGGCTGTTAACCAAATAGTTTACTAGTCTCTATATTCACAAATCTTGTTTTCTAGCCTTCTACCCTGACACAGAGAGATGAAATTAAATAGGTATGGAGCTGGTCTGAGCACCCTTTGGAAGAAAACCCTTGTGGCCTTGAGCACTCTACTCGGGGTATGTGGAGACAGCTGGCTTCTCCAAAAGTGTCAGTTCTTCACAGAGGAATGGGTGCTAGTTCATGTGGATTGACTAGATACTCACGAAAGATCTCAGACCACAGGCTAAAAGTGAAACTTCTCTCGTCCATCTGAATGCAGGTAAAATGTCAGCATGAAGACCACTTCTTTTTCAGAAGGATTAACGAATTGGGTTGATACAATGATAAATCAGGCCTCAGTATCATTTGTACATAACAATTGATTCACGATTTCACATAAAGCATGCTAATATACAACATTTCATTATTTTGATCATAACAAATTAAGAGACAAAAAACAGTTATCAAAATTTCACAGAATTACAACAGAATTAAGCTGAACTTCGTAAGACACCATAATGAAAAGTACGTTACCTCTATGGTCAGTTTACTAGCTTGAAGTCTCTGATCAGCCAAATGTAGCTGAGTTGTTAGTTTTTCACTGGTTTCTTTAAATCCCTTCACAGAAGACACTGCTGTCTTTTTTTCATTCTGTAAAACAGCTATCTGCTGCTGCAATGACTTAATTCTTTCCTGCAGTAGAGTAACAGAGTAGCCCGGTTTCTGGACAATGATATTTCTCCTTTTTGTTCTGTTTACTAAACAGAAAATGGCATGTTACTAAACTGACAGACCATCATAAATGAGATGATTTCTGATTTCAATTTGGCCCTTCAAAACACTGTTCTAGCCTCTAAAATATTTCTCAGTAAGCAAACTGGTAAATTAACTCAGTTAACCTATAAGCACTCTAAGTTGTTATTTTTCTGAAGTGCCAACACTGCAAACTCAACAAAGACTTGCAAGTTAAATCTGGCTCAAGTTTCTGATCAGTATTACTGGAAAGAAAGGCTTCGGTGTCTTGTAAATAGATTTATTTTTTTTTTTAAGGTCTAAGCCAAAATACAGTTAATTTTGTTTCATTGGTTTTGTTGGCTACAAGGGGCAAACAAGAACAAAAGTAATGAAAAGTCTTATTTTAGTCAGTAGATTCAATAGGTGGGACTTAGTAAAAATAGAGTATATTTTAACTGTGCAAAAAGATGCTGTCTGATAGCCACTTTTTATACAACAATTTCACTTTAAAATAATGAGCTAAATCTTTGAAAATACACTCACTTGAATTTTCACAAGCAAATCCACCGACAGCATATAAGCGGGTTTGTGTAATACAGAAGAGGTTTTGGAATATGTGGCAGTAATGCTTTGTCAATCTTACTTAGCAAGCTGCCAAAAATATATAATATTCCTACCTTTGCTTAGAATTGATGGATAAGAGGTTACGAGACAGTAGATTTTCCTCTTCTTGGAATGTAACATTTCTAGGTCTTTATTCTGTGAATGGCTCTAAATAAAAAAACGAAGCACAAAGTTAGCAACTCTTCATTATGGCACACCAACAATACTCTAAAGTTTTCCAGTTTGAATTGAAACAACTAAAATTACTTCAAATAATACACAAAATTCTAATTATTTTAATTTGAAAATCAGTTTTACAACAGCCAGCAAGGAGTACAAGTTTCTGTTCTTCCCATCAAATATAGAAGAAATAACGAACTATTATAGGTAAACCATAACCCTTCCAAAGGATCTTGGAAAAAAATGAAGTGTCTGTTAATGCCTGCATTATTATTTTAGATAAGATGAATTTACTTGTAAGGAAAAAAGATGGTGTCTATTACTTGAAAGCCCACAATATCCTATTTTTCAAGATATTTAAGTGAAAATAAAAAGGAATAGAAGTCTTATTGGTTCAAAAAAAGGAAGATCAGATTAGACACTAAGCTGTAACTGGAAGATGCATGAATATATATGAACATGTAAATGCAATCCCTGTGTTTGTACAGGGTTTAACAAAAGTCAGCTGCATGCCTTTTAAATATCTGATTTGAAAAATCAGATTATTTCCAGAAACTATCAAATGTTCAATGACAGAAAGAGAGGCTGAAGAAGAATGCTGCTTGCAGCATGTAAAATGAAAATGGCCAGAGCATTGCTTACTCCAGTATCAAAGTACTATTTTTCTGGCTCTTAAATGCTGAGTGTATTTTGAAACACTTTCGTTTGGAATTCCACAACATTTATCCAATTTTTAATGTTTTCAGTTTGCAATTTCTGTATGATATCATGCAACATATTTCTGGAAATGTTAATTACTAAAACAGCTGCTCACCAAATTTTAAAAAAGTAAACAGCAACAGTTTATCTAGTAACTGCACTGAACGATTTACTGACATTGTAGGGTAGGCATGAATTCTAGATTTGTACAACCACCACACAATTTGAAGGACAGGGAAACAGGATATGCTAGAAAAAAAGAAAAGAAATGTAAGTGCCAACAACAGACTAAAACCAAAGCAAAGGAAAACAAAGGAGGTCAAGCTCTTTTAAGTCTGTCTGCTTTGAGTAGTCTCTTAATTATTGTATTTCATGTCTCAAAGACAACAACGGAAATCAGTACTAAGTCCCTACCAGTACGTCCAGAGGATCCTACAGACACTGAAGATATGTAATTGCATAACCAACGCTAGTCTGAAATAGTGATTACATGTTACAGAGACTGAGCTCTCAGCAGATGACAAGCAAATTATCCATGCCTGCAGCGAAAAGATGGAGATCTCCACCCTAAGCCACAGCTCTGATAAATGTATGAGTTGTAAGAGTGCCAATAACTCTCCTAATACTGCACAGGGCATTTTATACCATGTGGGGCAGAACTGAGAAAGTCCTTGCATCATAAATGATCTCATCCCAACCCCAGGCATAGCTAAGGACTTAGAAGATTTCTCTAGCCTCTCTTTGTATGAGAATACCATGACCCAGCTGGAGTGTCCTTAAATCCTCAGGAGGGATTTAAGATTTCTATTGAAAATGGTGTTTCCAATTGGCAATACTAAACCTCTTTGCAATGCTATCTTCTGTACTCACAAATCATGTTTCCAAGGAGTATTCCTGCAACAGGGACTTCCACTGAAGCATATTTACCTGCTTAGGGCTCTTCGGATGCTTACTGTGTATGCTCCAAGTCCACCAGTCTGTTACGTAGGTGTCAGAATATATTTGTATCTGTCTTTTCCAGCAGGAACAGAGAGTAAATGCAATATAGGCAAACAGGAGAGGTACTGTCTGTGTCTACACTACCAAGCAAGCGAGACCAGAACCTCCTGGATTCCCTGCCTTGTATATCCTCACTTACGAGCAGCAGGAGACAACAGGAGTAGCACACACTGTCAGATTTTCACATGTATCACGTGCACCTGTTCATATTGTGCATTCTAGACCAACAGATGATTGCAGAAGAATTTCCATTTTTTCCAGCTTTTCCGCCAGAAAAATAGATCTTTTGATGGAAATACACAATTGAGAATACATAACAAGACCAGAGAGTTTTTATTTGCTTTAAAATTTTGGAGACTAAGCAAATATGATCTGTTTTCGAACTCTTTTTTGTACCACCATACGTAACAGAATTTCAGACTAGTTTTCTAACAGCAGCAAGTTGTTTAGTGTTTCAGTATTCTGTTTCTCCAGCTAAGGAACAACAATATCTGCTTGTGTTTTAAATTCCATCAAGTGATTTCTTTGGGCAAACACAGGAGGGAAAAAGTATTAGACATTGTTCAAAAGTCCAAAAATGAGTCATCTGTTACAGATTGTATGGAGCCTCTAAAGACCTGGGAAACGACCAGCTGGCCCTCTTCTGCGAGAAAACAGCATATATATGTTAGGAATGAGACAAGGGGTTCAAAACCCAGACAATGAATGTAAATGGGCTAGGAAGAAGCTAAATGCACACTTTTCTCAGATAGAATCTCCTGGACAGAGACAGAGCCAAAAGCATCTTTCTAAGACGAAGACAACTCTTTCTGCGCACACCAAACGAACTGAGAGCTGTTCACGCTTGATTAGTCAGCACACCATTTTGCTACAGGGGAGGAGGGGATGTTGCTGCTTCCTTCTTATGGGTTAGGTCACCCTGTTCTGTATGGCTTTTCTGACTGAGAGGGAGTTTAATGGGATTATCTGTGCCATTTTTTGTCTGGACTGTGAGACAGCAGGACTAGCTTACAGCAGCTTTACATTTTTTAATCAGCTTTTGCACTCCTGACACCTCACACCCACCCCCAACACTTTTGCAGACTAATTGCTCAGAAAATATTCTAAATGATAATGAAACTATCCATTGAATATCTGGAAGCAGATTTTCTTTTCAGTTTACAACAAGACTGAAATTAATTAAGAGGGAAACAGCAGTGATAATACTAACTATTAAATTTCATCACCCTGCACAGGATAACTAAACAAGTTCTATTGTATACCTTTCTATCACACTTCTGGTTTTTGCCTTCTAAATGAACAACGTTGCAGGCCTTTTGACTATCTTGTATTTGTTTTTTCCCATGTTGTTTACTTCTGTCTGGCGGTGGATCAATGTTTTGCACTGTCTTCATAATCACTGTTTCCAAACTTTCAGAAGTTGGTATTTCAGAGTCACTAAAACAGCACAGTCAGGAAAACAAAACAAAATAAAGCTAAACGTTAAAAGTTCCATACAGCCAATGCTTGAGCACACAGAAAATAACACATGTAAGAAAGAAGAGAAATGAATATAAAATCCAAACAGTACTAAGCTGACTTGTTCAACAGACGTTTACAAATACAATAAAGGAGAAATCTCTGAAATTGTCTTATGTAGTTCTACTCTGTCAAATGGAATCTCGCTCTTCAATGCATGGAGGTCTGAGACTAACTGCTTCTTAAATGACAGCTTTTGTTACAGCCTGCAAAGTTGACATACATGAAAAACTACTTGATAGTACTTCTAGTCTGTGAATGGCTCACAAAGATATACGCCATTTCTACTTTCCTTCATTTTCATGTTTGGTAACAAAAGAAAAAAATGCATAATACTTCATTCAGTAACTTTTTGTTTCAATTGAACTTCATTTGTAGTGTCAAGTGAGACACACTCAGAAATCACACTTCACTGAAATCTCTGCCTAGCACCCCTTTGGAGTGCTTTTAAATTTTGGAAGCTTGGTAGTCCTTTTACCTAAACTGTCTTCCATGCAGAGAAACTGGATCTGAAACTTTCATTCTGCTTCAAATATTTCCTCAAACTTGCACTCAATGTGCTCTTAATTTCCAGTTTTTCATTTCCTCGCCCCAGATTATCATTTGTTTTCTGATCTTCAGTGAATTCTATCATAAAATATGACGTCTTGGATATATCATTTTCTATACCATCAGTGGCTATTCATCACCATTTGTTCAAACAGATTTGTGAAGGAATCCCTTGACAGAAGGTAATTTTGATTTGTTACTTTTTAAACAAGACATTTAAAAAGGCACATCTGAGTTCAAATTAAGTTACACTGTCATAAATCAATGGTTTAGAGATGGAGGCTACTTAACTAGAGAAAAGGCCTCAAATTGAAGAGAAGAGTTCATACAGAAACATCTTTATACTTTCCAAAACCTATCCTGACACACTGGTATGTCTTCTTGACTGATAAGAACAGAAATCAATGTAATAGTTTGAAGGTGCTGTAGTAGCACAGAGATATTTCTAACTACATACACGTTTCCCTCACCTGAATACTTTCAAGGCATGTTCTACTTAGAAAATGGCTGGCTTGAATCTAGAAACTCAAGAGACAGCTACTAGTGATAAAGAACAGTATTTATTAGCAAGTGGAAGGGGCAACTAAATTAAGATATTTCCCTAATTTGTTGAGAATTACACCTTCAAACATCACCTTCCAAAACGTTCACTATTCTCTGACAAGAATTCCCTAATCCAACATAATTATCAAAAGTAGTATTTATGGCTAACCACAACAACTGAAGCCATACAATTACTTTCCACTTCACTTCAATCTCAAATTGCAATGAATATTTGTTTGCTCAATTTTTCCCTTAAAAAGCAAACCATAGTAATTTAAATTAAAAGCTCAGTAATTGCAACAGAAAAACACATATGTCTTCTGTAAAATCAGATCTGCAATATTAAATTAAACAGAAAACCAAACAAGCTTTATCTTAAGGATAGCAACTGACAAACGACCTGGTTCTTAATTTGTTTTCCCTCTCAAGATACTGTGTTCAGGAGCCCCTTATTTTGCTTGGGGAGAAGCAGCAGAAGGGTTTCATTTGCACTGTTGATTTGCTCCATATGACATATAAAGCCAACATGAAGTCTACAAAGATGATTCCATTTTCCTCACTCTTTTCTCGCTTCTCTACATTTTGCATAAATACAGGCTTGAGAAATTTCTTTGCATGTCTCTTACGACAAAGTACAGAAAGACAAGGTGTGATACCATTTATCTATTGGCTTGCTGCTGCCTCCTCAAATATGTGTGGACAAACAGAAGCAGAAGCAAAAATTCTAAACATTTATGAAGCTTGCCAGTGCAATTTTCTTAGGGTCTCGTGACTCCTGACTGGGACTCCATGCAGTAACAATTACCTTTAAAGAACTGATTTTTAACCATCACTCAATTAAAGTTAGTACAATGACTGTGCATAAAACTTACACAAAATAATTAGTGTGGATGGTTCTTAATTTAAAGGATGTTAAAGAGCTTGTAGACATCTGCTAGCAAGCTGAAATGGGTCATTCAAAATTTATCTAACTAAATTAAGGGGAAAAAATGTTTCTCCTCCCGGGTCGGCATGTCACAAGATAACTAAACTGACTTAGTAGGCTTGCCTGGGAATCCTTAGCTGTCAGTGGTGAATATGCAAAGGGCCAGCAAATTAAATCAACCTGCCAAACTGTCAATTTCAAGCCTCATGACTGCATGAAAATAGCATCACTGGAAGAAATCAAGCATTGCCTTCTTTTGGGTTTCCTGGCACCTATTCAAATACTCATGCAGTTGTGGCTAATTTTGCATGCAAATTTCAGTCAATAAGCTCAGAACAAGACCTCCCAAGATATTTCAAAGGATCTGACAGTATTTTTTTTGAATACCAAATCAACAGTAGTTGAAATTCAATCTCCATTTGCTAGTGCTTTACATATGCACAGTGTCCCCTCTACAGGGCTAAGTTAATGAGAGCCGTACCTGCTTTCACTCACATCCTCCCAGCCGTCCTTACTGAAGTTCTCAAATACATTACTCATAACCTTGATGGACTGTTTGAGAAAAGCTCCATGATGTCCCAAAGAGCTCTTTTTCTTGGCTGTTTTTAATTTAACCTTGGTGCCTGTTATCTTGCAATTACATTGCCCAGAGGTTGCCACTGCTTTGGCTTCATCCAGCAAACACTTCAGCTCCTGCACTTGACTCAGCAAATCTTCGTTTTCATTTCTCAACCAGTTAGCTTCAGTAACTTGCCTCTTCAAAGAGTCAGCTTCTTTTTCCTGCTCATCAACCACTGACTGAAGTTCTGCTTTATCTTTTTTCATTTCACAAATCATCTTACGTAGCGTTTCCAGCTCTCTTTCTCTTGTGTGTGCATCTTCCTTTTGCACATTTAAAGATGCTTTCAAATCATTTTTCTCCTTCACTAAGTCTTTATTTACTTCTTTTTGTTTCTTTAATTCCCCTTCAATAGCTTTGAATCTTCTTTCTAGTTGTTGTACCTAACAAAAGCAATTTTAGCGTTTTCATAATATTCAGCCTATCCAGTAGAAAAAAACCTACGTATTCAAACGTATTTATTATATGACGATAATATTACTTTAAGCACAAGGACAAAAGCAATCTATAGTCCTTAATTCAAAAATAATTGTAACATAGTGCAGATGAAAACATTTTAGCTGCAATAATACAGCTGCTGAACAAAGGGCAGATGGTAAAAGAAGTTAAAATTCCAGGCAAAGTGACACAGAAGTTTAAGTATGCTAATGAACCTTCCTGATGCATCTTGAGCTCATTACTGATTTGGTTATACATACTAATTGAATTTAAAAAAACACTTTCAGAAAGAAAACTGTTTTGAAATACAGACAATTTTGCACTGCCTATCTCTATCAACAAGTTATTTCTGGTGTTGTAAATACACAAATTAAGTATTGATTTGATCTTCCAAAAAACTCCCAAACAAATCATAGCACAAGATACCAGAAGCTCAGCACCTAAAGAATATGAAGGCTGAAATGTATTTTCTGTTCACAGAAAGGGAAAATCTATGCTATTACAATGAAACCACTTACAAGCTTCCCATATACAGTTTGAAGAAGCATATTCTACCTATATAGGCTGCATATGCTTTGTTTGTAAAGTCCTTTGAGGTTTACACATATTCACGGCTATTAACAATACACCGATTCTCAATGTTCTTCCGGAATATCTGCTTAAAGTCACAACCAAACTCCACAATTTTCAGAAATAAGGGACAATTTTAGCAGATACTAAACCAAACATCTAGTCTGTGAGATTTCCCCAGTAGCTTGCAAAGGGCATCACAGTGAGTTTTGTTGTCAGTAACCACTTAGTCATTTTGGAGAAGTATTTTTTGGTTGCTTTTGTACAAGCTTCATCCCCATTTCTACACTAGGGGAAGTACCAAGTAATATGGAGTTTTCTGGACATGGCTAGAGAAGACTATTTATCAAGGAGCTATAGTAGAATGCACATGGCCAACTCCAGCTACTCACCTTCTAAAATACTGGCCAATTCCCTCACTTTATTGCAATATGACATGTCAGAACTTAGTTTTGATGTTGAAAATATTGAAACCATAGTATTTCTCAAAAAAACGCTACATGTTTTTGTAAGGATATTTTGCCAATGCATTTAAATTATTTTAAAACTTACAAAATTGTTTACAAAGTGGGTACTATAGATTTGATTCAGATAAATGAGAAGTCTTCATGTAATTAGGGCAAGAGCTGCTCAAACTTCATATACATTTGTGAATTTGATATTGCATTTGTGAATTTGATAGCAAACCTTTATATGCATGCCTATACATTGCTACCTTCCTTTCTGGAAATTCATAGCACACCCACAATGAAGAGAAACTGCCTTATGGCTACATAAAGTTATTGGGTGAAATTAGAAATAAAAGGGATTTATCCAAATGCTTCAATGAAACCAAGGTTTACGATTAAAGTCATAGTTTGTACTTTCCTCCCCAATAATAAAGGAGTCCGACCAGTACCTTTATTCAACCACCTTCCTAAACTGAGATTCTGCTGTTATTTTCTCAGTTCTTTAAAGGAACCTTTTGCACTCACTAGCACTTAAAGTCATATATGACAGCTGGAAGGCAACAAACAATTAATAGCTTCTACATCTATCCCTAAGGTACCATCATAACTCTGTATATCCGTAGAGATAAAAATTATGTAGTACCTGGCAAACAAAATTATAGTTCTGAAATATAGATGATAAGCAAGCATAAACTGTGTGACATTTCAGATGGTAGCATTCATATTATTTCAATTACTCACTCTACCTTAAGATAAATGAATGTGAGCACTTCCTATTCTGTATGTTATTATTTTAACATGATGTTTGTCATTCAGTAATAACGAGATGACAGCCTTCATTGCCTGACCATATGGCAAGTGTTACAAGTATATGCAATCACGTCATCTGCTGTAAATTACCATACTTCCTACAAGTTAATTCACAAATAAAAAATAAATAGACATACCTGAACTGACATTCAAAGTTACAGATTTGTGTTTATTCAATTTAAGCATGCTTTTAAAGATTTTTAAGTAATTAAACAAATATTGATTTGCAAAATGACAAACAAAAGGCAAGATACTGTTTGAAGGATGTCTTTTCTTTGCAGCAAACAAAACATCTGGTAAAATACAAGTGAGCCCTCTTAAGTGAACACCTGTTAACATACTAAACTACTTGTGTATATTACAGATATCAATACCAATAGCAACTAGTTAAGAACATCTTGTTACTGTAAGACGTAAAACATGTAGAATGTCGAGCAGTAAAGATTAAATACTCACCATATTCACTAAGCCAAAGAACACTAAATGCATACGCTAATATCTTCTGAAAAGAGTGATAAACCCACATACATAAAAAATAGCTGCATTACAATGTTGTGATACATTCACAGCCACTTCACTAGAATTCATTTCTGACACAATTTTGAAAATCTGTATTTTTTAATTAGGAAAGGAAAATCCTGGCCTAAATTCATGAGTACTGGCATATATATATATGATTCTTACACTAAAGTTCAGATCTGTTTGCCAGGGTTGATATCTTACCTTCTGTAATGTCTGATGTGAAACTTCTTTCATATTCCTCTTTGGAGTAGTGTTCTTGACCCCATCATCTTCACCAAGTTTAAAAAGTGGCTCTATCAGAAAAAAAAATAATACATCTCCATCAGAGAATAAATAAAATACATTGTGACACCTAATATTTCACTAAAACAATATCTAGACATTTTAAGGAAATGCATTCTTTACTTCTGCAATTATTTATAATGTGGTCTATTTTCTTGACCAAGCCTTTTGGTCAGTTTCTAAAGAGTGACCTCTTTTCAAAGTGTTCTTTCACATAATTATGAATCTTTGTAGCATCACAGTATGTTTTTTTCAGAGTACAAGCTTTTCAAAGGTACAATAGATCTGCAGGTTAAAGACACTGTACTTTCATTCTGATTTTTATTCTTTTATAGACTATTCCCTCTATGTCTTAAAAGCAGAATTCATTGCCTTTTTATCTACACAGTTACTACCAGTTTTGTTCTCTAGGTCTTGTCCCCTGCTAGGAGGATCAGAGTGATTGGTGAACAAAGCAAACAGTAACAGAATTAGGATGGATGAAAACTTTAAACCCCTTTTTTTGTTAAGTGAAAGATCATGTACTTCACCAGATGAATCACACAAATCATCCCATTGTAATACCATAAATTCATAACAATTAGAAGTTGATACAACTAATGAGAGTGAACACGACTCATAAGAGACAGCTATGCACTTTAGGTACTACAAATCTCACAAAAGAAGTTAAAAATTAGATCTATTCTCAGAGAAGAATGTCAAGGAAAAGTTTAGAAGTACTAATACGTACAATAACTCTAAAGTAAAACATGTTTTGTTTCAATTTGAACCAAGAGCTTAGCATTCACTGTTTGCCCACTGATCACAGAAATGAGTAATTACAAGCCTCAGAGGACTTTTTCTTAGAATATGAAATATTACGTTAAAGAACAAAAAATCCCAACACTGTAAAAACACCACAATAGTCACATTTCTTTTCTTGCCCTTCTTCCCCCTAAATTAAGTTAAAGAATTAATCTTAAGGGATAAATATCTGTGCTACATGATGGAGGTCTGCTTTAGAAGTATTTTTTCAAACCACAAGCAGACACTGCAGGTCACTTAAAAACTTTTGATTTATAAACAAAGCAAGTGTAGAAGAAAACAGTGATACTCTCTGTAGATTCACAATCCTCTTGATATAAACAGTGACTAACAAGTTTGTTAGAGTGAATTAGACCTTTCTTTTGTCTTTGGAACATGTCATAGCCAATTAATACTTCTGTATTCATGAAATAAATGGAACACTATTCTAAAGATAATAAAAGCTGAAAAAGGTAAAACTATGCATCTGGGGAATATGTACCTTTACCTTGATATTAATATGTTAGTTCCCATGTTATTTCAGACTACAGTCCCCCAGCACAGTGGTACTGCATACATTTACAACATTCTTTAAGTAACACACAAAGATAATATGAACGTGCTTTTCATCTTTTTCTAAATATTCACTCATTTGAATGTCTGCTGTAGCTTTTATATCAGCATTTACTGTACTCTACTGGAAAGAAAAATTATTTCCCATAGTCAAAGAAAGTGATCAAAGCACACAAGGTGTTATGTTTATTATGTGGATGTATTAAAATACAATTTAAAACTCTATAAATAAACACATTAGATACAGAGAATATAGAATATTACTGCAAAATAGATAGACAAGATTATACATGGTCAGTATTATCACAGAAGTCACAAGCAGTGCACATTAAAGAGAAGTCAAAGGTCACTGATGCATAACTTTTTCTATCAAGCAGAAAATAAATGACCTATACAGCCCCCTTCTCCCCTCCTCCCTTCTGATTGTTGTGTAATTGTTCACATGAATCGGTTAGGGAGGCAATGAAACATCATTGTCTATAAACGTCTGTCTGTCTACGATAGCAGAAATATTCATCATATCAGTCTACTCAGCAAGACATACGCTCTACCTGTCATAATCCTACATAAAAAAATACTAAGTTGTCCCTCAAGGAAGAGACCCAGAAGTCATAAACCCCCTATCTGCAGTCATCAAATTACCATGGCCTTACAGAAGTATACTTATGTCCCACTGACAAAACATAGTTAACTGCCAGCTTTAGATTGTACCACTTAATTCCTAATCTGACAATGAGTTAGCTCAACACCGCTGCCATAATGGTACTTGAACACTGATACTATAGTTCACTATTAGTATTTGCAGAAAGCCTGCTTACAGAGAGAAAAAACTATCAGTTTAAAAAAAAAACACAACAGAGCTGTGTATTAGTCACTCATAGAGTACCTACAGGAATAATCAAAAGAACAAGATTTTTGCCTCCCGTACGCTAAAGGTGAAGGATTCCCCTGACAGATGGGAGTTGCCAAGGTGCAGAAAGCCACTGCGTTACTGACTCCAGTGGTAACCACCCATGCTCCCAAAGACGTGCTAAGTCTGAAACAGCTGGTGGGAAGAAAAACTGTGAAGACTGGAAGAAGTAAATGCCATTCTCAAACATTAGCTGGGGACACAGTAGATTCAGAAGTCATCTCATAACGAAAGAAGCCTTCAAACCGCCTCCTTGAAGAAACGGGTCCAACCTTCTTTTAATAAGGCACTTGCTATTTTTCTGAATGGGATTAGATGGACCCACTTTCCTGCTTTTGGAGGAAACAGCATGAGTACCTGCCAACACATTTTTTACATTCATACACAAATAATTACACGAATAGCATGAATAGTGAATTTGGATTTGATGACCACTGGAAAATAAGCTGCAATGGCAAAAGAGACACCTTAGACAACTGAATCATAATGGAAAGAAATTGGAGATTTTTCTTCAGAAAACAAAACATACTTACTAATAACATGAACAAAGTGTATTTAGGCTGTATCAAGTTTGGACTCTCAGAAAACTACAGATAACAGACCCGAGGCTGCATTTTTAGTTGGGAAGAGGAAGGCACACACATTTTAGGGCAGACGGTGTACGCACTTTCTTAATGCACAAGCAAGGATTGCTAACATACACTCATTCATGCTCAAAGATGGGACATCCAACTTCAGTCGTTGTGGTGTAGTCTTCTAGAAAATGTGAACCAACTGATAAAAGTGTCCACCACACTACAATACTCAAGGATTTGCAAGAGGAATAAGAAGAAAACTACTTTTTATAGACTGGGTGAGCAACTATTTTTTTAAACTTCACTTGATAAAAGTTTGGAAATGGCTGGAATCAGCTCAGCATTACGTGCTAACAAAAAGTGTTGCTTAAGATACAACTTTGGACTTGATTTTATATCTTATAAAAAAGTTCCTGTTCATCTAAATGATACATATAACAACAAAAGTTGCAAAAGGTAAGTAAAATTCGCCTAACACACTTCACCAATAGTTTAACCCTTTTTCTCAGTCCCAATATAATAACAATTAACCATCACGCCAATAACCAAACTAAAGCATGTATCCATCGACACACTTTTAAAAGAGGATGTGTTTTAATCTGAAAAGATCATGAAAAAAGAAGGAATGAAAGACTAATTGTTAAAGCACTAAACATATCAAGAACTGGCAGTTTCAGGGATCTGACTGTTTTTTGGAAACGCAAGGTTATTGCTCAGCAGGCCCTTAACTCCTTATCACTGCTGGTTGTCTTTACACTTCTCTCTGTGGAAAGACTAACTAAATTGGCAAAACAAAGAAGTGAAATTTAAAGCCAGTATCTGAAACCTTCACTAGTTCGCTTCAGCTCTATCTGGGGCTATGACAGTAACACGTAAGAAGCAACACGAGAGAAAACAGTAACTTTCAGTCTTCAACAGTTGGATATTTCCATTACAGATTTTATTTTTTTAATAAATAATAAATTTTTTTATTTAAAATAAACCTTTACCTTTTCATTGGGATAAACAAAGGTAAGGCTTTATTACTAGAGAACATGCAGACTGCTTCTCCAAGTTGCCTACTCCCTTTCTTTGCACAATATTGTGCGTAAAAAATTCACCACAGATGTGACACCCAGCTGGACTGTAACTATGCACTCTTGAACACTTTTCCCAGACCATTCAGAAACAGCAATTGTTAGAAAGAATCACAGGACTGACGGAGAAGCAATGGCAATACCTTACTTATCTGACTAACAAAGACAGCATCACAGAATGCTTTGGGTTGGAAGGCACCTTCAAAGGTCATCTAGTCCAATCCCCCTGCAATGAGCAGGGATATCTTCAAGTAGACCAGGTTGCTCAGAGCACCGTTTAAGCTGGCCTTGAATGCTTCCAGGGATGGGGCATCTACAGCCTCCCTGGGCAACCA